>Ga0310917_10000513_pt1 | contig 17156 bp, 10 predicted proteins | sample GREbulkMGLF178_FD_203531 | JGI IMG/M metagenome (GOLD analysis project Ga0310917, IMG submission 203531) | Lab enrichment of tropical soil microbial communities from Luquillo Experimental Forest, Puerto Rico - GRE.bulkMG.LF178 | ecosystem: Environmental > Terrestrial > Soil > Tropical forest >... | reverse complement strand
CACCTACCACTCCGTTTCGGCGATGTATATGAAGGCAGCGCTTGGCGCGGATGGAAAGCCAACCGCCTGGCTGCAGCGCACCGTGTTTCCTCCGATCGGTTCCACATTCAATGCCGACGCGGTCTATTCCGACGCCGGGGAACTCGGGCTGGGTTTCTCCGACTTGCCGTTCGCGATCCCGAATCACCGCTCCGAGAACGGGCCGGCCACGGCGCATGTGCGAATTGGATGGTTCCGGTCGGTGGCTAACATCTATCACGCATTTGCGATTCAGTCGTTTGCCGACGAACTGGCGCATGCGTCCGGAAAAGACCCGCTTGAATATTCTCTCGAGCTTCTGGGACCCGACCACATTATTCCGAAAAGCGAGTTGCCGAAGGATTATGAGAATTACGGACAGCCTTATGAGCAATATCCCATCGACACCGCGCGATTCCGCCGGGTGCTGCAATTGGCTGCGGAAAAATCCGGCTGGGGCAAGAAGAAACAAGGCAATGGATTCGGGATGGGCTTGGCGATGCACCGGAGTTTCTTGACCTACGCGGCATCGGTCGTGCAGTTGCACCTAAACGATGCGGGCAGAGTCGAGATTCTGCGCGTGGACACGGCCCTCGATGCTGGCACCGTCGTAAACCCGGATATGGTGCGTAATCAATTTGAAGGCGCCGCAGTGATGGGAACCAGCATCGCCCTTTACGGAGAAATCACCGCCACGAACGGCGCCATTGACCAGTCGAACTTCAACGATTACCCGGTAGCGCGCATGAATACGGCTCCACGGGAGATCCATGTGCACATCGTGGAAAACGACGCGCCTCCGGGCGGTATCGGGGAACCGGGCCTCCCCGCGATCGCGCCCGCGATCTCGAACGCGGTTTTTGCGGCAAGCGGAAAGCGCATCCGCGAATTGCCGCTGTCCAAAGCGGGATTGGCTTAAAAGCTCTCGTCGGAAATCAGGCTCCGCACCCGGAGCGGCACAAATCTAGTTGATCCGTTGCAGGTTGAGGGCGAGGCGCGAGCAACCACTGGATGGTGATTTCCGCAAAAAATCGGAAAGCCGAAGCTCCACATCCTGCGAAATGCACTCCGAAATGTCTTTCAGCAGCCGCGCTAGGAAAGGCATCCATCCGATCCTCGGCAAACCACGGAGGCTCGGATAGGCTTGCGGCGCCCGTTCCGGTTAGCGAACCGATGTTGTTACGGGGGAATCCGGCGAGCGGTACACTACTTCGCCGTCGAGCAGTGTCATCAGGCATTTCAGGTCTTTGATCTGGTCGGTGGGAATGGTGTAGAGGTCGCGATCCCAGATCGCAATGTCGGCCTTTTTGCTTACCTCGAGCGTTCCGATTTTGCTCTCCAGGAACATCTGGCGCGCGCCCCAGGCGGTGTAGCTGCGGAGGGCAGTGTGAATGTCCACGGTTTCCGTCATCCCGAACGGGTGTAGGCCGTAAGTGCCTTTGGCGGTTTGGCGAGCTGCGGAGGCCCACAGCCCGTAGCGGGCGGCAACCGGGGTGACGAAGTAGTCTGACCCGCCAGACCACAGAATGCCCCGGGACTGCAAGGTCTTGAGCGGCTCCAAGCGCAGCCCGCGCTTCGAACCGTAGCTGGCCGCGTAGATGTCGCCAATCCACCAGAGGAATCCTGGCTGCATCTCCGGGTAGCCGGCATCGTATTGCTTTTGCAGGTTGGCCATTACTTCGAGCGCATGCGGCGTTGGCAGGTTGGCGTGGATGATGCTGTGGCGCAGCCCAGCACGCGGTTGCTCCTGCTCGACCAGCGCGTAGCTGTCCACAACCCAGTCCATGGCGCGGTCGCCAACCGCATGGGTTCCCACCGGCACGCCGTTCTGGTGGAACAGGCGGACCATTTCTCGATAAACCCCGGGGTCCACTTGCGGATACCCTCGATTGCCAGCCCCCGAACCGGTAACGTCTGGCGTCATGCCGTTGCGCAACCAATCGTCATAAACCCATCCGGTGCGCGCGCCGCCGGAGCCATCCATGTAGATTTTCACGCCACAGGAAAGCAGGCGGTCGTCGCCGAGACTCTCAGGCACGCGCGGAACGGCTTTGATCTCGGACAGCGCCTTGCGCGCCGACTCGAGCGTGGAACCCGCATGCCACAGAACGCAGATGCGCTCCTTGAGCTGTCCCTGATCGAGGAGCGATTTGTAGGCATCCCAGTGGATTTGCGTAATGTCCGGGTCTTTCACCGCGGTCATGCCTTCACTGTGCAGCACCTTCTGGATATAGAGGATGCCTTGGCGCATCTGCTCGGGAGTAGTAGGGGGGATGAGCCGCGTGACGGGCTCCATGGCCGAGTCTTCTTTGAGGACGCCGGTGGGGTTGCCGTGGGCGTCCCGGTCGATGGTGCCGGCGGTGGGGTCGCCTGTGGCCCCGGTGATGTGCGCCAGCTTGAGGGCAAACGAATTGGCGACTCCATAATGGCCGGTGGTATGCACGAGCCAGACGGGATTGTTGGGGGCCACGGCATCGAGATCGGCGGCGGTGACATAGCGTCGTTCAGCGAGCTTGCCTTCATCCCAGCCAGAGCCAGTAACCCATTCGCCGGGCTTGAGCAGCGCGATCTTGGCCTTTATTCGCGCCACGATTTCCGCTACCGAAGTGGCATCAGAAAGCTTCACGCCGTATAGTTCTTCGACGCCTCCCTCGGCAATGTGCGCGTGCGTATCAATAAGCCCAGGCGTGGCCGTGTGACCGTGAAGGTCGATCACGTGCATCCCGGGAACCTGGCCCGCGAATTCTAGGACTTCCGCGTCGGTCCCGACCTTCACGATGATGCCGTGGCGGATGGCTATGGCCTGGGCTACCGAGTCAATGCTATCAAGGGTGAGGATATGGCCATGGAGCAGGATGAGGTCAGCGTTGGAGCTTTGCGCAAGCAGGATTCGAGACAGGAGCAAGGTCGCGAGCAAGGCGAATGCTGAGCTGAGTTTGCAGTCGATAGACATCGGCAGATTCTCCTCGCCCGGCGGATTCCCCCACTATATATATATTCCGGCACGAGGTGGGTATTCGTAAGAATTTACGGGCTGATCGGGAGCTGCTCGAGGTGCAGACCGGCATCGGCCCTTCCTTAGCCAACTAAGGCCCAACGCATGTCCAAGTCATAATTGATGGGGTTTGGAGCGCTTTGCGTTTGCGTGCGGATGTTTGAACAGGATTGCGTATTTCCGCTGCTCGTCCGTTGGGTCCTCCCCACGGAAACGAGGACAGCATCGCACAGGGTAAACCGGCGTAGACTCCTTGGATTGCTCCCTGTTTGTTTTGACAGTTCTAAGAAATGCGCCGCGCGAACTACCCTGCTATCGTCGAATCTCCAGTCAAGGACACAGGCGGCGGCTTCTCTGCAACCGGGGCAGAGTAGCCATTTCCTTCGTCCACCGTCTCGGGCATCGATTTCCCGCAAAAATATGAATTGGCATCGGCTGTTGGAACGCAGACCAAGAATGGCGGCCCTAAACTTCCAAGGCACCAATATTTCTGCTTGGCTCATCCCCTTGGCGTACGCGGCAGTTGCAATCGTATGCGGCTTCGCCGTTCCCCGCATCGGGTACGCCATACTGCCAGGCCTTGTTTCTAGTGTCAGCTTAAACTCTGCGGTCGGGATTTACTCGGCCATCGCGTCCGGCATGATCGCGCTCACTGGCATCGTTTTCTCACTTACCTTCTTGATGGTGCAGTTCAGTGCTACAGCTTACTCCCCACGGCTTGTTCTCTGGATCGCCCGTGACCCCGTGATATCCCACGCGATCGGCATCTTTACGGCCACTTTCCTGTACGCGCTTGACTCGTTGGCTTGGGTCGACCGGCAAGGCTCGGGACGAGTTCCCCTCCTAGGCATCCTGGTTGTCAGTTTACTGCTGATCGTAAGCATCATTATGTTTATCAGCCTCATTCAGCGTATCGGCAAGCTCCAGGTCACCCAGATGCTGACCTTCACGGGCGATCGAGGTCGAGAAGTCATCGAGAGTCTCTATCCGCCCATCGAGACGCCTGCTTCTTCAGCCTCGGTTGAATCTCTTGATGCTCCCTGCACTCAGACCCTCTTCCACCATGGTCACCCAAGCAAGGTTCAGGCGATCAACATCGACGCGTTGGTTCAGATTGGCCACAGCGCCGGGGCCGTCTTAGACATGGCGGCTGCCGTTGGGGACGCTGTGTTGGATTCGACGCCGATCCTGCGGGTTTTTGGTTGCAGCAATCAGCTTCCGGAAGGGGACTTGAGAAAAGCGATCCGACTGGGCAACGAGCGCACTTTCGAACAAGACCCCAAATACGCCATCCGCCTACTGGTGGATATAGCCATCAAAGCTCTGTCTCCTGCAATCAATGATCCGACTACCGCGGTGCAGGCCCTCGACGAGATCGAAGATCTTTTAATCCGGCTTGGCCGTCGCCGGCTTGAGCTAGGCAGTTTCCGTGACGCAGAAGGCGGACTTCGTCTGTTAGTGGTCTTTCCTGCCTGGGAAGATTTCCTGGTCTTGGCATTTGACGAGATTCGTTTCTATGGCGCCACGAGCATTCAAGTCATGCGTCGCATGATGGCACTTGTCGGTGAGCTGCTCTCGATCTTGCCGGAAGAGCGGCGGCCAGCTCTCCGCTACTGGCGAGAGCGGCTTCACTCGACCGTTGTAGGCACCTTTCGCGACAAGGAGGACATGTTGGAGGCGTCGCATGAAGATCGGCAAGGTTTGGGCAGTTCGCGGCGGAGCCCGCAATCGGTCCAACCCTTTTGACTTTCGATAAGCGGATTCTGCAGGGCTAGTAGTAGGTATCCGAACCTGAATCCGCAGACGGATGATTAGGGCTTCCTCCTGAGGTTCCTGCTCACAGGCGAAGGTGCGGCCAGCCCTGGCGAGACTCGCGGTTTCTGCTTGTTTGGTGTGTGTTCCGATCTCGGCTGCTCCGTGTTGCAAAGTCTCATCTGCGGATTGCCGACCAATCGCCAGGGTGCGGTGTTCCGCCGGTGATTAACGCGTCCCCCTACGCGGTTTCCGACGGACGATCAGGAGCCGGTGACGGGCAAACCGGTCTACGTCATCTACCTCATCATCGCCAGGACAGTTATCGAAGAGTAGACTAGACTAACTGTTTGCTTCGTGGAGATCTCAAGGAGGAACCATGACATCCAGTTCCATTCGAGTGGTTTTTCAAGTAGTGCTCTCGCTGGCTGCGATGGGCTTTGTCGCGGTTCGTGCGAGTGCTCAGACTTCAACAAACGTCGTTACCGGCACAATCGAAAAGGTGGACTCCGGCGCGAAAACCATCGCCGTGAAGACTGCTGACGGCACGGTCGAAACGGTGAAGTTCACCGACAAGACTACCGTCCACGGCCTCAAGGATGCCGCGAAGGGAAGTGACCTTGCCGGCAAAGAAGGAAGCCATGTGATCGTCCATACTGTTGGAGAAGGAGCCGACAAGACGGCCCACTCGGTCGAGTGGGTTGGCGATAAGACCGTACACACGACTGAGGGTACGGTTGAGGATGTGGGCGAGGGTTCAAAGACCGTCGCCGTAAAGACCGCCGATGGCACCAAGGAGACCTTCGTGGTTGCCGATCAGGCGGTGGTTAGCTCAGGCAAAGACGTCGCCCGCTACTCTGCGCGAGGCGCGAAGAAAGGCGAGCACGTGACGGTGTATTACACCGAAGAGGCCGGGAAGAAAATCGCCCACGTGTTCAAACATCTCTGAAAACGCACGCAATCCTCGCCGCAATAATCCTGGCGGCCCAAAACTTCACGAAGTTGGCGACAAACCACGCCCTGCGCGGGAGTGTGCCATCGCTAAACCCCTTGCCTGAATAAAAACGTAAGGCGAAGACCAGATAAGCCCTGACTGCGTCTCCGACGCGTCTCGAGTGCCAGGAACTTGTCTTGACCGAGTTATTGATTTCAAGGGACTTAGCAACAAGTTCCGGGAGTCGGGTTACCGTCAAAGTTGCCATGAGGTGCACGTCAACGGCGCTTGGTTCGGATGGCATGCCTTTCCAACGTGGGCTGGGGAACCGGGTTGAATGAAGCTGGTGTAGATGAGACGACCATCCAGTCCATCCTTCCTTCGTCACGCCGTGTCCACGACAATGGCTTATTACGTCCAACCCGATCGCGCGGCCGGCGAGCGCGGTCTGCGAAAGCTCAGCGAGGTGCTCCAGAAAAAGTATAAGATCAAGGTATGATCGTTAGCGGGGCCCATAGCTCAACTGGTTAGAGCGTCGGACTCATAATCCGCAGGTTCCTGGTTCAAGTCCAGGTGGGCCCACCAGGTTATGCAGCCTCTTTCCCCAACATTTCCGGCCTGATGACCTCTCCATCCAGCGGACCACTTCGCTCCATCGAAAATAAACAACCTTTCGGCTAACAGGGTAGTGCGGAATTCGGGTTCATCTCTCGACGGCGGGTCCACTCCCGAATTGCAGACCTTCACATGCAAACGTTCAGCGAGTTGTTTAGGAGCAGGAGCAGTTCTGTGATCGCAGCATTAGAAGGCGTCAGGGCCCTGAATGAGCGCTCGTGAGAAGGATACGGTTATGATTAGACCGAAAATCGGTTATGAAATAGCAGTTCCGAGGCAGCAACTACCGCCAAAGAACACGAACGTCCGACGTGCTGACTAATGGTCATGAAACACCGCTCGAAATCTAGCATTGTTCTTGCCGGCTCCTGGCACACGAAACTGGACAGTTTCGGGCCGATTCAACTTCGGCCGTTATCACCTTAGTTCGGGTTGAGCCCAGTTAGGATTGTATGTTCTGAGCTTGCGGGAAAAGCCTGCCTCAGATCATCGCAATCAGGTGAAAACCCTAATACGCGACGCATATAAAAACCTTACAGCATGACTCTACAAGCGAGTGGCTGTGTTCTTTTCCGTCCGTACGCTATCGCTCGAGGTTTGACGTTAGTCAAGGACGGTTTAACGTAAGGCAAGCTATAAGGTCCCCGCCCCCCTAACCGCGTGCCTTTTACCTGAGGCTGCCGAGCAGAGTAACGGCATGAATGACCCTGAATTCGATGAGGAGAAGCCCAGACCTGAGCGCAGACAAGGTTGCGCACAGAGCGAGGTTCAGAGCGACAAAGCAAATGCCTTCCGGGCACAATCCATATTTATGGCCTCAGTTCTTCGGGAGTTCTTCAACCTTCTAGAGGAGCACGCTCCCGTGTGGTACACCGAGCAACATCATGATCGGGCGGTGGTCGCTCTACGCATCTTGGACGAGCTTTGATGAAACTTCATCGGGTCATGGGGCTTGAGGCCATCGAGGCGCAAAGCTCATCGGTGGCATCGCAAATCGTGAAGAAGGTTACGCGCCTCCTTCCTAATGACGACTTGCGTTGAACGATGCCCCCGGCGCTTGGTCTCATCCTGCCTGGAAAAGTTTAGAGCGCATCAGCCGCGCGCCAGGTTACTCCCATCTAAATTTTTTCTGAATTGCCACGGTTCGCTGTTCCTAGTCCTGCTATTTCTGCTTACCGAACCGGTACGGCGGCGTCTACCGCAAGCGGGGGTGTCGCGCCGGGACTCGGCGCACCACCAGGTCGCAATTGCAGGAGAGAGGATGGTGCGGTTATGCGCAACACGTCGAAGTCCGTTCTGAGGTTATTTGCGGGAATGGCGGGGTTGGGACTTCTGGCCGGCAGCGCGGAAGCACAATTCAAGAACGGCAGCCAGCCGACGGAATTGAACATTCCGCGAGTCAGCCAGCGGGCCAGCGTGACGCAACGAATCGGGTTAACGGACATCACGATTACGTATCACCGGCCTGAGGTGGGAGGCCGGGAGATTTGGGGCAAAACGGTTCCTTATGGGAAGGTGTGGCGTGCCGGGGCGAATGAAAACACGACGATTACGTTCACCGACGACGTGACGGTGGAAGCGAAGCCGCTGGCGGCGGGCACGTATGGTTTGCACACGATTCCCGACAAAGATCAGTGGACGATTATCTTCTCCAAGAACGCGACGTCGTGGGGCAGCTTCAGCTTTGACGAGAAAGAGGATGCGCTGCGCGTGAGCGTGAAACCGCATGCGGCAGAACCGTTTGAAGCGCTGACGTATACGTTCGACGATGTCAAGCCGGATTCGGTCGTGGCGACGCTGCGTTGGGAAAAGCTGGCTGTGCCATTCCAGATTGGTGTGGACGTCAAGGCTGTCGTGTTGCGGAGCATCAAGAACGAGTTGCGCAGCGTGGGCGGCTTCACCTGGGCCGGCTATGACGAAGCGGCGAACTGGTGCCTGGACAACAATTATGAGCTCGAGCAAGCCCTGAAGTGGGAAAACACTTCGATTCAGAATGAAGAACGCTTTGAAAACTGGGAGACCAAGTCGCGCATTTACAACGCGATGGGCAAGAAAGAGGACGCCGACAAGGCGCTTGCGACGGCCTTTGCGAAAGCAAACGCGGTGCAACTCTATGTTTACGCTCGGGGACTGCAGAGACAAGGGAACGCAAAGCGGGCCTTCGAGCTGTATCCGCAGGTTCCCAAGAAAGATCCCAATCACTGGGTGAGCCACTTGGCACTGGCGCGCGTCGACTCGAACAAAGGAGATTTTCCTGCGGCTACGAAGGAGTTGACGCAAGCCATCAGTGGCGCGCCGGACCAGACCAAGCCCTTCCTGGAGCCATTGCTGAAGCGGCTGGAAGCCAAGGACGACATCAACAAATAGCGCCCTGATCCGAGCTGCTTGGTCCTAGGCAAACCTCCTCACTGCTGAGCTTTGGGTTGCGAGGACGGCTGTTGCGGCGGGCGCGGGCGGCTGGCGGGCGGGATGATGCCGTTCATGCGCAGGTACTCGACCATCTGACCGTAGTGATCCATGGAATGCCATGCGCCGATATTGGCAATGGCCAGACGGGTTGAGAGGAACGGGAGTACCGGCTTGGCCAGCGGCGTGACGGCATTTTCGGAAGTGATCCCTGCAATGGCGCGATGGCCTAGCGCGAAGGAATCCTTCAGGTACTGAACAATTTCGGCTTTGGTCTTCAATTCGGCCGGGCCGTTGGCATTTTGCTCGATGGATTTGGCGTCGATCGTCTCACCCATGAGCGGACCGAAAAAAAGGTGGTTGGCAAAACCGATGTGCTTCACCTCTTCGGCGAAAGTACGCACACCCTTGAATTCTCCGCTGGTGGGCGCGAAAGAATACTTGTCTTCGGGCATGGCCTCCGCGGCGGAGACGACTTGCTGCTCGACAATCCCGTAATGCATGTTGAGGACGGAAGCGACGGTGGGCGGTTGCTGCTGGGCAGTCGAGCCACCCTGGGCGCGCAGGGTTGGGGCGGCGGTGATCACGCCCAGCAGGACGAGAGATACGGCGAAGGTCTTCATCGGATTCTCCTTATCTTGTGGGGCTGGCGCTGGAATCTTACGCTTTCGCGGCGTGGGAAGTCATCGTCAAGTTTTACTGTCCGCTTGCACCACTCGTCTACGCGTCTCTACCCGCGCGCGACAGGGCGGCGTGCTTGGGCTCGGCGACCGAGGCGAGGGCGGCTTCGATGACGTCGAGTCCTTCGTCGAATTGTTCGTCGGTGACGACGAGCGGGACGAGGATGCGGATGACGTTGTTGAAGGTGCCGGCGGTGATGGTGATAAGGCCGTGCTCGTAGCAGTAGCGGGCGATTTGCTTGGTTTCGGTGTCGGCCGGCTCGCGCGTGGCGGCGCTGCGGACGAGCTCGATGGCGCACATGCCGCCAAGGCCGCGCACCTCGCCGACGAGATCCCATTTCTTCTGCCAGATGCAAGCGCGCTTTTCAAAACGTTCGCCGATTTCGGCGGAGCGCGCCAGCAGGCCATCCTTCTCTATGCTTTCGATCACGGCGAGCGCCGCGGCACAAGACAAGGGGTGAGCGCAAAAGGTTCCGCCGAGGGAGCCCGGGCCGGGCGCGTCCATAATTTCGGCGCTGCCGGTGACGGCGGCGATGGGCATGCCCCCGCCGAGCGACTTCGCCATGGCGATCAAGTCGGGCTCGACGCCGAAATGTTCGGAAGCGAACCACTTTCCGGTGCGTCCGAAGCCTGACTGCACTTCGTCGGCGATGAAAAGGATGCCGTGCTCGCGGCAAATCTTCTGGAGCAGCTTGAAGTAACCCGGCGGGGGAACGACAAAGCCGCCCTCGCCGAGAACGGGTTCGGCGAGCACTGCGGCGACGGATTCGGGAGCGACGGAACGCTTGAAGGCGTCTTCGAGATGGTGCGCAAAGTCTTCGGCTGACGTTCCCGCAGCGTGGCGGTAGGGATAAGCGTAGGGAATGCGATAGATGTCGCTCGCAAACGGTTGAAAGCCGGCTTTGTAGGGATGCGTTTTGCTGGTGAGCGACATGGTGAGAAGCGTGCGGCCATGGAAAGCGTCTTCGAAGCAGATGACGGCGGGACGCTTCGTATAAGCGCGGGCGATTTTGACGGCGTTTTCGATGGCCTCCGCGCCGGAGTTGACCAGAATGGTTTTCTTTAGGAATTTGCCGGGTGCCACGGCGTTTAGTTTTTCCGCGACGGCGACGTAGCCTTCGTAAGGCGTGACGGCGAAGCAGAGGTGCAGGTATTTTTGGAGTTGCTCGGCGATGGCGGCGGTCACGCGCGGCGAACGGTGACCGACATTCAGGCAACCGATGCCGCCGGCAAAGTCGATGTAGCGATTGCCATCCACGTCTTCAATGACGGCTCCTTCAGCGCGCGCGGCGAATACGGGCGTGGCGCTGTAAGGGCCGCGGGGGATGGCGGCTTCGCGGCGGGCCATCAGGGCCCGAGACTTTGGTCCAGGAATTTCCGTGCGGAGCTGAATGGTTTTCATAATACCTCTCTTGCTGCGCTCGTGGATTCGGAGTTCTCACCCGGATCCCTCGCCGCCGTCCGCGAAATACGCGACTTGGCTCGGGATGACACCGGCGGCAGTTGCGACTAGCCCGTGATTCGAAGCGCTTACATAGGTGACGGGAGGGGGTCCCGGATGCTGGACCCCGACAAGCCGGGACTTGAAATCGCGATCGACCATGTCAGTACCAGCCGATGGGGGACTCGTCGAGGTTGACGAACACCTGCTTGGTTTCGAGATACTCTTCGACACCCCAGGGACCGAGTTCACGGCCGAAGCCGGATTGCTTGTAGCCGCCCCAGGGTGCCTCCACATAGGTCGGCTGCATGTGATTGACCCAGACGATTCCCGCCCGGAGCGATTTCACGACGCGGAACGCTTTGTAAATGTCGCGAGTCCAAACCGCGGCGGCGAGACCATAGGGCGTATCGTTGGCAATGCGAATGGCTTCCGATTCGCCATCAAAAGGAATGACGGAAGCCACGGGGCCGAAAATTTCTTCACGAGCGATGCGCGCCGAGTTCTCCACGTCGTAGAAAATCGTGGGTTCGAGGTAATAACCTTTGCCAAACAGCTTGGGGCGGCCGCCGCCGATCGAGACTTTTGCTTCCTTCTTGCCAAGATCGAGGTAGGACGCGACGCGATCGTACTGCTCTTTGCTGACAAGAGGACCCATCTTGGTGTCGCGTTCGAGAGGAGCGCCGAGCTTGATGCGCTTGGTCCTTTCGGTCATGGCATCGACAAACTTGGAATAAATCTTCTTGTCGACGAGGATGCGGCTGCCCGCCGAGCAAACTTCGCCCTGATTGATGAAGACACCGAACAGCGCGCCATCCACGGCAGCTTCCCAGTCGGCGTCGGGAAAGAAAATGTTTGGGGATTTGCCGCCGAGTTCGAGAGTGACGCGCTTGAGCGTATCCGCGGCGCTCTTGACGATGATTTTTCCGACGGCCGCGCTGCCGGTGAAAGCGATCTTGTCTACCCCGGGATGAGCGACAAGCGCAGCGCCCGCCGATTCGCCGTAGCCGTTGACGATGTTGACGACACCGGGCGGCAAGCCGACCTCTTCCAACCAGTTGGCGAACTCGAGCGCGGTGAGAGGTGTTTGCTCGGCGGGTTTCAGGACGCAGGTGCAACCGGCGGCGATGGCGGGAGCGAGCTTCCAGGCGGCCATGAGCAGAGGATAGTTCCAGGGAATAATTTGGCCGGCGACGCCGATCGGTTCGCGCATGGTGAAGCTGAGCGCGTTGGCGGGAACGGGATTGACGTTGCCGGTGACTTTCGTGGCGAGGCCGCCGTAATACTCGAAGCAGGTTGCGACGTCAGCGATGTCGAATTCGGCTTCGACGATGGGCTTGCCGGTGTTGCGGCATTCGAGTTCGGCGAGTTGCGCGGTGTTCTGGCGGACTTTTTCGGCCAGCTTGAAAAGAATGCGGCCGCGGTCCTGGGCGGTAGTGGTAGCCCAGGGGCCGGAGTCGAACGCCGCGCGGGCGGCCTGGACGGCTTTGTCGACATCAGGGGAGCTCGAGGAAGCGACCTGAGCGATCACTTCTTCGCTGGAAGGGTCGTAAACGGGAAACGTTTCCCCCGAGGTGCTGCTGACCCATTGGCCATTCACGTAGTTCTGATAGGTGCGAACGCTGGTTTTAGCGATGCTGGACATAACTCCCTCCGCAAGCTCAACTGGTTGCCCAAAAACCCGAGCGGACTCGCGGGGCCAAAGCCCGCGATCATTCTAGTGGGGCTAAAGCCCCGCCTCCTCAGGAAACAGAGTTCTTCCTGCGCTCTGGCAAAACTCACGTGGCGGGCCGAGAAGGCGCAAGCTTGCGCGCGGCCTTGCGCCGGCCGTAGATAAAAAAGAAAAAAGCGGCCAAGCCGATAAAGGCCAATGTGCCGCCAAACATCCACACTTCGTAGGAAAACAGCGAAGTGATTTGCTGCGCGGGGAAAAACGCCAAAGCGATTCCCAGCGTGGTGGTCAGGAATCCGCTCAGACCGGCAGCGATCAAAGTGGCTTTACCATAGCGCCCTGGGGCAAAGGACTTCTGCCAAGCAATTCGAAGCAATGCGCCGAACATATAGAGAAACGGAATGAGCTGAAGGACAACCGCGAGCGACAAGAGCTTCTGAAAAGTTTCTTGGACCCCGGCGCCGCTGAAGCTGAAGTTGATCACGACCAGGATCAAGGAAACGATCGCATGCACGATCAACGCGGCGTACGGCGTGGCGTACTTCGCATGAATCTTGCCAAGCCAGTCGGGCATGTACGAGTCGAGTCCGGCGACAAATGGGATGCGCGCCGAGCCGCCGAGCCAGGCCGAGCCGATTCCTGCGATGGACAAACTCAGCATCAGAGCAAAGGGAGCGATGATCCAGCCGATGCCCACCCGCGAGGACATGTGGCTGACCGCCTGGACGATTCCCTGAAGGACACTGATTTGCTCTTTGCTGACGGCCACCAGCAAGGTCAGCGTCGTGCCGATGTACAGCGCGCCAGAAAGAATGCCGCCCCAGGCGACGGCCCCGGGAAGAGTCTTGCGAGGGTCTTCAATTTCGTCGCCCATGACCGAAGCGAGTTCAAGACCGACCAGGCCGAAGCAAATGACGCCGAAAGAGTTCAGAACGAAGCGCGGGTTCGCGGGAATGCGGAAATCGGCCGAGGTGACAGAGGTGCCAAAGCGCAGCCAGACGATGACGCCGAGACCAATCAACAGGCCGCCGGCGATGAAGGTGCCGAGGCCGCCGATGTTATTGATCCACTTGCCGACGCCGAGGCCGACGATGTTGAGAACCACGAGGATCGCAAGCAAGGCGAGCGAGGCGGTAAGGGCGAAGGACTTACTGTCGGCGAGCCCAGCATGCGCGGGACCGAGGGAAAACACAGAAACACCGACGAAATACAACATGATGGTTGGAACGTACATCATGTTGTTGGTCCAGTAGCACCAGCCGGAGAGAAAGCCGTGGAAGTCGCCAAAGACTTCCTTGGCCCAGAGGTAGACGCCGCCTTCGCCGGGGTACCGGTGCGCCAATTCGATGACAGCAATGCCCTGCGGCCAGAAAAAAAGGAGGAGAGAGATCATCCACAGCCAAACCGTGATGCCCCCGTTGGCGGCGATGGATGGCACGACATTGAGGTTGAAGACCGCGACGACGAAGAGCAAGACCAGGTCCCAACGGCCCAAGACGCGCTTCAGGTGAGGCTGTTCCTGCGGCTCGACCGTGGGCAGCGCCGTGATAACCCCGTTTGCCAACTCGACTCTCTCCTGCTCGCTCGGCTGAGCTTTCCTGTCTTTGCTTAGTGGCCCGCGGCACCGACATGGGCCATGCCGCGTTCTTGCTGCGCTTTGGCGAGCGCGGGAGCAACCTCTTCGAAGACGGCAAGGTGCCTATCGATGTCCGCTTCACTGTGTTGTACCGAGATGGTCCACTGCTCATCCCACCAATAGGGCTGCGCGAGTACGCCGCGATTGACCATGCCAAACCAGTACTGCCGCCAAAGGTCGACGTCGATTTTGGTCCAGTCGCGATAGTTGCGAATCTCCTGCGGGTAGAGCATGAGCGCGCCGTTGACGCCCGCGCTCGCAACATAGGCTCGCATTCCGGATTTTTTGACGATGGCGCGATAGCCTTCGGTGAGTTTCTTGCTGAGATGGCCGACGTGAGCGTAGGCTTCGCGCGTGAGAACTTCGCGGAATGTAGCGAGGCCCGCGGCCATGGCGACGCGGTTGGTGTTGTAAGTGCCGCCGTGAAAAACCTTGTGCTGCGAGATCAAATCCATCACGGCGCTGCTTGCGCCAAATGCTCCGAGCGGCAGGCCACCGCCAATGGACTTGGCCAGGCAGAGGATATCCGGCTTGACGCCAAAGAACTCACTTGCGCCGCCCCAGGCGAGCTTGGCTCCGGTTTTCACTTCGTCGAAGATGAGCAGAGCGCCGTTCTTCGTGCAAATATCGCGCAAGCCCTGGAGGAAGCCTGGTTCGGGCAAGCACAATCCGACGTTCATCATAATGGGCTCGAGAATGATGGCGGCGATCTGACCAGGATTCTCTTTAAAGCGCCGCGCGACCGTGGGCAGATTGTTGAATGCAGCGATGGAGACATTGGAAAGCGAGGCTTTGGGAATGCCTCCGCCGCCAGGAACGCTCGTGGGGGCGTCGGGATCACCATAATCTTCGGCTTTGGGCTTGACACTGACGAGCGCGGTGTCATGTAAGCCGTGGTAGGCGCCCTCGAATTTGAGGATTTTGTCGCGACCGGTGGCGGCCCGCGCGAGACGGCAGGCGTGCATGGTGACTTCCGTACCGCTCGAGCCGAAGCGCACCATCTCGACGGGATAGCGCTTGCAGATTTCTTCGGCAAGCTCCCATTCCTGGTCGTGCGGCATGCCAAAGGTCGTGCCGCGATCGAGTTCGTGTTCGACAGCTTTCACTACAGCGGGATGGCAGTGGCCGGCCATCAACGCGCCGAAGCAGAGGTTGTGATCGATGTATTCGTTTCCGTCGAGGTCGTGAATCCGGCTGCCTTTGCCGTCTTTTACGAAGAGCGGGTAGGGCTCGTAGTGGCGATAATTGCTGGCAACGCCGAGTGGAATCCGTTCCATGGCTCGTTTGTGGGCGGCAGCGGATTTCGGCGTGCGCTGTTCGTAAGTAGCGAGTTCTTTCTCTAGTGCGTCGTGCATGATGCTGCTCCGTCGATGCAGGACTGTTCCCTGCGGTCAGTTTGAGGCGGTGACCGTATTATCTCATGCGCGCGAGGGGCGCGGCTCTTATGGTCTGCACTTTGGGCGTGCGTTTTTCTCTCCTTTTCGCACTCATTAGAAGAGGAATTTGAGAGCAAACTGAATCACGCGCGGATCGCGGGTGTTCGTCACGACCCCAAAGGTTGAACCGAGGTCGCTGAAGTTCCCGTCGGGACTGAGGAACTGGGTATGATTCCACGCGTTGAAGAATTCCGCGCGAAACTCCGTATCCCACCTTTCGTTGATGCGCGTGCGCTTCAAGATGCTGATGTCCGTGTTGCTGATGGGCGGCCCGCAGCAAATGGTTCGAGGCGAATTGCCGAATTGTGCGAGGTTTGAATCCGCGAAATTATTTGGGTTGAAGAAGTAATTTGCGGAAACGCCGTTGAACGTCTGTACCTTGCGCCCATTAAACGTTTGGAAAGGCCCTGTGCGATCCGGCTCCCCGACGGGTAGGAAGAAAAAGCTGCCCATGAGTTCCTGGTCGTTGCCGTCCAAAATGCGGATGGGGAAGCCGCTCTGATACGTCACGATCGCCGAAGCGCCCCAGCCATCGAACATTTTGCCGCGGAAGCCATCATATTTCGGGATGGGCAGCACCCAGTATGGGCTGAAGACGAAGCGATGGGTGGAATTGAACAGAGAAAGGCTGCGGCTCAAGCGCGGATTGATAGGATTAAGCAACTCCTCGAAGCTCGACGCATTGTCCAGAGATTTGCTGAAAGTGTAGGCGGCCGTGAACTGGAGGCCGTGGGAGAAGTTCTGCTCGAGGGAGATTTGCAGAGCGTTATAGCTGGAATTGCCAGTGGTGTCCTCTGCAAAAATATTGCTAAAGACGGGCGTCTGGTCGGGAGGACAATTCACCCCTGTCAGCGGCTGGCAGAGTGGGGAAGAAAATGGCCTGATCCCAACGAGGTCAACACCGTTCGTTACGGTGGTTCCATTGGGGATAAAGAGGCCGCCAGACCCGGCATTGTAGGGCAGGTGCAGTCCCCCCGACGAAGTCTGGATGATTGTTCCTGGGGGAATAAGATACTGGACATCCTCGCCGAATGGTGCGCAAGTTCCGGCCCCTAGAATATCGTTTAGATCCAGGCACGTCTGGGCATTGCCAAAGTTGAGATCATGGGAGGCGAGCAAGCGGTGCGCCTGCGTGCCCACGTAGCCGATTTGCAAACGCAGGCTCTGTGTCAGTTGACGCTGAAAGGTAAGGTTATATTGATCCGCGTATTGCGTACGCAGATGTGGCTGGAATTCACCGAACAGCAGAATGGGCCGGAAGACCGACCAATCCACAGCAGTTCCAGTCTTCGGAGAAAGCACTCCGTTGAAAGGATTCGGGATGGTCGAACCCGACTGGAGGACGTAGGGCGTTTGGAGCAAGGGGCTCGACACAAAGGTGCTGCCGCCAAAAGGAGGCTCGGCACTGAACTGCTCCAGCACTAGCTGTTCAATCGGGTTGTAGAAGATTCCGTAGCCCACTCGAATACTGCTCTCGCCAGGACCGCCAAAAACCTTCGCTAGGAAACCCTGTTTTGCCGCCGGGCTCCAAGCAAGCCCAATGCGCGGCGCAAACGCCTTGTAATAAGTTG
>Ga0310917_10000510_pt1 | contig 17203 bp, 31 predicted proteins | sample GREbulkMGLF178_FD_203531 | JGI IMG/M metagenome (GOLD analysis project Ga0310917, IMG submission 203531) | Lab enrichment of tropical soil microbial communities from Luquillo Experimental Forest, Puerto Rico - GRE.bulkMG.LF178 | ecosystem: Environmental > Terrestrial > Soil > Tropical forest >... | reverse complement strand
ACCCGGAACCGCTCGGGTCGAGTCGTCATCCAAGACAACGAGGAAAAATTTTGGACGTTCCAGTCGTCTGTGCCTTGATGTCCGCTTTTGGCACAAAGCGGACATCCCACGACTGAGTTCCGATGTCTGCTATTGGAGGTAAAGCGGACGTTCGGGTATCGCTAGAATTTGATTGAGATCAATTGCGGAAGGGACCGAGTTGTTGCAACGTTGACTGAAAGAGCGAAATAAGTGGGAAGCTATCATTCCTGGGGGTAGGCCGCAAAGCTCAACCAGGAGATACGAAAATGTTCAGCAAGACCCAAATTGCGCTTTCCGCCGCAATGGTTCTCAGCATCGGCTTTCCGGCATCGGCCGCGCCCAAGCATCATCGCGTTTACAATATGGTCCCCGCAGCTCAATCCGACCAAATTCCAGTCTTGGATGTGAACCCGGTCTGTCACGGAATTGCGACGCAGGGGGAGTTAGAAGAAGGTCTTCGGCAGACCAGTTTTCAGCAATGCGTGCAAAGTGAGCAAGCCACTCGCGACGAGATAAAGAAAGAATGGTCCACTTTTTCGGCATCCGACAAGAGTCATTGCGTTGCCTTGGCTAAGACAGGAGGAGAAGCGAGTTACACCGAGCTGATCACCTGCATGGAAATGGCACGCGATGTGCGAAAGTTACACGCGGATCAACAAAAAGGATCTGATACCTCGTCCGCACCCGGCCCAGAGGGGCTCCCGGCACCGGTGGGACATCGCCAGCCGACGTCACAATAATTAGAATGGCCGACACCGACTATTTGATCTTCTTTGTAGCCGCACTGCTCGCGGTCGTTGGAGCGGGACTATTGCGGGTCGGCTTGATGAAATCGCGAGGGCGGCTGTTCGTCGCTCTCGGTATTGCCTTCGGTATTGCAGCAGTGCTGATTTTAGTACTGAGGGTAGTGAAGATAGGAGGTTAAACCTCCGGGTGTGTGTGTCGGCAGGGGCTGAGCCATACCTTCGAAATTTCACTACAAATTTGCGAGGCCGATTGCTCCGCGCGCGGCCAACGAATTTTGGTCCCCACCCCTGGTCGCTGGCCGAACAATGTGAAATAGACCAGGTGGCTGCAATAAAACCGAGGCCTCAGATGAACAAACAGACTGTGGCCCTAGCGTTATTTGCGGGTTGGATACTGGCGGCAGAGATGGCCAACGCGACCACTTATAAAGACATCGCCGGACAATGGTGCGGTGACGTCACCGACTACGTCTTCGCGCCGGACACGTTGACCGTGAAATTCCACGACAACAGACCGGCCAATGTGTTCAAGATCACGAAATACAACTACGCCAACGACAGCGTACGTATTAATTGGATCAACGGAGTCGGCAAAGAGTCGGACACGGTTTTCGCTGAGTTCAGCGGCAGCAAGATGGCGCAGCAGGGGAGCGGCGACAAACCGCGCCGACCATTCCATCGCTGCTGAGACAGTGGGATTGATTTGGAAAACTAGAGCTCACTGCCCGACACGCGAGGAGCGGACGCGGCGGACCGCTCGCTTTCTGTGATGCGTAGGCCGCCCTTGTTCGTTGCGGACCACGAGCACGATGTATCGAACCCACATAACTCCGGGAATGGCGATGGCTACCACAATCAAGGCCCAAAGTACGTGTCGATCAGGAATACTCGGCAACAGCCCCGCGGCGTGTAGCGTCATGTACAGCCCAAACCCGATCACGAACACTAACAAAGCCGGTATTACCAGCAAGGGAAGCACGACGAAAACGGTCGCGAGTGTCTTAAAAGTCAACTCAAACTTAATGTGAAGTCCTGAAAGCCACATCAGCGCGAATGCGATGAAGCCTAACAACAGAATTGCCAAGAAGGTCATTCCATCACCTTAACATTAGGCGGAGGCCCTGAGCATACCTTCGAAAAGTCGCTACGAATTTGCGAGGGGGTTTCGCGCCAGCCCGGCCGACGAATTTTGGGGCCGCACTGCCTCGTGCCCGAGGATGTCTGCTATTGGAGGTAAAGCGGACATCGACGCGACATTGCTCAATGTCCGCTTTTGACCCAAAGCGGACATGAGCGGCTCAGAATTGCTGCCGTGCAAACTGACCCGTGAACCCCATTTCGCGGGTCGTAAATCCCTGCTGTAATCGTGTCCCTGTAGGCGACAGTCGGGGCACTCCTGAGACTCTCGGTGGGAGGCGATGCGGCGGCGCGATTTCATCAAAGGAATTGTTGGTTCAGCGGCCGCCTGGCCGCTTGTCGCACGGGCGCAACAGCGTGAGCGAATGCGGCGAATCGGCGTGTTGATGAACCGCGCCGCAGACGATCCAGAAGGTCAATCCCGTGTCGCAGTATTCCAGCAAGAGCTCAAGCGGTTTGGCTGGAGCGACGGTGATAACGTGCGGTTTGACATCCGCTGGGGCGCAGACGAGGTGGAACGCGAACGCAGCGGCGCGGCTGAGTTGCTGGCGCTTGCGCCTGATGTGGTGTTCGCCAGCGGCACTTTAAGTGTCGCGGCACTGCGACACACGGGCCGCAGTCTACCGATAGTGTTTGTTGGCGTGACTGATCCGGTGGGCGCCAGCTTCGTCGACAGCTTGGCCCGACCGGGCGGCGACATTACCGGTTTCATGATTTACGAATATAGTTTTGGTGGCAAAAGGCTGGAACTTCTCAAGCAAATTGCACCGAATGTAACGCGAGCAGCCGTGCTTCGCGATTCCTCAAATCCTGCGGGGACTGCCGAGTTTGCCGCCATACAGGCGCTGGATCAGACCCTCGGTGTGGAAACGAGACCCGTTGATAGTGGTCGAGAGATGGCCGAGGTCGAGCGCGCTGTGTCAAACTTTGCGCAGTCGGCCAATGGCGGTCTGATTGTAACGCCAAACGCCGCGGTGTCGGTCCGACGCGATATGCTGATTGCGCTAACAGCCAAACACAAATTGCCCGCCGTATATCCGTTCCGATATATGGTCACCGCCGGCGGATTAATCTCAATAGGACCGGATTTGCTAGAGCAGTGTCGGCTTGCCGCCTCGTATGTTGATCGAATTTTGAAAGGTGAAAAGGCCGCCAATCTTCCAGTGCAAGCACCGACTAAATACGAAACCGCAGTCAATCTTAAGACCGCCAAAGCCCTTGGGCTCACTGTGCCGCCCGGTTTGCTCGCCTCCGCCGACGAGGTGATCGAATGAGGCGGCGCGAGTTCATCGCACCTGTTGGTGGTGCAGCAACGGCTCCGTAGTTTGCGGCGCGCGCGCAGCAGCCAGCTCTACCAATTCGACCAAATCTGAATGATCAGCGAGGAGGAGGATCGCATGCCTGCAATTTCTAGATGGTTGCGCTTGGGCGCTGCGTCTCTGGCGATCGCCGCGTCGACCTACGGTGTCCTGCCTGCACGTGCCACCGATGTTATCGCTGAATGGTCGACAATTCAGATGCCGCCGCCGCCCACCTTGAAGCCGGTGGCGGTCGACCCAAAGAGCACGGCACTTTTACTATTGGACTTCATGACCGAAAATTGCGGTCAGCGTCCCCGCTGCGTCGCTGCAGTCCCGACGGTCAAGGCGTTGCATGATCGAGCACGCGCCGCCAGCATGCTTGTCGAGTACACGCTTCCTGGCGGCGGCAAAATTATTGACGAAGGCATCGCGCCGCGCGAGGGCGAGGTTGTTGATCAGAAACCGGGTGGACCCGACAAGTTCGTTGGCGACGACCTGGATCAGCGACTGAAAGACCACGGCATCAAGACGGTTATCGTCTGCGGCACCTCGGCCCAGGGTGTTGGTATTGGAACCGGTGCGGGCGCCGCCCAGCGCGGCTATTACGTGATCTATCCAGTGGATTGTTTGCTTTCAGAAAGTGCTTTCCGCGAGGCTTACGCGGCCTGGCACATGGCGGGCGGCGGACCGCCAGTGACCACCAAATGGGTCACTGTAACCCGCAGCGATATGATTACGTTCGAGAAAGCTAACCGGTAAGTCTGCGACCGCCGACGAAGTGATCGAACTGCGTCCGGCCGCAGCGCAGAATGTCCGCTTTTGGCACAAAGCGGACATCACGCCACCGAGTTCCAATGTCTGCTTTCGAGGGGAAAGCGGACATTTGTCCAAGCTGTTCACGCGCGGTGAGGCGCGGCGGATCGCGGTCAATATCGCGAAACTGCCGGAGTTGTTCAAAAAGCCCTAAAACTCGCATCATGAGCCAGTTGGGGTTGCAGATCATCATTGTGGTGGCGTTTGGCGCGCTTTGCTTTGGCGTCGGGTACCTGACAGCCACCATAGTCAGGCGCAACCGCTGGCGCGACGAAATGATCAAGCGCGGTTTCGCCCGCTACAACGGGTACACCGGCAAATGGGAATGGGGAGAACCACCGAAAGAATCGAGTTCTTGAGTGCCCGCCCGCCGCTTCCCGCCGCCCTGGTCTGTCGAAGTAACGCCGAACTGTACCAACTCAATGCCAGCGCCGATGCCCGCTACATGCGACAGCGGCGACAACGACGCCTGCGACCAGCAGAATGAGGACAACAGTCGAGATATTTTCCATGACGCTCTCCGCGCTGGAAATATCGGCACTCAGGGTAAAACAAACCCCCCGGCAACCCATAGCGCCGAAAGCCACCGCCCGACCACCCCTGATAAACCGAGCGCAATAAAAATGATTACACGAAGTTCCTCGGTCATCGTCGCTTGACTCTCTAATTCGACGATGCTGACGGAGATTCGGTCTTGCGTTCATTGATTGGAATCAAAGAAATTAGATTTGAGGGGAACATTCCCATGTCCGCCCGCCAGTTCCCGCCGCCTTGGACTGTCGAGGAACAAGAAAGGTGGTTTGCTGTGCGTGACCGCGACGGCCAGCAGCTTGCCTATGTCTATTTCGATGATCCGCGCGCAGCCGCTAGGCCACTGACGCGCGATGAGGCGCGAAGGATCGCGGCGAATATCGCCAAGCTGCCGGGGTTCCTATCTAAGTGAACACCTTGAGCTATTCTCATGCCTTCTCTTGACCGGCGGCATGCTGCACCCGGAACGATTGAGAGGAAATACCCTCACATTGTCGAGCTTGCCGTCGGTAGGCGCGGCTTGGATGTCGGATTAGGCCGTCGAATTATGCACTTTCACAGTTCGCGACACATCAAGCCGCGACACGGCCATATAGGTTTGAAGGAGGGCCAAACGTATTATCGCTGGTGTTTTTCGGACCTGGCGACGGCACACGCCTTCATCGAACAGTTTGGCGGCTCTCTCTACGAACCTGAACGCCAACCAGCGACGAGGCGCAAACGATTGCGGTGAATATCGCCAAGCTGCCGGAGCTGTTGCGGAAGGCCCGCGTTGGCGTTCAATATGGATAGCTCCTTAGCTTAATGTGAGGATGTGGTCCGGGTGGAGGTACGTATTGCGTATTCGGTTGGCACAAGCTACCGAGCCCGCGCGCGGTTTCCATGCATTGTTCAAATGTTGTGAAGCCGCAATTTGTGGCACCGCTAAGTCCGTCGCTATTAATCGCGCACCACGGATAGTTTTGAGCTTTTGTTGGAGTGTTCAGCACAGTTGTTGCGACGATAATACTGAACGTAAACAGGACAAGTCTCATCCGTATCTCCCACTAGCGAGCCCGCTGATGGGTTCAACAATAAAATATCGCTCTAGTCGGTAACTTTGATCTCAATCAAATAGAACCGCCCGCCGCTTCCCGCCGCCCTGGTCTGTCGAGGAATACAACGACGCCTGCTTTGTCGTACGCAACCACGACGGGCGGCCCAAATGTTGCGGTCATTCGGTGAGCGAGGCTTCGTCTGCGTTTCATACTTCTTATTAGGAACACGCTGGTATGGGGAGTAGCGATCTTTAATTACGGGACGTACTTCCGTGAAAAGGTTTCCGTCGCCAATAACTTGTGTCTTTGTCGGGATGGTTGCGATTCTCGTCTCCTCGTGTGTGCGAGATTATGCAGCTTCTCCCGCGCGTGATGCAGCACTTCGCGAGTGCAATAGTGAAGCTTCCAAATGGAATGATCGAGATTGGGAAACTACTCAAGCCGCCACGTACCAAAACTGTATGACCCGCCACGGCCAAATCCCATAATTCGTAGGCCGAAGGTCACGCGGCGTGTTACCGGCTCGAATAGCGCCAAGCTGCCGAAGCTATCGAAGCGGTAGGCGACAAGTCGGACGGTTGATATCCTGTTGGGCGCGGGGGGTGAAACGGGAGCCCTCCACCATGCCGCATGGCAACCGAAATTCGAAGCGAAAGGGTCGGACGAAAGCCGTAACGGTAGTCGCTGGGGCGTTGTCGCTGGCGGGCGGCGCGTTCGGAGCAGCCGTTGGTCCGCCGAACGATACTCTGACCGTGAACACGGCAGTTACTCTCTATGAGGAAGAAATCTCTGACGTTAGTTTGTCGACTTTCTATGTCTTTGACCACGAAAACGCTGGAGCACGTCGTCCCGGCTTACAACTTGCCCAGAGGACACGCAGTCCGCCGAGGCAAGGTTGCGGAGGCTGCGCAACAGACTGCGGAGGCGGAGGCCCCACATGCTGCGCAACCTGCGCAAGCGCCGGCGGGGCCGGAGCTTGCTCATAACCCTCCCGCCTCATGAGGCGCGGCGGATCACGGCGAATATCGCCAAGCTGCCGGAGCCATTGCGCGAAGAACGAGGCTTCCATCTCTCGTTTCCTCAATATTCTTCTGCAAGCATGATCGTGATTACGCGGTGGGTGATTGTTGGATCGGCAGGATCGTCGGAGTGCCAGGTCAGGGTAGGGTCGAAATAATCGATCTTGAAAAAGATCGTGTGGCCTTCGGCTTCGAAGGCGCCAAAGTCGTGCTCTTCGTACGGGTCGTTCTCATGAAAAAAATCGTCGTAGACTGCGATGGTCTTCACGATTCTTGCAACTGCCTCATCGCCGAGGGCGGCGACCCCAATCGTGATGACTGCTGTTTCTACGCCAGTCCCGAGGTTCTGGCGCAGCCGATCGTTGAGAATCTGTTCAATCTTCGACGTCATCATTGTTCGCTCCTAAGAGGGGGAAGGTGGTGGGTCGGGTCGGAAAGCCGTGCCCGAAAAAGAAAGAGGCCCGCACTGGCGGGCCTCTGCGGTACAGGTCGGTCTTGGTTCACGCCGCGTCTGGGCAGATCAAGGCGAGCGCAGATCGGTCACGGCTGATCGGTGGCACTGTGCCGTAGTCGCGCCACCGCAGTTTGAAAGTGTCACCAGCCTTCTCGACCGGTATTGCCTCCCACCACGCCCGCGATGGGCTATCGTCTTTGGCGAGGACGAGCTTATGGAGATCGATGTCTTGCCAATCCGCGGGCAGGGCCGCTTCACCGTTGGCGGCTGGGGTTTGATGTTTGGCCGATTGCGGCTTTAATTGTTTGGCTGCCTGTGGTCCCGGATAGACCAAGCCGAGCCGCGCGCGATGCCGCGTAATCCGGCGAAGCCGCGCGGGTAGTCGCGCCAGCGCAACGTGAACATGTCGTTGGTAACTTCGACGACGATGGCCTCGTACCAACCGTCCGTCGGATCTTCTTCTTGGGCGACGACCAGATCACCGACCCCGATCTCGTGCCAAGTCCGCGGCAGGTTGGGGGACGACCCAGGCGGCCTCGACCCCGCAGCACCGCCGGTTGCGCCGCTCGGCGGCGTCAGCGGCTGACCTAGATTTCCGTTCGGGGCGGCGGCGACCAGCTTGTCGTACAAGTCACGTCGAATGAACGGCACGAATGTCCGGCCGGTCGCGTGAACCCGGCCGACCGGCAGCCGAGCGGCAATCTCGGCAACTCTCGGGTCATTGCTCGCAAGAACGTTGAGCTGCAATTGAGTTGCGGCTTTGATCGCCAGGCTGGCGTGCTCCCTTCCGAACCGGGCTCCCTTCGGTTTGCCGCGGCTATCGATCCCGAACAAAACCAGCGGCGAGGGGCAACTTCTGAGCTGTGTGGAATGGTTCGCTTTAGCGAATATCGATTACCAGCTCGGCCTTGGTGGGCGAAAATCGGCGCGGGCGCGTGGCTAGGTGCAACGTTTCATGGGCGTTTCATGGGCGAAGCAAAAGGCCCATTGAGCTAACATCCTGATACCAATGGTGGGCGGTAGTGGGATCGAACCACTGACCCCTTCCATGTCAAGGAAGTGCTCTTCCGCTGAGCTAACCGCCCCTGCCGTGCGAAGCTCGTGCTTGATCACAGGCATCGCATGACAGCCGAAACAGGTAGAAGACGTGGATGGCCGGAACAGGTCCGGCCATGACGCCGTAAGATAACCGGTTTAGCGTTGCGCGACGTGGAGGGTCAAGGCCAGCTCGCTCGCGGCTGCCCTGTCACATCCCTTGCGCCTTCTTGCGCTTGTCGCACTCGCTCCAATATTGCGGCCATTTCATTCCGGCCGGGATTCTCCCTGCCGCCTTGTCAGACTTCCATTCCGCCCCGCAGGCGCGCTCGCGGGCGATCATGGCTTGTCGGCCGGCCGACCCGGTCGTGGGCTTGGCTGCTGTCGCTGGCGCGGGCGCCGCCGGCGCCGCGGTGGTCGGCGCAGCGCCCGACATGCACTGCTTGGTGAAGTCGCGGTATTTCATCCCGCCGGTCTGGTTTGCCGCTTTCATCTTGTCCCATTCGGCGGCGCATTCCTTCAGGGTCTTGGCCTGCGCTGGACTGGCGCTAGCGGCGAGCGCAGCGGTAAAAACCGCCGCGGCAAGCAAAGAAAATGTTTTCATGACGGCAAAATCTCCTCCATAGGGGCGGGACGAATGTCCCGCCGATCTCTTCGTAACGGCATGCATCGAGGTTAGGACGCGGTGGCGTCAGACACGCATTTCTTGGTGAAGCTCGTCTCCGCTGCGCCATGCAGCTTCTGCGCCGTCGCCTGGTCCTTGCAGCACTTCGTGGCGAAGCTCTTCAGCGCGGCGCCGTGAAGGTTCTTGCCGGTCGCCTGGATCTTGCAGCTATCCTCGGCGAAGGCCGCGGTGACGAAGCAAATTGACGCAAACACAATGGCTATCGTTTTCATTGTCGTCTCCCTTTCATTTCACCGATTGCAATTGGTGGCCGTCGTCAGCTGGCAGCCGGCTGGGTCGATTGCAGCTTGCCGTTGGGGCTCGCTTTGTCGACGGTTTCGGGCAGGTACTGCGCCAAGAGTTTCAATGTTTCATCGACCGGCAGCCCGAGATGCCGAGCGAATTCCTGAACCTGGGAATTGCCGAGAACTGCTTTCAACTGGTCTTCGGTGATCGAAAGATTGCCGCCGGGGCCGAGCCAGGATTGCACCTGGGCACCCAAGCCGCCTTTCTGCAGCGCGGTAACCAGACCATTGAGGTCGTGATACTGCGTCTTCGCTAGAACCGCATTGATGGCAACGGGAAGAGCGGCGGCTTCGATTCCGCCAAGCGCGCCCTCGAGACTATCTAACAGGCCCATGTTACCTCCATGCAAAAGGTCTTCAGCAACCCCCGCTGGAAGTAAGCCCCGACAGCAAGCCTAGTCGAACGCAGCCGATTGCACCAGAGCCTCGCGCCACACCCTGTCGCGTGCCCGCAGTCTTCCCAAACGAAAATCAGATCTTTAATTGGCGAGAGGGCGCGCCATGCTAGGCGCGGCGCGCGCCGCGACCAGGCCCAAACCGGAGACCGAGGCGAGAGCGAGCGAGATCAACACATTGTAACCGGCAAGCGACAGTCCGAGAAAACGCCACGCGGCCTCGTCACAGCGCACGACATGAACGCCGTGCAGCTGGTCGAGCAGCGATCCGCCGCTGCGCAGATCAGTGAGCGGGCCCGAACAGTCGGCGGGGCCGGGCCACCAATGCCATTCCACGCCTGAGTGATAAATACCGAGCACGACACCGCAGCAGGCGGCGATGGCGATCGCGGCAAAGCCGACCGTCAACAGCGCGCGCGGCGCGTGCGCCAGCGCGGCGATGGCGAGCAATAGCGAAAGGGGAATGATCACATGGTAGGGGATGCGCTGCGCGAGGCAGAGCGGGCAGGGCGCGATCTTGACAACATATTCGAAGAACCAGGCACCAGCGAGCGTCGCCAGGCTGACGATGAATATCGCGCCTGCCGCAGCGGCGGCAGGCTCAGTAATCCGATCGGTCCAATTTGCGGTCCAGGTAGATTTCATATGCGCTTCACCGCAATGACTTCGCCCCCGGTATAAGTCGTGCGTGCCGTAAGACGCCCGACGGTGCACTTTGCCAGTCCTGCGGGCGAACGAAAAGCCGCGTGATGGACGCCATCGCCGCGCGACGGTATAGAAGGCCGGCGCCGTCAACCAAAGCCGGCAGGTTCGCCGAGCCATGACTCCGAATCATGGCTCCGACGATGGCTCCGGATAACGGCTCCGGATGATGGTGCAAGCCCGTGTGGCGGAACTGGTAGACGCGCACGACTCAAAATCGTGTTCCGCAAGGAGTGTGGGTTCGATTCCCTCCACGGGCACCACTCAGTGTTCGCAGATGTTCGCCGCCGTACGAAACTCGTGAGAAAACATGAACTTTCAAGGTGACATCTTCGTCGCCATCCGCCAAAGTGTGCCTCAAGCCGGAAAAAGTGTTGGTATCGATGTTGGTATCAACGCCCCGACGAGCGAGGCGATACCAAACAACATGGCGCTCACTGACATTGCGATCCGCCAGACAAAGCCCCGCCCGAAACCATTCAAGCTCACCGATGGCGCTGGGCTGCATCTGCTGGTCGCGCCAACTGGTGCCAGGCTGTGGAGGCTTGCGTATCGATTTGCCGGCAAACAAAAGACGCTGGCACTCGGTGCTTACCCCTCAGTAACGCTGGCCGACGCCCGGAGCGCTCGCGATGCCGCGCGCAAGCTTTTGTCGGCCGGTAGTGACCCTTCTGTTCAGCGCAAGTTGGACAAGCAATCAGCGAGCATCACTTTCCGGTTGATCGGTGGGGAGCTACTCGAAAAACTCAAGCGCGAGGGGCGGGCGCCGCGCACCCTTGCGAAGACGCGATGGTTGCTCGATTTCGCCTTTGCGGCATTCGGTGACCGACCCATAGTCCACATCGCAGCGCCCGAGATTCTTCTCGCGCTTCGCCGCGTAGAGGCGCGTGGCAAGTACGAGTCGGCGCGACGGTTGCGCAGCACCTGCGGGATGGTGTTCCGCTATGCAATAGCGACAGGCCGGGCCGAGCGCGATCCAACCGCCGATTTGCGCGGCGCGCTCACCGCACCCAGCGTCAATCACCGGGCGGCCATTCTGGAGCCCGAAGCTGTCGGGGCATTGCTGCGTGCCATAGATGGCTTCGAGGGTTATAAGGCCACAGCCATGGCTCTGAGGCTGGCCCCGCTTGTTTTTGTCAGGCCGGGTGAACTCCGCCATGCCGAGTGGAAAGAATTCGATTTCGGCAATGCCGAGTGGCGCATTCCGGCAGCAAAGATGAAGATGCGACGCCCCCATCGCGTTCCGCTGTCGGGTCAGGTCCTCGATATCCTGAAGGAAATCGAGCCGATCACCAGTTATTCGCGGTGGCTGTTCCCGTCCGTTCGCAGCGCTATGCGGCCAATAAGCGAAAATACGCTAAATGCCGCCCTGCGCCGGCTCGGCTACAGGTCGGACGAGATGAGCGCGCACGGCTTCCGCTCGATGGCGGCCACGCGGCTAAGCGAAATGGGCCGCTGGAGTCCCGACGCGATCGAGCGCCAGCTTGCGCATCAGGAGCAAAATGCGGTGCGGCGCGCGTACACCCATGGTGCGGAGTATTGGGCCGAACGAGTGGCAATGATGCAAGCTTGGGCCGATTATCTAGACGAATTGAAACTGACGGGAAAAGTCATCCCAATGCGACGCGAAAACTTTTAGGGTTGGCAACGGCCTCTCACGGCGAAAACAGGGGTTCGAGTCCCCTAGGGAGCGCCAATAAAATCAAATACATGCGCTCTAGGCGACTGCTGTCGCATTGCATTTCTCCAACATTTCTCCAACGGCCAATTCGGTCACGGGCAGTCTCGCCGGTGAATCCTTGAAGTGGTTTGCCTGGAATTCTCTGTCCGCCGCTGTTCGTGCTCGTTCGCGGCGACTGTCGGAATTCCCGTAGTTCTATCGAACGACGGCGGATAGCCGACCTGCTTAGGCCCTTCGAGATCACTTCGGAAACTGTGCACATCCCCGGTCTAAAGGACGCGATGGGATACCTTTCGGACGACGACGACACCTTCATCGAAAGCGGCAAGTTCAAATAAACCAGTCAACAGGAGCATGAAGCGATGACCGACGACCGCAAGATAAGTGAACCCCGCGTTTCCGAGAACCAAGACACGGTCACAATCAGAACGGAGCGATTTTATGCGCTCCTTCAAGCCGCCGGACGAGAAATCAATCCGGAAACTGCGGAGGTTGAATGGTGTTACGGAGAAATCTCGGACCCGTATGGCGTTCGTGATGTACCGAAGGAATATCAGTGCTTCGGGCGAAATTATTTTGCGCGCGCTCCTGGCACTAATCTCTGGATTGAATTCGATGACCTGCCCGAAGCGACACGGGACGCTTTATGGAGAAAACACAGTTCAAAGCTAGCGTTTCCAGCAGGTTTGTTCGATGTCCCAGATTTCGATTTCGTCATTGACGGGGACCAATCATGACGATCGATTGCGCCTTTTATGGATTTTTGGCCGCGGACGCCGATGCGCGCACGGCAGCGAAATCCGGCAAGCCATGGGTTCGCCTGCGCGTCGGCGTCGGCCGCGATGATGACATGCAATGGGTCAGCGTCAGCGTGTTCAGCAAAGCCGCCGACACCGCCGCGACGCTGAAAAAGGGCGACAGGATCTCCGTCGAGGGCAGCATCAAGCTTGACACCTGGCGCGGCAACGACGGCATCAAAATCTGCCCGACCACTTTGATCGCTAACGCAGTTTCTCCCGACTGCGGAGAAAAGCGCACTTGTCGCATCAAAGGCTTGCGCCGAGAGTCCCGCCGGTGAACTCCTTCGCACGGCGCGAGCGGGGTTTCGGTTTGCCGCAGCATGCCGCCGCTGCCGGACAAGCCGATCCCGTCGCCCCCAGTATTGTACAGCTGCAGGCCGCGCCCGCTCAATCGCGCCGCGCCTAGAACGAGGCAACGCCCATGACCACGCGCCAAACCCACCTCGACGCCTTCGACATTGACAACGGCGCCCGTGAGATACCGCCTCGGCGGCCGTTCAACGCGCAGCAAAATGGGACCGCCTATGTGTGGAATAGCACCACGCAGGAGTTGCTGCCGATCCTGCCGCGAGATCATCCTAATTTCAGGGAGAACTCGGCACTCCTTGTGGCGGCATTCAGGCGATGGAACGGAGCGGCCAAATGACCGACCAACCGAGAAAGTCGAATGTTAGAACTGCTTCGACAGCTCTCCCAAACCACCGCAGAGAGCTATTTGCGCAGTTGCTGGTGCAGGGCTTCACTGCAGTCGATGCCCATGAAAAAGCTGGGTACAAGCGACATGACGGCAACGCCTGTACTCTCGCAAAGCATCCAGAGGTTCAAGCTCGACTAGAGGAAATTAGAGGCGAGCTAGCCGCCGAAAAAACGGGTTTCCCGTTTGGAACGAGTGCAATTGCCACCAGAGCAAACGTAACCGCCGAAAGTCTCATGGATCAGGCGCAAACGATCCTGGCGTGTGCGATGGAGAGAGGTCAAATGGCGGCCGCCGTTTCGGCGCTGAAGGAAAAAGGCATTTTGAGCGGCAAGCGGATCGAGCGATCCGAAGTCGGCTTGCCGGGCGAATTCGACCACATGAGCGATGAGGAGCTGCGCCAATCGATCATCGATCAGGCGCGCGAACTCGGTTTTATCATGGTTGAGAGCAGTGAGCCGCAGCATTGAAGGGACAGTTCGTAAAAGACCACACCATCGCTTCGTAACCAGCCAATACTGCTTGAATTGCTGGCGGCGCAGCCAGTAACACATTTCTGCTCCGTATTGGATTGCACCAGCAATATAAATCACCGGCAATTTATATTTTGGAATTTCACGATATATATTTTTTTATATTTTCCGATGTTTCCCTTACGTCGCCGTCCGCCGCGCTTCATCCTTTTTGGCCGCCGATCGTCGGCGTCCCATTATCTCTGATGCGGCCACGCTTGCGGTTGCCTACATGCCTGACGGTTTTGTCGTGGACGGGCCACTCGGCTGTGGGCTTGCCCGGCGGGCCGTTCCGAAGTTTGGATTCTGCTGTTTGCAGGCTGCTACAAGCTGCGGGTCAATTTGCGGCAAAGGCTTTACGCCCTGCACCCCCTGTGGCGTGTCCACCATGATTGGTCGGATGCAGTCCACCACGATCCCAATGCCGCTCTTGGCACCGTTGCGAACAAAACCCGCCTGTTGGCATGCTGCAGCGATCTGGGCGCACGGGCCACCCCTCTTCGGCACTGGTTGCACGGGCGCTGGTTGGCCGGGAGCAGCCGGCGTAGGCGGAGCAGGCTGTGCCAACGATGGGCTCAACAGCCCCACAAGGAAAAGACCGGTCAGTATGGTGGTTGCGCGCATGACTGTGCTCTCTAGCCGAAGTCTGCAAAGACGTTAGCAGCTAAAGCCATTTAAGAGCGCGAGCTGCTCAGTAGCAGCTTCGTACCCAGGCATAACCGTTCCACACGACTGGACACGGCGGGGGAGGCGGTGGTGCGTAATAGCCATAGGGGTAATAGGGTCGTGATGCGATTGCGCTCCCGACGACGGCGCCGGTTACGACCCCGGCCGCCACTCCGCCCCAAAACGGACCGGGCCCCCAGCGCCCCCACCACGCATTCGCTGGGCTCAACGTTGCCATCGCTGTTGCGCCGACGATTGCTGCCGCCACGAGAGCGTTCCGAATTTGGCTCATACCATCCCCCCAAGACCTGAATGAATTTATACCTGACACGTAACTGGAACTGACTTACGAGAGCGTGGAGAGCACATTAATTCGCAGACATGTTTTTGATCCTCCGGGGTCACGCCCTGATCGCGCACGATGTAACAGGCGTCCAATTCGTCGACAGACCATGGCGGCGGGAAGTGGCGAGCGGCCATTCGTTCCGTGTGAATGGTCCCTCCTGCGAGGCGCGCTATTGCAGAACTGAGCGACCGTTGGCGATAGCTTCAGCTAGGGCCCAAGTTTCAGCTAGCTTGTCGGTTGCGCGCTGCCTGGCCAGCATGTCCCATGTTGTGGCCATCTCGAGAAAGTGCTGCCAATCTTCCGGCTTTGCCGCCGACTTCGCCAGCCTGCGGCATTCCTCAGCACGGCTTGTGCAATCGATCGAGGTGTTCATGAGATCCCCTCACCCGATGCCATGAGAACAAATTAGCTGAGGAGCGTCAGTGGCCCAGGCGACTTATGCCCAAGATACGCGCCAGCTTTTGCATTTTCGGCGTACCCTTGTGCCTTTTAGATCACGCTTTTGGGCCAAGGGTTGGATCGCGGCCCGGCCTGCGCGGTCGCAGGATGCTGCCGCCTTGGCTGCGATTACTAAGGCCGATTCGGTAGGCTGGCGGCTGTACGGAAAAACCCCTCGCAAAATCGGCTTCGCACCCTCAGTAAAATCAGCATGTTCTCAGTGTTGTGAATGCGTGCGTAAAAACGAGTGTTTTTCCTTACGACCTATGCTATGGTAGTGGGCGTCAACTTCGGGGGTTCTCATGAAACGTGCCGTTCTCTACCTGCGGGTTTCGACCATCGACCAGACCACGGCCAACCAGGAGCGGGAGCTGCGGGAGGTTGCTAGCCGCATGGGCTGTGAGATCGTCCGCGTCTACAAGGATCACGGTATCAGTGGCGCTAAGAGCCGGGATGGGCGGCCAGAGTTTGACCGGCTGCTGCGCGATGCCGCTCAGCGCAAGTTCGATATGGTGATGGCTTGGTCGGTGGATCGGCTTGGCCGCAGCCTGCAGGATCTCATTGGCTTCCTATCCGAGCTGCACGCTCTTCACATCGACCTGTTCCTGCACCAGCAAGGCTTGGACACCACCACGCCGAGCGGCAAGGCCATGTTTCAGATGATGGGTGTGTTTGCCGAGTTTGAGCGGGCGATGATCGCAGAACGAGTCCGCGCTGGGCTTCGGCGGGCCAAGGACGAGGGCAAACAACTTGGGCGGCCTCGCATAGCGGCCGACGTTGAGCGGCGCATCAGCGCGGCTCTGAAAGCTCGCAAGGATACTGGCGACAGCGTTCGCAAGATCGCCGCTCGCTTTGGCATCGATCCATCCACCGTGCAGCGGATCGCCCGCCCTTTCGTCGGCGCGGTCGCGTGAGGCGGACAGCACACAAATGAAGCCCTCCACCCCGATGTCCGCTTTACCCACAGAAGCGGACACTGGAACTCAGTCGTGGAATGTCCGCTATGTGCCAAAAGCAGACATTCGATGTAACGCTGCAAACCGAAACGGGCGCTAGAACATCGTGTTGTTGTTGGCAGATTTCTCAGGGACCGGCTGGATGACATCCCAATGTTCGACGATCTTGCCGTTTTCCAGCTTGTAGATATTCACGATGGCATTACCGCGCGAGCCCGGTGTAGGCACGCTGTGGACATGGTGGATGACGTAGTCACCGTCTGCGAAGACGCGGATGACGTCGCTGTGTGCGTCGGGAAACTTGTCGCGCAGGAGCGCGATATAAGCCTTGAGCCCTTCCGGCCCGTCGGGGGCATTGGGATTGTGTTGCACATACCGTGGTCCGAGGAATTTCGTGGCGGCCTCGAAGTCCTTCTTGTTGACGGCTAACTCGTAGAATTCCGCCACCGCCTTCTTGTTGGCTTCCATCTGCTCAGCACTGGTGGCGTGAGCCGCTGGGGCGAATGCGATGGACGCGGCGATGCAGAGCATGCGGAGCATGGCGGGCCTCCTTGGGGACAATGATCTGAGCTGTGATTACAGCAGGGTTTTGTAACGGGCGAAACGGGCTCAGCGAGCCACACATGTCTTGGTTACGAAGGGAAACGTTGCGGCACCTCGGATCAATGTCCGCTTTTCCGCCAAAAGCGGACATTGGAACTGAGCCGCTAAATGTCCGTTTTGTGCCAAAAGCGGACATTGGCGCGGCTACTCGATCACCTCGTCGGCGCGTAGCAGCAGCGATGTCGGCACTTCGATGCCGATCGCCTTTGCGGTCTTGAGGTTCACCATCGTTAAGAATTTCGTCGCCTGCTCGACGGGGAGGTCGGCGGGTTTTGCGCCCTTGAGAATCTTGTCCACAAAGGTCGCTGCATGACGCCACATTTCCAAAAAATCGATTCCGTAGGCGG
>Ga0310917_10000505_pt1 | contig 17294 bp, 12 predicted proteins | sample GREbulkMGLF178_FD_203531 | JGI IMG/M metagenome (GOLD analysis project Ga0310917, IMG submission 203531) | Lab enrichment of tropical soil microbial communities from Luquillo Experimental Forest, Puerto Rico - GRE.bulkMG.LF178 | ecosystem: Environmental > Terrestrial > Soil > Tropical forest >... | reverse complement strand
GGATCGCTTCACCCAGCTTGATGATGTCGTCGACTATCGGCCCGTCGAGACCCGTCTCTTGGCGCAACACCTTTCGTTCCACATCGGGCGGCGGGAAACCCAAATCGATTCCGACGAGGCGTTGCCTAGTCGACATCTTGAGGTCCTTCAAAACGCTCTGATAGCCGGGATTGTACGAGACGACAAGTTGAAATCCTTCTGCCGCATGGATTTTCACCCCACCCAGACGTTCGATGTTCAACTCTCGCCGGTGGTCGGCGAGCGAATGCACGGCGACCACAGCATCCTGGCGAGCTTCGACGACTTCGTCGAGGTAGCAGATACCGCCCTCCCGCACGGCCCGTGTCAGCGGCCCATCCACCCACTCCGTGTTCGACTCTCGCAGCACGAACCGACCTAACAGGTCGGAGGCGGTCATGTCTTCGTGACACGAGACAGTGAACAGGGGAACGCCCAACTGGTTGGCCATGTGCTCGACGAGGCGTGTCTTGCCGCAACCGGTGGGTCCCTTGAGCATCACGGACAAGCCGGACTCCCAGGCGGCGGCGAAGATCTCGACCTCGTCGCCGACCGGTATGTAGCCGTGTTGTCTGCCGGGAGCATCAAGCCATGTGCGGCTCGCCTGCCTTGACATCTGCTTCATGCTGATTTCCTCGCCACCCGAATCACACATACGAATTCAGTTTGCCGCACCTGCTGGCGTACATTGACCGCACCTGCCGGTGCTGCTCATCTGTCAACAACTCCCGGCGCCGGCCGTTGCCGCGGGTGATGGCGAGCGCGTTGAGCAACAGTCCGCGCAGATGCCGATGAACGTCGCGGCTGTCGCCGATAACCCGAAATGGTGCTTCCGACCAGGAATCCTGCAGCACCTCCGGATCGGTCGACGACCGTATTCCGATGCCAACCACGCCGATCCCGCGTTGCATCGCCTCCGTGATCGCCTGGCGCACATCGGCACGGGCATACCGATCTTGATAGCCGTCGTCGTAAGGCAATCCGTCGCCGATCACCAACAGAATCATGTTCTTTGCGAGTGCCTTCGACTCCAGGACGTGCGCGCCGTGGCGCATCGCGGCGCCGAGGCGGGTGAATCCGGACGGCTGGACCGACCCCAAGCGCCGCTTGGCGGCGGTGTCGAACCGGGTGTCGAAATCCTTGATCCGAAGTAGTGTCACCGCGTCTTTTCCACGCGAGTAGAAGCCGTAGGTGCCGACCCTGTCGCCGAGCCGCTCAAGACCCGCCGTCAGCTCCGCGGCCAGCCGTCGTTCCTCCTCGAAAACGGTATGACCACTGGAATTTTCGGCGGTCGAACCTGAACAATCCAACAGGATCAGCACGGACAGGCCGCGTTTGGTCATCCGGCTGTTCTCGTAGATATTTGGATCGGGGTCATCACCGCGGCGAAGATCCGCCTCGTAGTCGACCAGTGCGGACAGATCAAGGGTATCGCCTTCAAATTGTCGTCGGTGATGTTCCAACTCGATCCCGACCCGCGCCAAGGCTCGGTACAGAGAGGGTCCGCACACCACCGTGCCCGACGGATCGTCGATCGCGGCAGGGTCGTATTCGGCCACTGTGCACCAGTCAGGGCGGTAACGACCTTTGTTGCAGTCCCATTCGGGATAGCGGATTCCTTCCACCGGGGTCGGTTCGAACGCCATCGACAGCAGCTGGGAAAGTCTGCCCCTGCGGGCATTTGGGCCTACCGGTCCAAAGCGCTGCTTGGCGACCGGAATCTCTCCGCCACCTTGCTTCTTGTCTGGGGCGCTGCGGCCCATGCCGAGCAGCTTCTGCAGAGCCTCGCCGAGGGGGTTCGACATCCCCGGGGCGGACAACAGGTTGACGATCTTGCTTTCGTCAGTGTCGTCGGGCGTTTCGTCCTCCGGCTGAGGTGGCTGCTGTGCCAACCGGTTCAGCCGCATTAAATCTTCGTCGGTTGGTGAGGCGCGCAGATCGGACTCGCTGATCCGCCGGAATCGAGCCGGCTTCAATGCGCCGGCCCATCCGGGAGGCAGCGGAATCGGTTCGCGACTTAGCGCCCGATTCAGCGATTCCTCAACGCTGCCCGATATCGGTTGTGTCACCGTGGATTTGACACGGCGGGTGGTGTGCGTCGGCAGGAAATGGTGCAGCTGATCAGCGATGCGGCCAAGCTCCAGCGCCAAGTACCGCTGGGCCACGGTGGGACGATGGCGCGCGAGCCGCCCCATCACATCCTTTCGCAGCGCACCCCCGGCCAGCAGCGCCGCCTGCACCGCGACCGCGTCCCGCACATCCGCCGCGTCGGTGGCCGCATCGACAAATATCGTCCGCCCATCGGTGTGGGTCGGTTCGTTGTGTGTCAGTTCGACATTCAGACGCCGTGACGCGATCGCGGATGCGAGGACTGCGAATCGGCGCAGTGAAATGGGGTATCACCGCCTATTTGCCGATGTCGAAGGGCACTAGGCTTGCCGGCCTGGCTGCCGCGGGCGACCTGACCTCCGCGCGTGTCATGGTTGGATTCCTTTCGATGGCCGTACGAGTCGTCAGCGCCTGTGGCCTTCGAACGGATGCCTGCTCACATTTGCGGCGCGGACGCAAACCGGGAAGTCATTGTTTTTGGGTTCTGCTGTCTCATAATCCTTCATAGTGGCTGTTCTGTCAACGGTCACCTGCTGGTTCACGGCGCAAATGAAGCGTCCGGCAGAGCGACTGACCGGAGGTAACCGTGACTGATTCTGCCGGCGGCCCCGGCGCGACAAGGCCTTGGTGGGATCCAGCACCGGGGCGCGCGGCGGCCCCTGGCCGGCCTGGGCCAACGCGCTGCCGTTCCGCCGCGAGATCGGGCTGGTAGGCATTGAGCCCGACGCCGGGTCGACGGAGTTCAGGATGGAGCGGCCAGCCTCACACCGAATCCCAACGGCCGGCTGACGCGTTCGACGCCGCGTTGAGCAAGTCCCGTATCACTGAATAGACGCGGCGGCGAGCTCCAGCGCCGCCACAGCCGACAACCCCACCTGCACGAGCAGTTCCTCGGCATGCTGCGCGCGCCGTCCCCCGGGTGGACGCAGCGCCTCGGATAGCAGGAGCAACTGCACGCCTCTGGTCGCTGTTGTGAGCTCGTCCGTCGATCGCCCGGGATAGCACCGTTGCAGACAGCCGATCCACCGTTCGGTGATTCGGTGCCTGCGACGGCCGTGTTCCCGGCGATAGCGCTGGGCCAGCGACCGTTGCTCGCGAAGCCAGATCGAAACGAGCCGCTTATGGCTGTTGGTTAGGCTGACAAACGATCGCAGCAGCTTTTCGAGGTCCGCTTGCGGGTCCTGCTCGGGTTCGCCGACCCGCACCAGCAGGGTGTCAAGCGTTTTGTCGAAGAGCGCCGCCAGGATCGCGTCCTTGCTGGGGAAGTGGCGGTAAATCGCCGACCCGCTCGTTCCCGCGACCCTGCCGATCTCGTCGACGCCGACGCCGTCGAAGCTGCGCTCAAAGAACAGCTTCTCCGCGGCGCAGAGAATCTGTTCATCGCGAGTCACATGGGCTGCTTTCCGAGCTTGCGTGCGACCCCGACGCCCCTCACCCGCGGAAATCCATCCAGTGACCGTGCGGCGTCCACCCGAAGGCGAACGGCAGCTCGATCGTGGCGATGGGTCCCTTGGTGATGTCATCGGTGTCGAAAATCAGGTACTCGCCCCGTTTCTCGCCCCACCACGACACCGGGACGATGACATACCCGTCACCCTCGGGCGCGTCGATGCTGCGCGGCGCGAAGCTCGCCTCCAGCACCGCCGCCGGCTCCCCCGCCCGGATCTGGTACACCTGCTCGGACAGCGTCTCCATGTTGGTGGCGACGAGGCTGTTCATCGACATGCCGTTGCGCTTGACCACACCGCCAACCTGAAAGCCCCACCGGTAGCCCTTGCCGTAAAACCGCTCGTCCACCTTGGGCAACTCACTGGGACGGTCCGAAAGCCGCTCACTCTTGGTAGCCCCGGTCGCCAGGTCGACTGTCCAACGACCCAATGTGCTCGCGGCGATCGAGAAGAACAGCGCGATGTCATCGCCCTCGGCGAAGTCTTGTTCGAACGGGAACGGCGGCCGGTTGAAGATCGGGGCGTCGAGGGTCAGCTTGCCGTCCTTGACGTTCGCCTGCATCGTGTGCATCACGTATTGCGGTGGCAATTCCGTCGTGATCCAACGGATGTCGGCGTCCATGTCATCGCGCGGGATCAGTGCGAGCACGATCGGCTGCTCGGTCTCCCAACCCCAGACACCCAAGCCCTTAGCGATGCGCTCCTTGCTCACGGTGAAGGGCTGAAACGGCATCACCATCCAGTCCGGGGTGAGCCAGATATCATGAGCGACCGTGTTATACGGGGCGTCCCAGAGTTCGCGGCTGTCGACGCGACCGTCGGGGTGCACCGTGTGCAGGGTGACAAACGGCGCGGTGTCGCGGTAGGTCCAGCCGTAGAGCACACCGCTGTCGTGATCCCACTTGGGGTGGGCGGCGAACGCGCAGTCGCCGAACGCTACCGGTTCGTGCAGTCCGGGCGACAAAGACGGCGACCAGTCGACGATGCCCTTGGTTTCCAGGGTGATCGGATCGAGCGCAATCGGTGCACCGCCCTGCTCGCCCGAGACCACCATCTGACCCGCGAACGGGAACACGTTGATGTTGTTGACGCCCTGCGGGGTGTGCCGGTTGTACGCGTCGCGTTCGACGTCGCCATAGGCGAAGTCGCGCCAGTCGTGGAACGCGCCGTCGGTCCAGGCGAACATGCCACGCTGGTGCTTCTCCTCGAGCAGATACTTTGGCGTCCGCACCCACCGGTTGCGGAAGTCGGCCCGCCCGTTTTCGAACGTGATCGCCTGCACCATGCCGTCCATGCTCAGCAGTGGATTCGTGCCTTGTTTGGTCGGCCGCTTCCAGGTCGGGCCCACCCGGTAGTAGCCGCCGGCGAGGTCTTTGGGGATCTCCCCCTGGCTGACGATGCACTCCTCGACGGTGGCTTCGAACCGCATGGGCGTGAAGGCGCCCTTCAGGGCCGTTTCGTTCGGCAATGGATATCCCATGATCCTCCTCGGGCAGGCAGCCGCGTTGCTGCACTTGACCCGAGGATAGCACAGATTGTAAACGATCGTTATCGCTGTCGGTGGCCAGTTGTCTGACTGGGCGCTGGGCCACACAATTCGAGTCCATGGCCGAGCGGTCGATGTATAGCCACGTTCTGGCTCGTAACGCTCATGCGGATGCCTGCACGTTAAAAAATCGATCGACTCGGAAGTTGTCGCGAGGTGGTGCCGCCATAGACCTAAGACACTGCGAGTGATCGTTCTACCGGAGAGCTGGACGGGGGCCGCTGGACTAGCCGGCGGCCAGCGAGACTTCGTCATGCAGACCACGCGTCCTGGCGCTAACCCAGATGTTGGCGGAATACTGACACAGGTAGACTCAATTTCCTAATCTTGCTGTCCGACACCGGGTTGACGGGCCTCGGGGAACACGGGTTTCCAGTCACACGATAAGGACTGAAGTCGCACTCGGCACGGCGCAGGACTTTCATGTCTCAAGCGCGCCCCGACCAGCCGCCCGGTCCGACGCCGCCTCCCCCGCGTCGAGGAACACCTCCGTCGGCGAGCCGCGGCGAATCGTCCCGGTCAAGTAGTGGGCCGCAAGGTGTTCTCGAGGATGCCGGACTTGCCGTCGGGTGTGATGTACACCGATCCCCTACCCGAGCCGGTATTCACTCCAACTTCAGCCGCTCGGATCCGCGCTACCCGCGCATTCTTCGTGGGTTACCGCCATGTGACTCTTGACACCCCCAGATCGGACACCCATAATTGAGACTGCTCGACTCATAATATTTCCTCGGGGGTGGCCGGCTCGCGCTGCGCGGGTCTCATTTCCCAGGTGGATCCCGGTTAGGAGCCAATATGACCACGGCGAAGCCCGACGTTCGCGTCCTGGATGCTGACACCTATGCCAACGGCGATCCAGCGACGTTCGGTTTGCCGCTGGATCAATACTCGTATCTGCGCGATGAGGAGCCGTGCTACCTGTACGAGTTCAATGATCCGATGCTCATCGACCAAGCCTGGGTCGTGAGCCGCCACGCCGACATCTGGGCCGTCGACCGCAACTCCGAGCTCTACTCGGCCGCTAGCGGATACGTGAACATGTGGAAGGTCACCCCCCTCGACCCGAGGGTCGGCGGCAAGCCGGCGATGCTGACGATGGATGGTGAAAAACATCGCGCCCAGCGGGGTGTGATGAGTCGGGCCTTCACCCCGCGCATGGTCAGGCAGCTTGAGGACAAGTTCCGCGGGTATGCGGTCAATATCGTCGATGCGGCGCTAGAGAAAGGCACGTTCAACTTCGTGACCGACGTGGGCCACACGATGCCGATGGAGGCGCTCGGCGATGTGCTCGGGGTCCCCCGGAGCGACCGCCCGCAGTTCTTCGAGTGGGTCGACACGTTCGCCGCGCCCTTCGACACCCGCATCACTCCGTCATTCGAGGCCGTCGCCAACGCCATTTTCAGCTTGCTGAACTACTCCGTCGAGCTGGCCGAACTCAAGCGCCGCGAGCCCGGCGATGACGTGATCACCCAGCTTGCTCAGGCCCAAGACGTGATCTCCGAAGACGAGCTGATGGGCAACGTAGCGCTGCTGGCCAGCGGCGCTGCTGAGAGCACCAGGTCGGCGCTCTCGCACGGCATGCACGAGCTGATGCGCAATCCCGAGCAGATGGCATGGCTTCGTGAGCGCGCCGACAACATCCCCGACAGCGCCATCCAGGAGATCGTACGCATCGCCGCACCGTTCACCCACCTGGTGCGCACCGCAACCAGCGACCACGAACTGCACGGCAAAGAGATCAAGGAAGGCGACATCGTGCTGATGCTCTTCGCCGCCGGGAACTTCGACGAGCGGGTGTTCGACGAGCCGGACACGTTTAATCTCGCCAGGGAAAACAATCCACACCTGAGCTTCGGGCGTGGCCTGCACCAGTGCCTGGGTAAGCACGTCGCCTCGTTGGAGATGAAGATCCTCCTCGAGGAGCTCCTGCAACGGACGAAAGACATCAAGCCGGCCGGCGACATCGAGTACGTCCGCGACGCGTATTCGCGTGGCGTGTATCAGCTGCCGGTCACGATCACCGCGAAATAGGTACCTCCCTCCCACGAGAAGCGGAACTGCAGTGAAAGTCCTACGTAACGCCAAAACCTGTGAACTCCACGGCGAATGCGTGATGGCCGCCCCGGAGGTCTTCGAGATCGAAGACGACAAGGATGTCGTCACCGTGATCAATCCCGAGCCGAGCGAAGAGCTGCGCAAAGCGGTGGAAAACGCCGTGCTGATGTGCCCGACCGCGTCCCTGCAGTTGGAGGGCTGACGTTGAGCGCCGAGGGAAAACTCGAAGTCGCTAACCCCGCGGACGGGTCGGTCGTCGGTGTCGTCGCCGACATGTCGGCCGATCAGGTCGGTCAGCTCGCTGCGGGGCTGCGCGCTGCTCAGCCCGCCTGGGAGGCGCTAGGACCGCACGGGCGCGCCCGGCATCTCCTTAATTGGCTGGACTGGATCGTTGACCACCAGGACCACATCCTGGGCCTGGTGCACCGCGAGGCCGGCAAATCGTGGGGCGATGCGCAGATCGAGCTGATGGTCTGCATGGAGGTCATCAACTACTACGCCAAGCACGGTGCCGAGTTCCTCGCCGATGAGACGCGCCGGCCACATGGACCGGCCTCGCTGACCAAGAATCTCAAAATCCGTTATCGGCCATACGAACTGGTCGGCGTGATCACCCCGTGGAATTATCCGTTAGGCATGCCGATGCTCGACGTGCCCCAGGCGCTGATGGCCGGGGCAGCCGTGCTCACCAAGCCGTCGGAGGAAACCCCGTTGGGGTGGGCCGAGTGCGTCCGGGGCTGGAACGAGGAGATCGGTGCACCGCCGGTCCTGGGCTGCGCGACAGGGCGGGGCGGCACCGGCAAGGCCGTCGTGGACCTGGTCGACATGGTGCAGTTCACCGGTTCCACCAAGACGGGCCGCCAGATCGGAATCCGGTGCGCGGAACGGCTGATCCCGGCGAGCCTCGAACTCGGCGGCAACGACGCAATGATCGTGCTGTCCGACGCACCGATGCAGCGAGCCATCGGCGGCGCGATCTGGGGCGGACTGTTCAACTCCGGCCAGTCCTGCGTTGCGGTGGAACGCATTTATGTCGAAGCACCGGTCTACGACGAGTTCAGCTCGCGTCTCGTGGAAGAGGTGAACAAGCTGCGCCAGGGCCACGATGCGCCCGGCAGCTTCTCGGCCGAATTCGGCGCGCTGGCCAATGAGGCGCAGATGGCCATTGTGGAGCGCCACGTCGCGGACGCGGTGGCCAAGGGGGCAAAGGTCCTCACCGGCGGAAAACGCGCCGAGCATGGGCTCTTCTACCCGCCCACGGTGCTGGTCGATGTCGACCACACCATGGCCTGCATGCGTGAGGAGACCTTCGGTCCGCTGCTGCCGATCATGAAGGTGTCGGGCGAGGACGAGGCGCTCGCGCTGGCAAACGACAGCAATTACGGCCTGGCCAGCAGCGTCTGGACGACGTCCAAAGAGCGCGCACAGCGGGTCGGTCGGCGCATCGAGGCCGGCGGCGTCAACGTCAACAATGTCATGACGCATGTATTCCAGTTCCCGCTGCCGATGGGCGGCTGGAAGGAATCGGGTCTGGGTCACCGCATGGGTGGGCCTGATGGCATTCGCAAGTACTGCCGCAAGCAGGCTTTCGTCAGCGAGATGGTCAACCTTAAAACCGAGATGCAGTGGTATCCATACACGCCGGGGAAGGCGCGGCTGACGAGTCGGGTCCTGCGACTGATCGAAATGCACGACTGGCGGCGCCGGCTCGGCCGCAAGCCAAAGGGCAAGTAATGAGTCAGTCGATACCGCAACGCACCCTCGTCGATGGTGATCCGCTGGATGCCGACACCGTGGCCGAAGCCTTCCAGCGCACCGTCGCCCGGTATCCGGACAAGACGGCAATCCAAACCCTTGACGGCAGCGCCCGATACAGCTGGTCCGAGCTTGCCGATAGGGTGCGCCGAACAGCTGCCGTGCTTGCCTCGTTCGGGATCGGGCCCGGCGACACCGTCGCGATCGTGTTGCCTAACACCATCGACTGCCACGTCATCGACTACGCCGCCATGCACCTCGGAGCGGTTCCCTACGCGATATTCAACAGCGCGCCAGCCGAGCAGATCGAGCACCAATTACGCCGGGGCGATGCGACTTTGGTGTTAACGCAGCAGGCGTTCCTGGAAAAGGTGCGCGAGGCTGCGGCGGCGCTGCGTGACCAGGTCTGCCGTGTCGTTGTCGTGGACGGGGATGCGGCCCAGGGTGTTTCGTCGTTGGCCGAGCTTGAGGGAGCGGGTGATCCCGCTTTCGATTTCGATGCCGCTTGGCAGGCGATCACCGCCGATGATCTGGTGGCGCTGATCTTCACGTCGGGCACCACGGGACCGCCTAAGGCGGCACAGTATTCGCACCGAACCGCGATGTCGCAGCTGCGGGCGATGGACGCCGCACTGCCGCTGCCGACGGAAAACATCATCTCATTCATGCCGATGGCTCACTCGGGCGGCCGCAATACCGTGCACTATATGGCGTTGGCGTACGGGGCGACCATCACGGTGTGCCCGGACATCAAGCAGCTGCTGCAGGCTTTGACGATCGTGCACCCCGACTCGTTCTTCGCCGTGCCGCGGTTCTGGGAGAAAATTCAAGTCGCTATCGAAGCGATAGTGCACGACCAGCCCGAAGATCGCCGTAGCGCCTTGCAGCGCGCCATCGAGGTCGGTCTGGAACACACCAAGGCTGCCGACTCCGGTTCGTCGGACACGGCTGCGGCGACCGCCACGCTCGACGCCGAGTACACCGAAGCCACCTCGCAGCTCAAGCCGATCCTGGCGCAGCTGGGGTTGGACCGGATCAAGAGCGCCTTCATCGGTGGCGCTCCGTCGGCTCCGGAACTGTCGCAGTTCTTCCGGGCGGTGGGGGTGCCGATGCTGGAGGCCTACGGCCTGACCGAGGGCTGCCTCAACATCTTCAATCGGGTGGAGATGTTCAAATCCGGGAGCGCCGGAAAGCCGCTTCCCGGAGTGGAGGTCCGGCTCGCCGAGGACGGGGAACTGCTTGTCCGGTCAGACCTCAACTTCGTCGGGTATCGGCACCAGCCCGAGGCGACGGCCGAGACGATGGGTGCCGATGGCTGGCTGCACACCGGTGACATCGCCGCCATCGACGACAACGGTTTCGTCAGCATCGTCGACCGCAAGAAGGAGTTGATCATCAACTCGGCCGGCAAGAACATGTCGCCGGCTACCATCGAATCCGCGATCACGGGTGAAAGCTCGCTGATCGGACAAGTGGTCGCGATCGGCGACCGGCGCAAATACGTCACCGCACTGATCACCCTCGATCCCGAGGCGGTGTCGATCTACGCTCAGCGGTTTGGGCTGAGTGATCGCGCCCTCGAGGAGCTGGCCACAGCTCCCGAAATCCAGCAGGAGGTAGCCTCGGCCGTCGAACGCGGCAACCGAAGGCTCAACAGCAACGAGCAGATCAAGAAGTTCGCGGTGTTGCCGTCGGTGTGGCTGCCGGACAGCGACGAACTGACACCGACCGCCAAACTCAAGCGTCGCGTGATCAACGTCAAGTACGCCGAGGAGATCGAGCGCCTCTACGCTTGATCAGCCTTCCACCATGAACACATCTGCCACTGACGACAGCGGTCGCCCGGCCGCGCGGGGCCCGCTTTACGGGCTCAAGGTGATTGAACTCGCGGGGATTGGCCCCGGGCCTTACGCGGCGATGCTGCTGGCGGACATGGGGGCAGACGTCGTGCGCGTCGAGCGGCCCGGTCCCCCGGCCAGCAGTGTCCCGCCTGCCAAGGACGTGCTACGGCGCAATCGCCGCTCGATCGTGGTGGATCTGCATCATCCCGAGGGCGTGCCAACGGTGCTGTCGATGGCCGCCAAGGCCGATGTGCTGCTCGAAGGCTTCCGGCCGGGTGTCACCGAACGCCTCGGGCTGGGCCCGGCCGATTGTTGGGCCGTCAATCCCCGGCTGGTCTATGGCCGCATGACCGGTTGGGGACAGTCCGGGCCGCTGGCGCCAACCGCGGGGCATGACATCGGCTACATCGCGGTCACCGGCGCCCTCGCCTCGATCGGTCGGGTCGGCGAGGGGCCGGTTCCACCGGTGAACCTGGTCGGCGATTTCGGCGGTGGTTCAACATTTTTGGTCATCGGGGTGCTAGCGGCACTGTGGGAGGCGGCCCGTTCCGGTCGGGGCCAAGTCGTCGATGCGGCGATCGTCGACGGCGCCTGTTCATTGACCGCGCTGTTGCATGGACTCTTGGCGGCGGGCCAGTGGACAGACCGCCGGGGCGCGAACTTCTTAGACACCGGTGTGCCGTGGTATGACACCTATCGGACGGCCGACGGCGAGTGGATGGCCGTGGGCGCCTTGGAACCGAAGTTCTACACCGAATTCGCGCGGTTGCTGGGGCTTTCCGACGACGTTTCGGCTTTTCGAGACGATCCGTCGATGTGGCCGCGCTTGCGCGAGGCCATCGCGCAGGCGTTCGCGACCCGCACCCGCGCCGACTGGGCGGCCGTGTTCGAGGGCACGGACGCCTGTGTGGCGCCGGTGCTTTCACTGACCGAGGCGGCGCGCCATCCACATCTTGCGGCGCGCGACACCTTCATCCAGGTTGGCGGGGTGACCCAGCCTGCGCCGGCCCCGCGATTCAGCAGAACCGTTGCGCCACTCCCCACTTCGCCGCCTGCCATCGGAGCTAACACTTTGGAGGTGTTGCGCGACTGGGGGATCGCCGACATCGACCGGCTCATCGACGCGGGCGTTGTGCAGGAACCGTGAAACGCTAAGAGTTGACCCGCGACGAACGCCACGTCGACCACCGCATATGCCACATTCCGAACGCCCGATCAGTGCGCAGACCCGCCGTAAACTGGTGAAGCGTCCGAACGAGCCCGGCGGCCATGACCTCGCCGTAGTGGCGGAGATTAAAGTCGGGCTTGATGTTCCCGGCATCTACCGCGTCCTGAAGGCGCCCGCTCACCTATTTCCGAGGCAGTCGTATTCTCGAACCCCTTCTCCGCGATCAACGCGATCGCCGACGCCACCAACCGTTGCGGGGACTCAGCCGAAGGCTCCGCCTGCGTCAGGCCAACTGAGCCGTTGACCTTCATGGGTGGAGTAGTTCATCCAATGCGTCCTGTTTGCTAACACACTCGCGTTGAAGGCAGCCATCCGGTGTCCTGACCGCCGGTGCATGGTGCGACTTGCCACCATCCTTTGAGACGGCTAGTCTCATTTTGTTTCGAACCGACTCGTCTCACAATCTGAGCCCCTGACGGCCGACTGACCGATGCGCTCTACGAACGTGCTCCGTTTACATAACCCATAGCAGCACAACCACTTTCGATCCCGCCACACCAACTGTGGCTGATCCGGTCCGACCTCGATATCGCGGGGCCGAGTGGCCACTCAGCCCCGTGACCGCAACGAGCGGGTATGGCATTCCGGACAACTCCGACCCACTGCGCGGCGGTGCCGACCCAACCGCATTCGGATTCCGCAACCCCGACACGCCGTACCCGGACGACACACGCCGGGCGCTCACCGCGATGTGCAACGCCGTCGCGCGGTGGTACGAGCCGGGAGGACCGGTGACGATTCCGGAGTTGATTTCGCGGTATCGCCGTCTGGCCCGCACTCTCCTCGGGTGCGCCACCGGCGCAGATAGGCCGGCGGACGATGGTTGACGAGTGCACAAGGTCGCTGAGTTTCATTGCTGTTAAAGGGTTTTCAGGTTCACGGCCTCTGAAGGAGCCGGCCGCCGCCACTTCCGGCGCCGGAGATCCACCGCGGCTCAGCGAAGCGCTTCGGTGACGGTTTCGGTCGTCGGGCTATCAACCTTCTAGGAGACCGCGATGTAGTGCCCGTGGGTGGTGTGGCAATCCCCTGAAAGCGTAGAGACTTTGTTTGTAGGGATTTGATCTTGATATGAGCCGAGCGCCGCGCGCTCCGGGCGGGCAGGGGCTCTGCGCCTGCCCGTGCTCCTGCGCGGTGAGGGGCCGTAGAGGCTCCGGGGTCAAGGGCGGGCCGGAGGCCCGTCGCGCCGCGATCGCGGCAGCGACCCTTGAGGCCGGAGGGGCGGCCCCGTAGCCTGGCGCGGCGCTCGGCGGCAAGGACAGCGGCGGCGAAGCCGCCTCCTTGTGGGTTCATGCCGCCCCCTTCTCGGGGTGCTCGTTGACCGGTTGCCGGCCCCGTTGCTGCGTGCAGGCGCGTTCGTAATCAATGGGGCTCAGCATGCCGTTGGTGGAATGCCGCCGTTGGCTGTTGTAGTCATCGATCCAGGCGGCAACCGCGTTACGGGCCTCCTCGCGGGTGTGGAAGTGGCTGTCGCGCAACAACTCCCATTCCAAGGTCGAGTTGAACGATTCCGCGACCGCGTTATCCAGAGCCGACCCGGTACGCCCCATGGATTGGGTGACGCCAGCCGACCGGCAGGCGGCGGCGAAGATTTCCCCGGTGTATTCACCGCCCTGGTCGGTGTGAAAGATCACCCCGGCCACCGACCCGCCGCGCACCGCGATGGCCATGCACAGCGCGGCGCGCGCCAACGCAGCGTCGTGGTGGATGTCCATGGCGAAACCGGGCACCCGCCGCGAATGCAGGTCCAGCACCGAAGCGAGCTGCAGTTTGCCTTCGTCGGTGGGGATCTCGGTCAGATCACCCACCCACGCCACGTTCGGCGCCTGCCGCGGGGTGAAGTCCCGGCCCAGCAGATCAGGGGCCTTGCGCGCCGATTTATCCGCCTTGGTGGTGCCGCGCCGGCGGCGTGTGCGCCGCGCCATTAAGCCCTGCTCGGCCATCAGCGCTGCCACGGTGTTGGGTGAGACCCGCCAACCCATCGCGCGCAGATCCGCGGTGATCCGCGGCGAACCATAGGTCCGCTTGTGTTTATGGAACAGGTAGGCGATCATGGCCGCCAAGGCTTTTCGCCGCTGCCGACGCGGTGAACCATCTCCGTGACGCCACTTGTAAAACCACGCCGGCGACACCCCCAGCGCCCGGCACGACACCACATGCGGGATCCCGTGCCGTGCCCTCTGGGCGGCGATCAGCGCGGCCAGGCTCACCGCCGCATCGCTTCCTTGACAAAGAGGGCCGCCGAGCGCTTGAGCACATCGCGCTCCATCGCCAACTCAGCGTTCTCCTTGCGTAGCCGGTTGAGCTCATCGCGTTCGCTCTCACTGAGCGGGCCCTGGCCGTCGCGAGCACGCCGATCCAGATTCACCCACCGGCCCAGCGTGCCCTCGTGCAGGCCCAGCTCTCGAGCGACCTGCGCGATCGGCCGGCCCGTCTCCCGCACGATCCGCACCGCGCCTTCTCGAAACTCCCGATCGAAATTTCGCCGTACCATCGCCATCACTTCCTTCAAGGCGACGTCTCTACGGTACGAGGGGAAGCCCAGGTGTTGGTGTCGATGGCATCCGAATTCTGAACGTGATGGCATGTGAAGATTGACCGCCTGGATGGGTGGCTGGTGGGGTCAGGCGATGACCCAGCCCCGGCTCCGTGGTGCAGCCCGAGGGTGGCCAGTCGGTCGAGGTTGAGGGCGCTGGCTCGGGTGAGGATGTCGATGAGCGTGGAAGACGCGCGCGGACACCGCGCGAGCCGACTCGGATAGCTAACCGTCACTTCCGAGGCCGGCGCCGAGCATCGCCAGCGAATCCCTCAGGTGGTCGCCGAGCTTGCGGCTGGCCCGAACCCGATGTGTAGCGACCGTGATGCGGTACGCCCCGACCGCGGCCACGGCCATCAGCTGGGCCAGATCGTCATCGGCGGGCGACGTGCCGCGGTGTCGGCACAACGCCTCGACGGCGACGGCTTCTGCTTGTGCGATGTACTGCAGGTAGCGGGCCTGCAGCGCGGGTTCGTGTGACCAGAGGTCCATGCGCCGCACGGCGGTTCGCTGATCGGTGACGTCGAATCGCCCGATGAACTCGACCAGCGATTCACTCACCGCGACCCACTCGCCCAACCCGGCGGACAATCGGGCAGACAATGCAGCCCCGAACCCGGCGATGACCTTCGGCAGGTCATGGAACATGACGTCTTCTTTGGAGCCGAAGTACCGGTAGAACGTGCGTGGCGAGCAGCCGGCGGCCTCGGCGATCGCCTCGACCGTCGTCGCCTCGAATCCGTCGCGGACAAACAACCCGATGGCGATGGCGACGATTTCATCGCGCGAATCCTGCCTACGCCGCTCCATCAGACTCGGACGTTCACCCATGACAGCCACTATACTGCTGGCAGCTATTGATCTTTTGGCAGTAACTGCCTATGTTGTCCTCTATGTCAATTCCTGCGCACGAACGCTTCGCTGATGAGGCGTTCTTCCTGTCCCCGATCAACCCGACCGCCACCGCCGACCAGCGTGACCTTGAGGCATTGGCCCTGGAAGTTGTGAAGTCGCGGACGATCGTCGATGCGCAGGCCCAGGCCACCACGCGCTTCAAGATCATGGGCGGTTCCGACATCCCCGCGGAGGCGCTGGAGGGCATCGACGCGAAGATGTACGAGTGGGCCTACCATTACGTGATCCTGGCCCTGAACTCGGATTCGAACTACCCCAAGGTGCTCGGCCACGGATACGGCCCGCCCCACGAATGGCTTGGCATGAAGGTGCCCGGATGCCGCGGCCTGGGTACCGGCGAGAATCCGGACAACCACTACAGTTTCGTTCCCGTCGACGGGCATTCGCGATTCGCGTTGTACGGCAAAGTGTCCGACCAGCCGGTCGGCGACTGCCCGATGTTCATCACCAGCAATCTGTCGCAGTCGATGAACGTGGCCTGGCTGGACTGGCGCGACGTAGAAATCGGCGAGGACCGCACCTTCGTCGTCACCATCGGCCCCGAGACTGCCGACGGGCGGACCAATCACTTGCAAACGTCGCTCGATGCCAAATACCTGTTCATCCGCGACGGTCGGCGCGATTGGGGGCAAGTGCCCAATGCCTATCGCATCGAGCGGCTGGACCCGCCGACGGCGCCACCGCTGAGCGTTGAGCACCTTACGCAGGTGGCCAAGCGGTTCATCATCGACGATGTTTCGACGAACTACTGGTTCAAGCAGATGGTCGCCTTCCTGGAGCCCAACACGATCACCGGGCCGGATAACAGCTCCGCGGTGGGTGGCATGCAAACCCAGAAGCTGGTGCGCGGGCGGGTGAGCCTGGCCGACGACGAGGCCTTCGTGCTGACGCTGAGCCCGGGTGGCTCCGACTACTGGGTGCTCACGCTCTATGACTGGTGGCTGATGAGCGGCAACTTCTGGGACCGCACCAGCTGCCTCAACACCACCCAGAGTGTCCCTAACCCCGACGGGACTTATACGTACGTCTTCTCCATTCAGGATCCGGGCGTGCACAACTGGATCGACACCCTCGGATGGCACGAGACGCTGTTCTTGCAGCGCTTCCAGTTACTGCCCCGCGCCGACAAGGGCGCGGGCGACCAGCCCTGGGCCGGCGGAAACCCCACCGCTGAGGGCGAACTCGTCAAGCTCACCGACCTCAAGGCGGTGCTCCCGGATGGCACCAAGTGGGTCACGCGCGAGGAACGCCAACAACAACTCGCCGAACGCCGCGAGGCATTCGCGAAGCGCCACAGAGTCTGCCTGGAGCAGCCATGACCGACACCACGACCACAACACCACACCCCGACCACCGCGTTCAATGGCAGCCCCCGCCACGGCCGGAGTGGGTGCAGGCCATCAACGAAGAGGGCGCCTGTATGGACATCCGGGGGATCGTGCCCCTGGATGAACGCTCGCTTCTCGATACGGCCATGCGCAACACCGGTCGCGACGACTTCGGTCCTGATGACTGGCGCGAGCCGTTCAGAGTGTTCATCAAGTCACTCGAGGACGAGGCCGAACTCAACCTGATGGGTCGGTTACGGACGCGCTCGGACATCTTGATCCTGCTGGAGGCCAAACTCCAGATCGAGGACACCTACAAGCGGCACCCCGAGATCAACAACGAGGAGATCCACGAGCCGATCATCATCGTCGGGCAGGGCCGCTCGGGTACCTCCCTGATGCAGAACGTTCTGGCCGCGCATCCCGACAACGGCACGCTGATGCACTGGGAGATGATGTTTCCCTGCCCGCCGCCGGAAGCCGCCACATACCGGACGGATCCGCGGATCGAGAAGGCC
>Ga0310917_10000499_pt1 | contig 17375 bp, 17 predicted proteins | sample GREbulkMGLF178_FD_203531 | JGI IMG/M metagenome (GOLD analysis project Ga0310917, IMG submission 203531) | Lab enrichment of tropical soil microbial communities from Luquillo Experimental Forest, Puerto Rico - GRE.bulkMG.LF178 | ecosystem: Environmental > Terrestrial > Soil > Tropical forest >... | reverse complement strand
CGCGTCCTCTATCTGCTCGTCCGTCATGGCTTTAACCCCGCCGGAATGCTCCAGCTTCATCTCCCGCGGCACGAGCAAGGCGCAAATCTTCATGTAGGCCGCAGGCTGTTGCTCACGCACCTTTTCAATCGCGGCCGCCCCATGCTTTTTGAAGTCGGCAGCGAGCGCGAGCAGAAAATCTTTGTTGAACGATCTACGTGTAGCCTCCAAGGAACCGCCAGGGTTTCCTGACCACCCCGGAGCGAATTTGCCGTTGATGCGCTTGGGGACGTAGTTCGGATCGGTCTTGGCGTTGAGTGCCATTGCGCGCCTCTGCTTACTGAGAGCATGGAGGATAACCGATTGGGGGGTGATTCTGCTAGTTGGCAGAGAGCGTTAGCTTGGCAAAGCAGGTTGTTTATCTCGCGCCAGGTATTCTCGCCAAGCTCGATGCCGATCCGGCGATCCGACAGGCCGTGCTCGCCCTCATGGAGCGCGATGCTGAGCTGGCAGCCAAGACTGGTCAGCCGATCCGGGCCGTTCCGCAGCGTGCCCGTGCGATCATCGCGACCGGCGGCTTCCGCGGCCTGTTCGAGGCTTTGAAGAAGGGCGTGCCTACCGCTTCTTTCTCACCGCCCGGACGGAATGATCACTCAAGTCCGCTTGGGATGCGGCCCAGGTATACGGCACTCCCGTGACGCGTCACCATGCTGTTGCGCGTCACTCAAATGGAGGCATCACCCATTCGCTCAGATAGGCGCGTAGCGCGTCGGCAACCGCCTCTCGATTTTGCCGCTGATCCTTGTCGAGGAAACCACACGCAACGAGCCCCCAGACTTGGTACTCGTGCAACGTTAGCGTGATGCATTGTTGACCGGCCTCGCGCCGCCGGCGGTAACGGCGCATGCGCTGGGCGGCAGGGGAAACCGGGGACACGCTATCAACCATCGTGGTCCCCGGGGGCGATGCCCATTGTCCTCAGCGCCATGGCAGCTTCCCGCCGTCTGGATTGATGCCAGGCGGGCCAGCATTCGGCGTGAAGCCATGCATGCGTTCCCGGCTCGGTCCCGAACGGCAGGACAACGGCGCTAGGAGACTCGGGCCGGCCACACCATGCGCAGCGGCCCGGCGCCGACGGAGCGGGATGCTGGTTCAGCCATTTGACGATGCAAGCGCCGCGAGCCTCGTCCCCGGCGAGCGTTGCTATCAGATCGGCTTTGGCCTCGCGGACGCGATGGACGAGCGCTGCTGGGATCGCGGTGCGACCGGCGCGCAGAATGAGCCGGTCGCCTGCCGGCTGGAGTGTCGCGCCGATAACAGCGAGGTCATCGAGCAGATCGTAGGCGACGTTCATATTTCCGCCTCTGTGCCGGGGGGCACGTCGCCGTCGGGTACATCGGGCATAGGACCCATAGGACTGATAGGTGGCACGGAGGCCGCGTCGTCGGGCCCATCCGTCCTATGAGTCCTATGCCCTATGGCATCCGTCGGTACGGCCTCAGTGAGCGCATAGGTGGCGGCCGTCCACTTGCCGGCCGACTCTTGGCGGGAGAGCACGAACCCGGCAGCGTGAGTGCCAGCGAGCCCGGCGATGAAGGTTGCGAGGTATTGACGCCCCCGTCCTTGCGGATCGGCGACAGCTTTCACCGGCTCCGCAAGCTGATTGGCCTTGACCGGCGTCGCGCCGTGATGCTCCCACCACACCTGAAAGAGTTCAGCGATGCGCTGGCGACGGGGATCGTTAGCCTTCAGCACTTGGATCCGCTCGACGGGGTCCCGACACCCGAGGGCGAATAACGGATCGCGACACCATTCCGCCCAAGTCTCGAAGCTTCCAAGAGACTTACCTCGCGGAAGCATAGGCGCGTTCTGACGTCCCCAGCGCCAGATCGTAAGGCCCGCGACCAAGAGTTCAGCGCGTCGGCGTTCAATCTCGTCAAGAAAACCCGAGCCAAACTGACGCAACTCCGGATCTTCACAGCGGGCGTCGAGTTGGCAAGGAATGAAGCGGCGGGCCAGGTCTTCGGTGACGGTCAGGCCGTTCCCCGTAATCGAGATGAATGCTGTACTGTTTAACGGCACCATGCGCGTCTGGCCTAACAGCCGAACGCGGGCCGGACGTTCGGTGAGCACAGACGCAAGAGTGTCTGACCGCAGCGCGATTCCGTTGACATTATCCAGAAACAGCGCAGGCTGAGCTTCGATCAGTTCAGCCGCAAGCCGCTTGTCAAGTTCTTGCCGGTCGCTCCCCATTGTGAACGCGCGCGGACGGATTCCAAACGCGATGGTGCAGATCGCGCGAGCCAGAAGTCCCTTGCCGGTACCCGCGCCCGAAACGGCAGGCGCGGTGAGCAGCAGTCCCGGCGCGAGCCACAGGCTGGCGCGGCAAACTGCCGTGAGTAGGGCATTGAGGAAAGCGCTCTCGTCCTGCCCAGGTAAGCAAGCCAAATCAACCACTTCAACTGATAGGGACAAATCCAGGCGCCGCGGCGCATCCGCGAAAGGGAAAGTCCGGAACGTCTGGCGCAATAGGGCTAGTGCTGCCTCGGCCTCGGCACGGGACGGCCGTGCCGGTAGCCTCAGGCTTGGTACGCCGCAGCACCACAGGCCGGTGGCAGGATCGTAGCCATCAGCCATGCGCACGCTGCCATCCGGCGATAGCAGGGGTGACGTGCTAACACCAGTCAGTGGGGGTAGGTCCCATTCGCCGCACATATCGAGATACATCTGTGCGACGCGGTCCGGCAACGTTATCGGGATGTACTCGCCGTCCTCATCTACCTTCACCGGTTGGCAGTGCCGATGCGCCTCGATCACAACATTATGCTTCGTCAGTCGCACGGCTGACGGTAGGCTGCCGTCCGCAGGTCTGATAACCCGCACAGGGAGGCCACGATCGAACAGCTTCCCAGAGGTGGCGAGCAAATCACGCAGCGCCTCCGCAGTTGCCGGCAGATCACCCGAATAAACAATGAGTTCTGGTTTCGCCTTGAGTGCGAGATCGACGATCTCAGTGGCAATTTCTTCACGCATACGGCCCCCCGGTCCTGCGGGTGCCGCTCCATGTCGTGCGTTCGGCTTCCAAACGAGGCCGGCCAGCCCGCGTCGCCACAAGCGCGCCCGCGTTTGGGTCGAGCGGGACGACTCGAGCGCGCCTGCGGCGGCGTCGGGCGGAGGTGTCGTTCATCGGCGCTCCTCCTCGGTCTCGACAATGCGGGCAAGCGCCACGCCGAGCGGTGTCTCCGGCCGGCCTCTTGAGTCGCGCATGAGCGCGCGTGCAAGCACGTCGACCGGGACGCCATGTTGGAGCGCGATCGAGCAGATTACCGCGCTGTCCCTTGCGCAGGCGTCGGCGTGGCTCCCCGCGTTGCCATTGCTGAGGAAGATTTCGGCCAGGCGGCCATCGGCGAATCTGCCGATTGTGCAGACGTAGCGCAGCTCGGCGGCCTGCAATTCGAACGTCTCCGCCATGCGTCGGTTCGGCAGGCGCTCGCGGGAGGTCATTCGGCGGCCTCCTCGAATCGCTCACGCGGAATCTCGTTGCCCCACGTCTTCCAGCCATCGCGCGGCTTGCGCGCGAACAGCTCAAGATATGGTCCGCCGTAGAGGCGCTGCATGCGGCGGTAGGCCTCGTCGGGCTTCTCGCTGTGCGCGCCGACCGGCGCCATGATGACGGAGTGCACGCCCTCATCGAGCCGGAGCGGCTCACCACGCTTCGCCCACAGGCAGGGTTCGGGATTGGCGCGCGTGCCGTAACCGTTGCCCCAATGCAGCCCTTTGCCGCTCGGGTTGAGCTTGATCCAGTCGAAGCCGAGGCCGGAATAGGTGAAATCCCATGCTTCGATGACCTCACGCCACATCAGCATGTTAGGCCAGTTGCACCACAGGAACAGCGCGCAGTCCTTAGCGGCGAGTTGGGCAACCGGCAGCGCCTTGATGGCACCGAGCGGCATTGTCTCGTAATGCTCCCAAACGCCGCCGCGGGCGCGCTGGCTGAAAGTTTCGAACGGCCACGGCGGATCGATCCCGATGACACCGGCGCGGAATCCGGAAGCGATCAGGGCATGAAGGTCGGCGACGCTGCCGCCGAGAGCGGTCCGCGCTCGGCGCTCTTCGCGCTCCTGCGCAATCTCTGCTTCACGGACAGCACGACGAAAGACGCGCGCCGCGGATGCCCTCGCCTCAAGGACCTTGTGCTCGAAGGTGGCGTCATCTATCGCGCCGAGCACGCGCGCCTGATTGGCGAGATTCTTGTCGATCCCCTGCGAGGCCAGCGTCGGGCGCAAGTCACGCGGGTTAACCAGCAACCCGCGTGGCCCGGCCTTCTCGCCGCCACCTGCAGCGCCGCGGTTGAGTCCAACGGATTCTTTTTGCGCTTGGCGCAGCTGGTCGAGCCGTCGCGTGGCGCGCATGCGAATTTCGACAGCGTCGGCCTCAAGGTCGTGGTTCCGCGCCTGCCGCGCATAGGCGGCCATAGCGATGGCTTTGTCGCGGAGATCTTTGACCTCATCAACCGAGCGCGCCACAGCGAGCGCGCGGCAGGCGGCGTCGTAGTGAATGAGCGTAGCACCGGAGCAGCTCATGACGCGCCCGTAGTCGCCCCCACAGGCGTGGTCATCTTGCGCGGTCGGCCGCGCCGGCGGCGAGACTGCGGCGCTGCAATCCTGGCTTTTTCAGCCGCAAGTCGTCTGGCAATGAGTCGGTGGATTGAGGCCACCGTGATCTTGCGCGACCGGCCGTCGCGGAAGCTCTCCAGCTCGCCCGCCGCTATCAATTCATAACCGCGAGTGTTGCTGCACGCGAGCATCTTCCAGGCAACCTTCGGCTTGACAACGAGTGCCGCTAGGTCGCAGGCCTCAATACTGCAGCAAGACATTTGTCGATGCTCCACGTTCGGCGCCGAACGTGGGCTTACGACTACAAATAACGTGTCGCTATTTGTCGTTTGTCGCTATTTGTCGTGATTTGATTCTTCGACAATTTCCGACAGCACTTCATCGCGCGCCTCGCACGCTATGTCACGGGAGACGCCGTAACGCTCTTCCAGTTTGTTTTCGGGCATTTCACGCAAACCAGCCGGGGTGAGGCGGCCCTCTCGGATATCGCGCTTCATGACTTCTTTGGTAATTTCCGACAAGATTGCAGCGCGCGCCTTGCGCCCCGTATCGCGGGAGACGCCGCCGCCGTAAGCTTGAAGCTCCTTTTCGCGCATTGCACCCAAGCTAGCCACCGTCTGCCGGCCCTCTTCGATATCGCGCCTCATCTCTCGCTTGACCGCCTCGAGCTTATCGGGAGCCCGACCCCGTTTGCGAACTTCTAAACGCGCTGGCGGGAGTTGCTTGCGATGTGTCGAATTCTGCGCCTTCTCGTGCGGTTCTGATGGCTTCTCGATTGGGAGCCCCCAAAATTTGGGCATATCGAGACCATATGCTGCAAGCAACCGCACAAATTGGTCACGATCGATTTCCATCATCAGAAATTGGATAGTGCGGTCCGGGTACTTGCGCAACGGCACTTGTGACAAGACCTCAAAGGCGGCGGAACAAGAAGCCTCAGTCCAAGTCTCGGGATCGTTCGATGGGACCAGTATTGCGGGCCTCTCCAATTCATTGTTGTCGAAAAGCAGCCCTCCGTCTGCTAACTCAATCCCCTCCTCATCTTCTTTGGTGACAAAGACAAGGGTAGTTAAATCGCGCCCACGCTCCGATCTATACATACTTTTCAGGAGCGCGAGAGGTGTGAGAGGACCATCGGTCTTCCATTGACCGCGCCACCAGGCCGTTTTGAAAAAATCCAGGAGTTCTTCCCATGAAGTGGGGGGCTGTATTTCTTGCGACCAGCGATCGGTAATTTTTTCGATCGACAGCTTGTCTTTCCAAATAGGAAGCATGGCACCCCCGCCGAGGGGCAAACGCAAGAAGCGAACGCGGAAAGCCGGTGCGGAGCCGGCCTTGTCAGGCTGCAGACCACCCTATCCGCGTCGGTTCAGGTTATCATCCGGTGCGAAGCGCGAGAACTGTGCCCCGTCCTGCTGGTGTCTTAGTCAGAAATTCGGCCCAGGCTTGCATCAGCCGGCGTCGTTTCTCGAACAGATCGCCGCGTCGGTAGGCGGCCTCGACCTTGCTGCCGACCGCGTGCGCCAGTGCCATTTCGGCAACCTCGCTCGGAAAGTTCGTTCGCTTGGCCGCCCAATCGCGGAAACTCGACTTACCTGACTGCGAATAAATTTGTTGGTTTCACTGTTGGCATCCCCGGTCTTGACCTTTTAAATTCTGGCCTGCAATCAAACTCTTAAGCGCCTAACGAGGTGCCGGCCAGGGCACCAAACCGTTTCCCAATTTGGCGGTCGCATGCGGTCAGGCTGCTGCGCGCACGCGGCCGGCGGCCAGGCCGCCGCCGCACCGCCGAGAAGCGTGATGAACTCGCGCCGTCTCATTCGTCGGCGCGGCCGAGCAGCGGCAGCGGCACGGTGAGGCCGAGCGCCTTGGCGGTCTTGAGGTTGATGATCAGCTCGACTTTGGTCGATTGCTGCACCGGCAGGTCGCCCGGCTTGGCGCCGGCGAGGATGCGTCCGGTGTAGATGCCGGCTTGGCGGTAAGAGTCGGTCAGGCTGCCGCCGTAGCTCATCAGGCCGCCGGCCGCGGCGAACTCGCGATACTGGTAGATCGCCGGCATCGCGTGCCGGTTCGTCAGCGCGGCAAGGCGGGCGCTTCGGCTGTTGAAGAACGGATCGTTGCCGATCGCGAGCGCGCTGGCGCGCAGTTGGGTCAAGCCTGCAAACGCCGCATCGAGCTCGGCCTCGGTGCTTGCATGCAAGACATGGACCTCTAGTCCGATCGTGCGCGCCACCGCCTGCAGCTCCCGGGATACGGTCTCGGCGCTGGGATTATTGGGGTTGATCAGGAGCGCGACCGTGGTTGCCGCGGGGAGGAGTTCGCGCAGCAGCTCGAGCCGCTTCGGCCCCAGCTCCGCGTTCAAGATGCTCACCCCGGTGAGGTTGCCCCCCGGTCGGTTCAGACTGGCGATCAGCCCGAGCTCGATCGGATCAAACCCTGCCGTGAAGACGATCGGTATCGTCGCGGTCGCCGCCTTTGCTAGCGGCACGGCAGGCCCGTTGGCGGCGATCACGGCGACCCGCCGCTCCACCAGCTCGCCGGCCATGGCCGCAAGGCGATCGTATTGGCCGTCGGCCCAGCGATATTCAATCGCCACGTTGCGACCCTCGACATATCCGGCCGTGCCGAGGCCTTGACGAAAGGCGGCCAAGGGTCGCGCATAGGCGTCCGCGGACGCACTGTTGAGAAACCCGATCACCGGCATCGGCTGCTGCGCGCGCGCGGCGAGCGGCCAAGCCAGCGAAGGCGCCACGGCCGCGCCGGCGAGGAGCGATATGAATTCGCGCCGGTTCATCCCATCGCCTTATGGCCAAGCGCTGCGGCCTTCGTTGCGACCTCGTCGGCGAGCAGCAATACCGGAGTTGGTATCTCTCCCCCCATCCGGGCAACATGCGAGTCAAGTGTGGTGCGTTTCAGCACGAAAGGCGTACTCATTGTGACTTAGGTGCAATCATCACGGGGGCCGTCCAATCTTTCGGAAGGATCTCCACGACCAATACGCGAAGCGGCACGTTTGTCTTATTCTGCGCGGTGTGTGCGAGGTTTCCGGTCTCAAAATAGTACTCACCAGCTTTATAGACCGTCTCCTGGCCCCCCTCAGCGAATGTGAGCTCGCCGGAAATCACATATCGAATTCCGGGCCCAACGTGGTGATGGACTCCGACGTAGCCGTCTGGGGCAAACGTGATTTCGGTGGCGCGTAATTTGAACTTACCGTTAAGCTCAGTCAGGTGGCCGAAGATAACCTCGTCGATTTTTATTGCCGACGTGATGCCTCGTGTCTCCACGGTTTCCTGAGCCGCCATGCGGTCTGCTCCGCCAAGCAGCGCCACCAACACCAATAGCGTGAAGCGCCTCATCATCTTCTCCATACCTTTAGACAGTGCCGCGCCGCCAATGAACGTGATGAACTCGCGGCACCTCATTCGACCACCTCGTCGGCGCGCAGCAGGAAGGAGTCTGGAATCGCCAATCCGATCGCCTTGGCGGCTTTGAGATTCATCGCCAACTCGAATTTCGTCGGCTGCTCCACGGGCAGGGCTGCCGGCTTGGTGCCTTGTAAAATCCTGCTCACATACGCCGCCGCACGGCGGAACAAGTCAGGCTGGCTCGCGCCGTAGGACATGAGCCCTCCGGCACGCACGTTCTCGCTCAATTGGTAGATGGCGGGCAGCCGGTTCCTCGCCATGAAGTCGATGATCCATCCGACGTGGAGCTGGTGGAAGGGATCGCCGGTCATCGAGAACGCATCGGGGCGCTCTTTCATCATGCCCGCAAAGGCGCTGTCGAACTCACCGGCACTGCCCACCTCGACGAACACCAGCTTGGCGTTCAACGCCGGGGCCGCAGCTTGCAGCTCTTGGCGGTAGGCGGCATGGGAGGCGTTGTTCGGATTCCACAGAAACGCCACGCGCGCAACCGTCGGGATGAGCTCTTGCAGGAGCTGTACCCATTTGACGCCGATGTCCGGGCCGAGGATGGTACTGCCGGTGACGTTCCCGCCCGGACGCGCGAGGCTCGTAACCAGCCCCGCCCGCACCGGGTCGCCAACCGAAATCATGACGATTGGGATTGTCGTCGTTGCTTGCTTGGCCGCGAAGCTCGCGGCGGTGCCGTAGGTCGCGATGACATCGACCGGGCGGCGCACGAGCTGTGCTGCCGCTTCGGCGAGCCGTTCGGGCGCTCCGTCGCCATAGGCGTAGTCGAATGCGATGTTCTGGCCTTCGAGGTAGCCGAGATCGCGCAGCCCCTGGCGGAAGGCATTCCACCGGGGCGAGTCGTCGATGATGCCGACACGCGGGATCTTCGTTTGCTGCTGCGCGCGCGCCGCCAGCGGCCAAAGAATTGAAGGCGCGGCCGCGGCGCCGCCGAGCAGCGTGATGAACTCCCGCCGCCTCATGCCGACCATGGCGCTTTCCGCATTGTATCGTACCACCGAGTGAGCACGCCGACGCGGCTCGCGCGGACCGTTTGCGGCAGCTCAACGTAGCGCAGAGCGCCCGGCAGGTCTTGGGGAGAGACCTGAATCGTTCTGAATCCGCGCCGAGCCGAGCGGCTGCGGTCGCCCCCAACTCGCTCCCAGGCTATCGGGAATTTAGTATTATTATCAATGATATCCTTCGTCGTTCGAGCATGCGGGCGATCTTGCCCGCGCCGTTCCCACCGTGCACCCCAACCGTGAACACACAGGCCCGCGGCGAGCCGCCGGTTCGGCAGTGCCGATTTCTGGCAGCATCTGATCATGGTCGACACAGATGATCCGCAGGCGGCGCCGCCGCGGGGCCTCCTGAGAGGGGACGCCGCCTCGATTGCCTCCTCGAAAGGAAAAATTCGATCGCGCGAAAGTTTCCGATTTCGTTTTCGAATTCGCGCGATGCAACGCCCAGACGCGTTGCTTCGCGAATTTTCTTGATGTCAGATAAGATCGTTGTCGGATCGAGCGAACTCGGTCCTCGCAGAAACGGTCACGGGAGAAACGTCATGTCTCGGTGGAAAATACTAGCGGCGACGACGGCGCTGGCCGCGCTGGTGGTCGCTGCGACAGCGTCGCTGCCGGTCTGTGCGCGCGAACTCCAACCGCTCGCGACGGCAGCGCCTGAACAGGTGGGCATGTCAGGGGAGCGCCTTGGGCGCATCACCACCATGCTCAAAAAAGAGATTGCCGACGGCAAGTTGCCGGGGGTGGTGGTCATGGTCGCGCGCAAGGGGAAGATCATCTATTCGGACGCCATCGGCTTGCAAGACAAGGGCGCAAATACGCCCATGAAGCTCGATTCGATCTTCCGCATTTACTCCATGACCAAGCCGCTTGCCTCGGTGGCGGCGATGATGCTGGTCGAAGACGGCGTCATCCAGCTCACCGATCCCGTCTCCAAATTCCTGCCGGCGTTCAAAGACATGCAGGTGAGCGTGGCAACCACTGGTGCCGATGGCAAGACCACCTATGCGAACGTGCCGGCGGCCAAGCCGATCATCGTGCAGGATCTTCTGCGCCACAGCGCGGGGCTCGCCTATGCGGAGATCACCAAGAACGAGCCGGTGAAGGCGGCCTACGTCGAGGCCAAGTTCTCCCAGCCAGGCATCCACGAATACGACTCCCGCGGCATGACCCCAGCCGAGCAAGTCGAGCGCATCGCCAAGGCGCCGCTCATTCACCAGCCCGGCACGATGTGGGAGTACAGCATGGCCGTTGATATTCTCGGCCGTGTCGTCGAAGCGGCGTCGGGCAAGCGGCTTGCCGTCGTCTTGGATGAGCGACTGTTCAGGCCGCTCAAGATGGTGGACTCGAGCTTTTGGCTCCCCGCGGAAAAGATGTCGCGCCTGGCGCAGCCGCTGCCGGTCGATCCAGCCTCGGGCCAGAAGACCAGCGTGCTCGATGTGTCGGCTGAGCCGAAGAACGATTCCGCTGGCGCTGGCGCACTTTCGACCGCCACCGATTATTTGCGGTTCGCACAGATGCTCCTGAACGGCGGCGAGCTCGATGGCGTGCGCATGCTGAGCCGCTCCACCATCAAACTGATGACGTCGGACCATCTTGGCACGCGCATCGCAGCGCCGTTCCAGCCGGGTGAGCTTCTGCTGGGAACGCCCGGCTATACGTTCGGGCTCGGCTTTGCCGTGCGCCAGGGGGATGGCGTTGCCGGTGTGGCGGGCTCCGCGGGCGAATTCATGTGGGCTGGTTACGCCGGCACCTATTTCTGGGTCGATCCCAAGGAAGAGATCGTCGGTATCTACATGACCCAGGCGCCGAGCCCGATCCGCGCCTATTACCGCAAGATGTTCAAAGGGCTCGTCTATCAGGCGCTCGTGGACTGAAAGCCCTGCCTTCAGGCGCATTGCAAACATGCGAGGCCGCGGCTTCTCGCGGCCTCGCTATTCAACATTCGAACGGACATTGGCGGGTTCTTCCTCAACCTCCAGACCGGCACAGCGCTCGGCCTCACCGTTCCGCCGTCGCTGCTCGGACATGCCGACGAGATGATCTCGGTTGGATGATGCTGCCGATCGGCAATTGAATTGGTCGGGATGGCCGCCACAACCCGGGCCGCGCTCGAAATGACGCTCTCACAACTGCTCCGAAAATTCTGTATTAGCATCAAAGTGTTGCTTCGGAGTTCAGATCGCGGGCGCACGGTCGCCAGGCGCTGGGTTGAGTCGCGAATAATGCTGTGGTTGGCTTTGATCGCCGCTGCGAGGGGAGGCGCCAATTTGTAATTGAAGGCGCCCATTCATCGCGCTTGCGCCGACGAGGTAATCGAATGAGTCGCGCGGCGAAACGGCTGTTTCCGCTGCTGCTCGCCGTCGCTGCGATCGCACTCGGCATTGCCGATCAGGCCTCGGCCGCCCCACGTGGAACGAATTCAGCCGCAGCGGCGAGCGCGCCCAAGGTGCCGAGTGCGACCCAGTCCGGCCGTGCTGTCGTTCGTCCGCCGAGCCGCCCGCCCGCCGCCGCCGCCACCCGACAGCGCGAAGAAAAGAATGCGCGCCCGCAAACCGCGCTGAACCGCCCAAGACCGAATGCCATCGCGCGCAATGGACTTCCGCGCCGGCCGCTTCCCGGCGAGGCCGGCTTCACCGGCGTACCGCCTCGCGGCGAGACGCGTTTCATTTCCAATGAAATGGTGCTCCACATCGACCCCAATGTGTCGCGGCAGACGGTCGATGCCGCCGCGCGCCGGCTTGGCCTCACGCCGCTCGCTTCGCAGAGTTTGACGTTCACCGGCGGGACGATTGTTCGCTTCCGCCTGAGCGAGGGACGGCAGGTTGCCGACGTGGTGCGGGCGCTCGAAGCGGAAAAGATCGGCACCGCCCAGCCGAACTACGTCTACAGGCTGCAACAAAACACACCTTCGTTGCCTGCGCTGCCCCCGGGCGACCCCGCCCAATACACCGTGAGCAAGCTGCGGCTGGGGGAGGTCCACCGCTTGGCCACCGGAAAAGACGTGCTCGTTGCCGTGATCGATTCTCAGATCGACACCGCACATCCCGATCTCGCCGGCGCGATCGTCGAACAGCTCGACGCTGCCGGCAATCCCGACAAACCCGACAACCACGGAACCGGCATGACCGGTGCGATCGCTGCGCATCGAAAGCTTCTCGGTGTAGCTCCGGCGGTGCGGATACTCGCCGCCCACGCGTTCAGCCCGGACAAGCAGAGCTCCGCGCAGGCCACCACGCAGCACATCCTCGCCGGCGTCGATTGGGCGATCGAAAAAGGCGCCCGCATTATAAATATGAGCTTTGCCGGACCATACGACCCGATGCTCCAGCTCGCGCTCAAGAAGGCGCACGACAAGGGCATCGTGTTGATCGCCGCCGCCGGCAACATGGGGCCGCGGTCGGCGCCGTTGTACCCCGCCGCAGACGAGAACGTGATCGCGGTTACGGCGATCGACGCCAACGAACGGCTCTTGCCGCAGGCCAATCAGGGGCCGCACATCGCGCTTGCCGCCCCCGGGGTCAACGTTCTGGAACCGGCTGCCAATGCCGGCTACCAGCTCACCACTGGCACCTCGGTGGCCGCTGCGCATGTCACCGGCGTTGCCGCGCTCCTGATCGAGCGCAAGCCGGACGTCGATGTCGCGGCGCTGGAGGACGCTCTGTTCTCGACCGCGAAGGATTTGGGCCCGAAGGGGCGGGACAGCCAATTCGGCTTTGGTCTCGTCGACCCTTATCGCGCGCTCAACGAGCTCGCGGCAAAAGTGGCGGTGGATCGGTCGACACGGCAAACTCCGGGGCCGGCGAACGCGAAGCCGCCCGCGGTCGCGATGACTTCCGGGAGTGTCAGCCTCAGCCAGCTCTCTTCCGAGCCGCGCTCCACACCCGCGCCCCAGGACGCAGTGTCCGAGCCCGATAGTGCGCGAGCCTCAATCGAGAAGAAGCGCCTTGCGTGCCGGCAAGAGGGCATGGGCAAAGGAATGCGCGGTCCCGATCTGCAGGATTACGTCCTCGTTTGCGTGGCGGAGGCCCGGCTGGCTTGCCTGAAGCAGGCGGTCGCGCAAAAAGTTCGTGGAGCTGAACGCAGGGACTTCCTCAACAGCTGCCTGGGATCGTAGACTATTCCTGCCGGGGTCTGTGCGCCGCACGCGCGCGCTCTTGGCCCTCCGTGAACCGGGAAATGCCATGACTTTGGCTCGCCGCCGATTCCTGTCGCTCGCCGGCGGCACCGTCGCCGCTCCGATCCTCGCACGATCGGCGTGGTCGCAGGCCTATCCGACGCGACCCGTGCGCATGATCGTTCCGCTCGCGGCCGGCGGCCCGACCGATGTGTTCGCTCGCCTCATCGCGCAAAAGCTATCTGAGAGCACCGGCAAGCAGTTCTACGTGGAGAACATCCCGGGCGCCGGCGGCAATATCGGCATCGGCCGGGCCGCGCAGGCGGCGCCCGACGGCTATACGATTCTCGTCGTGGCCAGCAGCTACGTCGTCAATCCGAGCCTCTACAGCACGATCCCCTATGACCCCTACAAGGACTTCGACCCCGTCACGATCGCCGTCGCCAACGTGGTGGCGCTCAGCGTGAACCCGTCGCTGCCGGCGCGGACCGTCGACGAGCTGATCGCGTTGATCAAGGCCAGCCCCGGCAAGTACGGCTACGCGTCCGCGGGGGTCGGGCAGGCCAGCCATCTCGTGGGCGAAACGTTCCGCCTGACGCTCGGTCTCGACCTCGTGCACGTCCCCTTCAACGGCTCGGGGCCGGCGATCGCCTCGATGGTCGCGGGCCACACCCCGATCGGCTTCACCAGCGCGGCAACGGCGGCGCCGCAGGTCAAGGACGGCCGGCTGCGCGCGCTGGCGGTGATGAGCGGGACGCGGATGGCGGCGCTGCCGGAGGTGCCGACCATGGCGGAGGCCGGCCATCCTGACATCGAGTGCGACGACTGGCTCGCGCTGCTCGCGCCGGCGGGAACGCCCAAGGAGATCACCACGCTCCTTCATCGCGAGGTCGTCGACATCATCGCGCGGCCGACCATGAAGGAGCAGCTGGCGGCGCTCGGTTTTCAACCGATCGGAAATACGCCCGAGGAGTTTGCGGCTCAAATCCGCACCGACATCGCCAAGCGGGCAAAACTCATTCGCGCGGCGGGCATCGGGGCGCAGTGACCAACGCGCATTCTTTGTATTTGATGCACAACGTCGCGCTGATTCCATTTCACAGAAATGCACTCCAACGTCTGCGGCTCGGTCGAGGGGAGACAGCATGCGCACCAAAATCGAGGCGACGTGGATCGTGGGCCATGAGCGCGGGCATCACACCCTCATCCGCGACGGAGAACTCGTGTTCGAGGGCAACAAGATCCTCCACGTCGGCAAAGGATTCGACGGCAAGGTCGACAAGGTCATCAACGCGAAGGGCAAGCTGGTTTCGCCCGGCTTCATCGACACCCACGTCCATTCCGGCCACCGCGCCTCGCATCGGCTCATCACCGATACCGGCCGGCCGATGTATTACGGTCAGCCGTTTCTGGAGATTTCCGTTCCGAAGGAGGGCAAGGTCGTCAAGGGCGATCCGCGCTACCTCAAGCATGGCGATGCCGGATCGGCGGCCGCCTTCGAGCTCAACGCCGCCTTCACCGTGGCCGAGCTCATACGCAACGGGGTGACGACCTTCGTCGAATACGGCAGCCAGCTCAGCGTGCAGGATGCGCTGCTGGCCGAGGTCACCCGCCTCGGCAGCCGCGCCTATCTGGCGCCGGGATACGACTGCGGCCGCTGGGTTGCCGACGCGAGCGGGCGGCTCAAACGCGTGCGCAACGACGAGCTCGGCCGCGAGGGCCTCAAGACCGCGCTGGCGTGGATTGCAAAGAACGACGGCGCGGCAGACGGCCGCGTGCGCGGCATTCTGGTTCCGCGCGAGGTGGAGACCTCGAGCGTCGAGCTGCTGCGAGACACCACGCGGGCCGCGGACGAGCACAAGCTACCGATGGCAACGCACGCCGCCTACAGCGTGATCGAATTCTACGAGGTCGTGAAAGAGCACATGAAGACGCCGATCGAGCTGTTGGACGACCTCGGCATGCTGCGCCCCACCCTCAATATCGGGCACGGCAACTTCATCTCGGACAACCCCAACCTCAACTATTCGGCGCACTGCGATCTCGAGCTCATGGGCCGCGCCGAGGTCAGCGTATCGCACTGCCCGATCAACATCGTTCGCCGCGCGCGCACGCTCGACAACTGGCAGCGCTACCAGCAAGCGGGCGTCAACCTGTGCCTCGGTTCCGATACTTATCCGCGCGACATGATCATGAACATGCGCACCGCGTCCTACCTCGGCAAAATCACCGGCCATACGTATTTTGCCGCGACGTCGGCGGACGTGTTGCGCGCCGCGACCGTCGGCGGCGCGATCTCGGTCGGCCGCGACGATATCGGGCGCCTTGCGCCCGGCGCGCTTGCCGACATCATCGTCATCGATCTCTCGGGTCGCGACACGCTGCGCTACGGACCGGTGCGCGATCCCGTCAAGAGCATCGTGGAGTGCGGCGTCGGCGACGACGTCGACACCGTCATCGTCGACGGCAAGGTGGTGATGGAAGGCGCCGTCATTCCGGGCGTCGATTTCGCCAAGTTGCGCGCGCAAGCCCAGGCGGCGGCCGAGCAGATCTGGGATACGCTCGAGGAGTGGGACCCGCTCGGCCGCACCCACGAGCAGGCCTGCCCCTGGTCCTATCCGACCGCGGAGTAGAGGCCGCGCGCACACATGCGGCCATCGAAAACATTCTAGCAAACGGCGGCGATCACGTGCGCCCTGATGCGGCCTTCGATCGGTCCCTTGCCAAATCGACGCTCGAGCGCTTCGGCCGCCGCTGTCGTGGCGCTTTCCAGGCGCGATGCATCACGGGCCTCGATTTCGTTCCGCAGTGGAGTCCCTTCGCAGTAGGCAATCGCAGGATCGCGCGGCGAAGAGGCGCGGCTTTTGCCATCGACCGTCTCGATGGAAATCCCCTTAAATCCCGCCGCCATGAGCTCCACGCGAATTTTTTCCACATCGTGATAGCCATGCGGGATGCGGGCCATGAAGCGAGGCGGGTCTTGCGGAAAGAGCGTCGCCAGCGCTTGCGTTACGACATCGGCAAACTCGTTTTCGGAGATTCGGTCCCACACGTTGAAAAAGAAATGGCCGCCCGGTTTCAGCACGCGGCGCGCCTCGCGATAACCCTGCACCTTGTCGGGAAAGAACATCGCGCCGAACTGGCAGGCTACGACGTCGAACTTTTGATCTTCGAACGGCAGAGCAAGCGCATCGGCCTGTCGCCACGTGATCCGACCATCGCGCGACTGCCCTTGCGCATGACTGAGCATAGGCTGATTGAGATCGGTTGCCACGACGCGCGCTTGCGCGGGCAGCCGCGACGCCATCGCTCGTGTCAGGACGCCGGTTCCCGCGGCCGTTTCCAAGACCTCCCGCGGTTCCAGGCTGGCCAGCCGCTCGGCGAGGTCACGCGCGTAGGATTCAAAGATGAGGGGAACCAAGAACCGATCGTAGATTTCAGGGATCGATCCCGCGAACAGCTTGTCAGTCGCCGCCATGGCGCTGCTCCGTCAAACGACCCCTCCGAAGGTTCGGCGCTCGTATACAAGCCGAGACGTTGGGCGACAAGAATTGACAACCCGCCGGGAGGGCGCAAACGTTCGCTCGGACGAAGGGGGTCGCCATGCCACTCAGCGAGAAGAGCCGGGAGAAGTTGACGGCGGTCTCCACCGCCACCCTCACCACCGTGCTGTTCAAGCGCGGCTTTCGCAACACCTTCATCCAGGGCATCCATCGCCTCAATCCGGGCGGGCCGGCGATGGTCGGTCCGGCCTACACACTGCGCTACATTCCGGCGCGGGAAGACCTCGATCACCTGGGCGTGTTCGAAGGCCGCAGCCATCCCCAGCGCAAGGGCGTGGAAGAATGTCCGCCCGGCCATGTCTTCGTGATCGACAGCCGCCGCAACGCGTCGGCGGCCTCCGCCGGCGGGATTCTGGTCACGCGGCTGTGGAAGCGTGGCGTAGCCGGCATCGTCACCGACGGCGGCTTGCGCGACTCGCCGCGGATCGCGCGCATGCCCTTTCCCGCCTATCACGCCGCGGCGGCGGCGCCGACCAACCTGATCAGGCATCACGCGGTCGACCTCGACGTCCCGATCGCCTGCGGCGAGGTGCCTGTCTATCCCGGCGACATCCTGGTCGGCGACGACGAGGGCGTTGCGGTGATCCCGCAGCACATTGCCGAGGAGGTGGCGGAGGAGGCGTTCGAGCAAACGGCGTTCGAGGATTTCGTGCAGGAGAAGG
>Ga0310917_10000491_pt1 | contig 17422 bp, 14 predicted proteins | sample GREbulkMGLF178_FD_203531 | JGI IMG/M metagenome (GOLD analysis project Ga0310917, IMG submission 203531) | Lab enrichment of tropical soil microbial communities from Luquillo Experimental Forest, Puerto Rico - GRE.bulkMG.LF178 | ecosystem: Environmental > Terrestrial > Soil > Tropical forest >... | reverse complement strand
CCATAGGCGTCGGCGACAACCGCCTTGATGACATCACCGTGCGTGCAGGCCACCCAGAGCGCGTCGCCGCCGCGCTCCCCGCCATGTGCCCCGCCGTGTTCTAAGGCCAGTCTTCGATCGTGTTCGCGGACGGCGGCCACCGCGCGCGCCTGCACTTGCGCCAAACCCTCGCCGCCGGGGAACACCGCCGCGCTGGGATGGGCCTGGACCACCCGCCACAACGGCTCATTCGTCAACTCGCCCAATTTGCGGCCGGTCCATTCCCCGTAGTCCACTTCGGCGAGCCGATCGTCGATCAGCGGCTCGATGCAGAGCGCTTCGGCGAGCGGCTCGACGGTGCGCCGGCAACGCAACAGCGGCGAGGTGACCACTGCGCGGATCGGCAGGTCACCGATCCGATCGATCAGCCCCGCCGCCTGCTCGCGGCCCTTGTCGTCGAGGTCGACGCCTTCGGAGCGGCCGGCCAGAATGCCGGCGGTGTTCGAGGTGGAGCGGCCGTGCCGCAACAGGATGACGGTCATGTAGCGACGATCGTCCGGTTCCCCTTCACGACGACGACCGTACCCGGTATGGGTCGGCCGCGACGGTGTGACTAGCGGGACACCAGCACCGCGCGCGCGACCGAATCGCGTACCGCGGCGGTCAGGCTGCGCTCGTCGGTGAGGTCTATGTCGACCAGGCTGCGAACCGCGCGGGCGACCACCTCGTCGGCCTGCGGAACCGGGCCCGCCAGGCGCGGCCGGTAAATTTCGACGACGAGCGATCGGTGCTCGATGTGAAAGGAGAAACTGCGCCCATCACCGACTTGCCCGTACCCGCTGGCAAAGATTCCTGTCGAGATGTCCTCGACAGCAAACTCTTTATCCGAGGTATGCCGGTCAACGATGACGGTCATGACTGGACGATACCTCTCCAGTGAGACTCGAAGTGGGTAACTGGGCCATATTGGATGCGAAACCGTTCCTTAAAATTTGACTTCAATCTTCTTTACCCGAGGGAAAATAATTGCTGCGATGGCATAGGGGCGACAAATACCGAGTTCAGCGGCGCCTTGTTGGTCTGCTGCTGTTGCTGACGGCGGGCGCCGGCGGTGCCGGCTGCTCCTCGAATCCGCTCAACAAATTCGCTTCACAGAAGCCGCCCACGATAGAACCCGCACGGGCGGCCCAGTCGCCGCCGGTGTCGCAGAACCCGGCCGGCGCGGTGCGACCACTGGGTGGCAAAGCTGTGGCTGCGATCTTCGACAGCGGCACTCATCAGTTGGCGGTCCTGACCCCCGGCGAAGACGCGGCGGCGCCCGCCAGCATCACCGAGTTCGGGGACCCGCACGTCGCGCCGCGTGTCATCCCCCTGCCGGGGCCTGCGACGGCGTTGACCGACGATGGCCGCGGCACGGTCTACCTGGCTGCGCGGGGCAGCTACTACTCCGTCGACCTATCCACCGGCCAGACGGCACATTTGACCGTCGCCGACGCCCAGCAAGCCGAATTCACCGCGATCGCGCAACGCGCCGACGGCAAGCTGGTATTGGGCAGCGCCGACGGCGCCGTCTACACCCTCGCGTCCCAGACTGCCGTCGGCAGCCGAAACAAGATCTTTGCGCGCGTGGACTCCCTTGCAACACAAGGAAATACGACAGTAGTTCTGGACCGGGGTCAGACCTCGGTCACGACGATAGGCGCCGACGGTCATGTTGAGCAGGCGCTGCGGGCCGGCGAGGGCGCTACCACCCTGGCCGCCGATCCGCTGGGCCGGGTTCTGGTCGCCGACACCCGCGGTGGCCAACTGCTGGTGTATGGCTGTTGTTCGCCGCGGACCCCGCTGATCTTGCGTCAGGCCTACCCGGTGCGGCAGGCGCCATACGGCCTGGCCGGTTCGCGGAAGCTGACCTGGGTGTCCCAAACCGCTTCGAACGCCGTCATTGGTTACGATCTGTCAACCGGAATTCCCGTCGAAAGGGTGCGATACCCAACCGTGCAGCAACCCAACTCGCTGGCCTTTGACGAAGCGTCGGACACCTTGTACGTGGTGTCAGGGTCGGGTGCGGGCGTCCAGACCATCGAGCACGCGTCGGGCACCCCGTGACCGCGCCGCGGCGGAGCCGACTGCCCGCGGGCTGGGACACCGACATGTCCGACGAATACGAGTGGGTGCCGTTGCGCCTGCCGCCGGAAGTGACCCGGCTGAGCGCGTCCACCCGGCTTTCCATCGAGGCCGAATATCGCGGCTGGGAGCTGACGCGGGTCCGGCTCTATACCGACGGCAGCCGGCGGGTTTTGTTGCGCCGCAAGAAATCTCGTCTGGATAACTGGCGGCCCGACCAGCCCGAACTGTGATGTACCGGCTCGTGCGCCGGCTGCTCTTTCTGGTTCCTCCCGAACGCATCCATACCCTGGTTTTCGCGCTGCTGCGCGGCGTCACGGCCGTCGCCCCGGGGCGCCGGTTGCTGCACCGGCTGCTCGGCCGGGACGATCCGGTGCTGGCCAGCACGGTGTTCGGGGTGCGTTTCCCGGGACCGCTCGGGCTGGCCGCCGGGTTCGACAAGGACGGCATGGGGCTGCTCACCTGGGGCGCTTTGGGTTTCGGGTATGCCGAGGTCGGGACCGTCACCGCGCACCCGCAGCCCGGTAACCCGGCGCCCCGCTTGTTCCGGCTGCCCGCCGACCGGGCCCTGCTCAACCGGATGGGGTTCAACAATCGCGGCGCCGGCGCGCTGGCCGCCCGGCTCGCCAGCCACCGACCCGAGGTGCCGATCGGGGTCAACATCGGCAAGACGAAGACGACCCCGGCCGCCGACGCGGTCAACGACTACCGGGCAAGCGCGCGGCTGGTCGGTCCGCTGGCGTCGTATCTGGTGGTCAACGTGAGCTCGCCGAACACGCCGGGACTGCGCGATCTGCAGGCGATCGAGTCGCTGCGGCCCATCCTGTCGGGCGTCCTCGCGGAGACGGCGGCACCGGTGCTGGTGAAGATCGCACCGGATCTTTCCGATTCCGACCTCGACGACATCGCGGACCTGGCCGTCGAGCTTGGCCTGGCCGGCATCGTTGCAACCAACACGACGGTGTCGCGCGATGGCCTGCTTACGCCGGGGGTCGACGAGCTGGGTGCCGGCGGCATCTCCGGGCCGCCGGTGGCGCGGCGTGCCGTCGAGGTGCTGCGCCGGCTCTACGCGCGGGTCGGCGATCGCCTGGTGCTGATCAGCGTCGGGGGCATCGAGACCGCCGACGACGCCTGGGAGCGGATCACCGCGGGCGCCTCCCTGTTGCAGGGCTATACCGGGTTCATCTACGGCGGGGGCTTGTGGCCCAAGCACATTCACGACGGCATCGCGCGCCGGTTGCGCGACGGCGGGTTCGCCTCGCTCGGGGACGCGGTCGGGTCGGCCGCCCCCAAGCCGGGTTAGGTCGCCGCGCTCGGTCACGCCGCGCGGAAATGTCAACCCCTTGCGGCCAGGCGATCTCGCAGCACGCGATGCAGGATCTTGCCCGTGGCGGTCCGAGGCATGTCCTCGTCTTGGATGAACTCGACCGAGCGGGGGCGTTTGTAGGGGGCAATCCTGCCGTTGCACCAGTCGATCATCTGCTGCTCGGTCACCTCGGCTCCGTCGCGCGGGACGACGACTCCATGTACCGACTCACCCCACTTGGCGTCAGTTCTGCCGACCACGGCGACGTCCATGACGTCCGGGTGCGATGCCAGCACGTTCTCCACTTCGGACGGGTAGATGTTGAGCCCACCGGAAATGATCATGTTCTTCTTGCGGTCAACAAGGTAGTAATAGCCATCCTCGTCGCGGCGTGCCATGTCGCCCACGGAGAGATGCATCCCGTAGAAGGCCTCAGCCGTTTTCTCCGGAAGTTTCCAATACGCGTCAAAGCACCACGGCGTATGCGAATAGATCTCGCCCACTTCACCTTCCTCGACGTCCACGCCACTCTCGTCGAGGAGTCTGATGCGCCTGCAGCCGATCATTTCGCGTCCGATGGAACCAAGCTTGGAAAGCTGTTCGTCGGGCCGAACGATTGTCGCAAATCCCTGCTCGGTCGACCCGTAACTCTCGAGCAACTGCGAGTTCTTGAAGTAGTTCATGATCGCGAGCTTCGTTTCCTTGCGAGCCGGTGCCGACGAGATCAGTAGCCGCCGTAGGCAATCGACGTGGTAGTTGGCCCTGACGGACGCGCTCAGCGCCAGCATCATGATGTAGTGCGTAGGCACCAGCGAGGTGAACGTCGCCCGCTCGTTCGCCATAGTGCGCAGCAGCTCTTCGGGGTCAAAGCTCTTGACGCTGTAGACAAATGAGGCAGCACCTGCATAGCTCAACGCCGAAGCGAAGAACAGCGAGTTGGCATGGCACATCGGCATGACCAGCAAGCCGGTATCGCGCCGGCTGAGCTCCATTTCCGTGAGCAGTGCGAGGTTTTGCAGCGCCATGCCGCCGTGACTTCGCATCGCTCCCTTCGGCCGTCCCGTGGTGCCCGATGTATACATGAACGCCCATGTGTCCTCGGGAGCCACGTCGACCGCCGGCTCGCTGCTTGAAGCGGCTGCGATTAAATCCTCGTACGCCCGATACCCGCCGGGCGTCACGTCACCGCCGAAGTGGATGTAATGACCTTCGGAGATCACGAGATTGGCGCGAACCTCGTCGAGGTTCTCAACCAGGTCGTCCTGGACGATGACCGCTTGGGCCTCGCTGTTCTCGACAATGAACTGGATCTCAGTGCCGACGAGACGAAAATTGATCGGCACCATCACGAGGCCGGCGTTGGCGGTTCCGGCGTAGATCTCCATCCACTCGACGCAGTTGTAGGCGAGGATCGCGATGCGATCGCCCTTCCGTAGACCCAGCCCCAGCAGAGCATTGGCCAGCCGGCGTGCCCTTTCGTCCCACCGTCGGAAAGTCATGGCTCGCGACAGGTCGCTCGCTCCTACCTTGTCGGGATACAGGCGCGCGTTCAGCCGCAGCGCTTGTCCCATGTGCATCAGGGCTTTCACGCGGGCCGCCTTGGATCGGCGACCGGCTCGGCAAACGGCACACTCGATCGTCGGCTCGACCGCGACCCCGCGGAGCAAACCAAGTCCATATCAGGATTAAGGCTCCCCTCGAAGTTCCCTGTCAACCCATTGCCGTCACACTGCGAGCCGGGCAGCGCCCAGCTGTTCCGGCCCGGCCAGTCACGCCGCCCCGTCTTCGTCGTCTTCTTCATCCCCATCCGCCAGGAGCTTTTCGGGGTGATGGAAGGTGTTGGTTCTCGGCTGGCCGTAGTCAAGGTGTGGTGGTGGGATCCATTCGGTGTTGCCGTCTTTGCGTTTTCGGGTCACCCAGCCGCCGGGTTTGACCAAGGGGTGGTCGGATCCGCAGGCCAGGGCCAGCGTGTTGACATCGGTGCAATGCGTAGTCGCCCATTCCTCGACATGGTGGACTTCACTCCAATAGCCGGGCACGTCACAACCCGGTCGGGTGCAGCCGCGGTCCTTGGCGTACAACACAATTCGCTGCCCCGGAGATGCCAGCCGTTTCGTGTGATACAGCGCCAGAGCCTGGCCCTTGTCGAAGACAGCCAAATAGTGATGTGCGTGGCGGGCCATGCGGATCACGTCGCACACCGGCAGCAGGCTTCCCCCGCCCGTGAGTCCTTTACCGGCCGCGGATTCGAGGTCTTTTAGCGTGGTGGAGACGATGATCGTCGTCGTTCAGATCATGCACTGCATCGCGCGTCTAGCGCCCGCCCGGCACGGACGCTGCTTCTGCATGCGCTTTTGCCCGGGATCTGTATTGTTTCCGGACGTTCTGGTACTCCAGCGATGAGCGCATTCTGCGTGTCGCGGCGCCCTTGCTTGGCAGTGTGGATTGGACGCGGGGCGTGCTTTCGGGGCAATCGTCATAGACGTCGTTCATGAGCATGCTTTTCCCGTAGCAGCGTTAACGTGCCCGTTTCTGTGGCGCCGCTTTGGTGGCTTTCGCTTCTGACACCCAGCGGGCGGTGATCCATGTTTGCGCGAGGTCGTCGGGTACGTCGGCGGTCTGGCCGGCCCGTAGACGGTGGCGTCGTGCACGACCTGGTACAGCGTGTCGACGCTGACCGTGGTAATTACGGCAGTTCGTGATCGAGCAGACAGCCGACGGCGGCGTGGCTGCATGCGAATCAGCGTGTCACATATCATTAGACAAGCCGCGACCCGACCAGCAGGTGACAGGGAGTCGTGTATGTCCGGACCTCGTCAGCGCGCCTCCGATCATATTGAGCCTCCGCAGGACTCGGAGCGGTATATTTTTCTCGGTACTCTGTTGCAATGGGCCATTCGCACCGTATTAATCGTCTTTGGCACAATCACTTTACTGTTAGAACCGCCAAGCAGTAATAGATGGATCTGCGTATCCATTTTGGCCGCTTACGTAGTCATCGTCGGGCGCTGGAGCATCTGGGCGCTGCGGCCGGCGGCCCGCGCGGTTATACATACCAAAAAGCTGGTGACTTTCCTGGTGCTCGGCGCCGATGTCGCGGTTGTATCCATTCTTTCGGTGTTGACGGGAATCACAGCACCGGAGAGCTGGACGTCGAACATATTGAGGAATGGGCTGTTCTTGATTCCGTTGATCGCTGCTGCAGAATTAAACCCGGAAGTCAGCGGTGCGATGGCCATTCCCACGGTATTCGCACTTGTTGCCGTAAGCTGGATCACCAAGTCCGCTAACCAGGAGCCGTGGACATCGATTCTCTTGAGCGCCACCGTGTTGGCCGCCCTGGCCGGCGGCTCCGTAGCATTGTCGCGTATTCAGCGGTCTCGAGTAAACATGATTGGGGACCTGGCGCGGCAACGCACGCAATTGCTGGAGGAGTTGCTCGGACTGGAAAAGCGCGAGCGGCAAGCCCTCTCCGAGCGCCTGCACGACGGTGCTCTTCAGTATGTTCTTGTCGCGCGCCAAGATCTGGAGGAAGTGCGGTCTGGCTCACTTGTTGCAGTGGGCCGGGTGGAATCATGGCTTGCAGAGACTTCGCATTTACTCCGTGACGTAGTGAGGGAACTGCATCCAGAGGTCCTAGCACGGGCTGGATTGAAATCGGCGATCACGCAGCTAACCGATAACATGATCACCCGCACAGAACTCGCGGTTGACCTAGACGCACGGACATGGCCGGACACCCTACGCACCGACGCGGATCACGTTCTTTATAGCGCGGCGCGGGAGGTTTTAACAAACGCAATTAAGCACGCCCAGGCACACAACGTTTGTATCGAGCTAGGACGAAAGCCGGGGCTAGCCTTCGTACGAATCGCTGATGACGGAGTGGGCATCTCACCTGCGAGCCTAAGTCGAAGCGTTGAAAGCGGTCACATCGGCCTGGCATCGATTCGCGCTAAGGTTATCGCTTCCGGCGGGCATTTCGATGTGCGTGCAAACTTCCCTGGAACGGAAGTAACAATCTCCATACCGCTGCGGCAACCCGCAGGCGGCGCCGAATTCGGGCCCAGCGTGGGTACGCTGGGGACGCATCGCAGCTGACTCAGTGAATCCTCGGCTCGCCATTTGAAGTTCCCGAACTGGTCATCGCATCGGACCGGGAGCGGATCACTCCGTTCGATTTCATACGGTTAAATCTGAAACAAAGTGGAGGTTTCATGTATTAGCGCGCTGTCCGATGTGCGGGAACCACTCCGCGAAGGAAGCCGACGCCGCCAGGCCTCGTCGATCATGCGTATGTCAGCAGGAAAGGTCGCTGATTGGCGGATCGGCCAAAGCCGAGCACCGGTTGCCGGAGAACAGCGCGATTCCAGCGTTATTCCAGCAGCCGCTGCCGCATCGCCTCGGCAACGGCCGCCGCGCGACCACTAACGCCGAGTTTCTCGTACACGCGTTGCACATGGGTCTTGATCGTGGACGGCGCCACGTACAGCTCCGCTGCGATCGCCGGAATGCTCTGACCACGCGCGATGCGATTGAGCACCTCGCGCTCGCGTGCGCTGAGCGCGGGTGCGCTGGGTTCGGCGCGCCGGCGGATCTCCCCCGCCAGGCCCGCAACAAGGGCGGGTGACACCACATCGCGACCCGTGGCGCACTCGAGCACGGCATTGACGATCTCGGTTCGCGTCGACTCCTTCGGTAGGAACCCGGCCGCGCCCTCTTGCAATGCCTGGTACACGATCGCCGATTCGTCATATGCCGACAGCAACAGCACGCGGGTCGGCAGCTCGTTGCGCTTTACCGCGGCGGCCACCTGGGCGCCATCCATGCCGGGCATTTGGTAGTCCAGCAGCGCGACCTCGGGTCGATGGGTCTTGATCATCTCCAGTGCGCTCACACCGTCATCGGCTTCGCCGACCACGTCCACCGAGCCGCTCAACAAAAGCGCCCGTACCATTCCCTCGCGGTAGATCGGGTGGTCGTCGCCCACCACTACCCGTACTTTCTTGGTCGGCGCCGGCCCACCCATGTCGTTAGCTTCCCACTGTCGAATGCCCGGTTCGCCCAAACGCAACGCACCGTTGGCCCAATCCTTAATCCTAAAGCGCGGCCGGCCCAATCTGCTCCCAATCTGATGGCTCCCCCAATGGGCAGAAACGAAATTCCTCCACTTCCAGGAGCCGTTTTCCGAACAGACACCATCGCGTCTCGAGGCAATAGTCCTTGTCAGTGCGAATAACTGGGACTCTGACTCGATGCGCCGATCTTGAGGGGGTCGCCGACCTTGTGGTAGCGATGGTGCCTTTTGCTTGTACTGTCGCGAATGTGTCCGACCCGTTCCGATCGGCCATGAAAACGGCCCCCGGAGAAGCCTCCGCAGGCCGTTTTGCCTGGTAGGTATGGCGCCGCGCCCTGGTCCAAGGGGTCGGACCGGGCGCGGCGGATTGAGGTGGCGATTACTTGGAGCCAGCACTTAAATTACGGCCGGGGTTACCTGGGCTGGGTCGGTGCCGGTAGTCCTGGCAACCAGGCAGAGTGCCCCTCCCGGAGTCCCCGATTTATCCTTTCGCTCAGAGCCGGACCGTCGGCTGGAGCTGGCGCTTGGCGGCTAGAGCTGAAGCCGCCGAACGGGTTCGGGTCGGCGCCGAACGCGTTCGGATCGGCGCTGGCCTGTGCTGCTCCCCCAACAAGGAAGCCGACAGCGATAGCAGCGCCGACTAGTATTTTTGTGATTGACATTACGGGCATCTCCTCAGGCGGATGTTTTGATGGGAGCCCGCTTTGCGGGCGCACACCAACTATTGCTGCGCTCCCCGGCAATGTCTGTCCGCCGACCGGCCAGCGCGGTATGGATTCAGATGTCCCCCAATCGGCGACGCCTGCGCCACCGGAACTGGGACGCCCGTCAGCGGTGGGCAGAGTCTTCAACCAATGCGCAATATCAACGTGGTCGGTGCTATCCGGCGCTGTTGGCGTGTAAGCGGTGGGTTGATGGGTTGGCGTGGCATGAGCGAGCGCTGGGTGTTGTTGCCGACCGGATGCGGTATGCCTATGACGCCCTCGGCGTGAGCCAGGCGACAGTGTACCGCGTCTTGGCCGAACAGACTGCTGAAAGCGATTGAGAACATGCTGCGCGGCTCTAGCGTGGACACGCAACTCGCGCAACTCAACTAGGGTGTCCGAGTTCTGTTCGGGCCTGGTCGATTTGGTCGTGTGCGTAGGTCACCATGGTGGTGGTCGTCATTGTCCTTGCGGGCGAGCGATTCGTAGGCCGGGTCGCCAAGGACCTCACTTAGGTGGGCAATCGCGGCGCGGAACTCTGCCATGTCGGGAAGTGCAGCGATAGGGCCGTCACTATCGATCACTCACGCGGCGGACTCAGCCCGAAGGTTGCGGGCGCCCTTCACATTCCGTAGTCCCGAACAATTCACGCAGCCGATGCACCCTACACAGTCGATGCAGCGCACGCAGCCAATACAGGCGACGCACCGGGAGCAAGCAATACAGGCCACGCACGCCACACATTCCCTGGCGAGCAGACACAACACAGTCAAGAGACTGCGAACTACCCCGACGCTGCCCGCGGTGCCTGCCGAGCCGGCTACCGCGACACTGCCCGCGGTCGCTGCCGAGCCGGCTACCGCGACGCTGCCTGCGGTGGCCACGGACCCGGCTACCGCGATACTGCCTGCAGTCGCGACCGAACCCGCGACTGCGACGCTGTCCATGCTGGCGATCGAGCCCACAGTTGAGCCGCTGTCAAGGGCAACCGCTGAGTCCCACTGAACTGCCACAGACTCATCCTCTCAGCCACGCGATGACCTCTGCCTCTTTTGGCGGATCCACCGGACACGATCGCAAACGTTGGCGTTGTGCTGCTCAGGTCTCGGCCTACTTCTCCGGCGCGATCACGAACACCGGATAGCGTTCGGCGATGTCGGTGAAGTCGCAAAGGCCCGGATGAGGCTTAACTCCGAAGTAGTTGCGGGCGATGTAGGCCGGAGACCGGGAAAAAGCCCGATGGCTAGGTCACGGGGTTGACCGCACCGACGTTCTGAGGAGCTTGACTCCGGCAGTTGGGCTCAGACAACCCTCGGGCACGACGCACGCACGCCAATGCCGCCCGTCATGGCATCGCCTTCGCCCAGGCGATATGCCCTTCGAAGTCAAGCGTTCTCGCCATGTCGCGGTAGCGATCTCGGAAGTGCGCGTAAGCCGCGGCATCGCCGTGCGCCCGCGCCAGCACAGCCCGCAGCCGCAACAGCCAGATGTCGCGTATAGCTGAACCGTCGGCGGTCGGCGCGGCCGCTAACCGCTCGAATGCGGCCTCGGCTTCTGCTACGTCACCGTCGGCACCGCGGTCAAGCAGCGTCTGCACCAGAACACCCGTCGCCGGAACGCCCCACGCCAGCAGTCCTTTGCAGAACATGTCGTCAACGGCGGCACACATCAGCGGTATCGCCTCATCGCGATCTCCACGACGAGCCTTTTCACGCGCCAAGTAGATGTTGACGGCCGGTAGTTCGGACACGTTGTATCCCCGCCGAGGCATCAACATTTCGCGAATCTCAGCCAGCAGCTTTTGTCCGCGGTCACGCTCTGCAGCCGCTTGGCGGTGCACCAGCGCAAGGCCCACCGTTATCCGAGCGTAGGCCAACGCGATGTCGTCACTGGATCGTTCCGCAATCCTTAGGGCATCTTCGATCTCGCGGATTGCGTGATCGTCAGGCCTTAGCACGCCCGTCGGTATCCCCGGCCAGTAGATGTAGCCGACGGCCGTGACGTAGGACAGGGGGTCGGCGCTACGCGCCATCGCCATGCCGTGCTTCATGTCGTCTCCCCATCCGGGACGACCCAAGCAAAACCGGGCAAAAGCCCGCTGCACTAGGGCCAGAGCTAAGGGAGACCCGAACACCATGTTGCCCTTAGAAGGGTCACCATCGGCGAGGTCGATGGCCATCTGTGACCACCGCAGCACGTCACCGAATTCGGCGCTTTCAGCCTTGGCGTAGACGGCTGCAAAGGACAGCCCCACAGTCAGGTTCGGATCGCCGATCGACTCGATAAGGGCCATGTGTTCGGATGCCAGCCGCGATGCCTCATGCATCCGGCCCTGATATGCGTGCTCCATCACCAGCCCCACCATGCCGATGGCCAATGAAGCGTTGTCCCCGGCGGCGGCACACAACTCGCGCAACTCATCAAAGCGGTCACCAGCCACACTCATATGGACTCGCCAGGCGATCCCGCACAGCATGGTGCGGGGGGCGATGCGCATGGCTGCCCGGTCCGGGTCCTCGGCGGGCAATGCATCGGCGATCTCTTGAGCGCGCTCCCAACTCATCCGCGCCGCACCGATGTCACGGTAGGTCGCCCACGTTGCGGCCCGCATGTGCCAGCCATAGGCGGCGTGCAGCTCTCTGGCGGCCTCTAGATGCTCGGCGATCAGGGCCGCGTTCTCCTCGACCGCTGCCGGGTCGCGTGACTCGATTACGGCAGCCAACCGCCGATGCAGCTCGGCGCGATCCGACTTGAGTTGTGATTCGTAGGCCACCGTGCGGATCAGAGGATGGTGAAACACATACTCCGGCCCTCCGGTGAATCTGACCTGATCGATGAGTTCGGCCACCACAAGATCCTCGACAATGGGTTCAATGCCCAGCGTTTCCAGCATCTCGAGGCTGAACCGCGAGCCAATGACCGCCGCTGCACTCAACGTGCGCTTGGCTTTGGGGTCAAGCCGATCGATGCGGGCGGCGATGGTCGCCTGCAAGGTGGCGGGCACGCTGACCTCGGCCACATCGGCTGTAGAGGAGTACGCGCTGCGGTGCCCGCGCAGGACACCGCCCTCGGCCAGCTCGCGCACGATCTCCTCGGCAAAGAACGGGTTACCGGCGGCCCGTGCGGCGATCTTATGACCCAGTGCAGCAACCGAGGGGTCTGGGCCGAGCAGCTCGGTGACCAGTGCTGCGGTTTCTGAATCACTCAGCGGCGCAAGGGCGATGGTTGGAGCACCGTGAACCCGAGCCAACGCCCCTTCGTACTCCGGTCGGTAGCTGACCAGCACCAGCGAGGGCGTCTGCGGGATCACCCTGACGAACTCGGCCAGCAGCGACTCGCTGACCTCATCGATCCAATGGGCGTCCTCGATGACGTAGACCCTGGGGGTTTCGCGGGCCAACGAGGCGGCGTTCACCAGCGCGGTCAACCGACGCCGCCGCGCATCCGGATCGATTTTGGGCAGCGCCACCTCGGGATCAGCGATGCCCAGCAGGTCATCGAAGAGCACCATGTCCTCGGGGTCTGCGCCGGGAACCCGGTCGCGCACCTGATCGCGGGCAATCTGCCCGTCAAGACCCTGCACACCAAAGGCCGCGCGCAACAGGCGGGCGACGGCATGGAAGGGGACCTGACTGGTATGCGACTCGCAAAACGCGGTGAACACCGGCACGCCACGAGAACCCGCCATCGCAGAAACTTCACGCACCAGACGGCTCTTGCCGATTCCAGGTGGCCCCACCACGCCGACCACCGCGCCGTGGCCGTCAACAGCGCGGCCCAACAAGCCCTCAACGGCGGACATCTCCCATTGCCGACCAACAAGATTCGACTCGACATGCCCGAGGGCGGGATGCCGTTCCGCCATGCCCAGCAGCCGATGGGCGGGCACTGGCGCTTCGCCACCCTTGATCTGGACCAGCTCAGCGTCGCCGAGGTTTGCGGCGCCCTCGACAAGCCGCGCCGTGGACGCGCTGAGCATCACCCCGCCAGGCGGGGCCGCCGACTCCATCCGCTGCGCCATGCCGACTTGCTCACCCACAGCGGTGTAACCGAAAGGCCCCGAACCGATTTCGCCGGCGATCACCTCACCCGAGTTGAGTCCCACCCGCAACTGCAGGTCCACACCGTCGCGCTCTTTGACCTCAGCGGCCAGCCGGGTGGTCTCCTCCTGAATACCCAACGCCGCCAGACACGCACGAACGGCGTGGTCCTCCAAGGCGATCGGTGCGCCGAACACCGCCATGATCCCGTCGCCGGTGAACTGTGCGACCGTGCTGCCGTAACGCTGCACCACCGTCGCACAGCGATCGGCCAGCTCGGTCATGATCTCGCGCAGCCGCTCGGACCCGACGGTCGCCGCGAGGTCCATCGAGTGCACCACATCGGCGAACAGGACCGTCACCTGCTTGTACTCCGCACGGGTGTCCTGCTCCGTGACGGATGCACCGCAGCCGTCACAGAATCGAGCGCCCTCCCGCAACTCGGTGCCACACGTGCGGCACGCCGTCGCTGCGGTCATCCGACCCTCCGCCGCTTCCGGCCCCCGAGGTCCCGGTTCACCAGCATAGGGCGCAAGGCGATTCCGAGAACAGGTTTGAGCAGGTCGCCATCGACGATCGCCGCGCGGCGGGATCCGGGCCGGATTCCGCCGATGTGGCTGGTAGAGCGTGTCGGTTGTGAGATTCTGCTGTGGTGTCCGCTGCTGCGGCGGCTGCTCCTTCGGGGGTGGTGACGTTTTTGTTCACCGATGTGGAGGGTTCGACCCGTCGGTGGGAGGCCGACGCGCAAGCGATGCGGGCGGCGCTGGTCGTGCACGACAAGGTGTTGCGCACGGCGATCGAGGCCTATGACGGGTTCGTGTTCAGCCACACCGGCGATGGTTTCGTGGCGGCCTTCGCGTCGCCGATGTCGGCCGTGAACGCCGCGATCGACGCGCAACGGGAGTTGGGGTTGCCGGTGCGCATGGGATTGGCAACCGGCGAGGCCGAGCGGCGCGACGGGGATTACTTCGGAACGGTGCTCAATCGCGCCGCACGAGTGATGGCCGCCGGACATGGTGGTCAGATCCTTTTGGCCGAGTCGACGGCGGGTCTGCTGAGCGGAGTGGATCTGCTGGATCTGGGGCCGCGGCGGTTGCGGGATGTGCCGACCCCGGTTCAGGTGTTCCAGGTCCAATCGGAGGGCCTGCGCACCGACTTTCCGTCGTTGCGGGCACTGGATGAGCGTCCGGGGAACCTGCGCCCCGCGCCCACGAGCTTCATCGGACGGGAGTCCGAGGTCGCCGAGCTGCACGCCGCGATAAAGACGCATCGGTTGATCACGTTGACCGGGGTGGGCGGGGTCGGCAAGACCCGGCTGGCGTTGGAGGTTGCGGCGCGGCTGGCCGATGAGTTTCCCGACGGAGTCTGGTTTTTTGAGCTGGCCGCGGTCACCGACCCGGCGGCGGTGCCCGACGCGGTCGCGGCGGTGTTGGGCATCACCCAGCAACCGGGCAAGACAGTGACCGAGTCGGTGGCCTCCGCCTTGGAGGGCCGGTCGCGACTGCTGGTGTTCGACAACTGCGAGCACGTGGTCGACAGTGTCGCGGATCTGGTCGTAGCGATCCTGGCCGCCTCGGCGACCGTCACGATTCTGGCGACCAGCCGCGAAGGATTGGGGGTCAGCGACGAACAGTTATGGCGTGTCCCGTCGCTGGACGTCAACTCCGGAACCCAATCCGCCGCGGTGAACCTTTTCGTCGACCGCGCCCAAAGTGTTGTGTCGGACTTCTCGCTGGCCCAGCCCGGCGAGGCGGACGCTGTGGTGGAAATCTGCCGCCGCCTGGACGGCATCCCGTTGGCCATCGAGTTGGCGGCCTCGCGGATGGCGTCAATGACCGCCAGCGACGTGCGTGATCGCCTCGATCAGCGCTTCCGGCTCCTGGTGGGATCGCGGCGCGGTCTGGCACGCCACCAAACCCTGCGCCACGCGGTGGCCTGGTCTTACGACCACCTCGACGACGCGGAGAAGGTGCTGCTGGAGCGGTGTTCGGTGTTCGCGGGCGGCTTCGACCTCGAAAGTGCTTGTGCGGTAGCCGGATCCGATCAAGACGAATTCGAAGTGCTGAATGTACTGGACGCGCTGGTGCGCAAGTCGCTGCTCCTGGCGGATCGCTCGTCTGGGCATGCCCGGTTTTCGATGCCGGAGACGATCCGCCAGTTCGCCGAGGAGCAACTCGCGGCCCGTGGTGTGGCCGAGGAGGTCCGGGCAGCCCATGCCCGGTACTTCGCCGGACGCGAAGCCGACATCCTGGCCCTGTGGGACAGCCCCCGCCAGCGCGAGGCCTACGACTGGTTTACCGCCGAGCTGGCCAATCTGCGCACCGCCTTCCGGTGGGCCACAGACCACGGCGACCTCGACGATGCGGCCACCATTGCCACCTACGCGGGATGGCTCGGTGATCTGGTCGAGAATTATGAGCCGATGGCCTGGGCCGAAGAGTTGACCGAGCCCGCCCGCGCCGTCGACCACCCCCGGCTCGCGTTCCTGTATGTGATCGCGTCGCTGTGCTTCGCGGCCGGACGGATCGAGGCGGCTGTCCGCTACAGCGACGCCGGCCAGACGGTGATCGGCACTGGCCACTACGAGGTGCCGTTCGGCCTGGAGGGCGGGCTCGGCGTAGCCTATCTGGCCGTCGGCCAGCCCGAACGGACGGTCGAGTGGTGCCGCGCCCTAATCGCGCGCGGCCGCGACACCCACACAATCACCAGGGCAACCCTGGTCACCGCATTGAAGATGGCCGGTCGCGCTGACGACGCGATGGCCACCGCGAACGGCCTGATCGAGTCCGCCGAGGCCACCCGCAACCCGTACGCGATCTCATTCGCGCTCCTCGAGTATGGGTACGCCTGCCGCGGCGAGGATCCCGCCCGCGCGCGTGACGCTCTGCGGCGGGGCCTGGTGATCGCACGAGACAGCGGCAACCGCACCAATGAGACCCACCTGGCAGGCGCTTTGTCCCGTCGCGAGGCCGAGTATGGCGACCCGCTGGCCGCGCTCGAATACTCCGCTGTGGCCATCCACAACTACCACAACGTGGGTAGCATCGCCCAGATGCGTGCCATTTTGGCTGCCCTCGCCGCGTGCCTGGATCGGCTGGGATGTTATGAGCCGGCGGCTACCATCGCCGGCTTCGCGTTCGATCCCGTCACCGCAGTGTGGGTTCCCGAACTCAGCACCACGGTCGACCACCTGCGCGATGTCCTCGGCGATCCGACCTACGAATCGCTCGCCCGCAAGGGTGAGACGATGAGCACCGCCGCCATCGCCACCTACGCATACGACCAAATCGACCAGGCCCGAACAGAACTCGAACACCCAAGCTGAATGCCCCCTCAGGAGCGGAGGCGCTCGGCGGGGGGTTAGACGTAGCGCCGGGCCGGTCTGCGTTGACGGCAGGCCAGAGTGTGGCGTTAGCCACAGTTATACATAGCGTGGAATGGAAACTTGCTCGCTCCGCGTTGTCGTGAGTCATAACCACAATTGAAAAAAAGCGACCCGGCTGTCTCTTCCAGCCGGGTCGTTTCTGTTCGGGCGCTTACCCGCGTAGCGCGCGGTGGCGTCCTGTGGCGAGCCGGTAATCACAGCCGAACCCGTGCGCCTGGCACGGGTTCGGCTCTAACTACCGCTGCGTCGCCACCTCCTGTGTCTGCGCCGGCTCGTGACCCGCCTTCTCCTCGGCGGTCACCACCGCCAGCAGAACCGTCGCGGCCACGAGAACACACGTCGCCGCCACCAGTACCCAGGTCGCAAACGTCAGCCGCCGCGTCGCCCGGTGCTCGGCGTTACTCATCGTCGCCTCCGGTCACCATGCGCACCACGCCTGCGAGCACGGCGAGCACGGCGGCAAGCAGCCCGCCAAACGCGAGAGCCAGCGTGATCGTCACTTGGCAACCCCCTTCGCGTGCTGGGTGCAGGCCCGGTAAGCGGCTCCCCGCGCGCCCTGGTCCAGCAGCACGGTCACGTTGCCGTCCTTGGTGAACGTCGCGCGCCAGCCGCCGTCGACCGGCCGCATGGCCAACTCACCGCCACCGAACGCCGCCGTCTGGCCAGTCTCCCCGCGCTTCTCGAAGCCCTCCGGAAACTGCCACATCAACTTCGGCGCGGCGTCCGTCTTCTTCGCGGCTGCCTTTTTGGCCGGTGTCCGCGGCGCCGCGGCCTTCTTGGCCGGTGCCTTCGCCGGTGCTGGCCTCC
>Ga0310917_10000481_pt1 | contig 17617 bp, 28 predicted proteins | sample GREbulkMGLF178_FD_203531 | JGI IMG/M metagenome (GOLD analysis project Ga0310917, IMG submission 203531) | Lab enrichment of tropical soil microbial communities from Luquillo Experimental Forest, Puerto Rico - GRE.bulkMG.LF178 | ecosystem: Environmental > Terrestrial > Soil > Tropical forest >... | reverse complement strand
GTGTGTGCGCGTTCTGAGCGAGCAGGAAGCCGCGGCCGACGCTGCGCGCCAAGCCGAGCTCGCGCGCGAGCTCGACGACGAGCTCGGCGCCGACGACGAGGACGACCTCGACGAGCTCGACGACGACGAGGAGCTCGAGCTCTCATGAGGGTCACGCTCGAGCCGACGCCGTTGATCCTCGAAGTGAACGGCACGCACTGCCGTCAGTGGACGGGCACGACGGAGACGGGCCAGCGCGTCGTCGCGCTCGTCGCTGCGATCGGCGTGCCGGAGGACGCGCCGCGCGAAGAGCTCGAGCGCTTCCAGCGCGAGCTACGCGAGAACGTGCCCGAGCTCGGCCGCGCTGCCGTGCTGATCTTCGACGCCGGCGACGCTCCGGATCGGAAGCGCAACTAGTGACCGAGCTCGCCGAGAAGCGAAAGCGCCGCCGGTGGCGTTGCAGCAACTGCGGGGCACGCATCCACAAAACCGGATACAGCGACGAGCCGCCGCCCGGCTGGGTTCTCCGCGTCGTTCGCGAGCGGCGGTCGATCACTTGCGCGGCATGCGTCGAGGAGCTCACCCGGTGAGCGAGTGCAGCGCGCAGCCGTCGTGCCACTGGCTCGCTCTGATCGCGCGCCGGCCGGTCGCGCTGTGCGTGCGCTGCTCACTCGGCGCCGGCGTCGTCTCGGCGGAAGTGGCGGCGGGGCGGTTGCGTGAAGTAGCCGATCGCCCAGGCCACGACGCCGCACGCGAGCATGACGAGCGCGCGCTCGAGCGGCGACTCGATGCTGGCCGCGGCGACGGCGGCCGCGCCGATGAGCGCCCCCGAGCTCGTCGCCGCGGGAAGCACGCGCGGGGGTAGGAACGACTCGCGCCGCGGCGGCGGCGAGCGTCGGAGATCGACGCGCTCGGGCGGCACGCTGGTGAACGGCTCGGGGTCCGCCATTTCAGCCGAGCTCGCGGAGCGCCTTTAGCGTCTGCTCGAGATAGCCGCGGGTGACCTCGCGGTACTCGTCGGGGCTGAACTCCGGCTGACGCTCGGTGCGCTGCATCAGGTTCCGATCGACCCGGTACATTTCGAGCTCAGCGGGGTCCGCGAGCCGGCGCTCGAGCGACGCGACGGCCTGGCGCAGCCGCACGCGTTCCTGCTCGACCTTGCCGCGCTCGAGCTCGGCGTGCGCCTTCGTCGCCTTCACGCGCTCGCGCTTGGTGCGCGCGCGGAGCTTCTTGCCGGTGGGCAACTTGTGCAGCTTGGGCCCGAGCTCGCGGAGCTGGGCGAGCACGGGGTCGACCTCGAGGTTGACGGCGCCGCGCACGATTTCGAGCACGAGGGCGGGGCTCGGCACCTCGTCGGTATTGACGGTCAGATCCGGATCGAGCGGCTCGACCATCGAGTTGAAGCGGGCGGCGGCTTTCTCGACGCGCTTGTAGGTGGCGCGCCACTTGTTCACGACGGGGGCGAGCGCCGCGCGCATGGCCCGTTGAACGCGTAGCGCGTCCTGCAACGCGTCTTGGAGCTCGCGCGCTCGCTTCGCTCGGAGAGCGTGCGCCGTCGTCAAAACGGCACCCCGACGAGCGCCGCGGCCACGTCGGCGGGGTCACGGTAGCCGCGGCCGCTCTTCGCTTTCGCGAGCCGCGCGCCGCAAGCCTCGTGCTCGGCGACGAGCCGCGCCACGTCGCGATCGGCCTGCTCGTACATGATCCCATGGACGTCGTCGGGGTTCGCCTCCGCCCATTCGAGAAAGGCTTCGGTGCGCGAGCGCCGCGGCCCGCCGTGGATCGAGCGCTCGACCCGCCGGAAGACGGGCACGAGCTCGGGGGGCAAGTTGTGCGCGACTTCGTCGGCCGACTCTTCGCGGCGTTCCTTCGAGCTCGAGCGCGACGCCTTGCGGCCGTACTGGTGCGCGAACGACCGCCGGGCGTCCGCGAGCTCGTCGCGCGCGCTCCGGAGCTGGGCGTCGAGGCCCATGGTCAAAACGCGCTCGTCGTCCGCGCAGCGGGTCGCCTGAGCGCGTTTCAGCTCCGAGACGGTGCGGCGGAGCTGGTCGGCTGTCTCCGAGCGCAGCGCCCGCACCTGAGCGCGTAGGTTCTGCCTTCCTAGCCGACAGAGCCCCCGGATCTGACGGAGGTTGGTCGTTTTTGTCGCACGCGAGTGTGCGATTTTTTGCGCGAGCTCACGAAGGCGGGCCCGATCGCGCTTTTTGAGCTCGCTTTCGCGGATCGTGCGGAGCTTGCCCCCCTCGGTTTCACGCTTTCGGCTCATGGGTCGGGCTTGGTGGGCGGCGGCGGGGTGTCTCGGCCGTCGCCCTCGACGACTGAACCCCCACCAGCCGGCGCCGGCGACACGGGAGGCGCCGACGACGCCGGCGGCGGGGAGGCTTGCGCACCAGGGCCCCCCCCCTCAAGCCGCGGCAGCGCGGCGCCTGCGAGCACGCCGGGGGCGGTGAGGGGGTGACGGCCGGCGACGCGGGTCCGCATGCCCGGGTTTTGCACCGTGGGCGGACGGATCGGGGGCGGCGGGGCGAGGTTCGGCACGGGGACGGGCCGCTGGACGGTTCCAGCGCTCGCGAGCGAGGCCGCGGCGCTCGCGGGGAGGCTGTCGGTGCTCTGCTGGACGATCGGCGGCCGCGGGACCGTCGCGGTCGGGATAAGCCCGAGCGTTTGCAGCACGACGACGAGCTCGCCGATCCCCCCGTCGACGTCGCCCTGCCCCGGCCGGCGGAGCATGAAGCGCTGAACGCCGGCGCGGTTGGTGATGTTCACGAGCGCGATCGTCCCTTCGGGTAGCGCGTTGTGCGCCGTCGAGCTCGTGAGCTGCTGCGCGCCGGTGGGCTGCGCGCCGGCGTCGTGCGGCAGCCGCGGCGGCGGTACCGTCTCGAGCTCGGACGCGGCTCGAGCGGGGTTGATCTCGTCGAAGCGCGGCGGCGGTCCGCCGAGCGCTGCGAAATTGTTTGTCACGGTCACGCGGTCGAGCTCGCAGCAGTGATCGACGGCGCCCCACGGCCACGCAAAGCGCAGCGTGGCGGGGCGGTCGCACTTGCAGCACTGCGGCGCCGAGCTCGTCGCCGGCGTCGTCGTGGTCTCCGTTGCGGTGGTTTCGATCGTCGTCATGTCCCGCTCCCTTGGTTCAGCTCGGCGACTGGTTCGCCGGCGCGCGCTCTTGGCTGATCAACGTGAGCACCGGCCCGGCCTGCACCTGGAACACGTACCGCTGAGGGAGCGTGCTCGAAATGACGGTGCCGTTGACGGTGAGAGTGTTGACGCTCGTGTCGTCGTAGACGTCGACGATGAAGGTCGACGTCCCCACGGCCGGCGCGCCCGTGAGATCGACCGTGACGACGCGCGACGCGGTGAGCGTGTTCGCCGGAAGGATCGCGCGGTCCTGGTCCCACGCGCCGCCGCCGTTGATCGCGCGGTTCGCGTCCTTCAACCACGCGTAATTCCACTGCCCGCCGAAGACGACGGGCGTGGCTTCGGGCGTCGTCGTCGAGCCGTTGCCGGCCATGCCGGCGAGCGTGTTCGCGTCGACCTCGAAGCCCGTGAGCGTCTGAAAGTCGTTCGCCGAAAAGTTGCAATTGTAGAGAGTGGCCGTCGCGATCTGGTGTTGGCCGGCGCCGCTCGCCAGGATGCAGCGCTCCGCGGCGAGGTTGCCCGTGTGGATCGGACCGAGGACGTTGCACTGGTCGAGCTCGACGCCGGCGACGGCGAGCAGCGCCGGCGCGCCGGCGCCCGGGTCGAGCACGATCACATTTGCGAGGCTGATCTCGTCGCAGTCGAACGCCGGCAGCGTCACGCCTTGCAGCGACGGAAGCCCGATGATGTTGAGCGACGTGATCCCCTTGCCGCCCCAGTCCTGCACGCCCTCCGCGCTGTAGTCGCCCTCTCCGACGAAGAGCGTAGCCGTGTGGCCGGGCACGGCCGCGGCGAGCGCGGCCGCGAGCGTCGAGAATGCACCGCTCGGCGCGTCGGTGTTGACGGCCGCGCCGCCCGTCGACGTCGAGAGCTGCAACACCCAGAACTGATTTTGGAGCGGCGTGACGGTCGTTGCGCCGCCGCCGCCGTCCGGCTCGAGCTCGACGAGCAACGTCCCTTGCGTCGTGGTTTGGAGCTCGTATTGCTGGCTGACTGGTGCGTCGGATTTGAGGACGTTCATCGTCGTTTTCCCTTCGCTTGCTCGAGCACGATCCAGAGCGCGATCCCACCGATGACGAGCTCGGGCCCGACCGCCTCGGCGACGGCCTTGACCTTGCCGAGCTGCTCGTCGAGCCAGTCGCCGAGCCCGCCAGGTGGCGCGCTCTTCGCGGTGTCCGCGTCCTGCACGTTGACGTCCGCCGGCGTGATGCCGCCGGGCGCGCTCGAGAGCTTTTGGATCGTCGGGCTGCCGAGCTGCGCGCGCGGAAACGGCAGCGGCGCCGGCGCCGGCGCGTCGTGCACCTGGAACACGGTGAAGAGACGAACGTTCGCCTCCGCGCCGCGTTGCTTGCTGATCGTCGACACCGCGTCGGGTGGCTGCGAGGCCCACGTGTCGAAGATCGCTTCCCCGTCCTGCGGCACGCCACCGGGGCCGCGGCCCTGCGGGAAGAGGTCGATCCAATACACGCCGGGCGCGAGCGGATCTTTGTTCGCCATCGTCACGGCGGCACGCTCCCGTCGAGGCCGAGCTCGTTCAGCCAGGGCACGAGCTGCGCGAGCGGACCCGAGTGCAGCGCGCCGCCCGGCTGCTCAATCGTAAACCCATGCGCGCCGTCGTCGCCTTTCCAGATCGACACCTTCGCGAGCTCGAGCGCGACGCCCGGAACGACGGTGCTCGGCGGTGAACCAGGCGGCGAGGGCGACGAGGGCGACGAGGGTCCCGTAGGCGATGGCGGGACCGGGTCCGGGGACGGGGGCGGGGCCGGGTGGGCTAAAGGGGGGAGCTCGACGAGCAGCCCCCTTGAGTCGAATTCGCGGACGATGGACGTCAGCGTCGAGGCGAGCGAGCTCGGTGCGTCGGGCGTGTAGCCGCTCGACTTGATGGCCGCGGCCGTCGCCGTCGCGTCACCCGTCGCCGCGGCGGAGAGGATCGACGGGAAGCGCGCGACGAGCTCGTGCACGTAGTCCGCGAAGCCGGCGGCGAAATCGGGGTACGACCGGAACGCGCGCGGAGCTTTGCCGGTGAGCATCGCCGCGTGTAACTTGGCCTGCTGCGCGTCGTTCGGATCGTCGGGTAGGAACCAGGTCGGACGAAAAAAATCACGGCTGCTCGTGTCGCTCGTCGTGATGTTGCCGACGTTGTGGTTGTTGCAGGCGCCGAGCCCTTCGAAGCGGAGCTGTGCGAGCAGTAGGCGGCCCTGCTCGCGCGTCGGCTGCACGCCGGCGGCGCGGAGCGCTGTCACCAGCAACGGCGCCGCCGTCGTGTCTGACAGCGCCGTGCGGACGCGTGCAACCTCGGTCACGCGCTAAGCCCCGCCGCGGCCCATGACTTCGGCCCGAAGATGCCGTCAGCCGCGAGCCCGTGCTTGCCCTGCCACGCCTTCACCGCGGCCGTCGTGCCGGCGCCCCACACGCCGTCAGGCGTCGTGCCGACGATGCTCTGGATCTGCTTCACGATGTCGCCGCGCGCGCCCTGCTGGACGGTGGGGTGGCCGCTCGGAGCGACGGCGGGCACGACGGCGTTTGTCACCGGCGAGACGGTCACGGGTGCGATCGGCGACGGTGCGACGTTCGCGGCCGCTTCGCGCCACGCGACGACGCCGCGCTTCGAACCCATCTGCTGCGCCTGGTACGTGATCCAGCGGCCGGCCGTCTGCTCGGTCTTGAACGTGCCGGCGCCGCTTTGCCAGAGTTGCGGCAGCAGCGCGGACGCTCGAGCTTGCACCTCCGCCGGCGGCGGCTGGTCAGGCACCCAGCCGGGCCCAGGGAACGCCGGGAGGCCCGCGGGCACGACTTGGGGCCACACGGGCGCCGTGTGCGGCGTAGGCGCTGGTGCGGGCGCTGGTGATGGCCCCGGCGGCGGTACCGGCGGCGGTGGCGTCGGTGGCAGCGGTTGGAAGGGCGACGGCGCCGGCGTCGCTCCGCCGTGCCCCTGGAGGAGCAACATCAGAAGAAATAGGCCGATGCTCGAGCCGATCATGGTCAGTGTCCTCCGGCGCCGTTGGGTTGGGCGTGCTGCTCGGGCTGCCCGCCGTCGTCGTCGTCCTCGTCGTCGTCGTCCTCGTCGTCCGCCCCGACGCTCTTCGCGACGTGCTTGGCGATCTTGCCGACCGCCTCTTTGAACGCGCCGCCGGCGTCCTCGTCGTCGTCGTCGTCGTCGTCCGCCGCGCGCACTCGAGCGTCGAGCTCGGCGCGGAGTACTTCGAGCCGAAGTTGCTCGGCGCGGATGAACTGATCGAGCGTGCGCTCGGCCGAGCTCGCGCGCTCCGTCTGCGACTGCACGAGCTCCGCGATCTTCGCAAAGGCAACGTCGTTGGCGTGCTTGTACGCGTCGGAGAGGAGCTGCGCGAAGAGCGCGAAGCGTCGAGACTCGCCGTCGTCGCCGACGAGCTCGGCGAGGTTCATGCGGGGCTGAGTGGCCGCCGCCGGCGGCGGTGCGATCGTCGCCGGCGCGTCGTGCTCGTCGAGCTCGGGCTCGACGATGTCAATGAACGGCGACGCGCGTAGGACGTTGCCCGACGCGTCGAGGGCCTCGAGCGTGTCGGGGTTCAGCGCGAGCACGGTCGACGTGAGGTCCGACCAGGTGGACGAGCCGCAAACGACTTGCTGCCGATCGCCCTGCGTCGTGCTGCGCAGCGTGTGCGGCCGCGGCGTCGCCATGATCCACGATCGCAGCAGCCGGTGCCGCTCGCGGTTCTTCATGGGCGCCGTCAAAACCGCTCCTCCCCGCCGGCGAAAATGTCGAGGTGCCAGCCGGGCCGGACGTGCACGTTCGGTGCGACCATGGCCGTCGCGCTCATGTCGAGGCGGATACCGGCGCCGATGCTGCCCTCGGTGACGAGCCGCGCCGCGATGTAGAGGTCTTGCGCGGGGATCAGCTCGATCAGGTTGGGAGCCTTCGGCCCCGGGCTCGTGAAAAACGTGTTGGCGTTGTGCTGCTGCACCGACGTGCACATGCGCACGTCGCCGAGCTGCGCGCCGATTTCGAACTCGAACGTCTGGAAGAAATCGGCCGTGAAGGTGGTAAACCCGTTGCCGATCGTCACCTGAAACTCGATCGTCGGGGTGACGACGGGCGGGTTTCCGTCACTCGTCGAGAGCAGCTTCGCGGCGAAGAAAAAGCGCCACGTCTCCGGCCGGCCGTAGCGCAAATTGACGAGCTGCACGTACGGGGAAATGCTCGCGGCGAGCGGAATCCCCACGACCGAGAGGATCTGAGTGTTGCCCCACGTGAGCCACGGCGGGTTTTTGCCGTGCTTGGGCGAGTGCACGACGGTAACGGGCTGCGGGCCCTTCGGCGCCGCCTTGCCGACCTCGTGCGCGTGCTCTTCGTCGTGCGCGGCGTAGCCGTCGACGGCTTCCTGGCCGTGCACGAGCGCGCCCGGGTGCTGGATCGCACCCGGCGGGGCGGGCGGCCACTCGTAAGCCTGCTCCGGGAAGCCGCGCGCCGTGGGCCAGTGCGACGGACCCGCGAGCACGTCGCCGGCGTCTTCGTCTCTGCTCACCGGAGCACCTCAGTAAAAATGGAAGTGGAAACCGCCGTGGCCGCCGCCGGGGGCGTGTTCGTCGTGCACCGCGGCCGCGCCTGGCACGCCGGCGCCGCCGTGGTCGAGCGCGCCGGCGTACGCCGGGTGACCCGTTTGGATCATCTGGTGCACCGCTTCCGCGTGTCCGGGCTGGCCGGCGTTCGCGGGGTGCGCGGGGTGATCCTTGGGGAGCATCTTCGCGGCCATGTCGATCGCCGTCGACGCGAGCGGCCCGACGCCGGGCACGAACTGCACGGCCTTGCTCGCGATCGCCGCGAGCGGACTCGCGACTTTCTTAAGCATCTTGCCGAGCCCACCGAAGAGCGAGCCTACGACTTCCTCGGCGCGCTGCGCGGTGGCGTGTCCGTACGCGTCCGCGATCGCTTGATACGGCAAGCCGGCGGCGCGATCGGAGATCGCCGCGAGCTTGTCGAGGTGCTCTTCGCACGAGAAGCCGACGACTTCGGCGAACCGCACGGCGCCGTCGAGACAACCCGTCAACGAGGTCGCCGCGGTGGGCGCCGTGTGGAGGATCGTCATGGCGTAGTCACTCGCCGTCGGCGGGTCGTCGATGTGCTCGCGCCACATCCAGGGGAGATCAGCGCGCGTTTGGATCTGGCCGCGCACGGGCGTCATTGCGATTTGCGGCTTGACGATGAAGGCGCCGACTTCGCTGCGCGTCGGGCCGTACATCATCGGCACGCAAGCGCCGAGCACGCCAACTTCGCCGGGGTCGACTCCGACCACGTCGAAGCCGTAGGAGCCCAGGCCGGGATAACCACCGACGCCGGACACGCCTTGTCCCATGCCCGCCCACCGACTCGGATCGTCGATCGTGCCGTCGCTGCGCTGCACGACGGCGTGCCAGCGCATCGGGCCCGACTTGTAGACGATCGCTTTCGCGCCGGGGTCCTCGCCCGTGTGGCGCAAGCTCGCGGCGTGGTGCGGCGCGAGGTCGTCGCAGTCGCCGTGCCCGCGGGCCATGACGGTCCCCGCGTGATCGAAATGCTCTTCCCCCGGTGGCTCCGGTTGCCAGCGAATGCCGTGCTTCTTGATGGCCTCTTTGGCGGTCGGAACGCTGCCAGTTTTCAAGAGCGACTCATTGAGTCGCGTGACGCTCTCTAGCGCCGCGTCGAGCACGGGCGCGTCGACGTGGGCTTCGGGGATCGCAACCTGAACACGCATGGACGTCGGCCTCCTGCAGAAGGGTTCCCAGCGTCGCCGGCGCGCTCCCGTTCGCGCCGACGTTGCACGGGAGAAACGGAGCTCAGTGGACGATGCGGCCGAGCCAGTTCATCGTCGCAAAGATCGTGTCGGTGCCGGTGAGGCTGTTCGACAGGGCGACGATCATGCGGATCAAAACGCCCGGCTCCGCGGCCTTCGTCGTCAAGCGGGTACCGAAGGCGTCGGCCTGGCCGATGAGCTCCGCGTCCCACTGCGTGATGTCACCGCCTTGGAGGTCGGTGCCGACGAAGAGCTGAGCGAGGAGACGGCCGACCGCGCTCGGGCCCGTGCGCACCGTTGAGACGAGCAAGCGCTCGGCGCGAAACGGCTTCTGCAACTGACCTTGAAACGTGATCTGCGGGAAAGTGGCGCTGAAAAAGCCGTTGTTGGCTTGCGGCGCCATGGGGAGCGGCACCATGCCTTCGTCGGGCATGATGACGCCGGGGGCCATCTGGGCGCGCCACTCGGGGCGATCCGGGATGGGGTGGTGTCGCCCGCCGTGGTGCGCGGGCGCGTGGTGCGGCGCCGGGTGGCCGCCGTGGTGAGGGACGATGGCGTGGCGGTGGTGCGCGCCGACGCCCATGACGTCGCCCATGACGTCGCCCGAGACAGGTGCGTACAGCGGGCGACCGTACGCGTCGTGACCAACTACGCTCATATACATGGGGTTTTCTGCTCCTTCAGATTGTCAAGCTGGAAATACGTGTGGGGTTTGGGACGTTGCTCCGTCAGACCTGCGCCGCGACGCCGCTGACTTGCGGGGCCACGTCGCCGGAAATCGTTCCGGTGCTGCCGAGCTCGTTTCCGGCCACGGCAGCGGCAGCGAGCGCGATGTCGCGCACGATGGGGCTTCGCACGTGGCTGCGGAGGAGATACGCTCCCAGCGCGATCGTCCCGCTGCGGCCCAAAATCGGCACGGTGGGCAGGGTCGGGAAGGTTTTCTTGACGAACCCGAGGGCGAAACCACCAATTCCGGCGGCGACGATGTGCTGGATCGTCAGCCCCCCGCCGCCGGCCGAGCCTCGACGACGGTGGTGTTTCTTCTTCGGTGCTGCGCGCGGCGGGCGAATGTTGATGATCGGGGCGGGCGCGCGCGTGGGTACCGCTCGAATCACCTGTACGGAGGTCGAAGCTTTACGGTGGGCCTTCTTAGCCATGCCCGCTAGTGTAGCCCGGCCGGTGGGTCTTTTGCGACCCACTGGGTCAAATTCATCCCACCTCACCCTACGGGGGTTTAGCCCCCGAAAGTCACACAACCGGGCAGGTTTTCACCACCCTGCCCCACAAACGGCGAACGCCGCCTAGCCGGGCGGCGTTCGACGGTCCCAAAGGACGCGCTAATTGCCCGCCGAACGTAAAACCCCCCCCCGTGGAAGTCAATTCGAGCTTTTCCCGGGGTTCAATCCCCGGCAAATGCCCCTGTTTCCGGGTGTCCCGGGGTGGTCGACGGGGATTGTTCCCCGTGCGGAGCTCCAAACGTCACCCGAAAGTGCCGTGCCGGAGCCAGCTCCGCCGAGTTCGGCACCGGAAACAGGCCCGTCGATCGCGAAGTGCCCCGAGCTCGTAGGCTCGCACCTCGAATTTATCGGCGGTTTGTGGCCTGACCCGCTGTGGGAAGCCGAGCACGGGAGCGGGAAGTGACGGCAGCGGCCGCGCTCGGAATGTGGATCGGCCCGTCGCCACACGAGGCGGTCGCCGGCTACAACCGAGCGCGCGAGCAAGGCATGTCCCCGCTCCGCGCGCTCGCCTTCGGGCAGATCGCGAGCTTCCGTGACGGCTGGGTTTTCCGCTCGAAAATCGCCAAGCGGATCGGCGCGAGCGTTCGCACGGTCGGCCGTGCGATCAGGCAAGCCAAGGATCTAGGGCTGCTCGGCACGGCGCGGGCGAAAAAGACTGAGATCCCCCCGGGGCTCGAGCGGCCGCTCGTGTGCGGCTGGTCGCACCGCTGGATCATCGGGTGGGGCAAGGCCGGCGAGGCCGTCAAGCTGGCCGTAAACGCCGCGAGGGCGCGCCGGCTCACCAAGCTCACCGCGAAGGGTCTCCGCCCGGTCGCGCAGCCCCAGCGGCGCCGGTGGACGGCAGAGCAGCTCGAGCGCGAGCTCGAGCTCAGGGCGCGCCAGGTCCCGCCGCCCGAGCCCGATCCGCCCGACCCGCCTGACGGGCTGTAAACGGGTCGTAACGCGCAAGCTGAGACGGGGCGGCGAGGCGGACGTGTGGCCGCGGCATGGGGTGTGCACGTGCGCAAGTGTAGGCACGGGTAGGCAGGGGGATCCCCGGCCCGCGAGTACTGAACGCGCTTGCGGCTGTGGATACTGAACCGGTGATCGGTGGGCCGGCTGATCGAGCGGCTGCAACCTGTCCTCACCCCCTCAAAAAGTGTCCTTGGTCCCTGGGACTTAAAGGCCCAGCAGAGATCCAGGCGAAGATCGAAATCCGGATCCCTGACGTCGACGTCTCAGTAGGCGAACGCGGGCGCCGGCGCGGATCGGGGGAGTGCGGACGTGCGCGAAGCGCGCACCTGCGGCCCTTTTTCGTGCCCCCCTACCCCCCACGGGGGGAAGAGAGCTAAAAGTGTGGTGCGCGTGGCTGAACCGATCGCAAGGCTTTTTTTGCGTCTCGCCGGCTGGTGCGACCGGCCCGGATACCCGCGCGCGGCGCGCGCGCTCGACACTCTCGCGGGGTGGAGTCGCCGGCTCGCGTGAACGCGGCCGCGTACGTCCGCGTCTCGAGCCGGTCGCAAGACCACGCGACCCAGCGCGACGCGATCGTGCGCGCGGCGGCCGCTCGCGGTGACGAGCTCGGGCGCTGGTTCGTCGAGCGTCGCAGCGCTTCGACGACGGAGCGCGCGGCGCTGCTCGAATTGCGGGGGGCCGTGCGCGCCGGCGAGGTGCGGCGCCTCTACGTGTTCCGGCTCGACCGGCTGATCCGCACCGGCATGCGCGACATGCTGGCTCTGCTCGACGAGTTCACCGGCGCGGGCTGCGAGCTCGTGACGCTCGCGGACGGCTTTTCTCTCGACGGGCCGGCCCGTGACATCGTGGTCGCTGTAATTGCGTGGGCCGCGCAAAACGAACGGCTCGCGATCGGCGAGCGCATCTCCGCCGCACGCGAGCGAGTCGAGCGCGCCGGCGGAAAATGGGGCCAGCCGGAGCGTATGACGCCGTTCCAGCAGAAAAGAGCCCAGTCTATGAAGTCAAGCGGAAAGAGTATCCGCGAGATTGCCGTCGCGCTGAAAGTACCCCGTTCGACCGTCGCCGACACCCTCGCTCGACTGTCCGGGAAACCTCCCCCCAATGGTCAAAAGTTTGGTGGCCGAAAACCAGGGCTGAAGAAAACTGAGCCCGTGCCGTCCGAGTAGTGTACTATCCGGACGCCCCGAGGGGTTGCGCAGTCGTTCCCCCCCGCGACGTCCACCCCCTCGGGGCTTCTTTACACGGGAGGACGGTCATGCAGAGGAAACAGACAGAGAGCAGCGCTCGACTCGCTGCCGTGGTCGCGCGCTACAGGGCGCACAACGATCGTTTTGCGGCTCAGCTCGCCGTGCGCGAGGCCGAGCAGCGCGAGCGGACGCGCGCGCGCTTCGCCGGGCTCAGTGACGAAGTGCGCGCCGAGCTCGCATCGGTGCGCCGGTGAACGCCAAGAAGCAGAACCAGCAGCGCCGGCGACGGCTCGCGGAGCTCGAGCGCGACCGCTTGCGTCAGGAGTTCTTCGCAAAGCAGCGTCGGATCTTGAAGCGACCGCCGCCGGTACCGCCGCTGATGATCTTCGCCTACGAGCTCACCCGTCGCGCGATCGAAGGTGCCAAGTGACGCTCGCGCCTGCTCTGCTACGTCGGCTCGCCGCGCACGCCGGCGTCGACCCGCGCACGGCCGCGAAGGTGCTACGCGGCGAGGCCGTGACTTCGACTTGCGTCGACGTCGTGACTCGCGCGCTCGCCGAGCTCGCCGCGCGTGAGCCGGCGAGCTTTGGAAACGTGACGCTCCCGGCTCAGCCGGTGGGCGACTTGCTCGCCGGCTTTGCCGCTGGCGGAGCTCGAGCGCAAGCGGCCGTCGACGCGTTGACGCGGCCGCGGTCGGTCGTCTCCGGTGACTTGCGCGGCGCCGGCGGCGCCGGCGGCGAGTCGTGCGCCGTCAACGCGAATTGCGTCGAGCTCGCGCACGACGCTCCGGAGTGGTTCGAGGTGCTCTATGCGAGCACCGGCCAGATCATCCGCTTCTGTCCGCGCCACGCGCTCGCGGCTGAAGCGCTCGTGAGTTACGCCGGCTGGCGCGGCGTCGACGTGCCGCGCGTGCTGCGCCTGCTCGAAGCGCACGGGCCGCCGGCGTACGACCCAGAGCAGCAGAGCAACCACCGCGGCGGGCTCGTCGCCGGCGACGCCTGCAAGGCGTGCGGCGGCACGCGCGCCGAGCACAACCGCTCCGAACGTTGCCGGGGGTTCGAGTGACCGACAAGCCCGAAAGCCCGGAGCAAGTCGCCGCGCACGAGAGGCGAGCAGACAAGGCGGGCGCGGCCCTCGAGGCCGAGATCGAGCGCGTGCGTGAGCTCGTTCAGGATGCGAATTTGGAGCTCAGTGAGCGCGTGCAGAGCCACATCGAGGGACTGATCGATGGCGGGATTTGCACGTACGATTTTCACCGTTCGATCGCTGAATTCCGCGACGACGGCACGTGCGACATTTGCGGCAAGCCGGCAGATCAGCACGTCGCCGTGCTGGTGTGCTTACCGGAGCTCGACGAATGAGCCAGCGGCGCGCGAAGGGTCGGCCCTCCATGGCGCGCGTCGAGCTCGACACGCCGGCGGGCGTCCGCGTTGAGCGCGTGCGGCAGATCGCGTCCGCACTGATCGGCCAGCTCGAGCGCGAGCCGTCGAGCAACGAAGAGAGCCTCGTTGCGCTGATGATGGTCGCCGACCTCTTCGGGCGTAACGCCGGGTTCAGCGACACAAAGATCGACGTGCTCGCACTCTTCGCGGAGGACTGCGCCGCGCAGGCGTTCGACCAGCACGCGGAGAAGATCAATTGACGCCCGGCGAGTGCCAGGTGTGCGGCTGCACCGACGAGCACGCGTGCCCCGGCGGCTGCGTGTGGGCGAACGCTAGCGCGACGCTGTGCAGCCGGTGCGCGCAGCAGGCGCCCGAGCTCGCCGGCGTCGAGCTGCTCGAGCCCGAGCTCGTCGAGTACGACGACGACGTCGCCTTCGACGAGCTCGCCGGCGACGAGATCCCATGGTGACACCGTCGATCGGCATGCCGCCGATCAACGCGGCGGGGCTCTGCTCGACGTGCGGCCTACAGGAGCTCCGCTGCCTCTGCTTCGCGCCGGCGCCGGTCATGCACGCTTGGGCGGAGTGGATCCGATCGATCGCTGTGCGAGCTCGGCAGCGGCGCCGGTGGGAGCATGCCAAAGCGCGCCGCTAAGTCGTCGCCGGCGACCGAGGTTGATCTACGCGTGCAGCTCGCCGAGCGGCGCGCCGAGCGCGATCAGAAGGTCGCGCGGTCGCTTTGCGCGGTCAGCTCCGAGCTCTGTCGCGCCGGCGCTGAGTGGGAGTGGTTCGACCTCACCGACACCCGCGGCCACCAGACGTTTTGTTTTTGCCCGGGGCACGCGCTCGCGGCGGAGCTCTGCTGCGCCGGCGACGAGGACATTTACCCGAGCATGTCGCCGGCGCAGTTCCTTAGCGCCGTCGCTCGCGCGGAAGCTCGAGCCCACAACGAACGGCGCCACCAGGAGGTCGACGGTGTTTGAGCTCGTGACGCGGAGCGGTCCGCACCAGTGGAAAATTTACGACGAGAAGCACCGCGGCTGCACGCGGTGCGGGCTGCGCCTGTTCTGGACTTCGGGGGCGTACGGCTCGCGCGGCTGGGTGCTCGTCACCGGCGACGGCGAGCTCGTGACGCGCGTGCTCGGCGACGGGTTCGACGTGTGGGGCCGCTGCGAGCCCCCGACGAACACGAGCGCCGAGCTCGTCGTCGTCGAGTACACCGGCGATCCGGACAACCACCCGGGGTGCGAGCGGTTCATCCACCGACTCACGGGCGGCGAGCTCGAGCGCGGGCGGAGCGCGCCCGGCCTGGTCGAGCTCGGGGCGATGCTGCCGGCGTGCGGCTGGCATCCGATGTTTTGGGAGATCGCCCCGGCTCGCATTCACCACGGCTGGACCTGGTGCGGCGACTGCTTCCCCGGCAAGGGGCCGACCGCTGCCGAGTGTCACCCGGGCCGCCGTCGTCACGCGGAGGACTGGACGCCGGGCGAGCGACACCGCCCCGGCGGCCGCGCGCCGTTGCAGCTCCCACCGGTCCCGAAGCACTTACCGAAGAAAAAAACGAGGCTTCTCCCACCATGAGCGACGTCCAGCACCACGAATACACGTGTCCGGTTTGCAAGGGCCTAATGACGCTCGAGATCGAGCCCGGCGTGCGCTTTCTCGTGCGGCACCAGCTCCCGGCGTGCGAGCAGTCCGAGCAGTGGCACGGGCTCGCGAACGGCGCGCGGATCGAGGTCGAGCACGTCAACTTCGCGCCGCCGGCGCCGTGCGAGCACGTTTGGATCGAGCACCCGAGCGGCGATTTTTGCGACAAGTGCAGCGCCGAGCGCTCGCGGGTCGAGCGGTCGTGAAACTCGAGTGGGAAATGGCCTTGCTCGGGCGCCAAGCGGCCGCGTGGAAGGGCTCGAAGGCTGAGGCGCTCGACCACGTGATCCGAGTGCTGGCCCAGGGCCTACCGTTCAACCAGCGCGACCGCTCCGCGTTCGCCGTCGTGCTGCTCGACTACATCGACGAGACGTCCGCAGTGTTGGGGCCAGCGTGACAGCGCGCCGCGGCCGTCGTGCCGCGTGCAACCGCTCGAGCGGGTGCCTTGCGCGTCGCTGGTTCCGCGCCGAGCCGCTCGCGCTCTGCCACGTCTGCGACCGCTACGAGCGGGACCTAGCCGGCGCTCGAGCTCGGGCTCGAGCTCGCAAACCGAGGAGACCGAAATGGGCATTTTCGTAACAACGTCCGTCTACGCGCTCGCGAAGCAACTGGGCTTCCAGGGCGCAGATCACGAGTTCAAAAAGCAGGTCGACAACCCGAACGGCGCGAGCCTCGCGTGTGCACGGGCGATCCGCCGGCTGCGCGAGTGCGACGAGCTCGGCCTGCGCGTCGACATGGGCGTCGGCACCGCGGCGAAGATGCGATCGAGGATGGCGGATTACGCCTGGCAGGCTCGCGAGCGCTGCGACGTCTGGTGCGCCCTCGACGACGACTGCGAAGCGACGCTCGAGACGTTCCAAATGGCGTTGAAGGTGGTGCGGCACACCAAGGGGATCGTGACGATCCCCTACATGCTCCGGCGGTCCGAGGACCAAAGCGAATGCCTCTCGTGCTCGCTCGTCGAGCCGCCGCTCGTCCGCGTCGTCGCCGGCGTCCACGTGGCGCGTACGAAGGTCGGCGGGTTCGGCCTGGTGCTCACTCACCGCGACGCGCTCGAGCGCATCAGGCGCGACGGTGGCGCGCCCTGGTTCAGCGACCTTGACGACGGCGGCACCAGCCGGCCGGCGCTCTTCGCCGAGCTGCAATCAAACGATCGTTGGTACGGCGAGGACTGGTCATTTTTCTTGCGCGTGCCGGCGACGGTCCAGGTCGACGCGCTGCTCGAAGGCGTTTCCCACCACGAGGGGCGCGTTCTGCCGCTACACCGCGCGCTCGAGCTGCCGCGGCCGACGTTCGAGGAGAACTGACGTGCTGTCCGCGAAGGTGTTGCAGCAAGCCGAGCGCGCCGGCGCCGTCGTGTCGCTGCTCGAGCTCGAGCATGGCGAGCTCGGCCGGGCTCACTCGCTCTTCGTCGTCGTCATGGACGTCCCGTGCAAGCGCACCGGCAAACGCCAGCACTGGTCCCGGACCGAGGGCGAGATCGGCGCCGCGCTCGAGCTCTACGAGTGCGCCCTCGCCGACCACGTCGAGGGCGAGTGAAGTGGCCGGCACCGGCTGTTGTAAATTCTACTGGCCGCCGCCGGCGTCGCGGCTGTGGAGCTCGGTGCGCTCGTGCGTCGTGCTTCAAGCGCTCGGCTTCCCGTGCGCGCTGTGCGGCTGCTGCGAGCTCGTGCGGCGGAAGGTCGTAGGGTTCAAAAAATGACCGAGCTCACCCGTCGATCGTTTCTGTCGCTGCTCGTCGCCACGCCGGCGCTCGTCAAGCTGCCCGGCGTCGTGCTGCCGCCGCCGGCGCCGTTGCCGCCGATCGTCCCGCACCGGCTCGACCGTGCGGAGCTCCAGCGGATGCTGAGGCAAACGCTCCGCGAGCGCGTCGAAATTATGCCGCTGCCGTTCGGGCCCGACCCGACGCACGGCTACGTGATTCCGCCAGGCCGGATCGCTCGACTCGCGGCGCGCGTGCTGTTGCCGTACAGGCCCGAGCGGCTGCTCGTCGGCGGGACGCCCGACGACCTGGAACGGCTCGAGCTGCTCGGCGTGTCCGCCGCCGGCGACCCGCAGATCGACTCCGAGCTCGGCACGGTGCCTGCGACGTTGTTCGACCCGGCGAGGTTCGGCGGCCGGCTCGAGTTCGCGGCCGTCAGTCCCGGCGAAGAGATCGTGCTTTGCGCGCGCAACGTGAGCGACGCGCCGGCGTTCCTACGGCCGGCGTTCATCGGTAAGTGTGTGCGCGTTCTGAGCGAGCAGGAAGCCGCGGCCGACGCTGCGCGCCAAGCCGAGCTCGCGCGCGAGCTCGACGACGAGCTCGGCGCCGACGACGAGGACGACCTCGACGAGCTCGACGACGAC
>Ga0310917_10000470_pt1 | contig 17760 bp, 17 predicted proteins | sample GREbulkMGLF178_FD_203531 | JGI IMG/M metagenome (GOLD analysis project Ga0310917, IMG submission 203531) | Lab enrichment of tropical soil microbial communities from Luquillo Experimental Forest, Puerto Rico - GRE.bulkMG.LF178 | ecosystem: Environmental > Terrestrial > Soil > Tropical forest >... | reverse complement strand
GATCGGGCGCTTCTTCTTGCGGGATGAGGACGTTACGCCCGGCGCCATCCCTGTTGTTGTCATTGGCTATGCGGCATGGCAGGGCCGGTTTGGTGGCGCTTCCGACATTCTGGGGCGAACCATCAAGCTGAATAACGTCGCATTCACAATCATCGGCGTAGCTCCCGAGGGCTTCAAAGGCGTTAACGCCATTTTCGGCCCCGACCTCTGGGTGCCGTCTATGATGGCTGAGCAGGTTCTGACCGCGCAGCAGCACAACGCCCTAGTGGACCGCGCGATGCTCACCTTCACTGGCGCGGGACGTCTCAAGTCTGGCGTCTCGCTAGCGCACGCACAGGCCGATCTAAAGACCATCGCCGATGCGCTTGAAAAAGAATATCCCGACACTAATCAGGGACAGACCGTCTCATTGGAGCCCATCACCGAAGCAGCGATCCCCACCAATCAGCGGCAAGGCCTCCTGCTCGGAAGCGTCTTTTTGATGGCCATCGTGGGATTGGTACTTCTCATCGCGTGCTCCAATGTTGCCAACTTACTCCTCGCGCGCGCCGCCGCCCGGCGCCAGGAGATCGCCGTGCGCATGGCACTTGGCGCCGGCCGCTGGCGTTTGGTCCGCCAATTGTTGACAGAAAGCGTTTTGCTCGGACTCTTAAGCGGCATCCTCGGATTCTTCTTTGGTTATGAGGGATGCCAGCTCCTATCGTTGTTTCGCCCAGCAGAAGTCGCGCAGAATTTTGTTGATCCACATCTCAATGCAAATGTGTTCGTCTTCGTACTCGTTGTCGCCCTCTTCACCGGCCTGATCTTCGGCATAGCGCCCGCACTCCGCTCTTCCCGCACTCCCATTGTCGAAGCGCTCAAAGAAGAAACGCGCACCGCTGGTCGCTGCGCCCGCCGCATCACTCTGGCGAACGCACTTCTGATGGGACAGGTCGCGGTTTCTCTCGTGTTGCTGGTTACCGCCGCGCTGTTTCTCCGAAGCGTCCAGCGTGAGTACAGAATGGATCCGGGCTTCGAGACCAAGAACCTGGCAATGTTCATGTTATATCCCGGTCAGCAGGGCTACGACCGCACGAGGACAGAACACTTCTACAAAGACGTGCGTGATCGACTCGCGACAGTTCCAGGAGTCGCCTCGCTCTCCTGGGCCACAAACTTGCCGCTGTGGCAGCGTACGGAAACTGGGATCGCGGTAGAAGGACACGAGAAGCGAAACAAGTCTGAGGCCATTTCGAGCGTTATAAATACGATTGACCTTGAGTATTTCTCGACGATGGGCATCCCTTTCCTCGCGGGCCGCGACTTCACCGAAGACGACCGCCAAGGCGCAACTCCAGTCGCAATCATAAACGACAACATGGCCAGCCGATACTGGCTCGACCAGAATCCCCTCGGCAAACGTCTCCAGCTGCCTGGGCAAACGGAGCTTCGTCAAATCGTCGGCGTCGTCAAAACCGCGGACTACCAAACTCTCGGTGAAGCCCCCCGGTCCTGCGTTTACGTCCCTCTTCGGCAAAATTATTCCGACTCGATGGTTCTGTACGTAAGGTTCGAGCGCAATCCCGAGCAAATCATTTCCGCTTTGCAGGGCGAAATTCGGAGCATCGATCCCACGTTGCCGATCAACGACATTCGGACAGGTACCAAGCTTATCGAGCAGGCGCTTTGGGGAGCAAAAATCGGGGTCGGATTACTCGGTGTTTTCGGATTCTTGGCACTCGGACTCGCCTCGATCGGGCTCTACGGAATCATGGCCTTCTCCGTGAATCAGCGCCAGCGCGAAATTGGTATACGCATGGCATTGGGGGCCGGCCAGTCAAGCGTGCTAAGTCTGATTCTTCTTCAAGGAATGACGCTCGTCACCAGTGGAGTTGGGCTCGGGTTGATTCTCTCGATCCTGCTTGGACGCACTCTGTCTAAGTTCCTTTACGGTATTGGCGCAAGCGATCTGCCGAGCTTCGCTGGGGCATCACTGGTTCTCCTGTTTGTGGCAATGGTCGCTTGTTACCTTCCGGCGCGACGTGCCAGCCGTCTTGATCCGCTCGTCGCGCTACGTGAAAACTAAATACTTGCTGCTCTTTGGCAACGGCCAAAATCGCCAAGTTAGCTAAGCGGACAAGCTTCGCTCACGATCAAGGAACGGCGTTGTGGGAAAGGAAAGGATGTTGCGGGTGTATTGTCGGCAAACAAGAAACACGCGCTGAGCAGCGCGTTGTTCAGGAGGGGTGAAGTCCCTCTGGCGCTCAAATGAGGGGCGCCATATCCAAAAGCGGGGTTCATAGCCTCGCTGGCCGGAGAACCGCCAAAGGTGGGGCAAGGTCGAGTCTGCGCAGGATTGCCGAAAATTACCGGCCAAAGTGTTTGCCCGTCACTCGACCATCATTTTCAAGCGATGTTCTTGACGGGGAGCGAAATCTCCATCTCCAGGCCACCATCGTCCCGATTGCGGGCGCGAATGCTGCCGCCGTAGACGATTGCGATTCTTTGTGCGATCGACAGGCCCAAACCGGTTCCGCCGGTCTGATGCTCGCGACCTTCCGTAAGCCTGTAGAAAGGCTCAAAAATACGATCCAGGGCCTCCGGCGGCACGCCGCCGCCGCGGTCGGCAACCAGAATTCGCGCACAGTCGGAGCCGTTGTCGATGACTTCGAGTGACAGCGAAACTTCCGTCTGTGGCTTGGTGAAGTGAACTGCGTTCCTGACCACGTTTTCAATGCAGCTTCGTAGGAGCGCCGGATCTCCTTTGAGCCAGCAATCGTCGGCGCGCGAGATCACTACCGATTTTGCATCTTCCTTGACTTCGAAGCCCGCATCTTCCGCAACGCTTTCCAGAATCGACCGGAGGTTCACCGGTGTTTCGGTCTTGTGATCGTCCCGTGTTTGGAGCCGCGTCAACGTCAGAATCTGTCCGATCAAAATGTCGAGGCGGCGCAGGTCCGCTTGCATGCGCTCGACGGAATCGGTCTTGCCGCGCCGGACGAGCTCGAGAGAAACGTTCAGGCGAGTGAGTGGGGATCGTAATTCGTGGGAGATATCCGCGAGGAGCTCCAGTTGTTTGTGCAGCAGTGCTTGCACACGGTCTGCCATCCTGTCGAAGTCCCGCGCGAGGTCCGCCAATTCATCATTGCGCGAACCTATCGCCGGTAACGCCCGAACTGATAGATCTCCATCCGAGATTTTACCTGCCACACTTTGCAGGGTCCGGATGGGCGCCGCGAGATGCCGCGCGAGGAGCAGGCAAAGCAATGCTCCGACTAGAGCGGGCATGAGCCATGCGAAAACAACCGTTGCGAGTGCCCCTTGTATAAGACCACCGTAGGGAATCAGCACTTTTGCGACCAGGATGTATTTTCCATCCGAGCCATCAATAACGGAGGCCCCAGTCCAAACAATGCCGGTGTGAAATTGTGTTTCCCCAGAGGCCCGCGCTTTCGCGAGAACTTGCTCCGCGCCGGCTGGCACACCCCGCCCCAGGATGTCCCGGCCTTGTGGGTCCAGGAAGGTTGCTTGGAGATGCGAGGACTCTTCAATCTCTTTCAAATATTCCGCAAGCCGCTGCTCCCCGCCGTGAACGTAGATGTCCATGGCGCTGCGCGCATACTGGTCCAGAACACCGATCATCCAACTCGGTCCGAGCGATTGGGAATGAGTGGCGACGGTGACGACGAAGACCGTCGCGCTCACGACTCCCGAGGCGAATAAGAACCAGAGAAAAATCTTGAGGTAGATCCCTCGAATCATCGGCGCTCCTCGATGATTTCTCCAGTGTAGGCATAACCGGCTCCGCGCACATTCTGAATGCGCTCAACTTCGCCGACGTGTGTGCCCAGTTTTTTGCGAAGATTGCTGATGTGATTGTCGATGCTGCGGTCAAGAAACCCGATCGCCCGGCCCAAAGCCGCCTCTGCGATTTCCTCGCGAGAGAGAACTTTGCCGGCCGAGCGGACCAACAAGAGAAGAATGTCGAACTCCGCTCCCGTCAAAGCGACGTCGCTGCCATCGCGAGCGACTCTTCTTTGCACACAATCGATCTGGAGATCGCCAATCCTGAAGACTTCCCGCGGCGCCGAACTACTCTTCCGCCTTAGAATGGCGCGCATCCGCGCCACAAGCTCCCGCGGATTGAAGGGCTTCGGCAAATAATCGTCAGCGCCGCGCTCGAGCCCTGCAATGCGGTCCGCTTCGTCGCCGCGGGCTGTCAGCATGATCACCGGGACTTGCGAAGTGAGGCGAATGCGTCGCAGCACCTTGCGGCCGTCCCCGCCCGGCAGCATCACGTCCAGAATGACGAGCTCAAATTCTCCTTTGAGGGCGTACCGAACGCCAGAATCCCCGTCGTGGACGGCCTTGACCTCGAAACCGTCCATGCCCAGCAGCTGCTTCAGCGAAGAGCACAACTCTACGTCATCATCGACGAGCAAGACCGGGATCGATTTCATGCTCGGTGTGTTCTCGCGTGACTTTTGCTGCGAACGCATGATCGAGGCCCGATTGCAGTGCATTTCGCTAGACCAGGAAGAACCCTGCCAGGACACACTATTCAACTATTAACACAGAGGAATGACGGAAAATGTAAGAAAGTGTCCGGTCTTGAAAGAACGGTGCATCGGGAAGGTCCAGCCGTCGCCGACACTTCCTTACACTGCACAGGCGGTTTCCCGACACTTCCTGACAGTGTCCGCACCGTCGGCTCGTCTATCCTGTGCCCAGCTTGGCAGTATCGCGGGTGAGGAGGATATGCATTTTCCGCCGCCGCCGTTCATGCAGCGAAAAAAGCGTCGGAATTCGGGAAGAACGAACGCGTCCGAAACCACGACAGGGAAAAGAGAGTAACAAAGGAGGGCAGGGACACATGATGAAATCGATCCTGATGGCCCTTGCTTTTTTGCTTTTGGCCGCGGTTGCACTCGCACAGAACACTACCGTAGCCGACGTGGCGGCAGGATACTCAGGCTTTTATGTAGTCAAGGGCTTTACCTTCTACGCGAACGGCGGCAGCGGCTCGGTCGCCTTGAATGCCAGCAATTGGCTCGGCCTTGTCGGCGATTTCGGCGCGTATCGCGCTCCCTCCGGAGTGAACAACTTGACCGCCGAGACCTACACGTTTGGCCCGCGATTTTCCTATCGCCACTTAGATAGACTTGCGCCCTTCGCGCAGCTTCTCGTCGGCGGCCTACATTCCTCTGTGGTAACTTCAGCCTTTACCAACGCCTCGAACTCGTTCGCCTTTGCCGCTGGCACCGGCGTTGACCTTGGACTGGACAGCGGCGGAAGACTCGCGTTCCGGCCGCAACTCGACTATTTCGGCGTGCGCGCGAAAGGCAGCACCTTAAGCAACGTTCGCTTCTCCGTCGGCATCGTGTTCCACATTGGGAAAAAGTAGTGGCCCGAGAAACCCGGGGTGGGAAGATGAATCAGCGCCGAGCCTCTTTCCTCGTTCTGTTTCTTGCATGCACCGCGGCAGGTTGCGGCCGCTCGTCCTACTCCGGGCCGCCACCGCAGTTGCTTGTCACTAACACTAAGGACCTTGGTCCGATCCCGACAAACCCGGACATTTTGGGGAGAGACGGTGCCTACAGCGCGTTGTTTCAAGGTGCCTCCGTGTGGCTGTACGGCGACACGTTTATCGCCAAGGCCGACGCGCAAAACCGGACGTTGCTTAGCGATTCCTGGTCGTTCACCACAGATCTGAACGCGCAAAGCGGACTCACGGGATTTCAGGAACGCCTGGACTCCACGGGCGCGCCGACCATGATTCTACCGGAGACACCCGCAGAGCAGGCATTCAACCAAGCGCACAACGTGAACAACTGCCAGGCCCAGCCTTGCGGCGCGCGGTGGGCGCTGTGGCCGGGGGCGATCGTGGTCAATCCGGCGGACAACACCGCCTTGATCTTCTACACAGTGGTGAGCGCGCAGCCGGGAGCCTTTAACTTTCAAGGCATCGGCACTTCGGTGGCTACGTGGCAGAGCCTGCAATCGCTGCCGCAGAGGCCGACACTCAATCCACCCATCGTGGCGAATCATCCGGACCTGGTATTCACGCAAAACGAGCCCGGATTCGGGTCAGCGGCGTTCATAAGCAACGGGGCGCTTTACGTGTATGGCTGCGGAATTGGGACCAACGGCGCCGACAAAGGATGCAGGCTCGGAAAAGTGGCTCCGTCGAGCGCACAGGACCGCAGCGCCTGGACGTTCTATGCCGGTAACGAGAATTGGTCTTCGCAACTAGGCGACGCGGTGTCCGTGTTTACCGGCGACGACATTCTCAGCGTATCGTGGAACAACTACCTTCAGAGCTACGTCGCGATCTATAGCCAGGTGTTTTCCCAAAACGTCATGATTCGCACTTCCCCGAAGCCGGAGGGGCCGTGGTCGGGCGAAACTGTCGCGTTCGTTGCCATGGCTCCGAGCAGCGGCAATGTGTTCGACGCGCATGCTCATTCCGAATTTGACTTGAACGGAGGACAGACCATTTTCGTATCCTACTCGAGGTCAACTCCCGCGCCGTTCTCCAGCGAAGTCCGGCTGGTGTCGCTGACGTTCGAGCGTACCAATTCACCTGCGCTTTGAGCGGGCAACCCGCCGCCAAAATGGGCCTTGCGTGCCTCTGCTTGAACCGAGGTTCGTTGCCGAACGCCCACTACATCGAGAAGCAAACGCACTGTGACCGACTTCGAATTCATTTCAGCCGGATTTCGGGTGGATTGTCGGCAATGCTGAAGTTGGATCACGCGTGGCGAGTCTCAACTTCTCAACTGACGGACTGTCCTTGACCCTATCGGAATCGACGGCATCGCGACACGGAAATAAGCGTCCCGTGCACATCAAAGGCGGCACCAGCAAATTCGCAGGAGCAACGGGTGACTTCAACAACATCGGCGCTGCTCTCGGTACTGGCAGAACCGTTTTTCGGTACAGTGGACAAGTTTGCTTCGGAGGACAGGACTGAGATCTGCCTTCTTCCCCTTGAGCCCGTTTTACAAGTTTTTGCGATTTGCAGGGCAACGGTTGTAGTCATAAAGTTGAATTCTGCTCTGCGCGAGAATTTCTCCGGGCAACCTGCTATTCTCGCTTTGATCGCGGCGAATCAAGACCGCGGAGGCTGCTGTGGAACTGGAACCCGCCATCCTGAAGAAACTCCCCAAGGTTCTCTTGCACGAGCATTTGGATGGAGTTCTCAGGCCGGAGACGGTCATTGACCTGGCAAAGAGCAGCAACTATACCGAGCTTCCCAGCTGGGATCCCGCGCAAGTCGCAAAGTGGTTCCACCAGGGCGCGAACCAGGGAAGCCTGCCGAAATATCTCGAAGGCTTTGCGCACACCATCGCCGTGATGCAAACCGAGGAAGCACTTGAGCGCGTTGCTTACGAGCAGGCGGAAGATCTCAGCCGTGACGGCGTGATCTATTTTGAGACTCGCTTTGCCCTTCGTATTCTCTGCCATTAGCACTGACCCTGCGTGTCCGCCCGCTCCTTCGGGCCGATAAAATCATCGCTGGCCAATGTGCGCGCGACTGTCAGAATGCGCTGGCGAGCCCAACGGTTGCAGTCATAGAGTTGGTGGATGTCATTCAGTTTCATTCCATGGCGCAATCTGCAACGTGCTCCGTTGGGTGCGAGCCGGTCAAGCAGCTGACGCCGATGACCGGAATGGCAGCTTTTGCCCGGATGCGACCTGCTCAACCAACTTGTCGAAAGGACTATGTCCCTTCTCGCGTTGCCGCGTCCCGACCATTCCGGCGGCCAAGATGCTACCGATCAATGATTGGCCTCTATTGAGACGAGTCTTGCTAGCTCGGCACTTGGTCGATTCGAATGGCGCGCATTCCTCAATAATTCCGCCGATGGTCGCACACCTCAGTTTTAGCTCCGATCTCGACTACTCAATGGGAAAGCAGTCTTCTATCTAAAATGTAGGCAGTACTCCTCCCGCCACCCTTGTCCTGCTTCACGATTCTTTTCTCGATCAGGTCCTGAATGTCGCGTAACGCCGTATCGTGCGAAGTCTTCGCAAGTTTTGCCCATTTTTCTGTCGTCAGTTTTCCTTCGAAGCCGTCCAGCAGCCGATTGATGATCTCTTTTTGGCGCTCACTGACATCAATCGATCCTTCCTTCAAGCGCCGCCAGAATGCATCCTTTTCGAGAACCGCAGCGGTCAACGATTTTGCCTTTGCGATCGCACGCCCAAGGCAGTCTAAAAACCACGTCAGCCATTCGGTGACATCCATTCCACCCTTTTGGGTCGACGCGAGAATCTCGTAATACGCTTTGCGCTCTTCCCGAATCTGCGAGGACATGCTGTAGAAACGTTGTGCGCTGTTTTCTAGACGGGCCAGGCACATCTCGGTGATCGCGCGCGCGATTCTTCCGTTTCCATCTTCCAAAGGATGGATGGTCACAAAATAGAGGTGCGCCAGGCCTGCTTTGATAAGTGGCTCACTCGCGGCATTTCTGTCTTCAAACCAAATCAGAAACCGTTTCATCTCCGCTTCCACTTGCTCCGCTGCGGGAGCTTCGAAGTGAACTTCTTGTTTTCCTTCTGGACCCGAGACAACTTCCATTGCGCCTTCACGCCAGGCACCCGTCTTGATTTTGCGCATTCCGCTGCGCCCGGTCGGGAACAATGCCGCGTGCCACCCGAAGATCCTCTCTTCGGTAAGAGGGGACGCGTAGTGTTGCGTCGCATCGAGCATCATCTCGACCACACCTTCCACGCCGCGGTCCGCTGGGCGAGTGCCCGCCGCTTCAAGCCCCATGCGGCGTGCGAGCGAAGACCGGACGCTCTCCGCATTCAGTTCTTGTCCTTCGATCGCCGAGGACGTCACCGTCTCTTCCGTGAGCGCCGTCAACGTTGCTTCATTCTTCAGTTGATAGCCCAGGTTTTTCATGTGCCCGAGGAGCATGCCTTGTTCATAGCGCGTAGCTGACAGATGCCGGACAAGGCGCTCTGCGTTCCACCTGAACTGCGGCCAGTCCTGCGACATATAGATGTAGTTCATATTCGACGCTTATTCTACGCACCATTCGACGCACGATTCCACAATAACCTGCGCTCATTCTACGCATCAATCGACACATTGAAACAAGTACCTATTTTACAATAAGATACCGAAGACCCGGGCTTTACTTACAACTGCTGGCGACCTCGCTTACGACCTGCTGGGCACACCTTCCGCTAGACCGTGAAAACTTGCGAGTTGGCTTAAGGCAAGTTGTTTGATTCGTCAAACGTGCGTATTACGAATCGACGCAGACGGAACATGGGAGGAAATCGCCAATCTGAGCGCGTTTATTATGGCTAATCCGACGGCAAATGAAAATCCGGGCGATTTCGAGCCAGACGGCACCTGGTACAGCATGGTGAGCGCTCGCGGCTTGCTGTATGCAGTCGAGCCAAATCACGGCGAGCTAGACCCTATTTCCGCCAAGGGTGTTATTGAGCGCGTGGCGGACATCTCCCTAGTCAGGGACACATCGTTCCCACGGCCGTCGCTTACCACGGCGGGCATTTCTATGTCGGAAATCTCGGTACGTTCCCGATCATCCCGGGCGCATCGAAGATTTTGAAAATCTCGCCCGGCGGGGAGGTTTCCACCTTCGCTACTGGGTTCAATACTATTCTGGGTCTCGTTTTTGACGACGATGGCAATCTGTAATGTCCTGGAAAACACCACCGGCGCGCCGATGCCCACGCCCGGTACAGGCAAAGTTCTCCGCATTAGCGAGAGTGGCAAAATCACTGAAATTGCTGCAGGCTTGTTTCTCCCGACGGGCATTACGTATGGTCCCGATGGTAACCTCTACGTATCCAACGTTGGCTTTGGCCCTCCACCGATCGGCCTCGGCCAAATCTTAAAGATCACTCTGCCAGAGGACTAGACGAAGCTGGTACAGGGGTGCTCGTAGTATCACAGAGGAACTCGGCAAACCTGCACCTCAAGGAGCGCCGTCGGGTTTTGGGAGATCAAACAGAAGCGGAGCCCGTGCTGGACAGCATATAGCACTATGTACCCGGCGCTGGTGGTAGTAGGTCTTTCTTGTCGAACGCCACTTGATGGCGCCCGCTACTTCGCCTCGAAGCAACAAGATAAAAACCACGACTGGTCCGGTTAGATTTACAATCCAGCTGCAATTCATCTACAGTATCTACCAGACGTTGTACCATTGGCCCGGGCGTGGAATCACACCGGCCTTTCGGACGGAGAACAGCCGTAAGCTGGCTCTACCCGTGCGCTTGCAGGACTTCAACACATCGCCCGGCCATCGCTCTTGGAAGTTAGAGCTTCTCCTGTGCCTGGTTTTCCTACTTTCCGTCCCCCTCCTCAGGCCCTGGGTGCGGGGCGATGGTGTCGGCTACTACGCCTTTGTCCGCGCTCCGCTCTTCGAGCAGAGTTTCGATTTCACTCACGACTATCAACACGCGAGTCGACTCCGTGAAGTCTGGGCCTACCGCGAGCTACCCTACTTCTTCGTCTGCCGCGAACCGAAGCCGCCAGAGTCCATCTGCGGAAAGACTCGGCGCCACGGGGACCTTTCCAGACTTCGCAAATTTTGGCCCAACTGGTCTTTCGCCCGGAAAATCATCATCCTTACCGCTGGAAGCCGCCTATTCAGCGCGCGCGCAATCTCGGAGTAGCTCATTCGCTTGTAGTAACGCAAAAAGAGTGCAACCTTATATTTTTCTGGCAAGCGAATCAATTGTTCTCTCACCTGGCGATGTTCTTCCCTACGCAGAATCTGGGAGAGTGGCGAAGGAGTCGAATTGTCGCGGACCTCGCTAAGGTCGGTTCCCGCAACGCACGAATTCTTCTCCCGCTTTCCTTGCCGCAGCTTATCAATGCAATGCCGGCCTGCCACCTGCGCGAGCCAAGGCGGGAAGGACGAAGCCTCGTCTTTTCTCTCCAGAACCCTGTGTAGCTTCAAAAAAACCTCTGCCGCGGCATCTTCAGCGTCTTCCTCGTGTCGGAAGAACCGTCGACAGACCCGCAAAACGTGGCGATGGTGCTCCGTGTAGATTGTGCTTAATACTTCAGGTGAGGTTTGTCGGGCTTGGTTCAAGGCCGCGGCGAGCCCAGTTTCTGCGATGAGGAGTGAAGTGGATCCAGTTGCCATCGGTCGTCCTATCTCTTTGAATTTGGGCACACTACCAGCGTCCGCGCTCGTACCACATAATTGCCGGGAGCTCGCGGTGTTGCGCGATCCAACTATTTGGATCTTGTTTGCAGAAATGTCTTGGCCTTGCGCACGGCTTCTGCCTCCTCTTAGAGCGGGACTGCCCGCAGGAAAATTTTCGCTTCTCACGAATTACCTCTGCTTTCTGAAGATATTCCCCAAGAGGACTTGGCGGCATCGGATGAACCTCGCGATAAGGAGCAGCCTCAGGGTTTCGTCCATCGAAACAGACAACGTCGCACAAGCAGGGGAGCCCTTGGAAGTTTCTAGCTGTTATGAACGGCTAAATTCTGCGACGCGAGTAACGTTAGGAGGCTGGCAGGCGATGGAAAGCTGAAGGTCGCATGAGTGAAGCCTGGTTGTCGCTCCCCGGAAACTGTGAAATCTTCTCTGCTGGACTTGTCTTCGGTGTGAAAACGGGACGCCGTGCGACTCTGCATACACGCCAGACGTGAGGCTGACGTACTCCGCCATCGCGCCCCCATGGAAACTCAAGCCGAAAGACGCCGTCCGGGCGAGGATCTGGAGTGTGAGAGAGCCCGATCCATTGCGCCATGAAAGCAGGGTCAGTAAGGAAGCCAAACACTGTCTCGGGTATTGCCGCGATGAACACCTCGCGTTCAATGATCACGCGCTCAGAGCTCATCGACGTCGCCTTTTCCTTTGCGCGGCCTCAGCTTCATCTTTGAGCCGCGCAAGGCGGTCGTTCCAGAAAGCTCCAAGCTCGGCACGGAGGCGCGCCAGTTCCCGTCGATCCGCCAGATAAATCCGCCGCGTGCCGGCGCGCCGCATCGTCAAAAGACCGCTCGCAAGCAAGATGCGGACATGTTGTGAAATAGCCGGCCGCGTCACGGTGAACTTCCGGGCTATCTCACCCGCCGTACGCTCCTTGCGCCAGACAAGTGCGAGAATTTGCCGCCGCGTCACATCTGCCAGGGCCCGAAGTGCCGAATCCATGAATATAAATGTAAGAAATGTCTAACGTAAGAGTCAAGTTTCAATTCTGTGGTGCGGCACTTCCATAAGTCCGGACAATATGAAGTCTTGGTGCGCCACACAGTATCCTCATGTCTCTATGCGATATCTTTCTTGTCCCTACTTGACTTGCCTGCTCGTGGTCACATAATGCGCGTCTGTGCTCCAAGAGCTGATCTTGCTTCGCCGTCGTAGCAATCTTTCGTCAACCAGACCGCGAGGCAGTTCAGGTGGACTCAGCGGGAAAGGACTAACCGATGCAGCGAAACCGTAAAATACGCGCATATCTGCACTTCGGGATGATCGCCGTGGTTGCGCTCTTGTTTGGAACCTTGCAACTCCGTGGACAGACGAAGTCTAAGGTCAGCGTGGACGTCAATGGTGTCGGACTTCATGGATATGACCCAGTCGCTTACTTCACGGAGGCAAAGGCCGTCAAGGGAGATCCTAAATTCAGCGCCAGCTACGGCGGCGCGAGTTATGAATTCAAATCCGCAGAAAACAAGGCAGCGTTCGAGAAAGAGCCTGCTAAATACGCACCACAGTATGGCGGATACTGCGCCATGGCTATGACCATGGGCAAGCTGGAAGACGCAGACCCGAACTTCTTTCTCGTTCACGACGGAAAGCTGCTTCTCCAACGGAACGAGAAAGCACACATGATGTTCTTGAAAGACCCCTCTGGAAATCATCAGAAGGCTGACCAACAGTGGGCCAAGCTGCAAGAGGGGCGTTCAAACTAAAAACAGCGTCCCGGCTAGGCTAGTCTAGACTAGCCAAATCGTATATGCGGGTCATGGCGCTTTAGTGCATGAACTGAGATAGAGCATCCGCCCTTGTTACGGAATCGACGCTTTCAAATCCAACGGGAACTTGGTTGGCACAAGAGATGGCGGTCTGAGCTTGCGTTGCCCCTACTGATTCTGTCCCTTCGCCGCTGGGGGCGAATTAGTCTTAGCCACGATTCCAGGCTAGCACTAGGGGCGAACTCCTGGAATGTTTACGCGAATTCGATACAGGCCCGTTTGGGCGCACAGATACAGCGTCTTTCCGTCTTCGTCGCCCCATGCGAGGTTATGCGGATGCTCTGGCCCGACAACCGTGCCGAGGTGCTTCCCCTCGGCCGAGATGATCCAGAGTCCACCTGGACCAGACAGATACAAATTGCCGTTCTGGTCGACCTTCATCCCATCCCAAGCGTTTTCATCTCGTTCGTTCGTCGCGTCGAGGAAGATCTCCCCATCCGATAGGCTGCCATCGGGATGAACAGCGTAACGCATGATCACCTTGCGTTTGTCGTCCCAATCGTCTACATACAGGTATTTCTCATCTGGCGAGAAAGCCAGACCGTTCGGTCCTGTTAGATCCGTTGAAACCAGCTTCAGCTCACCGCCGATCAAGCAAAAAACCCCGCTAAACGGAAGCTCCTTGCGCGGGTCGTCGAAGAATTTTGGCAGGCCGAACGGAGGATCGGTGAAGTAAAGCGCGCCATCAGAGCGATACACAAGATCGTTGGGGCTATTCAATCGTTTGCCCTGATAGCGATTGGCCAGAATCGTGAGCTGGCCGTTCTTCTCCAGCCTTGTGACGCGGCGGTTTCCGTGCTCGTTGATCGTGAGCCGGCCTTCCTTATCGAGTGTTAAACCGTTCGAGCCCGGCTGGCCGTACTCGCCGATATCCATGCCCGTATAGCCACTGTGCGTCCGATAGATGGAGACTCCGTCATTCTGGGACCAACGGTAGATCAGGTTGTTGTTCGGATCGCTAAGCAGTAGGTATCCGCCGTCGCGCACCCACACCGGCCCTTCCGTAAAGAGGAATCCGCCCGCGAGTTTTTCGATTTTGGTTCCCGGCGAGATGAGTGCGTCCAGGGCCGGATCGAGGCGGTTGATCTTCGTTTCGACTTCTCGAAGTCCAGTACCGTGGCCCTTCCCAAAGAAGTCAAGCGTCGCCGACCTCACCCAGATGAAATTGTCGGGGCTGCCGGAGATCGGGCCGTTAAACCCAAAAACAGCGATCTGGAACTTTTCTCCGGGATGAGCATCGCGAGTGAGAATCACGCGATTCGGCGCGTTGAACCCTTTCACGACTGAGCCACCGCTTTGTCCTAACACGGCCGGCAGTTTCCCGTTCACCCAGACCTCAGCGTAATCGTCGATTACGATCTCAAACACGGCGGTCGTGCCGGCAGTCTGCATCGCTGCGACCTTTTCTGGAATTGTGATGTTGATGCGATACCAGTTGAAGCACACCTTGCCGCCCGCTCTCCGCGCAACAAGAGTTGTAGGGTCAATCGAACTCCATTTCGAATCGTCAAAGTCCGCCGCGCCTGCGTGCGGTGCATAGTCGTACGTTTTGATAGGCGCACCCGAGGGCTTCAGGTCTGCACCCGGTCCCCGGAAGTCTACGTTAATGATCTTCACGTCGCTATAGCGCCACCGCCCTTTGACTAGCTGCACACCCTCGCTCGTGCGCAGGTCGATCGTCGCGTCGGGGCGGCCGTAGGGTGGTTGCTGAGCGGCCCAGTTCTGGGCTCCAGCATTCCGGGACAACAGGACCAGTAGCAAGGCTGCCGAAAGAAACGCAAAGCGACGAGTCATGGACATGCATTCCCTAGCGGACTTTGACGGTGAAGTATAGGAATGGCGCCCGGACCCTCTTGAACCAATGCGGAACACCGTTAGGGATGATTATCGTGTCTCCGGGAGTCAACTCGCGGGTTTCGCCACCATTAATTTCCTTTCCGCGAATCTCATCTTCCGCCATTGGTTTGCCTCCGATCATTGTTCCACCGGTGACGACCGTGGCCGAACCCTTCAACACATAGAAGACGTCCGTGTCCTTGGTATGAATCTCGACGAGGCCAGGTTCGTCCCGGCGGCTAGCGTTGACCTGGTAGTTCCGTCCGCCGCTTTCGCCGTCAAAAAGAACCTCACCCTTCTCGAAAGCCGCGTCGGTCTGGCCCTTCGAGAAGTAGGTGACGGGCAAGTTGGCGACCTTCTCAGGATCGCCTCCGAAGGTCTTTACCGCGTCCGCCCCTGCAATCGCGAGCTGTTCATCCTGTGCGGCACTCGACGCGCCGCTCACACCAACGCCGCCGATAATCTGTCCATCGAGGACTATCGGGATCCCGCCCTGGAGCGGCGTGAAGAACGAGTCCGGCAGCGCAGCCATCGCCGTGCGGCCTTTGTTGATGATGTCCTCAAAAACCTTGGTCGGCTTCTGGAAAAGCACGGCTGTCCGGGCTTTTCCAATGGAGATGCTTGCGCCAGCGGCAAAAGTTCCATCGAGCCTTTCGAGGGCCATCAAATTTCCGCCTGCATCAACCACTGCGATCACGCCGCCGGGCGCTTTGTTTTGCTTTGCGTATTCCTCCGCCGCTGCGATCACCTTCCGCGCACCGTCCAACGTCAGAGACTTCTTGTCCGCCACCTGAGCCTCTACCGGTCTTCCTAGCGCCGCACCGACGATCAATAGCGTCGTTGCGAGAATTTTTATGGAGTTCATTTGGTCTTCCTCCTTTTGAGACTAAGCCGCTGCTGAGGTCGAAACTCATTCAGCCGCCGGACTGAACGAGTGGCATCAGTATGGCGCGCTGTCCTCCCGCGACCTCTCGTAAACAGTTCGCGCATCTCAGTCGAAGTGGCGGCGAGGGGACAAGGATTTGTTGAGGGAAGACGCCTGGTAGGCCCCGTGGTGGGGAAGGGGACAAGCGGAGACTTGGATTCATCCGCGTCAAGGGGAATGATTTCCAGATGCATCGTCACCCCATCGATTTCTCGCAGGGAGGCGGCGGGAACCGCGCCCAAGTTCCTTGTCTGCGGAAACGAACCGTGAGTCGAGCGAACTTCCCTTGCGAGCGAATTATCTGGGACTCAGCATGAGCGTCAAGTAGGGACAAGAAAACAACTTAGAGACCCGGAAGATAGTCGCGTGCACATCTTCCCTGAAGCCACGCTTAAACAATCTCAGTGTTTACCTGTGCGGCGACTTACCGCGTTGAGTCAGCCGAGCGGTTACAACTTAGAAGAGGCCTGTCTTTCGTAAATGATAGAGGAGGTTGTAATACAACCCGATATCCACCCGCTGCTGGGGCGTATTCGTGGCCGCATGGGTCGTTGCCTGTGTGGCGAACATAAGTATGCTGAAAGCTTGATTAACCGGAACCTTGATCGTCAGAAAGAGGCGCTGCCCCCGACCATATCGATCCGAGTTCAATATGAGACGATCGATGTCTGTGTAACCGCCGCCCGCAATGAGTTATGCAAGATCCCTGACGCGGCTTTTCGTCAGGTTCTCCCTGAGATTGGTCAGCGGGGTAGCGCGCTCCCGAATTTGTGCCCGGTGCTTGACAGGGCGATGGGGTATTCCCTCCGTGAGATGAATCTTGGTTATCGGCACTAAGCGTTAGGAACGAGCAAAACAGCAGAACTACCGAAACTACTGTCGCGCGTTTACAAAACCGGTTGGTCCCGAAACACTTGAAGTATCGCATTCAATCTCCCCGCGCCCATAGATAGAGGACTGGGATTGAGCGTCAAGTAGGGACAAGAAAACAACTTAGAGACTGGAAAGATAGTTCTATCTTCGGTCACCGGCTTGGTGATAAATGGTCGTCATAGACCAGAATTGGAGCAAACTTTTTGCCCAGGTCGCGTGACGGGGCTTTGTAAATACTAAGAGGATAATAGCCCGATCCAAATGACATGAGTAGTCGATGAACGGCTATGATGTCGTTGTTTGTACCGGCGTAATGCCAGACAGTCGATTCGACAAAGTTCAAAGGGAAGTCTAACAATGCAGGCGCACGACCGTAGATACGTACTAGAGTTTTTGGAGTGGATAGGTCGACCGTTGGCTACAACACCGGCCGGGCCAAGCTGTTGATTAGGGCTCTTGAAATTACCAACGTCCTCTGGAAGCGTTTCCGAGGTAGCCAACTAGGTGAACGCTATGTGCTGGTTTGGACATCCCCTTATATAGCGGCACAAGCGTATCCGCGACAAACGCCTCAAACAAAGTGCTTTACAGAGTCACGTCAGGAATTTTCATTCCATTCAACAGAGGGCAAGCGCATTTCCGGTCGCGCCATACCATCATGGGCTGACATGTGCTTCTCCTCTCATATATGACCGCCGTTTTGTTGCAAGCGTTCAAAATTCAGGTATTTCGTGTAGAGTCGAGTCGAAAGGTATTCCCCTATGCAAAGCACGCTGCGCTCCCAACTTTTATTGATAATTGTTGGCAATGGTTTGATGAGGATATCGTCCGGCGCTAGCGGTGTTTTAGTCGGCCTATACCTTGCGAATCTTGCGAATCGCGGGTCGAATGTGAATGCGGCTCTCGTCGGAACTCTGGGCGCTGTCTCTTTTGGCGCGGAGCTCATCGGAGCTCTCCCGATGGGACTCGGGTCCGATGCCGTGGCTCCCCGCACACTGATGACCGGCGGCGCGGTACTGGGTGCACTAGCTACGCAGCTCTTTGGCCTCACAAGCCGCCCGGGCATATTTTTCCTGAGTAGAAGCCTCGAAGGTCTGGGCGCGGCCGCCACGACTCCCTCTTTGCTCGCTCATCTAACCGATGTAACGGACCGAAACCACGCGCTTCGCGC
>Ga0310917_10000461_pt1 | contig 17859 bp, 13 predicted proteins | sample GREbulkMGLF178_FD_203531 | JGI IMG/M metagenome (GOLD analysis project Ga0310917, IMG submission 203531) | Lab enrichment of tropical soil microbial communities from Luquillo Experimental Forest, Puerto Rico - GRE.bulkMG.LF178 | ecosystem: Environmental > Terrestrial > Soil > Tropical forest >... | reverse complement strand
TTTTCATTTTCCGAGTTTCTCTAGCCGATTCAGGAACTAGCGAGTATCGTTTCGGCGCAAGCGGCCGGGAGGGTCGGCGGGGGCAGGCATGGGGGCGGACCTACTGTTTCCCGGCGCATTTGCCGAGACTTTGGCGGGAGCCGGATTCGGCAGGCCGATGCCCGTGTTGAGCCCAAGGTGATCCTTCCCGCACGCGGGGCAATAGCCTTTACCCGTGTCTTCATCGCGCAAGCTGGCGAGTTCGTAGCAGCCGCAGATGCAGTCGCAATAGCCGGTTTCCGAGGCGGTTTTGATGGGAACGAGAGCCATGAAGCTCCTTTTAGGGCCAGATAGTACGATGCCCTCGGGTTCGATGCAAGCCGGGGAGATGGGCATTCGGACTTTTCTCGCCGCCGACGCTATAAGTTCCGGAGGTGTGCCAACCGGAACGGGGAACCCTGGTGTTCGCGCAATTCAATCCAATGCTGCTCCGGGATCGACAGGAAAACTTTGACAACCTCCGGATCGAACTGGCTGCCGGAGCATCGCCTGATTTCCTCCCGCGCGTGTGGCATCGGGAGGGCCCGCCGATACGGCCGGTCGCTGATCATGGCATCGAGCGAGTCGGCGATGGTGAAAATACGCGCCCCCACCGGAATCTGATCGCCTCGCAGGCCCCTGGGATAGCCAGAGCCGTCATAAAACTCCTGGTGCGCGAGCACAATCTCCGCGGAATCTTTAAGAAATGGGATGCGAATCAGCATGTGGTAGCCGACTTCGCAGTGCGTGCGCATGAGTTTCTTTTCCTCGTCGGTAAGCGGGCCGGGTTTTCGCAGGATGCCATCGGGAATGGCCATCTTGCCGATGTCGTGGAGAAACGCGGCACGGGCCAGGATCAACAAATAGGTATCGGGAACGGGCATCTTCTTTGCAATGGAGATGCAGAACGCGGTAACACGCTGGCAATGGCCCTCGGTTTCCGCGTCCTTCAAGTCCAACGCGCTGCCAAGGGCCTCCAAAGTGTCGTCGTAAGACTGTTCGAGCTGGTCGAGAGCCTCTTGGAGCCGCGCGGTGCGATCTTCCACCTGCTGCTCGAGATCGCGTTGATATTTTCGGTTTTCGTTGACAAGCCGGCGATGCTGCAGCGCGCGGCCTACGCCCAGAAACAGCTGGTCCTTTTCAAAGGGCTTCAAGATGTAGTCGTAGGCGCCGCGACGGATGGCTTCGAGCGCCGTGGAGATGTCGTGGATCGCCGTGACCATAATGACGGGCACGTCGGGGTCAAACTCGCGCACCCATTCCAGAAGTTTGATGCCATCCATCTCCGGCATGATCATGTCGCTCAAGATCAGGTCGGGAGTAGTGCGTTTGATGTGTTCTTGCGCGACCCGGCCGTTGTGCGCCACCGCGCAGCGGTAGCCTTTGGATTCGAGCATCGTCGAAACAACTTCTCGAATCGCTTCTTCGTCGTCCACGACGAGTATGTTCTCAGTGTCCAACTCGATAGCTCCAAGCACACATTATAAGTGACAGCACACTTTGCTGTCCGGCTGCTTGCCCTGTCGGGAAATAGCATGTTAGCGTCAAACAGGCGGTCCATCCAAAGTTTCTCGAGTTTCTCGCCGTCCGCCCGTGATCCAGGGCAGCTTGGGCACCTTCGTGATGGCACGTCCAGCCGGAAGGCGGCGCAATCGTGTTGGAGAACCAAGGCCTGCTTGGGATCGCTTTCTTCGAAGCCATCGCCTTCGTCATTCTTCTGGTCCTTTTCTCGCTTTTCCGCCGCGAACAACATGGAGGTTATTTCCGCTTTTGGCATGCCGGGTGGTTCTGCTTCACCTTTTCGGCGCTCTTTGAAGTGATGTTCCTTGTGCGGCCGCTGGCTGGATTGCACCTAGCGTCGGTGGTGACTCACACCGCGGCCCTGCTGCTTTTCTTGGTGGCCGCAGTAAATCGCATGGCCAGTCCCGACCGGCGAGTTTATTTGGCGCTCCCGGTCATCACTTTCCTTCTGGCGCTGGTTTATTACGTGGAAAGAAGCGGACCCCGGCGATTTGCCTCCGCACACTGGGGAACCGCCATCTTGGAAAGCATTGTTTCCCTGGCCGCCGGTTTCCTGCTCTTGCGATCGCAGACGACACGGAGAGGGCACGGTTTGCAGCTTCTTGCCGGGGCGTTTCTTCTCCTTGGTCTGCATGGGCTCGATCGGCCACACTGGGCGCAGCATCCGTATTTTTTGCTGCGCCTCTCCTTTGATCACATTCTGGGAGTGGCCCTGGGCATTGCGACGGTGGTGGTGGTTCTGGAGAGCGAGCGGACACGAAGTGAAGAGCTAAACGATAAGATGCGCCGGCTGTCGCTCCTGACCGCGGCTACCACGCAGACTCTTTCCGTGCAGGACGTAATCGACCAGGTGCTGACTCAGCTGGTGGGAAGTTTAGACGCCACGCACGGCATCGTTCGCCTGAAGGAGGGAGAGGGCAAGGATGCGCAGCTGGCAGCCCGCTCTTCGGTGGGTTACCAACCGCAGTTTCTTGCGAACTACAGCAAGGTTTCCGCCTCGGAACCTTGGGCCCAGCGGGTGTTGAAAGAAGAATGTCAATTGTTGGAATCGCAAGACGAGTGGGATCCGGCTGCGAAAAAATGGCTGGACGAAGCAGGGTTGAAGTCGCTGGTAACGCTTGCGCTTCCAGGGAAAAATGGGGCTCTGGGTGTCATTGCTATCGGCACTACCGAACGCAGGCGCTTCGCTCCCGGCGAGCTTTCCTATCTTGTGAATATGGCCAACCTGCTTGGGATGACGTTGGAAAATGTGCGTTTGTTTGAGCAGGTTGCCACCGTGCGCCGCCAGTGGGAATACACGTTCGACTCTATCGGTGACCCCATCCTGGTTCACGATGCCCAGGGGCGCATCTTGCGCAGCAACCAGCGATTGCGTCAATTGCTGGGCCGCGAACGCGAGGCTATGGTCGGTTGGAGTGTTGCCGAGCTTCTCGCCATCAAAAACGCGGCCTATAAGGTTTGCCCGTATTGCGAGGGAGTTGCCGGCGAGGGGGACAATCCGGACCCCTGGCTTCCCGGATATTTTCTCGCGTCCAACTCGAGATTCGCCGATCCGGGCGGACGAGACCTCGGCACCGTCCATGTTTTAAAAGATATTACCGAGCGAAAGCGCGCCGAAGAGAAGTATCGAACGCTCGTCTCGAGCGTGCAGGAAGGCGTGTTCATTTCCACGCCGCAGGGCCGGTTTCTTGACTTTAACGATGCCCTGTTGCGGATGTCGGGCTATGAGAGCCGCGAGGAGTTGATGGCCATCGACATTCCGGGTGCGTTCTATAAAAACCCTGCCGACCGGGAGAGACTCAAGCGGCTACTAAACGAGCACGGCGCGGTGGCGGACTTCGAATTTGAAATGCGGCGCAAGGACGGCGAAGTGCGCACCATGCTGGAATCCTCCATGACCGTGCGGGACGCCGCCGGAAGCGTAACTGCTTACCAAGGATTCCTTCAGGACATCACCGAACGCAAGCAGGCGGAACTGGAGATCCGCAGGCGCAACCGCGAGCTCATGGTGTTGAATTCCATCGCCCAAACACTGACGGAATCGCTGGATCTGACCGATTCGTTGCACCGCACGCTTCGCCAGATGGCCGAGCTTTTCAGCCTCGACGCCACCTCGCTTTACCTCTTTGATGCGAGCGGCACAAAGTTGCGGCGCGTGGCGGCCGCCGGCCATCGCTCCGAGTACTCGCGCCATTTTCCCGCGGTTTCCGTGAAGCCGGAGTTGCTGCAGCATATCAGGGACGCGCACGCAACATTCATCTCCGCCCAGGGCCTACCGCTGCCGGCGGTTTTTCGCGACGCGCAAATCAAAGAGGGAATTGCCACCGCTTACATCGTGATTCTTTGGTCCAAGGACCGGGTGATCGGCGGTCTGGTCCTGGGAACGCGCACCCCGCGCGAGTTTTCCCCAGCCGACGTGAACTTGCTCATTGCCGTCGGCAGCCAGATTTCCAGTGCAATCGATCGTTCTATCCTTTACGAAGAAACTCGCCAGGCCTACGAAAACCTCCGCCGGACACAGGAACAATTGCTTCACAGCGAAAGACTTGCCGCGGTGGGTCAGCTCATCTCGGGTGTCGCCCATGAGCTGAACAATCCGCTTACCGCCATTCTGGGATATAGCCAGCTGCTGACCTCCAGCGGGCAATTGGGGCCGCAAGGCGTCGAATATGCGGAAAAACTGTACAAGCAAGCGCAACGCACCCACCGCATTGTGCAAAATCTCCTGAGCTTTGCCCGTCAGCACAAGCCCGAGCGAATTCCCGTGAAGATGAATCAGACTCTTGAGGAAACTCTCGCGCTGCGGGATTACGATTTGCGCATGCACAATATCCGTGTTCACCTGGATCTGGCGAGCGATCTCCCGGCGACGGCAGCCGACCCTCATCAGTTGCAGCAGGTCTTTCTGAACATGGTGAACAACGCCGCTGACGCCATCTTGGAGCACTCCAGCGCAGGTGATCTTTGGGTTCGCACAGCCGTCGAGGGCGAACGGCTGGTCATCGAATTCACCGACAGCGGCCCCGGGGTGAAGGATCCTTCTCGTGTTTTCGACCCGTTCTACACGACAAAACCAGTTGGAAAAGGAACAGGCCTCGGCTTGAGCATCTGTTACGGGATTGTTACGGAGCACGGAGGAACGATTCGTGTGCGGAACGTGCCCGCCGGAGGGGCTTGTTTCACTATCGAACTGCCGTGTCAGCCGGTCGCACCGTCGGGTTCTCCATTGGACTCGCCCACGGCCGATCCGGGAAGGAGCGCGCAGATCCTCTTGCTGGATCACGACGAGTCCGTTCTGGAAGCCGTGAGTACTTTCCTGCGCGGCCGCGATCATCGCGTCCACGCGGCCAGGAACCTCAAGGAGGCGCGCGCTCTGCTGGAACAGCAGGACGTTGACTTGATCGTGGCCGACTTTCAGCTAGCGGATTCTACCAATGGGGGTGGTCTCGAGAGTTGGCTGGCTCGGCACAAGCCCGTTCTTTCTCAAAAGCTGATCTGGATGTGTGCGGTTGCGCCGGCGGTTGAGGCCGCGGAAAGAATCGGCCAAAGCAAGTTGCGGATTCTGCAAAAACCCTTCAAAGTGAGCGAGTTGCTGGCCGCAGTGGATGAACTGCTTCTAAATAGGATCGATGCGGCGCCGATCGGGCGATGAAACCATCTCCGCCACCATCGCGGCCCGCTCACCCAGTTCTCTTATGGCTTCTTCCAAGCGAACACTGTAGCCGCTGAGCAAATCGCTTAGATCACTGATCTGCGGAAGTGGCGTGAAACCCGCCCACACGCCAATGCGAATCACCCGATATCGCCACAGGAAGTTCAACGTCAAAACGAGTCTTTCCAGCTCTTGCCCGCCGGCGACTTCCGGAGAGAACGCCGCGACCATTCGCGCGGTGTGCAGAAGCGTTTGGAATTCTGCCCGCAAGGCAGAAAGGTAAGTCAGCGCGACATTCCGGCGCTCTCTCTGCATTCGCCGCAACGCCTCCCGCGGGATTCTTTTCGAAGCGAACTCCACGTCCACAGGCGCAAGCGCCCGCCGGATCTGCGGCAAGTGCGTGACATGGCTCCCCTGAACGTCTTGGGGAATCGCGGAGGACGGGGCTGGGTCGGTTTGCCCCTTTGGGCTTCGCAGCGACCAAACGAACAGGGCAGAGAGAAGCGCGAGGATTGCTAGGAAAAAGTAGAATGCGGGGCTCAAGTCTTTCTCCCTTCGGCGCGCCAGAAATGGCCCAATTGCACGTCGAGGGCCTTCAAGCGAGCGTTGATCGCGGGGGACAGCAAACGATAATGATCTTCCGAAAGCAGTTGCGGTTGCGACTTGGCCTTTCGCTGGTCGAGACGCAAGGCCCACCCCCAGAGCAGCAGGCTCGCCAGAAAGGTGAGCGTCCCGAGTAGATTAAAGAGGCTTGTGTATTGCCGCAACCAGCGCTCCAAGATGGTGTCATTCAAAACCTGGAAGCAAGAGAAGAGGAAAAAGCCAAGGAGGAGAAAGCGGGCCGCCGGCTCGATAACAACCTGGTAGTAGTGAGCAAACAGTAGCAGCGCGAGGATCGCGACGGCTATCGCCAATTCGATACTGCGATCAGCCGTCACGACGAACAGTAGCCAACTACGTACGCCAACCGCCCACGAGTACGTTAGGACTAGGGCAGCCACGGCAACCGACACCCGCCAACCCAACCCCCAGATTCCTCGGTACTTCCCGAGCACATGCCGACAAACCTCCGCCACGGAGGCCGCCCGCGCCAGGATGATCATGCCCTGGGTTCCCCAGGCTATTTTGAACACCGCGGCCGAACCAAAACTCCATCGCTGCAGGCTTGCGAAAAGGACAACGGCTTGAGAAAGGTTCAGCAGAGCGTAGAGGAGAAAGCAGGGATAGCTGCGGTAGCTTCTGCGGTACAAGAGCAAAAGGACCAGGGCTAAATTCAAGGAGAAACTAAGACCCCACAGAACCCGTTCGAGTGTGCCAATTTCGGACATTCCGGCGCATAGTACCATCCCGCTGTCTCCCAGCAAACAGATAGTTGGTACGCGCCGGTACGGTCCGAGATAGCTCTAGCGACAGTGTTCGACTCCCTTAAGCGAGCGTCAGTCCACAGACGTGTTCATGATCGCTTGGGGGTTGGGGGATTCGGCGGAAATGGGGGCAACGGGCTGCCGTCAGCCACAGCAGGTTTGCCTACATTGTCTTTGCCAATACTGGACCCGGGCAGTATGATGAAACCAGTCAGAAGCAAAAGAGTCGACAGGATCACTCGTTTTCTCATGAAGGAACCCTCCTCGACGCGCACATTGAGGGTTCCCGCAAGAGCTGGTGTGAAGAGTCGGAAAATGTTCTGATTTCGGAACAGTGGAGCCTATGGGAGTACTGAGTAAACTTCAGCAGGCCCGCAGAGTGGTTCAGGACTTTACTGTGAATACGCTCGCGGGAATTGACGGAGCGTTTGCCAGACTCGTCTACGTGGCATCCCTGCGGGATCTATCGAGCGGCCGGTATGAGCACCAGGGCTTGGCGGCGCTGTACCCGGAGGGCGCGGTGCAGCAAGCCCTGGAGTTATGTCACGAGCAGATTTTCGAGCGGATCCTGGAAATGCCGCTCGAGAAGCAACTGGAAGATTTTCGCGATTGTCTTTTGGCCATGGAAGGAGGGCTCCCTGCCGTCGTTTCACACTGGCGGCAGCTGGAACCTTACCGCGTTCTCCTGCCGGAAAACGCCCCCGGTTATCTCAAGGAACTGTTTTTCTCTAATCTTCGGGTTCTCCTGGAGATTCTCCGCGAGCCGTGTGCCTCGGCCCGCTTAGACGCGTGACAATCCCCGCAACCTGGCCGACGATCTCGGCTTCTTCCGGCGTGCGCCACGCCTCCGGCACGCAGTGCGACAGGGGGTGCGGCTGCATGACCAGTCTACCTGCATTCTGGTGAAACCACCCGCAGCGGAAGCCCGCCCTTACGTCCACAAAATATAAGGGCCGATCATGCTCCGTGGTCCAATCGCCCTCCTCAATCTTGTTTCTCGAAGTGTCCACCAGAACGATGCTCCCCGGGCGGAGGATGGGCACCATCCGTCGGTCATTCATCCCGATATATCCGTAGAGGTGGTGGTTGTGACCGTTGGTGAGTACGCCTTCAAAGTGCCCCCACCGTTCCACCATGCGGGACAGCAGTTCCGTTCTTCGAGGATCGAAGGCCGGGTCAAACTTCAGGGGAACACGCAAGGAAGTTGGCGCAGCCATGGGATGAGTCTCGGGCACATCGAAACCCGTGCCATCGTGGAAGCATTCCTCAAGAGGTACGTCGTACCAGCGAAAGATTTCGCACGGATTCAGGTGGTAGAGGGCTGCCAGCGTGTAGACCTTGTGCAGGCCCGGCACGACACCGCGATTCTCAATATCCGCTAGCCGGCTGATGTGGAGAATGAAATCCGGGCGCCCCCGGTGCGCCGCCAGTGCGTAGCTAGCTCGCTCCACGTCTCGGTAGGTCAAGCCCAGTCTTTCGCGGGCTTGCCTCAGACGAAGCCCTGCTTGCATCAGCCTTCCCCCGGACCGGGCGGCCACTCACTGCTCAGGGTACTACAGAATCCCCGAGTGTTAAAAATTCGGAACAAGAGTCTGCTTTGCGCCCTCTTCAACTTGCAAGGTTAAGGGTTCGGTCGCAGTGGCAGTTCTGCCGCTTGGGTTTGGGACCGAGCGGCGCAGCCATTCCGATTCTGTTATTCTGCTTTAGACATGGACGCGCTAGGAAAACGGGCACAGGGCGCCCTGCTTGCTCTGGCTGTTGGTCTTGGCTGCAGTTTCGGGGCGGCACAAATACGTGCCCAGGACAGCTCTGCCGCCGCCTCTCATGCGGCTTCCAAATCGGCCAGCAACGCCGAATTCCTCGCTGCCGCCGACGAAGTGCTCGAGCAGATGAGCGAAATCACTGGCCTGAAACTGATCACTCCGCTAAAGAAATCTCTGCGCTCCCGCGAAGAAATTCGCGCTTATGTGATTAAGCAGATGAACGAGGAGAAGAATCCCGCCGAGCGTTACGCAGACGCGCGTACCGCCGAGGCCTTTGGTCTGCTTCCAAGAGGGTTTGACCTGGATACTTTCATGGTCAACGTGCTGACCGAGCAGGTCGAAGGGCTCTATGATCCCAAGGCGCAGGAGTTTTACATTGCTGACTGGAGCCCGCCCGGTGACCAGCGCATGGTCATGGCCCATGAATTGACCCATGCGCTCGAGGACCAGCATTTCCACATCGAAGCGTGGAGCCGCGCGGCGCGCCCCAATGAAGACGCGGAAATCGCGCGTGACGCCGTGCTCGAAGGCAGCGCCATGGCCGCCATGGTGGACTACCTGATGCTGGGGACCGGCCGCTCGCTCAAAGACCTGCCGGAGTTCGATCCGTCGATGCTGCTCGGCGAACTGGAGAGCACGCCGACGCTCAAGAGCGCCCCGCCCTTTCTTCGAGACGCGCTAATCTTTCCTTACATCAGCGGGCTGAATTTCTCGGCGGCGATACTGAGGAACAGCGGTTGGCCGATGCTATCAGGTGTTTTCGAAAAGCCTCCGGTCTCCACGCAACAGATCTTGCACCCTGGCTTATACAAATCCGGCAAAGTTCCTTCGACGGTTTCGCTCCCGTCGTTGGAAAAGATGCTTGGCAAGGATTGGGCCAAGCTCGATGAAAACATCCTGGGCGAATTTGGCTGGAAGGAAGTTCTGAAGCAGTTTCTGGATGACGACCGGGCCAAGGCCCTGGCGGCCGCATGGGACAGCGACCGCTACGCAACCTATGAGCAAAAAGAGACCAAGAAGCTGATGCTCGTGACCAGCCTGCGCCTCGATAGCGAAGTGCACTCGGACCGTTTCTTCGGGCAGTATTCCGAAGCGCTCGAGAAAAAGCATTCGCAGCGCTCAAATCTGATGCGGCGCCCGAACTTCTTTCAGTTCGACACACCCGACGGCGGCGTTTTCCTCTACTGTTTTGGCGACAATTGCATAACCCTGGAGGGCGCCACGCGCAGGCTTTTTGATGCTTTCACCAAAGCGCTGAATTGGCCTTCGGCTCCGCCGCCCCCGGAGCACCCCGGCGCGGTGCCCGCGAAGACCGCGGCGGCGCTTTTCTTTCGAGCCTCGCAGACCGCTCGATAAGGTGTTTTTCCTGCCGCGCAAGCCGGGATGCCAGAGAGGGATCGTGTGCATGGCCGGAAGAGGCAGTGCGCTGGCGCCTGAGTCTGGCAAGTCCGAGTCTTGCGTATTCCAGAGCGCGCTCGGAATCTTTGGCCCGGCGTTCGTAATAGATAGCCAGCTGTTCGCAGGCGTGAACTTCATCCCGGGAGTCTCGAACCATTTCTTCCCAGATTCCGGCGGCGCGCTCGTGTTCGCCGCGCCGCTTGGCCATCCGTGCCAGTTCCTTCTGCGCCCTGCCACGAACATCGCCGGGCAGCCCGAGTGCCAGGGCCTGCGCGCAAGCGATATCAGCGCGCGCGGAATCGCCGCGGCGCTCGAAGAAACGGGAGAGTCCAAACAGATCGAGGCTATCATATTCCCCAAGCCGGTCCGCGGAGTCGGAGAGCATGCGATTGATTTTTCCGAATAAGGCTGCCAGCCCGCGCAGGTCCATCTGATTGTGCCGCACAACTCCGGCCAGCGGAGCCACAGGTCCGCCTCGCAAGTAATCGAAGTAATGCTGCGGGATCCGGGTGCAATCGACATCATCTTTACGCTGCCAGCCGAGCCGCTCTCGATCCAGCACGCGGCGTTCGAGTTCCACCAATCGGACGCTGCCCAGCCGGAGCTTCCACAGCGCGCGAGCCGGATGGAGCAGGTCCAGATGCGCGGCAAGCTTGGGCGCCACGATTGAGCGCGTCATCGCAAAGCGGTTTTCGAGCAGCGGCCAGTCAAACGATTTCCCATTAAACGTAAGAAGGACGGGCCGTTCCGTGATGCGCACGGCAAGTTCCTGGAGTAACGAATATTCCTCCGTGAAATCTCGCATAAAAAACTGTTCGACCTCGAATCCCCCGGCATCCCACCACCCCACCCCGATGAGAAAGGCGTAGGTGCCGGTTCCTCCCGCGAGACCGGTTGTTTCCGTATCGAGGAAGAGCCATCTCGAAGGATCTTCGAGCATCGCTCGCGTTTTTGGGGGAAGAAACGCATCGCGCGTCCGCGAGAGAAGCTCCAGGGTGATCGCGGACGGCTCCGCATATTCCGGTGTGGAATACCAATTTCGAATCGCGAGATGCTCGCCGAAATGATTCCCCGCCACGCCCGCACCGAGCAGTTGCGCAAGCGCGTCTTCTTCATCCGGAGCGCACAGTCGAGGCCTGTCTGGCGGCGCGGCAGAGGGCCGCGCCGGTTCGAGCGCCCTGAGCCGGGAGAATCTGTCGGTGGTTCGAGGCATCTAGGCACACAAGCTGTCGAGAATAGCCACCGCCGCTTCCTTGGCGCGCGGCTCGGGAGCCCCCGGTGGCCCAACGCAGGAAGGGCATCCCCATTCGCATTCGCAGGAGCAAATCAGCTCGCGCGTCTTTCTTACCAGTAGGTCGTGCGCGTGAAAAAGCGGCTCCGAGAAGCCGATGCCGCCGGGGTAGGCGTCATAAAGATACAGGTTCGGCTCGAAGAATTCGCGAACAGCCTCCTCCTTGTGCACCGCCACGCTTCGACCGTCTTCGCCGTCTGCCGCAGGCGGGCGCTCGCCGATGGCCGTGCCCAGATCGCGCCGGTCGCACATCAAGAGCAGAGTCGCGACACACTCGAGCGCATGCAGCAAGCCAAACATGCCCGACTGTCGTTCGCTGACGGAAAAGGGAAGCGACTCGAGCAGCGGGCGTTCCAGCGTGATCCAATAAGATGTGGTGTGCATTTCGTTTTCGGGCAGTTCCAGCTTGCCGTCACCGATGGTTTCGTTCGTATAGAATTTGATTTTCTTGAAGCCCACGACCTGCGAGCGAACCAGAACGTCACCATGGGAATGCGAGTGCGCCGACGCACCCGTCGGTGGGCTTGCGGTGAGACCGTTCGCCGTGCCCTGGGTGACGGCGTCAGGGCGGTTGCCCCGGTTTGAGGCAGCGACTTCGAGAACGCGCACTTCGGTGTAGCGCACGGCGTCGGTGTAATAATCCACATCGACGCCCTTCACGTAGGCTTTGCGCGCCTTGAAGTCCAGATGCTCGACGTGATATTGCTGGCCGCCGTGCAAATAAATCGCTTTTTCGTGCAGGAAAACCAGTGCGCTCGGAAAGTCAATTTCCCCGATAACGTTCGGTTCCCCGGTGATGTCAATGATCACGAAATTGTCGCTTGTGACCGAGCGAAGGCTCACGGTATCGGCCGGATAGGCTTCCTGCGACCAGTGATAATTCTCGCCCGCGAGATGCAGAAACCCGGCCTCCGCAAGCCGCGCGCAAAGATCCGGAAGGTCCACGTCGCCGAACTTTTCACCACGCGCGATCGGCAGTTCGAAGGCCGCGCATTTCAGGTGATTGATGAGGATTTCCAGATTGTCCGGCTGAATGAATGCGTGCTCGGGGTTATGGCCGAAGAAGTAATCCGGGTGGCGCACCATGAATTGATCGAGCGGTGCGGAGGAAGCCACCAGCACGGCGCAGGAGCTTCCGGTGCGGCGCCCGGCGCGGCCCGCCCGTTGCCAGGTGGCCGAGATCGTCCCGGGATAGCCCGCCATCACCACGGAGTCGAGGGAGCCGACGTCGATCCCCAGTTCGAGCGCGCTCGTCGAGACCACGCCGCGGATTTTTCCTTCGCGCAGGCCGCGCTCGATTTCGCGCCGCTCGTTTGGCAAATATCCGCCCCGGTAGCCGCGAATCGTTTCCGTTTTTCGCGGCAGATGCGGGTTCGCCTGCTGCAAATAAGTGAGAAGAATTTCTGCGTGCAGGCGGGAATTTGCGAAAACCATCGTTTGCAGGTCGTGCTTCAGAAACTCCTGTGCAACTCGGGCCGATTCGTTGATGTAGCTGCGGCGAATGCCCAGCGCGCGATTAACCGCCGGTGGATTGTAGAAGACAAAAGTCTTCTCTGCGGCAGGCGCGCCGTTGGAATCGAGGACTTCAACCCTGGATTCGAGCAGGCGAGAAGCCAGTTCGCCGGGATTCGCGATGGTGGCGGAGCAGCAAATGAACTGCGGCTCGCGTCCGTAAAAACGCGCGACGCGGCGCAGCCGGCGAAGGACATTGCACAGATGGCTGCCGAAAACGCCGCGGTAGGTGTGCAGTTCGTCGAGAACGATGTACCGCAGATTCTCGAACAGGCGCGTCCAACGCGTGTGGTGCGCAAGAATTCCCGTGTGCAGCATATCCGGGTTCGTCAGGACCACGCGACCTTTTTCGCGAATGGCTTTGCGCGCATCGGCAGGCGTGTCGCCGTCGTACGTGAAAACGCCGAAGCCGTGATCCAGCCGCTGGTTCAGATCGTGAAGTTCTGCGAGTTGATCCTGCGCGAGCGCTTTTGTGGGAAAAAGATACAGCGCGCGCGTGTCGGAGTTTTCTAGAATTGCGTTCAGCACGGGCAGGTTGTAGCAAAGCGTCTTGCCGGAAGCAGTGGGGGTGACAATCACAACATTTCTTCCTGAATGTACCGCCTCGGCGGCTCGCGCCTGGTGTGTGTAAAGGCGGCTTACACCTTTGGCGGTATAGGCGGAACGGAGCTTTCCGTTTACCCACCCCGGAAACTCGGCCCATTGCGCTTCTTGTGCGGGGAAGTGACGAATGGCCGTGACAATTTCCCCGTTGCGATCGCGCGCGGTAAAGGCGTCCAGCACGTCGTGGACGCGCGCGAGGGCACGGGATTGTCCGGCTCTGCCAACCGCCAGCGATTCCGCCATGAAAAACCCTCCAAGAGCCCGCAGCCAGCTCACGAGCTTCGCCTTTTATTCGCCACGCTAGCATGCGGCTCGCAAACGCGCAAGAGGAAATCAGGAGTGGGTGCGCAGGCGCAGGATCAGGACGGCTCCGGCGAAGAAGAGAATCGTGGATGCGGCGAAGGCGGTTTGCACGTTGAAAAAGCTCCACAGGGAGCCCACCAGGAGGCTCGAGACGAAATCGCCGACTGCATTGACCGCGGCGAGAGTGCCGAAGGCCATGCCGTGCTGCTCTTGGGGCACGAGTTCGGCGGCGAGAGAATCTTCGAGGGCTTCCTCCGTGCCAATGTAGAGACCCGCCAGGATGAAGATCACGGCGAGCAACGGTAAAGAGTGTATTCCCATTGCTAGGAGGATCGCGGTGACTCCCGCCAGCGCATAGCCCGCGGCCAGGACGATTTTGCGGGTTGGCATGTGATCGCTGAGCCAGCCGCTGAGATAGGCGGAGCCAGCGTAGAAAGCGTTATGCAGCGTGTAGAGGCCGACGGCGAGGCTGACGGCGTGCGTTAGGCCGTGTGCGGGCGCAAGCATGCGCGAGGCGTAAAGAATCAGCAAGGAGTGAGAGAAATCACCGGCTCCAAAAATTCCCACGCCGACAAGCAGGCGGCGGAAGGGAATCGGGAGAGCCTTCAGTCCGAGCAAGAAGGAGCGTTTCGAGGGGGTGGCCAGGGGCCTTTCGCGCACCAGCAACCAGAAGCATGCCACGGCGACGAAGCCCGGCAGGAGCGTCCAGAAAAAAACCTTGCGATAGGAATGATCGGTCACATCGAGAAGCCAGAGCGCGGAGAGTGGGCCGACGACGGCGCCGAGCGTGTCCATCAGGCGCTCGAGACCGAATGCGCGGCCGTAGGCATTGGGTGGAACGTCCGCGGCCAGAAGCGCTTTCCGCGCCGGGGAGCGCACGCCGCGACCAAGCCAGGCCGCGATCCGTCCGAGAAGCACCTGGTAGGCAGAAGAAGCCAGACCGAACGATGCCGTCGACAGCGCCGTAAAGGCGTAGCCCAATACCGCGAGCGGCTTGCGGCGCTTCAGCCTATCGGTGTAATGCCCAGCGATGAGCTTTGCGAAACTGGAGACGCCGTCGGCGACGCCCTCAATGGCGCCGAGCCACGCCGGGCCGGCGCCAATTGCTCCAAGAAAAGCGGGCAAAACCGCCGTGGCTGTTTCATGGCTCCAGTCGCTAAACAGGCTGGTGAGGCCAACGCCCAGAACGGTGCGGTTGAGCCAGGGTTGTTGCTTTGCGGCCTCCAGCATAAGTGGGTAGTTTACCCTGTACGGGCGTAAGGCCCCCGTCCTGTGAATGGCAGCGCAGAAAACACCAGAGGCGTCGGTTTGTGCTTCGTGGCAGACTGCGTCCGGATGGGGTCTATCCTTTAGCGGGGCGGTAAAGGATAACGCGGACTTTCTCCAAGGTGATGAGGCCGCCATCGACCATTTCGTCTAGCCGGGGAAGGAGTTGTTCAATGCGCTCGGTGGATTCGCTGACCTCGAGAACGATGGGGAGATCCTGGGAAAGGCGAAGGATTTTGTCGGTGTGGTAGACGCTGGAGCCGCCGTAGCCTGCGACGCCGCGAAGAACGGTCGCACCTGAGAAACCTTCCTTGCGCAGCATTTCGACAATGGCTTCGTGGAGCGGCTTGCCGTGCCATTTGTCGGACTCGCCGATGTGGATGCGCATCAGAGTGCGTTCGCCCTCGAATTTTTGATGTGGCATCTTGGAGTTCTCAGTTTCGAGTTCTAAGTCTTAATCTTAAGTAAGAAGTAAGGATATAGGAACGCTCCCGACACGGTGGACAATGCGGATTACATGTTTAACGACACCCTGCATGAGGCGCCGGCGCAAAAGGATGCCAAGCTAGCCGAACGAACAAAACGGGAGTACTTGCAATTCGCACAAACCGAGTTTGCCTAATTTGTCGACGACGCTCTTGCCGATTCTGCGTACGCGACTCCGGATCGATTCGTTGGTACCGCAGGGATCTCCTGGATGGAGCGATGGCGAGTTTTCTTTGGGCAAAAAGCCGACTACGAGCACGACCCCGACCCTCCGGAATGGGTCATGAAGAGATTCCGAGAGATCCGCCGGGCGGCCGCGAATCAATAGTGAAAGCGATAGCGCAGTTGGACGAGAATTTCGCGCGGTTTGAGAAAGTGCGTGCCGCCGAAGGTGAAGCTGTTGTCGAGCAGCACGCGGCGATTGGCGACGTTGATGGCCTGCAGATTGACGGAGAAGCGCTCGCCGAACTCTTTGCCGAGCGCTAGGTCAAACGTGGTGTGCGACTGGAGATGATCGCCGGGAGTCATCGGGGGCTGGTCGCCGTTGGTGAAGCCGGAAGCGTAGTAGGCGTCGGTGGACGCGTAGGCCTGCCACGGCAGGCTCAATTGACCACCGATGTGCAGCGTGTTGCGCTGATCGTGGTCCAGCAAGCCGCAACCGCCGCCAAATGAAAAATCCGTGAGGCCGCCGTTGATGCCACCGCAGCCGAGTGCAAGCTGATTGGAGTAGGTGAGGTAGACCTGACCACGATTGTAGAGGCGCGGTGAGCGCAGCGTGAGTTCCCACCCGCTGATGCGCGCGCCTTCAATGGTGATGGGGATGAAAATCTCCGAATTGTTGAAATTGTTGTGGTCGAAGAAGTTGTTGGCGCGAGTGAGAAAGTTATCAGCGTCTAGCGTCCAGTCGTGAACAGGAATGGTGACGCCGAATTGGTGTTCCTCGTCGCGCTCGCCATGGAGCGGTACGAATCCGAGGTTTTGGCTTGTGGCGAGTTGCAAAAAAGGGCCGGAGACGGTGAGCAAAGGAGGCGCTTGATAGAAGTGCCCGTAAAAACCGCGGAAGACCCACTTTAATTTCGGAATGCGAAGGGAGGCGCCGAAGCGCGGGCTGGCGGCGTTTTCCTCAACGCCGCCGGAAAAGTGAGTTTGCCGCACGCCGGCATTGAGCGTGAGCCAGGACGTGGCCTTGAGCTGATCTTCAGCATAAAGGGCCACTTGGGCGCCTGAGGGATTGTCGATTTCGGAAAGAGTCGAGCCCTGGCACCGGCTTTGCGACGGGTCATGACAGTCGAGACCAAACGTCTGGTGATCCTGTTGCGCAAAGCCATATAGACCAATCCGCAAATTGTGGCGCTTGGCGATCCAGGAAAGAGCGGCTTGGCCGCCCTCATAGTTGGAGGCGTGATCTTGCATGGCCGAAGAAGGGAAGTCTTGTGCGCTGCTCTCGTAGTTCGCGGAATTGCGATGGAAGAAAGGCGAAACCGTGAGCAGCAGGCTGGGATTGAGCGTGCGCACCCAGGAGAAGGCGGCGAAGGAATCGCTTTCGCGGTTGGCGTCGCGGAGAAATTGACCAGGCGTGTTGTTGGGATCGGCAGGGTCAAAGGGAACCTGATAAAAGTCTCGACGGGATTGCGCCACGAAGCGAAGCTGGTCCTCCGGGGTGGCGTTGAAAATGAGCGAAGTGAAGCCGCCAAACCCATTAGCGGCGTCGTGAATCACCTGAGCGGTGGGAGGCTCAAGCCCAAGGTTCGTACGGTTGCCGTTGAGGCTCGCGTAATATGCAAATCGATTGGTGTGCCCGCCAAAATTGAGCTGCCCGTCGGTTTGATAGAAATTGCCGGCGGAGAGCGTAAGCTCGGCTTGATTGCTTCGCTCGAAGCCGGTGCGTGGCGCCACATTGAAAATCCCATAAGTACGATCGCCATAGTCGGCGGAGTAGCTGCCGCGCTGGACTTCGAGAGCGTCAATGTCCTTCGGATCGATTTGCGGTCCAAGATTGCTGGCGATGTTGGTGTTGGGGATGGGTACGCCGTCGATGAGCCAGCTCACTTGATGGCCGCCGCGAATGTGCAGTTGATCGTGGGTAAGATACGACCCGGGAACGAAATCGGTAATCATGGCGAGGCTGTTCGAACGGGATGCGCCGGGCGTTTCCTGAATCTGCAAGCGTTCCACCAAAGTTGAGGGGGTGACCGTCTCGGACTGGCCTGCTTCGGCGGAAACGGTGATCGTCTGTTTTTCTGAAGGAAGGCGCAGTTCGAGATGCAGAATCGGCGTGGTGGCGGAGAGCACGGTAATGGTTTGCAGTTCGGTGACGAAAGTCGCATCGGAAACCGAAACGGTATATTCGCCCAGCGGAACGGCCTCGAAATGGAACTCACCCCCGGAGTTCGTTTGCGCGCTTTGCGTAAATTCCGAATTGCGCGCTTTGAGAATTACAGTGATGCCCGGCACGGGGCGGTGCTGCGGGTCGTGCACGATGCCGCGGACGTTGCCAAAAATCGTTGCCGCGGCCCCGGCGGTCGCCAATAGAAGGACGGGGAGAACCCTAATACGCCGCATTTGCTCCTCCAACGGCCAAACGGCCTGGTGCGCGGACAAAATGCCCGCGGAGCGAGTGAATCAACGAAGTGGCAGGACGGGCCGCCGCTCAGGCGGCTAGGGCCAAGTTTCGGGGAGGAG
>Ga0310917_10000458_pt1 | contig 17884 bp, 16 predicted proteins | sample GREbulkMGLF178_FD_203531 | JGI IMG/M metagenome (GOLD analysis project Ga0310917, IMG submission 203531) | Lab enrichment of tropical soil microbial communities from Luquillo Experimental Forest, Puerto Rico - GRE.bulkMG.LF178 | ecosystem: Environmental > Terrestrial > Soil > Tropical forest >... | reverse complement strand
ATTGGTACCGACAAGACTAAGACCGAGACCTATTGCCAAATTGCCAACGTCGGTGAGCAGATGAACCAGGCCGCTCAGGCGAAAGACAAGAAGAAGTTCGGTGAGCTGGCTCAGAAGCTAGTCGAATTGGAGAAGAAACTCGGCCCAGAATACCTCGGGCTGGTCGAGTCTCTGGGGAAGGCGAACCTAACGCCAAAAGATGGCCAGGAGATCGTGTCGATGTTCGATACACTCGAAGACTCCTGTCCGCATTAACCCGCTCTCGCGAACGAGCATCGCCGACGAAATGCGGGCAGAACGTCGTCGTTGCTAGGCGAATGACCGACAGACTAGGGCAGCGGGAAGCGGCGTGTGGGCATAAGCGGACCTAAAGGCATCGCTGGGAAGTAGAAGGAAAGAGCAATTTCGTGACGGGTATCACAGAATAAATGACAATCTCGCTAGTGTTGTTGAATCCTGTCCGTTACGTTCCGAACAAGGCTATTGCGATGACCGCCGCAGATTACGCGATCCTTGGGATCCTAGTCGGCTTGCCTGTAATGATTGTTTGGTTCGCTCTTTCGAAGCGTGAGTTTTAACTCAATTCATTTCGGCCAACCGCCCAACTAAGCAGCGTCCAATTCTTCCACGGACCACGTCGGCGGGAAGACCTCCCGCCGACCGGCTATCCATTGGTTTAGGCCACACAATAGGAGCGGCCGCGAAATACCCTTAGTTTTGCCGATTTGAAGCGGACAATTATCGCGGGTCTCGGGGGACTGTGAGGTCCCCATGTTGCTTCGCATTCTGAGAACCTTTGAGCTTCCCGAAATTTTGATGCTCACCGCAGCCACGCTTTGCGTGGTTGTCAGCGCCGCGTACTGGTGGTGAGGTTGACATGATGAGTTGCGTTCAATGCGATACTGAGTTGGTTGCGCCGGTAAGGTCCGAGTATTGGAGCGACAAGCACGCCTGTCACATTTGGCTCTGCCCGAACTGCTGCGCCTGTTTTTCGTCTGTGATCTCGTTTCTTAATTTTCAACAGAAGCCAAAGCTATCGCGCTTCCCGCGCCTGACGGCGGCTCAATAACGAATTTCAAAGGAAGTCGCGTGGTCACGGTAATCAGTCTTTCTCAGTTGTGACTAAGGTCACTCAAGGTCGTCACAGTTCCGTAGTATTGCATCAGCCATGACCCCATTCTGGCGAAACCTCTTGGACGCGGCGGCAGCACTTGGTGTCATCGTGCTCGGAACTCTGATCGTTCATCTGGTCTTGTCATGGTGGCCTGCATTGGCGACATTGATTTAGTGGCTTGCGCAGGCAAGGCATGGCGGATCAGGGCGGCGGAATTCAAAGTTTTGGCCGACGATTTAAAGATCGTTCCCGATGTCGATATGGTCGAGCTGCGGCTGTCCCGGCTGAAGCCAGAAGATTGCGACTTATGGAATGCCACGGAGGAAATCGCAGCGACGAGTAACTGCGGCATCAACGGCGCGATCCAAGCCTACATCCGAACGCGGGGCGGGACCGCCTACTGAAAAGGAAGTCGAGGATTACCGAGAAGAGAAATTGGCCGAGGATCGCAAACAATGGGACGCCGATCTCGGCGGCAATTCAGAATCCGACGCAGCGATCGACCGGCTGCGGGAGCTGCGGGCAGAAGCAACGAAATTAAAAAATGGATGATGGGCCGAGCCGCCCCCCGCACACGTGCGCGTATAGAAGAAGAACTTTCCCACAGCGTTCCCAAACTCGATTTTTGGGAAACTTTCCAGACCGAAAGTCGAGTCAAAACAAGGATTTGCGTTTTCAGGCCAGCGTCGATGTCAACTCCATATCCGTTATGGGTCAAAAGCGGACATCGCGCTCTGAAACTGCGATGTCCGCTTTACCTCCAAAAGCGGACATTGCAGGACGCCAGTTGGATGTCCGCAGATCGCTAAAGTAGAGACTTGATATATCTGAAGCAGATCATTTTTCGCTGACGGTGCCGCTGTAGGTGGTGCTGTGGCCTGGGCAGGATGCACTGTCTTGCGCAGCGGTTCCCTTATCTACTCTCGACAGGCCATATCCATTGGTTAACAAATTGATACATGCGGATAGGCGCGCTCGGACAATGGCCCTGGCAAAATTGTTCCAGATGCACGGTGTGACGGGCAGTTTTTTTAGGAGAGTTTCATGAGACTGTTACGCACTACAGCTCTTGCGGCAGTGTTGATGACGGCTGCAGTTCCAGCGCTCACAAGCCCCGCTCACGCTTGGGGTTGGGGTTGGCGCGGCGCTGGCTGGGGTTGGGGCGGCGTCGGCCTCGGCCTAGCTGCTGGAGCGTTAATTGGAACTGCGGTCGCCGCGTCATCCTACGGTTACGGCTACCCCGCTTACGGCTATGGTTATGGATATCCTGGTTATGGCTATGGTTACGGGACCGGTTACAGCTATCCGGCTTATGGCTATGGCTACGGGAGCGGCTACAGCTATCCGGCTTATGGCTACGGCTATGGGACCGGTTACACCTATCCGGCTTACGGGGCTTACAGAGCTGCCTATCACCCCGTTGTCCGACGCCATATCTATGCCACTGCTGCTGGTGTCCATCGTTATCGTCATTGGCGCTAATGCGGGACGCGTTGGCGCAATAAGGTTAGCCTGGACGGTCCGTCTCCTGCCGGGCCGTCCAGCTTTTAGACGCCTAAGTGAGGCTACGAATTCCGTGACGCGAGGGGGAGGGGCTGCTCTCCTTTCCGCAAAGATTTAGGCCGCCTTGTGCGGCCTTATTTCTTTTTTGCCGGTGGCCGCCTCGCGAGGCGGCTTTGGGACCTCGTGTGTCCGAAATGGGTCATCAGCGGACCTTGCGCCGCATCTAGTCGATGTCCGCTTTACTCCCCAAAGCGTTCGGGAGCGCGATTGTGATGTCCGCTTTAGCCCCCAAAGCGTTCGGCAGCGCGATTGTGATGTCCGCTTTGTGCCAATAGCGGACGTCAGCCTCATTCGATCACCTCGTCGGCGAGGGAGTCTTCGCCACAGCCGTCGCCGCTTTGGCGTATATCTCGCCGATGATGTTTGCTTGATCGTTGAACGAGTTTAATTGCGCGTTCATAAACTCGGTCTGAATTTCGACGACGTCTTGGAAATTCTTTGCTTGGCTGAGTTTCCGTACGAACGCAAAGGTAGTGGTAACGTTTTGGGTCGCGTAATTCAGAAGGATTCTATGTAGATTCGTGTCACTCCAAGGAAGCGCTGACATGGTCTTTTGCAGCCAACCGAAATAATTCTCCATCGCCCCTTGAGTCTGCTTCATGATCTGCTCGGCAGTTTGCTTCTCAGTTGCTGTCAGAGCCTCGAAGGTTTCTTTATCTTCTGCCATGGCCGTCTTCTTATAAGCGTTGTGATGGGGAGGGGAGTCTCTCGACTGCCGAGGATGTTAGGAAAAGGAAGGTAACTCAAAATCACTTTGCCATAGCGGCTGCATTAAGGCAGGCACTAGGTACATCGACGAAATCCCACCGAAAAAATAGCGATAAACAGGTCCACTTCGGCCGGCAATGTCCGCTTTAAGTCATCAGCAGACATTGAGGGATGTTCAGCCGTGCACCGCAACAATTGAGGCCGCCGCCACAGCAGGAAATCGCGAATTTTCGGCCGGCCAGATAGAACGCCTTCTTCCTGCTGAGGCGCTGTTCCCACAGTTACCGTGTATGTTGCGGTACGGTGGGAGAACAATCTACCGGTACCAAGATCTCCGCCACAGCGAAACACGGCGTCGGTTTGCCATTTGGACGATCTGCATTAGGAAGGCCACTATCGGAAGTTTCGTGAACCGCCGTTGTCGAGGCTGGTTGCATGCCGGTGGCCTGTTTGTTTGCGGATTCGGGTTTTAAGTCTGGAGCCGAATTCTTTGGGCTCGATTTTAATGAGCTTGAGCCTGCTGCGGGTGCGGCCGCTGCTCGGCCGGCCGAGTTGTTTTTGGCGCGACGTAGGCAGGCATTGAGCTCTGCACATGCCCGCTTCGTGTCAGGCGAATAATCGCGTCGTCCTGAGAGCCCCCATGACACTGACCCATCTCGCGCCATTAAGGCGCCACACGTTTTATAATCACATTCCTCTGCGATCGCATATTCGAGACCGATCGCCAACATGACAGCGAAGCTCAAAATGGCGAGGCCGCTGAACTGAGAGCCCATACGTTTCCCTTTGCTGGCAATTATATTTTGCGAACGCCGTCAAGCGTGGCCCGTTTTTTTGATGGCATTAAGGCGCGTCTTAGCCGGTTTTTATCTCAACCTGGAAAACGGCAGGGGTTCGCCATAGGTCAACACCGACGACTTTTCAATGAGCGGCGATTCTATATTACGGCCAGGATTGCTTCGGGAACTAACCTTACCCACTTGAATCTTCAGACTGGTAGAGGAGGTCCCTAATGGCCGAGTTCGCGAAACCGCGTGTCATTGGAGTGAACCACGTCGCCCTCGAGGTCGGCGACATTGACGAGGCGCTAGCGTTCTATGGCCGCCTCTTCGACTTCAAACTGCGCGGCAAGAGTGATTTCATGGCCTTCATCGACTTGGGCGATCAGTTTATTGCCCTGCAGAAGGGCCGCAGGCAACCCGCAGATGACGGTCGTCATTTTGGTCTCGTCGTCGGCGATAAGGAAGCGGCGCGCATGGCACTCGAGGCAGCTGGAGTTACCCTACTTGAGGGGCCGTTTCTTGATTTTCGGGACCCCTGGGGCAACCGAATAGAGATTGTCGGGTACGACAATATTCAGTTCACCAAGGCGCCCAATGTACTGCGTGGCATGGGCTTGATGCACTTGGCCAAGAACGAGAAAGCAAAAAACGAACTGGCTGACAAAGGCATGGCGCTGGAGTAGCTCTCACCATGAGCAAAGATCCGTCCGGGACAATGTCAGCCCAACCGCGGGACAATCAATCCCATTCAACCCCGGCCGCGTCACCGCGCGCGGAGATTGATCGTTTTCTCGACCAGGTCAAAGCCGTTAGCCCGGCCACCAAAACCGGGCAGCACGGCCGACTGATCTTTGCCCTCGATGCCACGATGAGTCGCCAGCCAACATGGGATCAGGCTTGTAAGTTGCAGGCCGAGATGTTCCGCGAAGCGGCAGCCGTCGGCGGCCTCGACATCCAGCTTGTCTATTACCGCGGCTTGGCGGAATGTCGCGCTTCCTCCTGGATTGCTGATGCCGATCGGCTGGGCGCGTTAATGACGCGCATCGATTGCCGCGGCGGTCAGACTCAGATTTCCAAGATTCTGACGCATGCTCGACGCGAAAGCGAGAACGGCAAGGTCGCCGTGCTGGTCTTTGTTGGCGATGCGATGGAGGAATCGATCGACGAATTATGCGCCCGCGCCGGGGAACTTGGTCTGCGCAACGTAAAGGCATTTATGTTTCAGGAGGGCCACGATCCGATCTGCGAACAAGCGTTCCGGGAGATCGCTCGCCTCACGGGCGGTGCGTACTGCCGTTTTGCACCGGGCGCCGCGCACGAACTTGCGGAACTTTTGCGCGCCGCCGCAGCGTATGCCGCCGGCGGGCTCAAGGCTTTGGCGGACCTCAAAGTGCGCGGCGACGGTGTTGCAAGGCTGATCGAGCAACTGAAGTAGCTATGCCAGCATTTCTGCTTGGAGTGGTGGCCCTTCTCTTGTTGCTGTGGGCCGCCGGTGCGTTCATTAAGGCCGATCCCAAACAAGTGGCGCGCGTCTTACGTTGGGTCGGCGGCGGCGCTGCGCTGCTGCTTGCCGGATTTCTGCTGTTTCGCGGCCAAATCGGAATCGCTATCCCGCTGGGAGTCTTCGGATTGGGTCTGCTCGGTTGGACGTCCTTTTGGCCGGTTCCCTTTGCGGCGCGAACACAACGAACCACCGGCCAGGTGTCACGTGTCCAGACCGCTTTCCTTGAAATGGAGCTCGACCATGATACCGGCAGAATGTACGGCCGTGTTCTTGCCGGCAACTATCAAGGCGCTTCGCTGGATGCACTGAATCAGACGGCGCTGATGAAATTATTGGGCGAAGTCGACGGCGACAGCCGCGATTTACTGGCCGCCTATCTTGACCGCAGAGAGCCCAGCTGGCGTGAGCATGCGCAGCATCATGCCGGTACTCGGAGCGGCACACGGCCGACCAGCGCTGGCAAAATGACTGAGGAGGAGGCTTATCAGATCCTTGGCCTTCGGCGCGGGGCGAGCCCACAGGAGATCAGTCGCGCGCACCGAGCACTCATCAAGAAACTGCATCCAGATCAAGGAGGAACTACCTATCTCGCAGCTCGCATAAATGAGGCCAAGGACGTGCTGCTTCGCCGCCACGTTCGGTTCTGATCCTGTCGAGTTTGGACTTGCAACGAGCTTCAACCGACCCGGCGGTAATGTCACCGGAGTCACATTCTTCACAACAGAGCTGGTCGGCAAGCGGCTCCCTTGATGAAGTTGCGTCGTCGCATTGCCTTCCTCGAGGCTTAGACCACGCTCACTAAGTCCGATTACGGCGGGGATTTACCACAAGCGGAATGGGGTGTCGGATCAAGTTGCGAAGCAGCAATTTGTCAGCCGGAATGTCTCAGATGGGTCAAAAGCAGACATCACGGGGCGAATTTGCGATGTCCCACGCTTTATCTACGAACGCAGACAGGCGCGTCATCCTTAACGCCAGGGGTTTTGGACGCTAATTTACCCAGTGCGGTAAGATCACACCCAAAGCACTCAGAGCAAAAACGACTAGTGTTTCGCAGGTGATGTGGCCGTTAGGAGACAATTTGAGGGGACGTCCTATCTATGGCTGATAATAGCTTGCAAAAGAATTCAACTGCATTTCGCCTTCCCGCGCTCGATCCTGATTTCCTGCTGGGCGACTCCATGCGCGGTGTCCGCTTGCAACTCGAATACGCAAAGGCGGAGGAGCGGCTGCGCGCTTGGACAGTTCGCTCGACAGTGGTGGTATTTGGCAGCGCACGCGCGCGTCCCAGGAATCAGTTGGCACGGTGGTATGAGGAGGCGCAGCGTTTTGGCAAGCTTGTGTCCGAACGCGGTGGCGCGCTTATTTCGGATCACGGTATTCGTGACAATGTCATCGCGACGGGCGGCGGGCCCGGTATTATGGAAGCGGCCAACCGCGGTGCGGCGGACGCCGGCGCGCCGTCCATAGGATTCAATATCGGGCTACCGCACGAACAGGAACCTAATGCCTATTCGACGCCCGATCTTACCTTTCAGTTTCACTATTTCGCTGTACGCAAGCTGCACTTCGCGATGCGTGCCAACGCATTGGTGGCCTTTCCCGGGGGTTTTGGGACACTCGATGAGCTGTTCGAATTGCTCACTTTGATCCAGACCCACAAGATGCCTCCCGTCCCCGTCATCCTTGTCGACAAATCGTATTGGACGCGCGTCATAAATTTCGAGACGCTTGCCACTGAGGGTATGATCGACCCCTCTGATCTCGATCTATTCTCGTTTGCTGACGATCCAGAAGAGTGCTTGGCAGAAGCTCGTCAAGCTTGGATTGAAAGCCGGACCGCGGCCACCTGGCTATCCGTCAAAATTCTGGCGCGACTAAAAGGTCCCAACAGCAAAAAGGGATAACTTTGAATGTTGGTGGAAACCGTTCCTGCAGGCGGCGGCAACATAGGGATCATGTTTCTTCGCCAGAGAGGAGATGATCCTTTCATTTCAACGCCTGAGCGAACGGCACAGATCGGAGAAGTTGCGAGCAGAATTGCCAGTTTCATCAGCGAGGCCCGTAGTACCCTCGACATTGCCATCTACGATTTTCGGCTCCGCGATGAGGCCGCTGCGATTATCTCGGAATCGCTGCGCGAGCGAGCAAAGAGCAAAGTTGTTATCCGCATCATTTACGATGCAACCACCGAGCCGGACGGCGATGTCATGCCCGCCACTTCACCCGCGCATCTCGAGGCGGATAAGAAGGCGCCGGGCACGGACACTTTCGTACGGTCATTCGCGGACATCGCGCAGATAAAAAGCGTCACCGGTTATCGTGTGCTGATGCATAGCAAATATCTGATACGTGATGGCGATACCGACGAAGCGGCGGTCTTTCTGGGCTCAGCGAACTATACCAACGACTCCTGGGGATTGCAGGAGAACAATCTTTTGCAGTTACGTTCGCGCCCTCTGGCGGCCTATTTCTCCAAAAACTTTACCAACCTTTTCACGTCGGGAAGGATTGCGGAAAGGCCTGCCGTTCGAGACGTCGATGTGCTTCGCGTCGCCGACGTGCCGGTGACCGTGGCTTTTGCGCCAGAACAAAGCCCGGCGATCATAAAGGAGATTGTCGGTGCGATCACAGCCGCCCGGCGGCGACTTTTGGTGGCGTCCGTGGTGCTTTCGTCGGGTCCGATCCTCGCCGCGTTGTCGGAAGCCATCGACCGGGGCATGTCGTGCGCCGGTATCTATGATGGTCCGCAAATGGATCAGGTGAGACGGCAGTGGCAAGCCGCACATCTTGGCGCCGACAAGATAAATACCTGGGACACTGAGCGCTCGCGCGAAAAGCGAGTATCACCACCAAAAGAGGGACAGCGGAAATGCCTCTGAGAAGCTAGTGAACACATGGCTTGCACCTGAGTTACGCAGAGACCTACCCCGTCAACAAATATAAGCCATCAAGGCTTTACTTGTTCCTAAACTTTACCACAAAACGGCCACGGATCTCGTCAGCCGAGCACGATAGCGGCAGGCGGAGAAGGCGGGCATGAGGCCGATGGGCCAATGCCCCAAAGCTGACATTCGTTTCTGCTTTGAAGACAAACGGCATGAACAGAAGCTTAGCAGTCGTAATAGCCTTTTTGGTGGTGCTGACCTGTGCTGCCGCCGCCAAAAGCACAGCTCCTGTTCATGTACCTTTGCCGCGTAGCAATCCTTTGAAAAACGCCGAACAAGAAAAACAGCAAAACTCGCCGCCAGCGAGCGCTCTATTTTCAGAAAAGAAACTGCCGAGCCCCGGGAGAGCTATGGCGATTGGCTACTATCCGAGCGGCTGTCTTCAAGGGGGCGTCGAACTTCCGTCGACAGGGCCAACCTGGCAGGTGATGCGCCTGTCGCGTAATCGCAACTGGGGTCACCCGGAGCTGGTGAAGTTCCTAGAACGCTTCGCGCCGCTTGCCGCGCGAGCCACTGGTTGGAAGGGAATTCTGATCGGCGATATGGCGCAACCCCGTGGCGGTCCGCTTCCGTTCGGACATAAGAGCCATCAAATCGGACTTGATGTCGACATCTGGTTCATGCCGATGCCCGATCGTGTCTTAAGCAAAGCGGAGCGCGAAAATATTTTAGGCAGCAACGTGGTTGCAGCGGATGGAAAGCACGTCAATGACAAAACTTGGAGTCCAGCGGATGCGGCCTTCATCCGAACCGCGGCTGAGCAGCCCGAAGTCGAGCGCGTCCTCGTCAATGCTGCGATAAAAAAAGAGCTCTGCCGTGTTGACGGCCCCAGTGACAAATCGTGGATGTCCAAGGTGCGCCCCTGGTATGGCCATGATGACCACATCCATGTGCGCCTGAAGTGTCCAGCCGACTCGCCGAATTGTCGCGCGCAGCCGCCCGTACCAGGCGGTGATGGGTGTGATAAGTCGCTCGATCATTGGTTCGCCGATTCGATTCTGCGTATAAAGATCCCGGAATTTGGCGGCTCATCCGCAGGCCTCAAGCTTAAAGATTTACCGCCGGCTTGCATCGCGGTGCTCAATGCACCGGCGAGCCCGGCCAGTGCGGCGACGGAAGAGGGGGGGCGGGAGCGAAGATAAGAACCTGACTGGCGAACTGAGTCGCGCTTTGCTTGAGCGGGGCAGTAGGCGCCCGTGCGTCGCGGAGCTTGGTCGCGGGCTAAGTGAAGGAGAATTTCTAGGGTTCCTTCTCTAGCCGAGATGCGAAATAAGCGACTGTCTTCGCGTAAACCTCAGACTCGTTCCATTTCTGCAGAACAAGGAAATTGGGGTTGCCTTCGGTCCATGGCTTGCCGCTCACCCAGCCATAGCCTTTGAGGTAATTTGCCGTAGAAGCAAGCGCGTTGAGCGAATTATGAATCAGGTCGCGCCGCCCAGTACCTTCGAAATCGACTGCAAAGTTTAGATAAGCTGACGGCAGAAATTGCGTTTGACCGATTTCACCTGCCCACGCGCCAATCATCTCGGTGGCAGTCAGGTCGCCACGCTGGATGATACGAAGTGCATCAAGCAGTTCAGCTCGAAACTTTTCCGAGCGGCGACAATCATAGGCTAATGTTGCGAGCGAGCGCAGCGTTGGATATTTGCCCTGGTTCACTCCATAATCGCTCTCAAGCCCCCAGATCGCGACCAGCACTTCCGCTGGTGCACCATAGCGGTCCTCGATGCGTTCAAGGATCGACCCATAACGTTTGATCATATTAGCGCCTTTGCGCAGGCGGTCCGGCGAAACCATGCGGCCGGAAAATTGCTCAAAACTCTGCTGGAATACGCTTTGCGAATGGTCGCGGGCGATAATGGCGGGATCGTAAGTGATACTGCTCAGTGCCGAAGTCGCCTGTTGCGAAATTCCGGCCCCCGTCGCTTCCTGTTTAAGGTGAGTGAGCCAAGCGTCAAAATTATCCCGCTGACAATCCGCTGCAATCGTTATGCTAACTGAAAACAGTGTGCAAAGCACAGAAAGAATTGCAGAGGCAAACGGCCATTTAATCAGCATAAACCACCTACGTGCCTTCCCACTGATGACCCCGGGTCCATTTACACTACGCCCATTTACACTACGCCCATTTACACTACGCCCATTTACACTACGTCCATTTACACTACGTCCATTTACACTACGTCCATTTACACTACGTCCATTTACACTACGTCCATTTACACTACGTCCATGTCGTAAACCCGCCCACTAGAACTGGCCAATCCCGTTTTGGAATGTCCGAAATGGCTCGGTTGCGGGTTACTTCCGCTCGGCCTTGGAAACTGGATTCCCGCCTGGGTGTCGTGCGCGCATAGAGATGGCGCGCCAAACTAACGAGAAAAGCCGCGGCCATACTGAACGGCGCTGTCTTGCCAATATTTCAGTAGCGGCGAGCCAAGCCGGTGTGAACGACCTCATTGTGTTCGAGTATTCTAGTCGCGGCAGCCTTTAGCCAGCGTATCGCGGCATGGCTCCATTGCTTGATTGACAATTGCGGCGGAAATTGCGTTCCCGACGAACTGCTTGTTTGCATTCGTGAAAATGATTACCTTTTATGCATGGCATTTCTCTTCTTATTCTTCACTGTCGCTCTCAGCCTATGCGTTGCCGGATTGATTATTATCGCGCTCGCCGCAATTCTTGGTACAGTGCGCGACGATTGGAAATTGAAAAAAACCGAAAAAAACGAACGAGAGCTGCCTGCGCGAGACCGGTGACTTCGGCAACCGCTGCCGCTTTCCAGCGCTTCTCGGCCGCGAAACGAAAGCGCTGGCTTTAGGTCCACTTCGGGGCATATGCGGGCCCTTCCGCGAAATCCAGACGCTCTCCGCTTTGCCTTCAAAAGCAGACATCGTTCACCACCGCGGCAATGTCCGCTTCTTGATCGGCCGGTTGGGGTCAAGCGCTCTTAGACTATCCACCATCACACGTCGCGCGCGCGAGATAGGCTAGACTCTCCACGCGCCGCCAAGATCGGTGTAGCCTCATAGTCGAGCAGCGAGCGGGATGTGCCAAAATCGCCGCGGTAAGCCTTAGGGAGGACGGGATGACAACGGCGATCGATAGCATTGAATTGACGCGGGTCGGTCCGGGGACCGTCATGGGTCGGCTGATGCGGGAATACTGGATTCCTGCGCTGATGTGCTCGGAACTTGAGCGCGGCGGCTCACCCCTTCGCTTGATGTTGCTCGGCGAGAAGTTGATCGCATTTCGTGACAGCACGGGCCGGGTCGGAGTGATGGATCATCGCTGCCCGCATCGTAGCGCGTCGCTGTTTCTTGGCCGCAACGAGGAGGGTGGGATCCGCTGCATCTATCACGGCTGGAAATTCGATGTTTTGGGCAAGTGCCTCGATATGCCGAACGTAGCGCCACATCAGGACTTCAAACACAAAGTCAAGGCCAAGGCATACCCGGCGGTCGAGCGCGCCGGCATGGTGTGGGTTTATATGGGGTCGCGTGCCAAGCCGCCGCCGCTGCCGGCGTTCGAGATTCTGGATGTTCCAGATAACGAAGTCGGCGCACTTCTCGTCCAACGAGACTGCAATTTTTTGCAGGCGCTAGAGGGCGATATCGACACCTCACATTTCGGCTTCCTGCATGCCGGCCACGTCGATCCCCACGACCTCACAGAGGAAGACCCGATCTATCACACGGTTGCGATCCGCGCTCCGGAATATCACGTCGCCGATACTGCCTGGGGAACGACCTACGCTGGCTATCGAGCCGCCGGCCCAGGCCGCACCTCCTGGCGGTTTGGCAACTTCGCCTTTCCATTCTGGACTCAAGTGCCCAACGGTGAAATCGGCCAGCACGTGCAGGTCCGCGGATGGGTGCCGCTAGACGATGAGCACACGATGTACTGTGTACTGTGGTGGAAGCGCGGCGTATCCGCCATGACGCAGCAGGCGCCGGCGTTCAAGGATGGAGCGCCGATCGGCGGCATGGGGCGCCGCAACGATTTCCTGCCCAACACGACTGATTGGCTCGGACGCTGGCGGCTTGTGGCGAATGCCAGCAACGACTGGGGAATCGACCGTGCTGCGCAACATGACGACGTGATTTACAGCGGTATCGATAGCGTCCATTTGCAGGACCAAGCCGTCACCGAGAGCATGGGCCCGATTTTGGATCACTCCTTGGAGCATCTCGCGCCATCGGATCAGATGATCACACGCACGCGCCGCCGCCTGCTGCTGGCCGCCCGTGCACTACGCGATGAGGGCGTACCGCCGCCGGGCATCGACGATGTCGAGGTGTTCCGCGACGCCCGGGGAGGCTACTTCGTGAGCGACGACACGCGTGGCTGGCGCGACGCATATGCCCACCAATTGGCTCTGGCTTCGCGTCCTTCTGCGAGTGATCGCAGCGCTGAAACCTAGTGCGAGATCATGATGGCTCGATCGTTCTCCAACGCTGCGGCTTCCGCAGCGGCGCCGACAGTGGCGAGGTACGTCGCAATTTTCGTGTCAAGTATGAACGCCAGCGTTGGGGGGGAGCTTATTCGGGCAGAAGGTATTCAGGCGGACTAAAGCCCCATCAGCGGCCCCGGTAACGACCGAGCGATGTCTCTGATAGGCGGCGTCGACAGACTCAAAAGCGCGGCGGCGCGCCGGCATAGGCTTGACCGATCACATTGAGCAGATCGGACTTCGAGACCGGTCGCGGATGGGTGATCTTCGCCGCCGCAACCACGTCTACGGCTTTTTCGATGTCGCTATATTTAAGCCCAAGGTCCTTCAAGCCGGTCGGTAAGCCGAGCGTCACATTGAGATTATAAAGGCCGCGCGCGGCATCTTTGACGCCGAGCGCGCGGCGAATGCGCGCCATCGCCTCGGGCGCCGCCACCGCATTGAAGCCGACTGCATAGGGTGTGGCGATCGCATGGGTGCGGGCGTGCTCGGTGTTGAACCACTGCCGCACGCGCTGCGCGATAGCGTGCTCCAAGCCGACCTTGGCGCGGAAATTCGCCGCCAGCCAGGCGCCGTAAAGCGCATCTGTCCTCGCCGCGATATCGCGCGGCTTCTGCACGATCCGCGGCAGACTCGAGCCAAGCAGCCGCACTGCTTCCTCGGCCATGGTCTGCACCACGGGATTGGTATCGATGCCGTAGAGACTCTCGACCGCATGCGCCATCGCGTTCATGCCGCTCGCCGCCGAAACGTGCGGCGGAAGATCGAGCGTGAGTTCCGGATCGTAAATCGCGGTTGCGGGGAGGGCGGCGGCGCCTTCGCCATCAATGCGATTGCCGGCGACGCCGATATACCAGCGCGCCGCCATCTCCGAGCCGGAATAAGTCGTAACGATCGCGATGTAAGGAATCCCGGTCGTCGCCGCCGCAGCTTTGGCGAGACCAATCGGCGAGCCGCCGCCGACGACGATGAAGCCGTCGGCGTGGTGCCGCTTGAGGTCGCCGACGATGCGGTCAAATGCGTCGCGCGGCATGGTCTGGCCCGCGGTTTCGCAGAAGCCGAGGCAGCGCTCGCCAACCGGAGCAACGACCTGGCGCGCCAAATCGGCGCGCGTCGGCGAGCACAGGACCAAGAGTCGCGAGATTTTGTGCAAATCGGCTTCGGCGCGCAGCGACTTGACGGCGCCAGGCCCGAATACGATCCGGACCGGATCGGAGCGATATGTGAAATTGGAAATCATATTGGCCGTGCGTCCTGCGCCTTGAGCATGATCTCGAAAAGTGGATACCGGTTTTCGGAAAAGATCATGCTCAAACAACAAGCTAAAGCGAAATGTCGATTCAAGCGCGAATTATTTCGCTTTTGCGAAGACGTGGTGCGGTCACTCCGCTTTGATGCCGGCTTTTTTGACCACCGGACCCCACTTCGCCATTTCATCCTTGATATAGGCGCCGAATTCGGCGGAGCTCATATGCATCGGCGTGGCGCCTTGTTGATCGAGATTTTTCATCGTCTCCTGTGAGCGCAGCACCTCTTCGATCGCGCCGTGCAACTTGTCCACGACGGGCTGCGGCGTGCCGGCGGGCGCAAGAATTCCCCACCAATCCGACGCGACATAGCCGGGGACGCCGGCTTCGGCGATGGTCGGAAGCTCAGGCATGATCGGACTGCGCTTGGCGCCGCCGGTTGCCAGCGCCCGCAAACGCCCGGCTTGAATATTTGGCACGGTCTGCACGATCGAGCTGAACATGATCTGAGCTTCGCCGGCGATGACGGCAAGCATCGACGGTCCGCCGCCTTTGTAAGGGACGTGGACGATATCGACGCCGGCAAGCGCCTTGAACAATTCGCCGCTCAAATTCTGGAAGGTGCCGATTCCCGCCGACGCGTAATTGAGGTAGCCGGGTTTGGCTTTGGCGAGATCGATCAGCTCCTTGACCGAATGTACCGGCACATCCGGGTTGACGGTCAGGACATTCGTTCCGGTTGCAAGAATGGCGACCGGGACAAAATCTTTGATCGGGTCGAACGGCACTTGGTAGATCGACGGATCGACCGCATGCGCGATTGAGATCACGAGCAGTGTGTAGCCGTCGGGCACCGATTTCGCGGCAACGTCGGTCCCGACAACGCCGCCAGCGCCGGCGCGGTTGTCGACGAACACGGTTTGTCCGAGTTTTTGCCCGAGTTGGTTGGCGACGATCCGGCCGACCACGTCATTGCTGCCGCCGGGCGGAAACGGAATGATCAGCCGAATCGGGCGCGAGGGATATTCGTCCGCGGCAGCCGACGTACCGCATGCGCCCGCTATGGACAGAAAGCCGACGCTAGCCAATATCAATGCACGCAACTTTGCCACGAGCATACTCCGGTTGGTGTTAACGGCCGCAGCCGGCGGGATTGAAAATACGCCGGGTCGACGGCGGATTTTTCGCAAGTTTTGCCGGAGGTCGCACCGGCCGCGGCGCAAAATTGCTGCCGCAGTTGGGGCAAACACCGTTAAGACGCTTTTCGACGCAGTCGCGGCAGAACGTACACTCGAAGGTGCAGATCATTGCGTCGGTGGCCGATGGCGGCAAATCCTTATCGCAGCATTCACAGCTTGGGCGGAGTTCGAGCATTTCAAAAGTGTTCCTTTGCAGCGACTTCGTCGTGCCCTTCTATCAGGATCACGCATCGCATGTAATGTCATGCACCTCTTTGGCTTTAGCGGTGCAGGCGGCCAAGAGGAAGCCGAGATCGGTCCCCGTCGAGACATACCGCGCGCCCATGCGCACGAATTCGGCGGCGAGCTGCGGGCGCGAGGCGAGTCCGCCGACACCGACATGCTTGCCGTGCTTGTGGCAGGCGGCGATGGTCTTGGCATAAGCGTCGCGCAGCCGCGGATGTTCGTATTGGCCAGCAAGGCCCCAATCGGCGAGAAGATCGTTCGATCCGATCATAACGAGATCGACGCCCTCGACCGCCGCGATCGCGTCGGCCTCTCGCAACGCCTGCTCGCTCTCGAATTGGACGATGAGAATGGTCGCCTCATTGAGCGCGGCGTCTGCCGCGGCGGCCGGGAAGCTCCGGTAATGCAGATGGGGCAGGGGGCCTGCCGCCGAGCGCTCGCCAAGCGGCGGAAATTTTGCCGCCGCCACATAGCGTCGCGCTTCGTCGGCCGATTGCACATGCGGCGCGATCACCCCGAGCGCGCCGGCGTCAAGGACGCGTGACACCTCGGCCACGCTCGGCACGCGCACGAGCGGCGTGATTCCCACCTCCATGGCGGCGACGCAAATCTGGCCGGTGGTCTCAAGCGAAAAGCTCGAATGTTCGAGATCGACGTAAAGACTGTCGAAGCCGGCGGTCTTGGCGATACGGGCAATTTCGATGCCGCGAACCAGCCGCACCGTCATGGACGCGACGACTTCGCCGCGGGCAAGCTTGTCCTTGACATGATTGCGCAATAGTTCGTTGATTCCGCTGGGCATATCGATCCATTCGTTAAAGCGATTTCTCAAATGCAGTCGGGCTAGGAGTCCGCTTCAGATTGCCTAATCGTTCTCAGGCACCTTGCCAACTGAGATGAGCGTTCGCACGCTAAGGCGAAATGGGTTTAGGTTGATGCGATATCTCGCTTTAGATTGTTGTTTGAGCATGATCTTTCCGAGAACCGGCGTCTACTTTTCGGGATCATGCTCTATGCTCAAAGAGGAAGGATAGGCCGTGAATTACTCGACCGACTTCAAGTCAATCCGCAACGACGTTTCGGCGCAAGAGTGGCAGGCCCGGCTTGATCTCGCCGCCTGCTATCGGCTGGTTGATGCCTATGGCATGACCGACTTGATCTACAATCATATTACTGGACTTGTGGATTGTGCTTGAGCCATCGCATAAACCTGTCAGTAAGGCCCGAATCACCTGGGTTTCTGGTTCTGACTGGTCCTGACTGACGATGACTGAGGATGACTGGGATAAGCACTTGCGTGACGACTAAAAAAGACTAAAATCCCTACCTGTCAATGCAAAATGTCGGGGGGTGGGAATGGCAGTCGGCAAGCTCACGGTCTCAGCAATTGCCAAGCTCAAAGGCTACTTGTGGGATACGCATGTCACTGGGTTTGGGGCGCGGCGTCAAACCAATGGCGTGTTCTATTACGTTCGCTATCGGCACAACGGCACGCAGACTGTTCGGTCGATTGGGCGGCATGGACCGCTGACACCGGACACCGCACGCGCCAAGGCCAAGCAGCTCTTAGGTGTTGTTGCTGGCGGGATTGATCCGTTTGCGCAGGTTCTGTCGGGGGAAGGCTTTCCGGCGGCCATTGAGCGTTATCTGGAACGCAAGCGCGTTTCGTTAAAGCCGGGCTTCTTCATCGAGACCGGACGCTATCTGCGCAGTTATGCTGCGCCGTTGCATTCGCTACGCCTGAGCCAGATCGACCGGCGCAAGGTGGCGGCGCTGCTGGGCGAGATTGAAACCTCATCTGGCCCAGTATCGCGTAATCGGTTGCGAAGCGCACTGAGTGCGTTCTTTAACTGGTGCATCACTGAGGGATTGCTGGAAACCAATCCAGTGGCGGGCACCGCCAAGGCCGACGAGAATGGAAGTCGAGAGCGGGTGCTAACGCAGGGCGAGCTTCGCCAACTCTGGCAGGCGCTACCGCAGATCAACGACGGCTTTGCCGACATCATCCGCCTGCTCTTGCTTACTGGGCAGCGACGGAACGAGATTGGTTATTTGGTCTGGCGTGAGGTTGACTTAAAGCGTGGGATAATTGTCTTTGGACCGGAGCGGACAAAAAATCGTAAAGCACATGAACTACCGTT
>Ga0310917_10000456_pt1 | contig 17908 bp, 17 predicted proteins | sample GREbulkMGLF178_FD_203531 | JGI IMG/M metagenome (GOLD analysis project Ga0310917, IMG submission 203531) | Lab enrichment of tropical soil microbial communities from Luquillo Experimental Forest, Puerto Rico - GRE.bulkMG.LF178 | ecosystem: Environmental > Terrestrial > Soil > Tropical forest >... | reverse complement strand
CCGATTCCATCCGCGAACTTGGCGTTGGCATCAACACGCTGCCGCACGCGATCCGTGAGCTTGCCGGCATCGGTCTGTTGGACCGGCTCGACGATGCCGCGGTCCGCACTTATGAGCTGTTCTATTTGACGCGCCACGGACAGCAGGTCTGGCACGAGAAGCGCGGGCTTGATGCCGGCCACGACGTACCGCAATTCTCCATCCATCGCGGCCGCCTGCAGGGCGTTATTCATCAGGCCGTGATCGAACGGCTTGGCAGCGACGCGGTCCGCACCGGCTGCCGGCTTGGTTCGTTCACCCAGGACGAGGGTGGCGTTACTGCCTATTTCTTCGACCGCGGCGGCGCGCATACATATACCGCGCGTGGCGATATCCTGATTGGTGCGGACGGCATCCATTCCAGGGTCCGGGAAACGCTGTTTCCGGAGGAAGGTCCGCCATGCTGGAATGGCTTGATGCTTTGGCGCGGCGCCCATGACTGGCCCGTCTTTCTCACCGGTCGATCGATGATCATCGCAGGTGGACTGAACGCCAAGGCGGTGATCTATCCGATTGCAGAAGGCTCGAGCCCCGCAAGCCGACTCACCAATTGGGCGGTGCTCGTGCGGGTCGGCGATGGCAGCGCGCCGCCGGCGCGGCGCGAAGATTGGTCAAGGCTCGGCAAGCCGGAAGAACTGATGCCCCACGTCGCGGGCTTCTCGATCCCGCAAGTCGACTTTGCAGGGCTCGTGCGCGCCACGCCGGAGTTTTGGGAATATCCCTGCTGCGACCGCGATCCCTTGTCCTGTTGGTCGAGCGGCCGCGTCACGCTGCTCGGCGACGCCGCGCATCCAATGTACCCGGTAGGATCGAATGGCGCCTCGCAAGCGATCCTCGATGCACGCTGCCTTGCGGACGCGCTGGCGCGTTCGGAGCATCCGCGGCAGGCGCTGCTCGCCTATGAGCGCCAGCGATTGCCGATGACCGCCGACATCGTCGCATCGAACCGCCGCGGCGGTCCCGAAGGTGTGATTGATGCGGTCGAGCAGCTCGCTCCGCAAGGATTTGCCGATATCGACACTATTTTAAGCTACGAAGCGCGCGAGGCGATCGTGCGGGGCTATGCGGCCAAAGCCGGCTTCGCGGCACGCGTCGTCGCGCGCCAATCCTGAGAACGGTGCTGTCGCTTATCCGGGCGGTGGCGGCAGGAAATGGATATTGTGCTCGGCGGCGAGCTTGACCACCTCATCGGGGTTTTGCTGTTTCATGTTGTGGATGGCCCAGAACAGATCATAGAGCCGGCGGGTCGGGGAAACCCAGAACAGCGTTTTGGCGTTCTGTTGTGATTTGTTGAAGATCCCGTGCGGCTTGCCCATCGGCAGACGCACCGTATCGCCAGCGGTCGCAAACTCGTCGGCGCCATCGAGCATGAAGTCGAGCCTGCCTTCGAGAATATAGAGATACTCGTCCTGGTCGGGATGGATGTGGGGTGGCACGAAGGTGCCGGGCGGAAACGTCGCGTGCCAGGAGAAGCAGTTTTCGGTGCGGTTTTTCGGCACGTATGTCTGGCCGAGAATGTTCCACGTGATGCCCTGAATGCCTTCATTGGCGCGGGTGATACCGGCGACTTCGCTCTTCATAGATGGTTTCCTTCCCTGTCTGTCAGTTGTTGCCCGGCGCGCACTCCTTGGCGTAGCGGTCGCCATAGTTCTCGAATACTTTCTGCACGATCTCGGTCTGGAATTTGCCGTCCGGACGTTTTGCAACCTTGGTCAGATAGAAGTCCTGGATCGGATAGCCGTTGGTATTGAACTTGAAGTTGCCGCGCAGCGAGGCGAAGTCGGCCTTTTTCAAGGCGGCTGCGACCGCATCCTTGTTGCCGAGATCGCCCTTGACCGCCTTGACCGCGCTGTCGATCAACATGGCCGCGTCATAGGCCTGCATCGCATAGGTGCCAGGGACAATATGGTAGGCGGCTTCGTACGAAGCGACGAATTTCTTGCTCTGCGGATTGTTGAGATCGGGAGCCCAGTCCGCACCGCCGAACATGCCGACTGCTGCATCTTGCTGTGCAGGCAACGTCGATTCATCGACCGTGAAGGCCGACAACACGGGAACGCTGTCGGCAAGGCCGGCCTGCCGGTACTGCTTGACCAGATTCACGCCCATGCCGCCCGGCATGAAGGTGAAGACGGCATCCGGCTTGAGCGACGCGATCTTGGACAGTTCGGGTTGGAAATCGAGCGTGCCCAGCGGCATATAGGACTCTTCGACGATTTCGCCCTTGTAATCGAGCTTGAAGCCTGCGGCCGAATCCCGTCCCGCCTGATAATTCGGAACCAGAAGGTAAATGCGCTTGTAGCCGCGGTCTTGCGCCACCTTGCCGAGGATCTCGTGCACCTGATCGTTCTGGTACGAGGTCACGTAGAAGAATGGGCTGCACTCCTTCCCGGCATAGCTCGAGGGGCCCGCATTGGGGCTGATCAGGAAGGTCTTGCTGTCGACGACCGGCTTGTGGATCGCCTGCAGAATGTTGGAAAAGATCGGGCCAACGACGAAATCGACCTTGTCGCGCTCGAGCAACCCCTTCACCTTGGTCACGGCGGCGTCGGGCTTGAGTTCATCATCGACCACGACGACCTCGACCTCCTTGCCGGCCATTTTGCCGCCGAGATCCTTGACCCCCAGCGTAAAACCGTCGCGCACCTGCTGGCCCAGGGCGGCGGCCGGTCCGGACAAGGTCACGATCACCCCGATCTTGATCTTGTCCTCCGCGAAGGCAGGCCGGACGAGGCTGAGCAGGACCACAAGACCTACCAACTTGCACTTTACCGTCATGACTACTTCCCCGATCGCGAGTGCCGGCGCCGGCCAAAGGTAGCGCCAAATGCGTTTTTCCCTGTTCAAGCTTATTCTGACGAAGCCCGTTGCCGCAAGCAAAGCAGGGGCGAACAAGGCCAGCCGACCAAGCAGCATGCAAGCCGCGCGCCATTTGCTTGAAGCCTAAACAAATTCGACGGGGATGCCGAGTTTTGACTTGCGGCACACGCTAAATTATTTGAAGCTCAAAAGATCAGTCCATTGCGGCGGAGGCTGTGATGCCGCGAGACCTCTCACGCGATATGATTGCAGTATGATTCTCGATTCTGAAACAAAGGCCGTCGAGCTCCCGGAAGATCACGGCAACGAACTGAGATTGTGGCTGCGCCTGCTGACCTGTTCGACCCTGATAGAGGGTGAGGTGCGCAGCCGGTTGCGCGAACGCTTCGACGTTACCTTGCCGCGGTTCGACCTGATGGCCCAGCTCGACAAGGCGCCCGACGGCATGACCCTGTCGGACGTTTCCAAGCGCATGATGGTGTCAAACGGCAATGTCACCGGGCTCGTCGAACGCCTCGTCGAATCCGGTCATCTCGACCGCCGCACGTCGGAGTCCGACCGCCGCGTGCAGGTCATTCGCTTGACCAAAATCGGGCGCGCCGAGTTTCGCAAAATGGCGGCCGAGCACGAAATCTGGATCGCCGACATCTTTTCGGATTTGACGCCTAAGGATGTCCGCGAGCTGATGCGCCTTTTGGCCAAAACCAAGGGTTCGGCGCAAAAATCCGCCAGTCGGCGATCGCCCTGAGCCTCGTGGCTGAGATCGACTACGAGGTCGAATACAACAACCGGGCACGGGTTCCGGAGAGCCCCGCGTTGATGGCGGGCTGGGCTCGGGATGCCGCGAGCTACCGCGAATGCCACCCGCCACGCGTTATTCGCTACGGCCCTGGAGGCCGGCATACGGTCGACGTCTTCGCCGCTAGCGATCAAGGACCGATCGTTGTCTTCATCCACGGCGGATATTGGCAGGCGCTGGACGGCTCTTCGTTCAGCCACTGCGCGCGCGGCCTCAACGAACATGGCGTCGACGTTGCCGTTCCGACTTATGATCTTTGTCCAAATGTCACGGTCGACGTCATCATCCAGGAGATGCGCGCTGCGACGCGAGAGCTGGCGAAGCTCGGACGACCGCTCGTGATGAGCGGACACTCCGCGGGCGGGCATCTTGCGGCCTGCATGCTGGCGACGGATTGGCCTGCGTTCGATGCGTTTCTGCCCGAAAACGTCGTGTTCGCGGCCTATGCCATTTCAGGTCTGTTCGATCTCGAGCCGTTGGTTGAAACTTCGCTCAATAGGGCATTGCGGCTTGATCGGCCAAGTGCCAGGGCCGTTAGCCCCTTGTTTTGGAAACCGCCGGGCCACGGCAGCCTCGATGCGGTGGTCGGCGGCAACGAGAGTGCCGAATTTCACCGCCAGAGCCGGACCATGGTGGAAAGGTGGGGCGCTGCGGGCGTCGCGGCGCGGTTTGGCACGCTGGCTGATGCCAATCACTTCACCGCCATCGCGCCGCTAGCCGACCCGGACTCGGCAATGGTGCGCCGGCTGAAGGAACTGGCGCTGCGCTGAGCTGATGCCGCCGAGACGGCTGGACTGCATGGATTTGGGCCCTTGCGTCAAATTATTTTAAGTATAAAATGTTTAGGAATGAAACGCTGCCGGGCGTCCTCGAACTGAAAGGGCGATGGATATGTCGGGTAAACTGAGCCTTGGCCCCTCGGGTCATGTCGATGATTTTGCGCGCCGAAATCTTCCGCCTCTGCACCAATGGCCGGATTTGCTGCTCGATCGTCCGGAATTCCAATATCCCGAATACCTCAACGTCGCGGTCGAGTTGACCGACCGCATCGTCGAGAAGGGGTTCGGCGACCGCATCGCGCTGATCGGCAATGGTCGCCAGCGCACCTACAAGGAGCTGGCCGACTGGTCGAACCGGCTTGCACATGCGCTGGTGGAGAATTATGGGGTCAAACCCGGCAACCGCGTCCTGATCCGTTCGGGCAACAATCCTGCTCTGGTCGCCGCGTGGCTCGCAGCGACCAAGGCGGGTGCCGTCGTGGTCAACACGATGCCGATGCTTCGCGCCGGTGAACTGGGCAAGATCGTGGATAAGGCCGAGATTGCGCTGGCGCTGACCGACAGCCGCATCGCCGACGAGCTGGTTGCCTGCGCAAAGACCAGCCGCTTTCTGAAGCAGGTCGTGAATTTTGACGGCACCTCGAACCATGATGCCGAACTCGACCGGGTCGCGCTGAACAAGCCGGTTCGGTTCGATGCGGTCAAGACCGGCCGCGATGACGTCGCCTTGCTCGGATTCACCTCGGGCACAACCGGCGAGCCAAAGGCGACCATGCATTTCCATCGCGATCTTCTGATCGTGGCGGACGGTTATGCCAGGGAAGTGCTGAAGGTCACGCCGGACGACGTCTTTGTGGGATCGCCACCGCTTGCGTTTACGTTTGGACTTGGGGGATTGGCGATCTTTCCCCTGCGGTTCGGCGCCACGGCGACGCTCCTGGAAAACGCAGCTCCAGGCGAGATGGTCAAGATCATCGAGACGTACAAGGCCACGGTCTGCTTTACCTCACCGACCGCGTATCGGGCGATGATGGGCGCAATGGACAAGGGCGCAGATCTGTCGTCGCTTCGCCTTGCGGTCTCCGCCGGCGAAACCTTGCCGGCGCCGGTCTTCGAAAGCTGGACCCGCAAGACCGGCAAGACGATCCTTGACGGGATCGGCAGCACCGAGTTGTTGCATATCTTCATCACCAATCGTGAAGGGGACGCCGCTGCGGGAACGACGGGGCGGCCGGTGGCAGGTTACGAGGCCAAGATCGTTGACAACGACATGAATGAAATGCCGGCGGGGACGGTCGGCAAGCTCGCGGTTCGCGGCCCGACCGGATGTCGCTATCTCGCGGACGACAGGCAGACAAATTATGTGCGCGACGGCTGGAACCTGACGGGCGATGCGTTCGTTCGGGACGAGAAGGGCCGCTTCTCTTTCGTTGCCCGCGCCGACGACATGATCATTTCTTCCGGCTACAACATTGCCGGCCCGGATGTCGAAGCGGCGTTGCTGTCCCATCCTGCCGTCGCCGAATGCGGTGTTGTCGGCGCGCCGGACGAAGCGCGCGGAATGATCGTCAAGGCCTATGTGGTCGTCGCATCGGGCGTCACGGGCGATGACACGCTCGCGATTGCGCTGCAGGAGCACGTCAAGCGCGAGATCGCACCTTACAAATATCCGCGCGCAATCGAGTTTGTAGCGCAGCTTCCCAAGACGGAAACCGGCAAGTTGAAACGGTTTGCCTTGCGACAGATGGCACAGGCCGGGGCGGCATCAGCCGGCATGGCCGCGGAATGAGAGCATGATGGAGAAGGTTTCGTGAGCAAGCCAAAAGGGCCAGGCCTTGCCGTGCTGCCCGTCGCGAAAAACGAAGTCGGCGGGCGTGCGCAGGTCTTGCAGCCAAGCGGCTGGCCTGCGCCAAAGGGCTATGCCAATGGCATGGCTGCCGATGGTCGCATTGTCGTCACCGGCGGGGTGATCGGCTGGGACAGCGACGAGAGGCTTGCGCAGGGCTTTGTCGCGCAGGTGCGGCAGACGCTTTGCAATATTGCGGCGATCCTTGCCGAGGGCGGCGCCAAGCCGGAACATCTCGTACGCCTGACCTGGTATGTCGTGGACATGGACGAGTATCTCGCAAACCTCAAAGAACTCGGCGTGATCTATCGCGAGATCTTCGGCGCACACTATCCGGCGATGGCGCTGGTGCAGGTCGTGCGCCTCGTCGAGAAAGAGGCGCGGGTCGAGATCGAGGCTACTGCGGTGATACCGCGCTAATCCCGATAGGATGGATCGACGCGGTCGAGCTTGCGCAGCAGAGCAGGCCAGGCGAGATCGCCGTTCCGGTTGGGCCTGTCCACGCGCGGCCGAACCTTGTCAAATGTCTTTTCCAGGATGTCGGTTGCCGGAATCGTCAGCTTCGTATTGCAGGACAGTGCCATCACCTGCACTTGGCAGGCACGCTCCAGACGGAACAGCGTGTTGAAAGCCGATGCGATAGTGCGCCCCACGACCAGCAGTCCGTGGTTGCGCAAAATCATCGCTTCATGATCGCCGAGATCCCTGACCAGCCGCTCTCGCTCGCCGATGTCGTCGGCGATTCCCTCGAAATCGTGATAGGCGATGTGGACGAACCGCATCGAGGTTTGAGCCAGCGGCAATAGCCCGCATTCCATTGCCGAGACCGCCATGCCGGCCGGCGTGTGGGTATGAGCGACGCAATCGACGTCATGCCGCGCCATATGAATTGCGCTATGGATCACAAATCCCGCGGCGTTAACGTTGTAGTCGGAAGCGTTGAACAGCACGTTGCCATCGACGTCGACCTTGATCAGACAGGACGCATCGATTTCCTCATAGAGCATGCCGTAGGGATTGATCAGGAAATGATTGGGCTCACCGGGAACGCGACACGAGATGTGGTTCGCAATCAGTTCGGTCATGTCGTGCATCGCCGTCAGACGGTAGCAGGCAGCCAGATTGACGCGGGCGTCCCATTCTTCCGCGCTGACCTGTTCGCGCACCGACTTGACAATCTTGATCGCGGGAGCATTCAGCGGCGGGTTCATGGCTTGTCTCCGTAGCGGGCGACTCTTGAGTGGCCTCTGTCACAGCCTCTGCGGCAGGGCGTCAGGATAGCTGCAACAGCGGTTGCATCGCAAGGCGCGAAGCCAAGCCCGCGCCACCGGCTTTGCTGCAGGGCAAAAACCCCTCCGTCGCAAATCCTTCATGCGTCGACTATACTTCGTGCCCAAGGCCGTTCTCATTTTTCGAAATCGGAGCTTGTCGCATGAAAACCGTTCGCTTTGCCCTGGTTCTGCTTGCGCTATCCTTGCTGGCGCCGTTGCAATCGGCTCGTGCGGCCGACGTCATCTGCTACAACTGCCCGCCGGAGTGGGCGGATTGGGCCTCGATGCTCAAGGCGATCAAGGCCGATCTCCACTATGATATCCCGCATGACAACAAAAACTCTGGCCAGGCGTTGGCGCAGATTCTGGCCGAGAAGAACAATCCGGTCGGCGACATCGGCTATTTCGGGGTCACCTTCGGCATGAAGGCAAAGGCGCAAGACGCGCTCGAACCCTACAAGCCAGTCAACTGGGACCAGGTCCCGGCCGGTCTGAAGGATCCGGACGGTTACTGGACCACGATCCATTCCGGCACGCTCGGCCTGTTTGTGAACAAGGATGCGCTTGGCGGCAAGCCGGTCCCGGCTTGCTGGAAGGATCTGCTGAAGCCCGAATACAAGGGCATGGTCGGCTATCTCGATCCGACTTCCGCCGCGGTCGGCTATGTCGGCGCGGTCGCGGTCAATCTCGCACTCGGGGGATCTGCCAAAAACTTCGATCCCGCGATCAGTTTCTTCAAGGAGTTGCAAAAGAACGATCCGATCGTTCCCAAGCAAACGTCCTATGCCCGGGTCGTATCCGGCGAGATGCCGATCCTGTTCGACTACGACTTCAACGCGTATCGGGCGAAATATTCGGAGAAGGGCAATTTCGAGTTCGTCATCCCCTGCGAAGGCTCGGTGGTATTTCCCTATGTCGTCGGACTCGTGAAGAATGCGCCCGACAAGGAGAAGGCCAAGAAAGTCATCGACTATCTCCTGTCGGACAAGGGTCAGGCGATCTGGACCAATGCCTATCTGCGCCCTGCGCGCCCGATCGAATTGCCCGATTCCGTCAAGAGCAAGTTCTTGCCCGACAACGATTACGCGCGCGCCAAAAGCGTCGACTGGGGCGAGATGGAAAACATGCAAAAAGGCTTTGTGGACCGCTATCTCGCCGAAGTCCGGTGAGGCAATATGGTGCCTCGGCGTGGAGGCAGGGGCACCATTCCCGAGATGTCGCATAAATCCTTTGTCTGGCTGTGCTTGCTGCCGCTTGTGGTGGTGACGGCCGCTTTCTTTCTGCTGCCGATGGCCCGCCTGGTCGTGACCGGCGCGGAAGGATCGCAAGGGCTTGCCGCATATTTCGCCATTCTGGTCGAGCCGCGCTATCGCGCTACCTTGATCAACACGGTGCTGCTTGCGGCTGCGACAACGGCGGTGACGCTGATCGTCGCGACGATCGCCGGGATGTTCTTGCAGCGGCATCGCTTTCCAGGACGCGAGGTGCTGATTGCGATGTTGACCTTTCCCCTGGCGTTTCCGGGCGTCGTGGTCGGCTTCATGATTATTCTGCTGGCGGGACGTCAAGGTCTGATCGGGGATCTCTCGAACCGTCTGGTTGGACAAAAGCTGGTCTTCGCCTATTCGATCTACGGGCTCTTTCTCGGATATCTCTATTTTTCCATCCCGCGCGTCATCCTCACCATCATGGCCGCAGTACAGAAGCTCGACGTCGGACTTGAGGAGGCTGCGCGCTCGCTTGGCGCAAGTCCGTGGGCGGTGCAGCGCGACGTGGTACTGCCCGCCCTGGCGCCGGCCTTCGTCGCTTCAGGCGCCATTGCGTTCGCGACCGCGATGGGCGCGTTCGGCACCGCCTTCACGCTTGCAACCAACATCGACGTTCTACCGATGTTGATCTATACGGAGTTCACGCTCGCTGCGAATTTCGCAACTTCCGCCGCCTTGTCGGTGGGACTCGGGATCATCACCTGGTTCATCCTGGCGCTCGCCCGCTCGTTTTCCGGCAGCGCGGTCGCCGCGGCGGGGTGAGCCGATGCGGGACCGCCTGATCTTTTCAGTCCAGCTTGCGTTCACGCTGCTCGTTGCGGCTTTCCTCGTCGTGCCCGCGGCGCTGTCGATCATGGCTGGCGTGACCGTAAACTATTTTCGCGGCATTGCCTCGGGCGTGACGTTGCAATGGGTGGCGCAGGTGTGGGAGCTCTATGCCGGCACCATCCTGCTCTCCTTCGTGATCGCCTTTGCGACGCTCGCCGTGACCCTAACCGCCGGCGTGCCTGCCGCCTACGCGCTGCATGTGCGGGGAGGGCGGCTGTCGCGGATCGTCGAGGAGATCATCACATTGCCGCTTGCGATCCCCGGGCTCGCAATCGCGCTGGCGCTACTGTTGACCTATGGGGGCTTCCGCGAGTTTCGCAGTTCATGGCTCTTTATTCTGGTCGGCCATGTAATTTTCACCATGCCTTTCATGGTGCGCTCGGTGATGGCGGTGTTCGCAACCGTCGACGTCAAGACGCTTGATGAGGGAGCCGCTTCGCTTGGAGCCTCGCCCTGGCGGCGGTTTCGCGATGTCATCGTCCCCAACGCGGTTCCGGGCATTTTGGCGGGCAGCCTGATGGTCGTGACACTCTCGCTCGGCGAGTTCAACCTGACCTGGATGCTGCACACCCCCCTGACCAAGACGCTGCCGATCGGCCTTGCCGACAGCTACGCCTCGATGCGGCTGGAGGTGGCATCCGCCTATACGCTGATCTTCTTCATCATGATCATTCCGCTTCTGGTCGCCATGCAGATGTTCGCCGGGAAGGAGCGGGCGAAATGACCGATACGGCCGGACATGGCGCCTCGGTACGCATCGAGAATTGCGGCAAGACCTTTGCCGACGGCACCCGTGCGCTTGAGCCGGCGACGCTTGACATCGATCGTGGCGAAACGCTGGTGCTGCTTGGTCCCTCCGGTTGCGGCAAAACAACGATGTTGCGCATTATCGCCGGCCTCGAACTGCCCGACAAAGGCGGCAAGGTGTTGTTCGACGGCCGCGACATGACGGACGTACCGATCGAAATGCGCAATGTCGGCATGGTGTTCCAGTCTTACGCACTGTTTCCCAATATGAGCGTCGCCGAAAATATCGGCTATGGCCTGAAAATCCGCGGCGTGCCGAAAGAAGAGCGCGCCGCGCGCGTGGCCGATCTGGTCGCGCTCACCAACATCGCGGGATTGGAAAATCGGCGCATCGACCAGCTCTCCGGCGGCCAGCGCCAGCGCGTGGCGCTGGCGCGCGCGGTCGCGATTCGCCCGGGCATCCTGCTGCTTGACGAACCACTGACCGCGCTCGACGCAGCGCTTCGCGAACGATTGCGCGGTGAGCTTAATCGCCTGTTGCGGGCGCTTGGGATCACCGCGATCTATGTGACGCATGATCAGTCCGAGGCCATGGAGCTCGGCGACCGGATTGTTGTGATGCGCAAAGGCGCAATCGCCCAGATCGGTTCGCCGCGTGAGATCTATTTCGAGCCGAAGGATCGCTTTGTTGCCGAATTCATCGGGGCAGCGAACATCATCGAAGCGCCGCTCGAAAACGGTCATCTGGTGTTGCCCGGTGGACGGCAGCCGATCGGCGGAAGCATCACGCTCCCCGTTGCCGTTGCGATGATCCGGCCCGAGACGATCGCCGTCGTCGACGTTGGCGGCGCCATGCTTACGGGTATGATCGACAGCGTCAGCTTTGTCGGCGACCGGCAGCGCATGATCGTGAGGGGGGCATCACACAAGCCGCTCGCCGTCGACGCTCCGAACAGGATCGTGGCAAGGCCTGGTGATCGGGTGGGATTGTCGATCGCGGCCGAAGCGGTCCGTCTTCTGCCCCCGGAGAATTGAAGAACGCCGATGTCGAAACCACTGCTGATTGCCCAGATCTCCGACCTGCATGTCAAACCGCCCGGTCAACTGGCCTATGGTCGCGTCGATACTGCAAAGGCGCTGGAGCGCTGCGTGGCTCACCTGAATGCGTTCAAACCGGCGCCGGATTTCGTGGTGCTCTCGGGCGATCTCGCGGATACCCCGGTCATGGAGGAATATCAGCATCTTGCACGGCTGTTGGCGCCGTTGAAGCAGCCGTTTGCCGCCGTTCCCGGCAATCACGATTCGCGCGAGATGATGCGCGCCGCATTTCCAGGAACGACCTATGCCTCCTCGCACGGGGCGCTCAACCAGAAGATCGATGTCGACGGGCTTGATCTTGTGCTGCTGGACTCAAGCGTGCCCGGCAAGCCGCATGGCGAACTTGACGAACCGACCCTGCAATGGCTCGACGCAACGCTTTCGTCATCGGCGGACCGGCCGGCTCTGCTGTTCTTGCATCATCCGCCGTTTGCGACCGGTATCTCGCACATGGACCGCCAGAATCTGCACAATGCCCGCGAACTGGCGACGATCATCCGCCGTCACCCGCGCGCACGGCTCATTGCCTGCGGCCATGTCCATCGGGCGACCCTCACGATGTTCGCCGGCATCACATGTACGATTTGTCCGGCTCCGAATCATGCGGTCGACCTGGATCTCGACCACCTCCACGAGCCCTCGTTCAAGGTCGAGCCGCCGGCCTTCCACTTGCACGCCTGGTTTGCGGGCGATGGCTTCGGCAGTGTTGTGACCCATCAGGTGCCGATCGGCACATTCGATGGACCGCACCCGTTCTTCGGACCGGACGGGAAGCTGCTTTAGCTTGCCTTCGCGAGATTCTCGTCTTCCGGAGAGTTCAGGTAGGCGCCCGACAGCGTGTCGACCCAGCACAGATGATCGTGGACCTTTTTCACGCCCTCGATGTTTTCCGCGGCCACGATAGCGGCTTGTCGCGAGCGCTCGTCGGTGATGACTCCGCTCAGGTGAACGATGCCGTCGCGCACGATCACGTTCAGGCCGAACGGGCACCAATCCTGTTTTTCCAGGGCGGCAAAGATTCGGTTGCGGATATGGTCGTCGTCGGCGGTCGGATCGGGAACCTCGCGGGCAAGACTTGCGACAGCCTGCAGCAGGTTGGCGCGGGACACGATGCCGACCAGCGCATTTCCGCGTATGACCGGCAGACGCTTGACGTTGTTCCTTTCCATGAGATCGGCGATCTCGGCGAGCGCCGTATCCTCGGTAATGGTCAGCGGCGAAGCGGTCATGACCTCGCCCACCTTGCGGCCCTGCTCGTGAACGAAGTCGGTTGCCAATTTGCCGGGACCAGTCAGGAAGCCCAGCCAACGGCCGCGTTTCTTCAGCGTCCCGATTTCGGGGCGGCGGATCAGATCGCCTTCGGAGATGATGCCAACGAGCTTGCCCGCCGCGTCGATGACCGGCAGGCCGCTCACGTGCCGCTGCAGCATGATATTCGCGGCTTCGAGAATTGTGGTCTCGGGTGAAACCGTGATGACCGCTCTGGTCATGATCTGGTGCGCGCGCATGGGAACCCTGCAAGTTCTTAATGGAGATCGATAAATGCCAGATTATTTGGAATCGTCAGGGCGATGTTGATCGAGATCAATCCCTTATTTGAGCTTGTTCAGCTTGCGATAGGCATTGGACGCCTTCTTCAGCAGTCGCTTCTTTCGTCCGGACGTGAGGAATTGCATGGGCGTCTGCACGCCGCTGCGTTGCAGTTCGGCTGCCAAGGCCTGGCCTCTTGCGCCGTCGTTCAACTGTCCGAGGGATCTTTGCGCTTTGCGGAGCTGCTTGAGCTTGGCTTTCTGCTTCGAAAATTTCTTGTCCGAGAAAAGATCTTCAAAGGAATCAATGGAATAGGTGAGTTTTTTGTTGAGTAGCCTGAGGCGATGGCGTCGCTTTGTCCCCATCTTCGCAAGCTTCCGGCTTCGCTTCAGAAGCTTCTGCTCCCACTCTGCAAACTTGTCTGCGGCATAGACCCCGATCGGCGTGGTGCGGGCCGCTGCGGCTTGCTTGCTCTTTGTGGTGGACCATGGACCGTTTTCGACCCAGTCGGATGCCTGCTCGATCAGCCAGTCGTACCTGACTGAGCGGAGCGCACGCGCCAGGTTGTGGTGCCCCTCGGCGCGTTTCTCGTTCCAGGCACCGACCGCCGACAGCGTCTCAGGCGGCTTCGCGTCGATCGTCTCGATCCGCTCGACCGCGACATCAAGATCACGCACCGCGCCAAGTTCGCCGTTCAGCCATTTCAGCTCGTCCCGGATTTCGTTGCGGACGGCGTCATCGACCATGGGCGAAAAGAACAGGATTGCCGTTCGCAAATGGGTCAGCGCGACGCGCATCATGTGAAGGGCCATTGGGTCGCCGTTGCAGGTCGCTTCCTTGTTGGCGCTCAGGGCATCGAGGTACCGCCGCGCGATAATGCGGAAGGCCGTGTCGCACGCCATGGCGACATTCAGCTTGGCTTTTGTGAGCGGACGCTGCCGCGGCCGAACCGGCTTGGCGCGGGAGGTGGTCTTGCCAACAGGTCTCCGGGAGGGCGGCATGGGCGATCGGGGTGGCGGGCTTAAGCCTCGGTAGCCGATATTATAGGTCCCGCCCGGTCGGGCAACCGTCGGGGCCCTCGGGTGCAGCCCTCAAGCGACCGTCCGATTGCCAAGCTCGGCGCGGAAGCGCAATCTTCCCTTCAACAGGCCGGCGCCGCTCACTGAAAATGGCTGGTCTATGAGGGGGACACATGCGTCTGTTGCGATGCGTCGTGCTTGCTTTGGTTGCCTGCAATTCCGCCGCGTTGGCTCAAGCCAGCTATCCCAGCCGCCCGATCAAAATGATTGTGCCGCTCGCTGCCGCGAGCGCCGTCGATGTGGCGGCAAGGATCGTGACGCAGAAGATGGCCGATAACATGGGCCAGCAAATCGTGATCCTCAACTTGCCCGGCGCATCGGGACTGATCGGCGCCGAGCAGGTCGCGCATGCCGAAGCCGACGGCTACACCATCGGTGGTTTCAACGACAGCATCATGACCATGGTGCCAAATCTGCAGCCAAAGATGCGTTGGGATATCCTGAAGGATTTCGAACCTGTCTCGCTGGTTGCCACCGTGGAGTGGGGCCTGATTACGGGCAATCAGACCCCTTACAAGACGGCAGCAGACCTGATTGCCGCGGCCAAGGCGGCGCCCGGCAAAATCGACTATGGAAGCGGTGGGCCGGGAAGCCCGCAGCATCTGGCAATGGCGATGTTCGCGTCGGGAGCCGGTATCTCCTTGACGCACGTGCCCTATAAGGGAGCGACGCAGGCGGCTACCGACGTCGCGGCGGGGCAAATCCCCGTCGGCTTTCAGGGGCTCGGAACGGTCGCCGCGCTCGTGCGCGGGGGCCAACTCCGGCTGATCGGGGTAAGCACGCCGGCGCGCCTGCCGCAATTTCCTGATGTGCCGACCATATCGGAATCCGGGTTGCCCGGCTTCTATTTCAACTCCTGGTTTGCCATTCTCGCGCCCGGCGGAACGCCGAAGGAGATTGTCGCGCGCCTGAATGCCGAGGTCGGCAAAGCACTCGCGGACGCGGATGTCCGGCGCAAGCTGGAGGATTTGGGCTTTGCCATACGCGGCTCCTCCCCCGAAGAGCTCGGCGCGATGACGCGCGAGCAGCTCGCCAAGTATGCGCGCGTGATAAAAGAGATGGGCATCGGCAACGAATGAAAACCGGCCATCGGTGGGGCGCTCGAATTTGATTCAAATCGCCACGGACCAGCTGTTTCCGGTTGAAAATGACTTGGCGCTACGGAAGGATGGGGGTCTGGCCATTGCCTTTGGAGTGCGAACTGGCGTGCCTCAGGACAAGACCGGAGATGCTCGCCGACTGTCGAGCAACAGATTATCGGTGCTCCGCAAGCATCCGTACTTTGCGGACCTCGAGCCGGAAGCGTTCGAGCAGCTCTTCCGCTATGCGAAACTCACGACGTTCAAGCGGGGCGCCACGATCTGCTCCAAAGGGGATCCCGGTAACAGCCTGTTTGCAGTGATATCCGGCACAGTGAAGATCAGCGTTTCGTCTCCGGATGGACGTAACGCAATCCTCAATCTGATTGGCGCCGGCGATTTGTTCGGCGAGATCGCGGTGCTCGACGGGCAGGCACGCACGGCCGATGCAACAGCAAACACCAACTGCGAGATCTATGTTATCGACCGGCGCGACTTCCTGCCCTTCGTGCGAAGCCAGCCGGCGCTGGCGATGAAATTCATCGAAATACTCTGTGCGCGGTTGCGATGGACCAGCGACCAGGTCGAGCAGGTTATCCTGCAGGATCTACCGGGCCGGCTTGCCGCCACGTTGCTCGGCCTGATCGAAAAGCGCAAACGTGACCCCGACAGTCGAACCATTGCCGTCACCCAGCAGGAAATCAGCGAAATGGTTGGGATGACGCGCGAAAGCATCAACAAGCAGTTGCGAGCCTGGGCTGCACGAAGCTGGGTTCGGCTCGAACATGGTGCCATCGTCGTGCTCGACGCCGAAGCGCTTCGGGGACTCGCGGAAGCCGGGCCCGCAACCGAGCTTTGAAACGGCTTGTCCTGTTTCGTGACAGGTATCGCATTCCCCTCAAAAAGATTTTGCGGCAAATGTGAAGCAGGTCGCATTGCGGTGCGGCAAGGCGCGCTATTGGAGCGCATGCATTCCTCAATGGAGGCACGCCATGCAGCGACCTCAGCACAAGTTTCGCGTCGCCGACCGCCATGTCGTGTGGAATTGGACCACGATCATTCTCGCTGTCCACGCCATTATCTTTCTTACGCTGGTCGGCCTCGCGGTGGGCTATCCGGGTGCATCGGAATGGATTTCGGCAGCGGTTCAGTCGGAGTTCGTCAACGCCCAACCGCCTGCAGCCGCGCCTACTCAAATCGCGCATCCAGCCGAGCCAATCCAGACGGTGAGCAGCAATTAATCGCCTGCCGGATTGGCAAGGCAACTATCTGACATAGCGCTCAGAGATAGCCTGCGCCGGCTTCGGCAGCGAAGCGTCCGGGATCTCCTTCCCAAACGATTCGTGCGTGTTCCAGCACATAGACGCGGTCGGCATGTGGCAGCGCGAATGTCACGTTTTGTTCGCCGAGCAAAACAGTGATGGGCGTCGTCTGCCGCAGCCTCTCCAGCGCCTTCGACAATTGTTCGAGAATGACCGGCGCAAGCCCCAGCGTCGGTTCGTCGAGGATCAGGATCTTCGGCTGCATCATCAGCGCGCGGCCGATCGCGAGCATCTGTTGTTCGCCGCCGGACAAGGTTTGGGCAAGCTGGTTCTGACGTTCCCTGAGGATCGGAAACAGATCGAACAGCCAGGTAAGCTGACTTTGCCTGTCGGCGTCCGAAAGGTGCTGCCCACCGAGGTCGAGATTCTCGCGCACCGTCATTTCGCCGAACAATTCGCGCGATTCCGGGCACTGCACGATACCGCTGCGCGCAATTCGGGCCGGGCTGACGCCGCGGAGCTTTTCGCCGTCGCGGATGATCTCCCCGGAGTAGGGCAAGAAGCCTGAGATCGTGTTGAACAGCGTGGTCTTGCCTGCGCCGTTCAAGCCCACAATCGAGACGAATTCGCCGTGATGGATATGAATAGAGACATTCTCCAGCGCCTGCGCCTTGCCATAGTGCACGCTGAGATTCTCGACCCGTAGCGCCGGCACCTTGTCCTCGAAGCTGGTCTCGGGGCGGGCATGCGTTTCGATGGCGCCGCCGAGATAGACCCGGCGCACGGTCTCGTTGCGCATGACGTCGTCGGCGCGGCCGGTGACAATCTCCTCCCCGAGATACATCGCCAGCACGCGGTCGACCAGCGCGGCGACGCTTTTGACGTTGTGGTCAACCAGCAGCACCGCGCGTCCCTCGTCGCGAAAGCTGCGGATCAGCTCGGAAAAAATGGCGACTTCGGCCAGCGTCAATCCGGCGAAGGGCTCATCGACGAGAACCACTTTGGGATCACGCGCGATGGCCTTTGCAAGCTCGAGCCGACGGAGATCCGCGAACGGCAAAGTTGGCGGGCGCCGATCCATGACGCCACCGAGGCCGACGCGCTCTGCGATCCATTTGGCGCGTTCGGTCAGCGCCTTGTCCGGGAACAGCATGAACAGGCTGTCGGGCAGCAGCGCGACCATGATGTTCTCGATCACGGTTTGCCGGTTCAGCGGGCGCGAGTGCTGAAACACCATGCCGAAACCCTTGCGCGCGATCTTGTGCGCGGGCAGGCCGGCCACATTCTCTCCCTGGAAGACGACGTCGCCTGCAGTCGGTCGCTCGATACCCATGATTGTCTTCATCGCCGTCGACTTCCCGGAGCCGTTCGGCCCGATCAAGCCGAAGATTTCGCCCTCTCGCAGATCGAGGCTGAGATTTTTCACGGCCGTGAGGCCGCCGAAGCGTTTGGTCAGGCCGCGG
>Ga0310917_10000454_pt1 | contig 17910 bp, 16 predicted proteins | sample GREbulkMGLF178_FD_203531 | JGI IMG/M metagenome (GOLD analysis project Ga0310917, IMG submission 203531) | Lab enrichment of tropical soil microbial communities from Luquillo Experimental Forest, Puerto Rico - GRE.bulkMG.LF178 | ecosystem: Environmental > Terrestrial > Soil > Tropical forest >... | reverse complement strand
CGCAGACAGACACGCGCCCGCTGTCGCGGGTGCGAAGGCCTTCGAGAACTTCGACGGTGCTGGTTTTACCGGCGCCGTTGGGACCAAGCAGCCCGAAAACCTCGCCTTCCTCCACCGAGAAACTGACCCCGCGCACGGCTTCCACGTCGCCGTAGCGTTTGACAAGGCTTTCCACTTGAAGGATGGCGTTGCCCATAGCCGCTTGTTCCGATCGGAGCAAGGAGATTTATAGGATACCGCAGATGCTCTGTTTGTGCGGATTCCCATGGTTTGCCAAAGGCCGTCGCTGTCTCTCCTTGACATTCTACATATGGACGTGTATATGTGTCGAATGTCTAGGAGAGGATATGCCCATCGAAAAGTCTGATCTCCTGCAAGGCACCCTGGATCTGCTGATCCTGAAGATTGTCGCGCTCGGTCCCGTTCATGGGTACGGGATCGCGCAGCGCATCCGACAGATTTCGAAGGAAGTTTTGCAGGTGCAACAGGGCTCGCTGTATCCCGCGCTGCACCGTTTGGAGAAGCGCGGCTGGCTCGATGCCGAGTGGGGCCAATCGAGCAACGGCAGAGAAGCGAAGTTCTATAAGTTATCGGCGAGGGGCCGCAAGCAGTTGGCGAGTGAGGAATCGAACTGGAATCGTTTGGCCGGCGCGGTGTCGCAGATCCTCGAAACCGCAAGTTAGGAGCGTCCTATGTCCTGGTGGAAGATTTTCTTTCCCAAGCGTGCGTCAGGCCCGCAACTCGATTCCGAACTGCGCTTTCATATTGACGAGCTCATCGAAGCCAACATCGTCGGAGGGATGCCACCGGAGGAGGCGCGCCGCCGGGCCATGCTGGAATTCGGCGGCCAAGAGCAGGTGAAGGAAGAAGTGCGCGACGTGTATCGCGTGCGGATCATGGACAGCGCCGTCGCCAATCTAAAATCCGCGATGCGCTTCATCCGCAAATCGCCTTCGTTTTCAGCCACGATCATCCTGACCTTGGCGCTCGGAATTGGCGCGAACAGTGCGGTGTTTTCCGCCATCGACGCGATTCTGCTGCGTCCTCTGCCGTTTCCCGAAGGCGATCAGTTGATGTTCCTGAATCAGTACAATCTCAGAGTGAAAAGCCCGCAGACCCAACTCTCGACCCTCCGGCTGGAAGACTGGAACCGGATGAATTCGACGTTTCAAGCCATCGCCGGCTATTACACCGGGGACAGCTCGGAAACGTCCGGCACCTTGCCGGAAAAGGCAACCGAAGCCTTCGTGACGCCTCGCTTCCTCGAGGTATTGGGAGTTTCGCCGGCTCTGGGGCGCGATTTCAGTCCGGAGGAGCAACACTTTGGCGGTCCGGCGGCACTGCTTATCAGCGACCGGTTTTGGCGGCGCCGTTTTGCCGCCGATCCAGCTGCCTTGGGCAAGAAGTTGCGGATCGATGGGTACTCTCAGTCGATTGTCGGGATTATGCCTGCGTCATTCGCTTTTCCAAGCCGCGACGTGGATTTATGGGCTTCCGTCCCGACGGATGCTCCGTATGCACAAGATCGAAGTTCGACGTGGTACACGACCATCGGGCGCTTGAAACCGGGAGTCACACTTGCGCAGGCGCGCGCCAACCTCGCGACGGTTCAAGCAGAACTGGGCAAGCAGTACCCAAAGACAGACGGGGAACTTGCGGTTGCGATTGAGCCACTCAAGGAGACAACAGTCGGCGGCGTGCGCGGTTCGCTGTGGATGTTGTTTGGATCGGTGTCGCTGCTTCTGCTGATTGCTTGCACGAATATTGTGACGTTGCTTTTGGCGCGGGCGACCCAGCGTGAGCATGAGATCTCCGTCCGAACTTCGCTCGGCGCGCCGCGCTCGGCGTTGGTCGCGCAGCTGCTGACGGAGACTTTTGTCTTGGCGCTTGCGGGAGCGCTGCTTGGCCTGATAGTGGCGGGCGGAGCGTCGAGAGTGTTTGGCCTGCTTGCAGGCAGCCTGCCCCGCGTCGATGAGATTCACCTGGACGTGCGAATCGTTGCGTATTCCCTGTTATGCTCCGTGGTCGCGACCCTTCTCTGTGGCGTATTACCCGCGATTCGTGGAACGAGAAGGAATTTGTCGAATTCCCTGGCCCAGAACGGCCGCAGTCAAGTCTCGGGACGGATTCCCCTGCAGTGGTTGCTGGTCGGCACCCAAGTGGCCCTGGCCGTCACCCTCCTGATGGGAGCGGGATTGCTGCTGCGCAGCTTTCAAGCCCTCGGCCACGTCACGCCGGGTTTTGATGCAAGCCACGTCTTGACTTTCCACGTGAGCGGCTCATGGGGAGAAACCGCGGACATGAGACGGCTGACGCAGCGGATCGACGGCATTATCGAGACCTTGCGAAATATGCCCGGCGTGCAGGGTGCCGCGGATTCGGCAGAACTGCCAGGCGTCCCGACGGAGTTCCAAACGGAACTCAAGTTTGCCGAGGGCCCAGCGGATCCGGAGCACAAAATCGTGGCGGAAAGCCGCTTCGTCTCGCCGGGATATTTTTCGACAATGCAAATCCCACAACTTGCGGGGGAACCCTGCCAAGAGCCGAAACTCCTTGTTAGCCCTAACAGTCCGGGCGGCGTCCGAATGGAGGCCGGCTCCCTAAACGTTCTGGTGAATCACAGCTTCGCCGACACGTATCTTTCGGGCTCGAATATCATCGGCCGACATCTTCAGGTCGTGGGAAATGCTTTTCTGCGGCCAGAAGACGGCGGCGAAATTCGCGGGATTGTGGGAGACGCGCGGGAAGAAGGTCTGAACCGCGAACCCGGTCCCACGGTGTACTGGTGCATCAGCGCTCCGCGCCCCGACCCCTACTATTTGGTTCGCACGCACACGGAACCGATGGCGTTGGCGGAGACGCTGCGCAAGGAGGTTCGCAACATCGAACCGGCGCGCTCCGTGTTCGACATCATGCCGCTCGAAGAGCATTTGACGGACGCCTTCTCGGAAAACCGGCTCCGCACCATTCTTCTGACGTTCTTCGCAGTTACTGCGGTGTCTCTCGCTTGCGTAGGCTTGTATGGAACGCTCAGCTACACCGTGAGTGTCCGACAGAGGGAAGTGGGCTTGCGTCTGGCTCTCGGAGCCTTGCGAGAACAAATCGTGAGACAGTTTGTCCTGCAAGGGCTCCGCGTTACCTTGCTCGGCTGTCTTGCGGGCTGCGGCCTCGCGGCCGCCTTTGCGCGGATCCTGTCGGGCATGCTGTACGGCGTTTCTCCCACCGACGCCGCAACGCTGTCAGCGGTCATTTTCCTGATGCTGGCTGTTGCCGGGGCCGCTTCTCTCGTGCCGGCCATTCGCGCCGCACAGGTGGAACCCATGCAGGTTCTGCGCGAGGAGTAGTCCCTAAACTAAGGGCGCTCTTCATTTCCAAGGATCAAGCCGATTTGCTCTGAAGCAACTTTGCCAGACGGCCTCAGGTGGGAAAATAATCCAGTTGCAAATTCTGCGTGAACTTACTTGTGGCGCTTCGTTCGCGGGGCGGCGCGCTTCAAGGTCTGAATTCTCGACGGCTGCCAGCGGTGCCGTTTCAAGTCCACGCGAAATTCAACGACGGAAACACCTTCGGTTTCGAGAAGCTTTTTTTGGAGCAAAGCGTGCGGGCCACGAATGAGGATTTTGCCACGGTCGCCGATCACGCGGTGCCACGGAATGCCTTTTCCCGAAGGAGTGGCAGCCATGGCGCGCCCGGCGGTGCGCGCGCCTCCGGGCAATCGCAGGGCTCTGGCAAGCCCCCCGTATGTTAGAACCTTGCCTCGAGGAATGCGTTGCACGAGACGGTATACGTTATCCCAGGACATGTGCGGAACACTCCAGAGATCCGAGAGTTCGAAAGCGCGAATTTGCGTATCGTAGGTGCGAGCACCCCGAAGAACAAGAGAAAAATGCGGTGAGGGGGTTTAATAAAATGGCTTAGAGTCTGCCGATGGCGGCGGGAAACGGGAATGGAGCCCGAGCAAAGCATACGGAAATCCAAAACCAATCGTTCTGGTTGAAAAGCAATCGAGCGCAGCAGCAAAAAATGATGAGGTGATAACCACTAGTACCTTTAGGGTGAAGCCGTTACTGATACGGTGCAACTTTTGATGAAATTCCGTGTCTAATATTGCAGAGCGTAGTGGAAGCTCGTTACACTACGGCAACTGCAATCGAGCACGAGACGAGGTAAGGTCATGGCTTTTGTTCGCCGCAAAGGGAATTCGTTCTACTTGGTGCACAATGTGCGCCGCGGCGAAAAAGTACTGCAACTTCATCTGGCGCGGCTCGGACAGCGCGCGCGTATTACCGATGAGGTCGTCAAGGAAGTATCGAAGAAGCATCCGTTCGTGGAGCTTAATTGGAGAGCTCTGCGAGAGCAGTGCAATCACTCCGCGGACCTGGGAGATCCCAACTCTCCGACGGTTCAAAAACTGGTATCTTCTCTTCGTACCCTCAATCTTGAATTGGCGGATGTCCTTCCGCCGCTCGTCCGAATTTCAGAATCGCCCGTGGTGGCAAGGGAGTTGCTAGTACAATTGCGGCTCCTGCAGTCGACCATCCAGGTCAAACTCGAACAGTTTGACCGGGGGCGCGGGCGGTACGGCAACCCGCACGGGCGGGTTCGCTAGGAGGCGGTCATGGACGACTACACTCTTTCTCTCGATCCAAGCAAGCGCAGCACGGATACGATTGATTTTCAGTCGGCACTGCGATCGAAGATTGTGGGTCAAGAAGAGGCCGTACAGGCGCTGGTTGACTTGTACCAGGTGTTTCGCGCCGGCTTGAATTCTCCGGGACGCCCCGTTGGGAACCTGCTGTTTCTGGGGCCCACGGGATCCGGAAAAACGCGCATCGTCGAAGCGGCGGCGGAGATCCTGTTTGGGGATGCCCGCGCGGTTATCAAGGTCGATTGCGCGGAGTTTCAACACTCCCACGAGATTGCTAAATTGATTGGTTCGCCTCCCGGCTATTTGGGGCATCGCGAAACTCATCCGCTGATCACCCAGGAGACGCTGGCGGCCTGCCACACCGAAAAGCTGAAACTAAGCTTCTTGCTCTTTGATGAAATTGAGAAGGCCAGCGACGCCCTGTGGCAGTTACTGCTGGGCATCCTGGATAAGGCCACTTTGACGCTTGGCGACAATCGGAAAGTGGACTTGTCGAAGACGGTTATTTTTCTCACCTCCAACCTGGGCGGCGGAGAGATCAGCGAACTGATGGAAGGCGGCATGGGCTTCATCCAGCCGAAAGACAAACCGGCGACTAGCCTGGACGAAAAAGTGCAGCGCACGGCCGTCGAGGCGGCGCGGCGCAAGTTCTCCCCCGAATTCATGAACCGCCTGGACAAAGTTGTGGTCTTTCATCCGTTGCGCAAGGAGCAGTTGCAGGAAGTCCTGGACATCGAATTGGGCCAGGTCCAGCAGCGCGTGCTGGACACGGCGAAGGGCCAGTTTCTTTTCCGCGTCACACCGGCTGGCCGTGATTTTCTGCTCGAGGAAGGTACCGACCAGCGTTACGGAGCACGACACCTGAAGAGGGCCATCGAACGGCACGTTGTCTACCCGCTGGCGAACCTACTTGCCACCGATCAGGTGAATTTGGGAGATTTGGTGTGCATCGACTGGGATAAGACAAACAACCGGCTCACTTTTGTGCGGGAAGGAGAGGGGGCTTTGGTGGAACCGGCAGCAAAGCGTGCGGGAGCCGCGGCTGCCGGGGCCGAGGTGACCGACGGCAAGTTCGCAAGCGCGCCCGAGGAGACGGTCGCGGAGGAAAAGAAGACCCGTGCGGCTCAGCCTGGAGCGGCGCCTGCCGCGGCCCCGCAAAGTCGCAAAAAGCAAGATCGCTCTAATTCCTAGGCCCTGGTCACGCCCAAGGTCTCTTAAAGCAAAACTTTAACTCCTTTGGCGGGGGCGCCCGAAGACGGCGCCCCTTTTTGTCGTTTGTGACGTGACACAAAGTGTTCTGCTCCCGGGGTCTTGGTCTCTCATTTTTGCCTAAAAGGGAACGCAATCTCAGTTTGTGAGACGCCTACAGAATTTGAAATTCCGTATCTGACTGAAAGTAGTGCGTTTCCTTGCCGGCAACAAGGTGAAAAAGATTGGCATGCGCCATGCTCTATCTCATTTTTCGCGCGGAGGCTGAGACGCGCGTCGCGTTTGGGGCAACAGACGCGGAGAAGAGGCAAAGCGATGAGAGCTGCTGTCCGTCATCAACTGGACCCGAGCATCCGTAGCAACGATACGCGGGATTTTCATGCTTCCTTGCGCGCCAAGATTGTTGGCCAGGAAGAAGGCATACAGTCCCTGGTGGACATGTACCAGGTCTTTTGTGCCGGATTGAACTCGCCGGGCCGGCCCGTAGGGAACCTGCTCTTTCTCGGGCCAACGGGCTCCGGAAAGACCCGCATCGTGGAGGCAGCGGCCGAGATCCTGTTTGGGGATGCCCGCGCGGTCATTAAGGTAGATTGCGCGGAATTTCAGCACTCCCACGAGATTGCCAAGCTCATCGGTTCTCCTCCGGGCTACCTCGGTCACCGCGAAACCCATCCCCTGATTACCCAGGAAGCCCTGGCGGCCTGCCACACGGACAAGCTGAAGCTCAGTTTTTTGCTTTTCGATGAAATTGAGAAGGCCAGCGACGCGCTTTGGCAATTGCTGCTGGGCATGCTGGACAAAGCGACGCTAACCCTGGGTGACAACCGGCGCGTCGACCTTTCGCAGACGGTCATTTTCCTGACCTCGAACCTCGGTGGCGGTGAGATTACCGAAATGATGCAGGGCGGCATGGGCTTCATTCAGCCGGCGGACAAGCCTGCCGCCAGCTTGGATCAAAAAGTGGAGCGCACCGCGGTCGAAGCCGCGCGCCGTAAGTTTGCGCCGGAGTTTATGAACCGGCTCGACAAAGTGGTGGTTTTTCATCCGCTGCGCCGCCAACAGTTAGAGCAAGTTCTCGAGATTGAACTGGCCCAAGTGCAGGACCGCGTACTGGAAACGGCCAAAGGGCAGTTTCTCTTCCGCGTGACCCAGCCAGGCCGCGATTTTCTTCTGCAAGAAGGCACGGATCAGCGGTATGGGGCGCGCCACTTGAAAAGAGCCATCGAGCGCCATGTGGTCTATCCAATGGCGAACTTGCTCGCCACCGAGCAGGTTCATCTGGGGGACCTCATTTGCATCGACTGGGACAACGAGCAGGATCGCTTGACCTTTGTTCGCGAAGGCGAAAACCTCGCCTTGCCGGTCCGCAAACCGGAGCCGGCTGCGGCAGCCAAAGCCGCTAGCGCCCGAAATGGCAGGTCTGCGGACGCTCCAAACGCCACGCCTTCTCCCGAGCCGCGCCTAGCTCGGTAATCAATTTCCCTCAAGTACGCCCTCACTTCCCCCTCGGCCCGGGTGCCCCAGCCACCCGGGCTTTTTATTTTCGTCCTTTGTTTTCACTCAGTTAACGCGATCCCACTGACAAAGGCCAGCAAGACCCCGAGATGCAACTGCGCGAGTTGCGTGGCCCGTGACCGCGATGTTCCCCTGAGTCCCAAACTGCTGGAAGCCTTACGCACCTATTGGCGCTGGAAGAAACCTAAGGGTTTTCTGTTCTCCAGCACCTTTGGCCATCGTGGCCAGGAACAGCCCTTCTGTGGCAAGACGGTTTGAAATATCTGCAAAGAGGCTTGCAGGAGGAATCGAGGAAACAGTATCGAGGATGATCGGTTAAGCCGACCCGACTGCCGCACCACCACCTACCGCGTAGCGGTTTAGTCCAAGGCAGGTAATGGGGTGCTCCCCATTACCTGCCGGAATCGCCATTGTCCGAAATGCCAGACCAACGCACGCGAGAAGTGGCTCGCCAAGCGCCAACAGGAGTTGCGGCCGGTAACTGTTCGCCACATCGATAGAGCAATCGTCCAGGGAGGATTCTAGTTCTTGGTAGCGACGAACTTCGCCTCCAGCCCTTCGTACACTTCCTCAGCCCTCCGCAGGGCTTCCTGAACATTGTCGCAGATGTTCTCTTCTCCAACGACTTCAGCGAACTCAGCCTGGTGGATCAACCGAGAGGGCTGTTCGCGTGCGCCGCACAGGATCAGCGTCCGTTTGCTGGCGTGCAATTGTTTGGCGACTTCTTCCAGGGCGAAGAGCCCGGTAGCGTCGAGGGCTGTCATGTTACGAAGGCGCAGGATCACGACTGGTGGTAGCTTGTGAAGGTTCTCGGTCACCACGGAGATCTTGTCCGTCGCGCCGAACAAGAACGGGCCGTGGATGCGGAAGATCGTAGCATAGTAGGGGATGTCTTTGTCCTGGAGAATGTGCACGCGACCGTCTTCAATGTAGTCGTCCGTGACTTGCGAGATCGTGGTCGTGGCCGCGATGCGGCTGATGAAAAGAAGTGCCGCCAGAATCATTCCGGCTTCCACCGCGACGGTAAGGTCGGCGAAGACGGTGAGTGCAAAGGTTACAAGCCAAATGCTGATGTCAGTCTTGGTGAGTTTTAGCAACTGGGGGATCTCGCGCCACTCGCCCATGTTGTAGGCAACGATCATTAGGATTCCAGCGAGCGCGGCCATCGGTACATAGCTAACCAGTGGCGCGGCAAAAAGCAGAACGCACAGCAGCGTGGCGGCGTGAATCACGCCTGCGACTGGAGACTGCGCGCCAGAGCGGATATTGGTGGCGGTGCGGGCAATGGCTCCCGTAGCGGGCAACCCGCCGAACATCGGAGAGAAGATGTTGGCAACCCCCTGTCCGATTAACTCGACATTCGGATTGTGGCGGTCGTTGCTCATGCGGTCCGACACGACCGCTGACATGAGCGATTCGATAGCACCCAGCATGGCAACTGTGAACGCCGGGCCGAGCAGGCCGTGGATCAAGTCGGTCCGGAATCTCGGCACTACCAGATGCGGCAGGCCGCTCGGTATTCCACCAAAACGCGTCCCAATCGTATCCACGGGCAGCCTGAAGAAATACACGGCCAGCGTTCCCAGAATCAGAGCAACGATTGGCCCTGGGATACGGGCAGAAACGCTGCGGCAGACAATCAGGGTCAGCACCGTGAGCACGGCGAGGGCGGTGGCCGCGTACGAGAGCGTGTGGAAATTGCGGGCGAGGGCTTCCATACGGAGCGAGAAGACGCCGGGCACTTTGTCAAGATGCAAGCCGAAGAAATCTTTGATCTGTGTGCTCGCGATGAGGACGGCGATGCCGTTGGTGAATCCAATGACGATGGGGCGCGGAATAAATTTCACACTGCCGCCCAGTCCCGTTACGCCCATGATGACGAGGAGGACCCCAGCCATCATGGTGCACAAGAACAGACCTTCCACGCCGTGCGCAGCGACGATTCCTGCCACAACAACTACGAAGGCGCCCGTCGGGCCGCCGATCTGCGTCTTCGACCCACCCAGCGCCGAGATCAAGAAGCCCGTAACAATTGCGCAGTAGATGCCGGCCTGCGGCGTGAGCCCCGAGGCAATAGCAAAGGCCATCGCCAGCGGGAGAGCGACGAGGCCGACTGTGATTCCGGCAATCAGGTCGAGCAGAAACTTGTGGCGATCGTAATCGCGCAGACAAAGTATAGACTTCGGAACCCAGCGTTCTTCCAAGAGCGCACGCGCCATTTTCACATTATCGCAGGGGCCAAGGCGGTCGGGTAGAGGACGGAGGCACAGCGAACTCTCCCAAGCAATATATCGACACGCGCGCATCTCAGGACGGCTCGCAAATGACGGGCAAACCTTCCGCAATCCTGGTAAGGGAAGGGTTGCCGAAAATATACGAAGGAATTACTTAGCATCTGCCGTTGTGAGTGTAATGGCGATATTTCGCCAACAATCTTTAGCAGGGCAGATCACGCTGGTGACCTTCACCGGGCACTTCTTCAGTGCTAGGCAGGACCAGCGGACACTCCTCACAAAGACGAAGGTCTTCCATCAAGAGCAGATTTCCGTTTATTCTCCCTTCAGAAAAGCGAGCACCAAAATGGAATATATTTTCAATCACCCATGGGAACTGGGCCTGCTCCTCGGGATCGTCCTGGCCGTCGTCCTGGATCTTGGACGGCGCGTTGCCGTCCGTTACCAAATTGAGCTATCCCCGCAACGCAAGGAGCAGATGGGCACGATCCGAGATGGGCTTTTCATACTGGTCAGCCTTCTCCTGGACCCTGACCTTCGCTTGCGCTTCATGGAGCGCCGCTCCTTGCTGGTAGAGGAGGCTATTTCGACCGGTACCACCTATCTCCGCGCTGGCACGCTTCCGCAACCTTAATCGAGATCATTCCAAGCAACTGCTCCGGGAATACGTGGATGCACGTCCAATCGAAACCTCAGGCTGCTCACGGTCCAGTGGGCGTCCCTGGGATTCGCTTTCGCAAACGCGCGAAGGAATTGCCCCAGCTTCGCCGGTACGGCAATCAGTTGCCGGATCGCCCCTACAGTCTCTTTGCCGTGGGCAACCAGGCAGTAGAGCGCACGCGCCTCGGCTACCGCTGATTGTTTACACAGGGTATCGGCCGGCCATTGCGCCCCCTCGTTACTTCTCGAGCTCTACGACGTGCGCCTTGTAATTAATCAGGATCGAGGAAAATTCCCGCAAGATGTCTTGCCCAACGATGCCCTGGCTGTCCTTCAAGATGTCGGGGTAGCGGAACACGACGCGCGATGGGTACTCGTCCGTGGTCTTAAAATGGTCTCCGTCGAGCCGCAGACCGACACCAGTGGAAAAAGAAAAGCTCACATTCGACCCGGTATCGAGCAGGAGTCGGGCTTCTTGTTTGTCGAGTGTCGCGCGAAGGAAGATCAGCCCGGCGTGCGTCTCAAACGGAATGCGGTGGTCCGCGGCTGCGCCGACGCGGCGCCGGCGAGCAGTGCCACGAAAATGCAAAGTGTACCTAAAGTGTACCCGACTCGGGCGAACTTAGCGGTTGCGGCGGCGGGAGCGGAGCGTAAAATCAGTAACTTGCGTGCTCAATGGGCATAGAGAGTTCCCCAGCCACCCGGGCTTTTTCTCTTTGTGTCCCCAAATGCTAAAGTAACCCTGGAGCGAGAATGGCCATCGTATGGGTCATCGAGGCTGGAGTGAGTGCGTCCGGTAGCCAATGGGATTTACGCGCTAGGGGCGAGAGCCAAGCGCGCCGGCGAGCTGGTGCGCGCGCCGGCCTCCTGTCAATTGGCCTTTTGTGTATGCTCGTTCTGCTCGCGCCGGTGGCGTCCGCGCAGCGCACCGTGCTTAGGCCGGGATGGAATATGTTCACGCCGCAGCAGGACATCCAGTTGGGCAAGCGAGCTGCCGCGGATGCCGAGAAACAATTACCCCTTTGCCGCGCGCCCCAAGTCGACGCTTATCTGACGCAACTGGGAATGCGGCTGGTGGCGAAGCTTCCTACGGGCGGAGTGCAATACCCCTTCGAATTCCATTGTGTGAATGACAAGGCCATCAACGCGTTTGCCTTGCCCGGCGGATACGTTTTTGTCAATCGTGGTGCAATCGAAGTGGCTGACAATGAAGCCCAGCTCGCCGCCGTGATGGCGCACGAACTCTCGCACGTGGCCTTGCGGCACGGGACGAATCAGGCGACCAAGGCTCAGGCGGCGCAAGGCGTTCTCGGGATTGCCAGCGGCATTTTCGGCGGCTCGACCGGTGGGGCACTATTGAGCGAGTTGGGCGCGTTTGCCGCTGGAGGCGTGCTGCTGCGCTACTCACGAACCGCCGAATCGCAAGCGGATGTGATGGGCACGCAGGTGCTCTACGACAGCGGCTACGACCCGCGCGCCATGGCGCAGTTTTTCGAGAAGCTCGAAGCCGAGACCAAGGGCCAGAATCCGCCTGAGTTTCTCTCCGACCATCCGAATCCCGAGCATCGACTCGAACGCGTGGAGGGGGAAATCGACAAACTGGGCGGTGTCCCTCGCAATGCCAAGCGGGATTCCGGAGAATTTGAAACTATCAAGCGCGAAGTCCTGGCTCTGCCGGTGGTGAAGAAGCTGACGCCGGGCGCTGCGGGGGCGGCAAAAGCTCCTGCGCCTCCGTCGGGGAATTTCGCTGCTTATCAGGCCAAGGCTTACACGCTGCAATATCCGGACAACTGGAAGAAGTATGCCGACAATGACGCGAACAACGTTTCGTTCGCGCCGGAAGGGGGCGTGGTGGACGACGGCACCGGTCATGCTGCACTTGCCTACGGGCTCATCGTAAGCGTGTCCCAGGCCACCGGGGAGCCAAACGATTGGGACGCCCTAAACAACGCCACCGAGCGGGCTATTCACGACCTTCAAAAGTCGAACCCGAACATGAAGATTACGCGCCAGTCGGAGCGCGTCCGCTTGAATGGCCAGCCCGGCCTCGCCACGTATCTCAGCAACGATTCTCCGTTAGGCGGTCAGGAAACAGATTGGATGATTACTGCACTACGTCCCGAGGGGCTAGTCTCCTTCGTCTGTGTGGCTCCCCAGGCCGCCTACGCAAAATACGACAAAGCCTTTAACGCCATCCTCGACAGCGTGCGGTTCCAGAAGTAGTGCCAGTCCGCGAGTCTGTTGCGGAGGATTCCAGCTGATGAGACTCGCAAACATCGGAACGCCGGGTTACCCCGAATCGAGTTGAGCCCTTTTTGTAAGTCTCAGCGCGGGATGGGATAACGACCGGATGCACAACTGCGGCGCGCTGAAATCTGCGCCTTGCGAGGGGAGCTCTGCGAAGCGCGCTCAATTAGCCGCTCGGTCCAAGGCTGCCAGCGATTGAAGCTCCCTGTTCGCAAATTCCCCTGGCAGACGCGCATAACCAAGGCCTTCACACTGCCGCTGCCCATTGGTCAGCATCCATCGCAGCAGGTCCCGCAATGCAGCCGTTTTCACTCGATCGTGGCCTTCCAATGGCACCAGCAGCCAAGTCAACGTGGCAATCGGGTACGCGCGCTTTCCAGCGGCATTTGTAATGGAACGGCCAAACTGATCATTCCCGGGAATCTCCACCGTCTTGGCCGCGTTAGTCACGCTGTCCAGATCCGCCTTCACGTATTCGCTGGAAGCGTTGCGGACCGCGGCGAAATCCAGTTCGTGATGCAACGCATACAGAAACTCGACATAGCCGATCGAATTTGCTGTCTTGCGCACTGCCGTGGCGACTCCTTCGTTGCCAACGGCGCCGTCGCCTACGGGCCACCGCACGGTTGTTCCCATTCCCTGGTTTGACTTCCATTCCGCGCTCACCTTGGAAAGGTAATCCGTCCAGGCAAAGGTTGTTCCGCTCCCGTCCGACCGGTGAATCACTACGATCGCTTCGTCAGGCAATCGCGCATGCTTGTTGATGACGCGAATCTCCGGCGCATTCCATCGTTGGATCCTTCCCAAGAAGATTCCCGCGAGCACTTCCGGTGTCAGGTTAAGTCCATTGGCGGTCCCTTTCACGTTATAGATGGGGACCACCGCGCCCACCATCGTCGCAATCTGCAGCACACGCCCGCCCCGCAAGTTTAGTTGTTGCTCGGAAAGGGGCATGTCCGTCGCGCCGAAGTCCGCCTGCCCAGACAGGAATCTCCGCACGCCTTCTTCCGAGCCCACCGCCGCATATTCAATTTGAACTCCCGGCCGCACTTGCGTGAAACTTTCAAACCATTTCTGGTACATGGGAGCGGCAAAGGTACTGCCCGCTCCGCGCAAGGCTGCTCTCGACACGTCACCACTCTTGGCTCCGGTCGCACTCACGCTGGCGGCGTTCTCTCCAATTCCCTTGCCTGCCAAGGCCTCCAAAAACTGACGCACCAGTTGGTCTGCCAAATCGTCCGCGATCGTTCCCCAGCGGACCGTTCGCGGCGTCGCGAGATACGACCAGAGCACCTCTCCATCCTTGCCGCTCACTTCTATGGACGCAAATCCTCCATAGGTTGCCTGTCGGACGCTCTTCGATCGCGGGCTCAACAATTCATGGCCGGTTACCCAAATCGTCGCCTTCCCATGAAGGACCGCATCCGCGCGCTCCGCCTCCGAGACGATCTCCACGGATCTGCTCGCCCTCAGTTTGTGCAACACTCGATCTCGTACCTCCGTTGAGCTCTTTTCCGTTTCCGTCCAGTCCATTGCCACGCGCTTCACCGCCGAAAGGGCCTCCGCCGTCTGTGCCGTCAGTCGTGCGGCTCCCAAGCCATCAAGGATGAGCAGCCTTGTGACCAAGAGAAGCGGCAGATTGCGGTAGATCCTTCTTCGAAACGTCATGGACAGGCCACCTCTCGCCATACCTCCATCATCCCAGAGTTGAAGCGTTCGGTGTCTTGTAGGCCGGTCCTCGATACAACGATTGACCGAGGCAGCCCTGGCAGCCAAGTGAGACCCGCGCCAACCCGACATGGAACACGCGAATCGTTCTCCGCAAAGATTACGCCTATGTTAAAACGGCAGCATCTAACCGAATGGCTTGTCCTACAGCCCGCCAAGCAAAAAAAATCAGCGGGCGCTCGTGGAGCCCCCGCTGCGGCGGAGGTAACAAGAACGACTTTATTCGTCCGAATCCCGCAGAACCGGCGTACCCTCCATCCTGACGGCATCAAGAGCGTTTGGATCAAGGCCGAGGATCTTCAGGATCGTCGGAGCCACCTGAGCGGTTTGCACGAAACTAGTGACAGCGCGGGCACTGGTGTGCGGATTAGATACCAGCAGCATCACATTGGTATCGTCATGTGCGAACCTGCCGTGCTCGGATCGCTTTTTGAGGTTTCCGGTATACACCACTCCCACATCTGGAATCACGACGATGTCCGGCGTGCGAGGATCGCCGCCTTCACGCAGATGGCAGCAAGGACCGGGAAAGTTGGGGACGCCGGCGGGTTGAACATCGTCGTGAGCGAAGCGCCATAGCCATCAAGTGCTACGGCCAATTGAAAGGTTAACGCGGTTGTGAACTGGATCAATGGCAAATCGCACCTTGGCAGCAGCAACCGGCCTGTCCCGGTGATCTTCGGCATGAACTTTGGCAAACTCGCAGACTCAACGTGGGAGCGTTACGTGTGGGGGATGATTCCGAGAGCCCGTGGAGCCGGTCCCAACTACGCAGAACACAATGTCGTCAGGTCAGGTTGTTCAGAATAACCCTGTAATGGCTGAGGCGAAGTTTGTCCTCCGGTACGACGACATACGGTCGTCTAGCACCGACGCGCTGCCCGAGTAAATGGATGGGGCTGCGGATCAGAATCTCCCCATAGTTATGCCTCATTTCTTCGACAGGCTCAGCCGAGCTTGCCGTGCAGCGGGCACCGTATCGTATGCAGGCGGTAACCGAGTTTGAGCGCCACGTTGGTACCGCAAATTGCGGGAGCATCACCGAGGCAATCCAGCGAGCCGGGGAAGTTTATGGTTCGCAATACGCAGGCAAGAAAGTGGAAGAGTTGACTCCAAGCCGTTCTTGATGCTGATCGCGGCGCCTTTTCTATGCGTTCCTAAGAGCACCAGTACTTTACTCTTCAATGGGCTCTGATTCACGGAGACGACACGTAGCGTTTTCTCTCCTGTAACACACCGCCCCTAGTGTCTACACCGGGACGATTGTTTCCATTTTCTTCCCAACTAAGGAGATGCTCTTGAAAGAAAGAATCGTTGCGATCACTTTGTCTCTGGTACTTGTTGGCGCAACCGTTCCCACGCCAGTACGCGCCCAAAATATGAACCAAGGGAATAATAACCAAGGGCACGATAACCAAGGGAACGAAAGTAACATCAACCACGTTCTGCTGATCAGCATCGATGGAATGCACGCAGTGGACTACCTCAATTGTTCCATAGGAGTCAGTGGAGTGAATGGAGGTCAACCCTATTGTCCAAACCTGGCAGCTCTCGGCAGGACCGGCGTGAACTACACGCGCACGACCGCATCCAGGCCGTCCGACTCGTTTCCCGGCCTGATGGCACTCGTGACCGGTGGGAGCCCCCGAACTGTGGGCGCGTTTTACGACGTCGCTTACGATCGCGTTCTGGCCCCACCGAAGATGACGACCGGCAATGGACTGCCCGGCGAGGATCTGGGAAGCCAATACCGATGCAAGGAAGGCCAGATCAACGGGACTCAAACCGAATATGAGGAAGGCAACGAAATCGACCAGTCGAAGCTCAATGGCGGGTTCGCCGGATACTCCACTATCGACGGTGGGGTTAAATCAATCAATCCCGACAGGCTGATACGCGATCCCTTTAACCACTGCAAGCCCGTTTACTCGTGGAACTTCGTTCGCACGAACACCATTTTTGGCGTGATTCACGCCGCGGGCGGCTACACAGCCTGGTCCGACAAGCACGCTGGTTACGCCTCCGTCTCGGGTCCTAACCCATTGCCCGACCTGCACCCTGAAGTGCCCGCCAACGTGGACGACTACTATTCGCCGGAAGTGAACTCTCTCCAGATTCTCCTGCCAGGGATTAAGACAGCTGCGCCTGAGGGCGGAGCCAGTTTTGACTGCGGGACGGCTTCTACTTCGAGTTCTGGTGTGCCATTCCCGATTACCGACGATGACTGGACCGTCGGTTTCGAGGCCATCAAATGCAACGACCAACTGAAGGTCAACGCCGTGCTCAACCAGATCCACGGTAGGACGCACCTCGGTACAAGCAGCGCTCCTGTCCCAGTCATCTTCGGCATGAACTTCCAGGCGGTCAGCGTTGGACAGAAGCTGATTGCGCCCAAATCCGCTACCAGAACCGACGTAAACACTGGCGGTTATGAGGATGCTGCAGGCACTCCCAGGCCACTAATGCTGGCCGAGATGCAATTCGTGGATGCGGCGATCGGGCAGATGGTCGCTGCCCTCAAAAGGCAAGGGCTTCTGGGTTCGACCGCCATCATCATCACCGCAAAACACGGGCAGTCGCCCATCGATCCCAACCGCTTCTTCCCGATTCCTGGACACGCCCCATTAAACAACGGCACGCCTCCGTCCGGGATCATCGGATCGTTTCTCCCAGCGGTTTACAATGATCCCAACAACGGTCTCGGACTCGCCGAGGATGACATTTCCCAAATTTGGCTAGCAGATTCAACTCAGACCGGTAACGCAGTGATGGCCTTAGAGGGCGCCGCCACAGCCATAGGACTTGGCCAAATCTACTATGGCGGTTCGCTAACGACCATTTTCAACCCGCCTGGCGTCCCCAACGTTCCCGGTCCCTGCTGCCATCTGCGTGCAGGCGGCGATCCCCGCTCGCCGGACATCGTTGTGATTCCGAATGTGGGAGTGGTCTATACCGGAAACCTCAAGAAGCAGTCCGAGCACGGCGGCTTCGCGCATGACGATACCAATGTGGTGCTGTTGGTATCCAGTCCTGGCCTTGCGCCCCAGACCATCCACAGCTTTGTGGAAACGGCTCAAGTGGCTCCCACGATCCTGAAAATCCTGGGCCTGGATCCGAACGCCCTGGATGCGGTGAGGCAGGAAGGCACGCCCGTCCTTCCGGGTCTCTTCGGCGGCCAAAACTCACAATAGCTCGATGGACTAAAGCGAAAGCAAAAAGGGCGTTCCTCAGCGGGACCGCCCTTTTCTATTTTGGCCTTCCATGTCAAGCGACTGACGTTACTGTGACTTACTTTGCGAAGCGCACGCTGTCGAGGATGGCGTTGAACGTCTTGTCGTATTTTTCGTAGACAGGTTGCGGCGCCACGCAGACGAACGAGACCAGGCCTTCAGGCCGAAGAGTGGTGACCACCCAAGCTGTTTCCTGGCCGCCCACCGGTGAATCGTTGCAGAGATAAGTCGCGAGACAGGGCTGGCCATTTAAGCGCACCCGCTCGGGGTCCTGTGTAATTTTCATGTTCGGGTTGGACTTGTGTAGCTCTTGAATGAGCTGCTGCGTGGCTCTGTTCAGAGCATCCCAATCGTTGCGATCGCCGGTCGCTTACGTCACAGTGATGATCAGCCCGTGCGCGAGCGACGCGTGCCCGCTCGCGTCATTCACCACGCCGCC
>Ga0310917_10000453_pt1 | contig 17915 bp, 20 predicted proteins | sample GREbulkMGLF178_FD_203531 | JGI IMG/M metagenome (GOLD analysis project Ga0310917, IMG submission 203531) | Lab enrichment of tropical soil microbial communities from Luquillo Experimental Forest, Puerto Rico - GRE.bulkMG.LF178 | ecosystem: Environmental > Terrestrial > Soil > Tropical forest >... | reverse complement strand
GTCCTGCCACCACCGGGCGACCTGGTGAGAACAATGGCGCCCGACCAGACCGATCCGAACGCCGCCTGCGCCCCTCCTTCAAAGTGTTGCGACGACCATTTGAGCCCAGGCCGGCTGGTGCGCCGCATGCCATCGCATCACGAGGGTCACGGTGTCGCCGGTGCTGACGATATTATAGCGTTTGATGTTTTTGGGGGCCTCCCAGTTCTGGACGGTGAACTGCGCGTTGCCGGTGCACAGCCGCGAATTGTCAACGGTCTTGCAATCGTTTGACCCGTTGAACCCCCAGCGGCTGATTTCCGCCGGGTCGAGCTCGCGGAACGGATTGTTCGTGTCACCAGTCGCGTCGCCCTCGGTGCCGAACCGCTCGAATGTGAACGCGCCGAAGGTCACGTTCGGGTCGAGCTGGCTCCATGTCGCCGCCGTTTTGATCTTTGCGGTGACGAGGTAATCGCCGTAACCGAGGTTGGCGGGCGACATGTCCGAGTCCGAGTTGAACATCAGCGCGACTTCGGCTGCGGCTGGCTTGTTCTGTTCGTCCGGTTTCTGCCCGACATCCTGCTTGCGGATAAACAGGTGCAGGCCCTCGCCATCGACAGACACGTTTTGCGAGCTCCAGATGTTATAGTTGTTCCAGTACCAGCTCGGGTTTTTGAATGGCGGCCCGCGAAAAGCGAAATTGGTCCACCACTTGTATTTCTTGAAATCGACCAGGCATTGCGACCCCTCGGGACACTTGCAGCCCGGCCTGTCCCTGTCACACGGGGTGACCAGGCCGGCCGGCGCCAATTGATCCAGCGGGCAATTCGGGCCGGCGGCCAGCGGCGCATTGGTTTTGCGCGGGCTCGAATCCGCGGTCTGCGCAGTCTCTCCGGGGATGAAGTCTCCGGGCCCGTCGAAGGAAAGAGTGACCGGCAGCATGCCGATCGCGCTGCCCTGGACGCGGCCTCTGAGGTTCACTCGGCAGGTGAATGCCTCGGCATCGGCGGGGAGCCGAACCTCTGCTGTCAGGCTGTGGATGCGCAACTCTAGCGTCGGGTCGTCGAGCTGTTGTCGTAACACGCCTTCGAAGAACACTTCGGTTGCCGCCCTGTCGGGCGCCGCTTCGAAATGCGGGATTCCCGCTGAGTCCTTACTGGTCTTGACCGTCCCGGTGATGCGCAGGGTCTCGAGATTCGGAGCGTGCTGGTCGCCGACGGACATCATGAAATGGCCGGTCTGCAGATCGGGATCGCGCGGGCCGGTATAAAACCGGCACGATCCCAGATCCTGGTAATCGATCTGGCTCGGGACCTTCTCGACAAAGTTGCCCGCCGCGAGATCGCTGGTCGCCGACGCATCGGGCAGGAACAGGAGAAATGCCAGAGCGCCGAGCAGAGCATGCTTACTGGACCAAAGCATTCCCGGTTCCTCCCCTTGCTCTCTGCTCGTCTACTACCGCGTGCGCATCGCTCGCGGGCGGCCCAATCTTTTGCCGATCGCAGCCGGTCTGGCAAGCACGTTTAGCGATCAGCGGCGCGTAGCCATCACCCGCGGCATCGGCCGGAACGCGCCGATTGCGGCCGCTCGCGTGACAAACGAGGCTCGGCCCACCTTAAGCCGACCGTGCCGGCAGCCGGTCACGGGTCACCAACCGCGCTCACCCCCGGCCTGCGCCGGGGCGGGCTTGACGGCGACGGGCGGGTTGCCGAAGGTGCGGCCCGCGATCGGGTGAGAAAGGAGATGCCGATGCTGCCGCTGGTTCTGTCGTCCGATTCTCACGTCTTTGAACCGCCCGATCTGTGGCAGACCCGCATCGATCGGGCGTTCCGCGATCGGGCGCCGCGGATCGAGCGGATCGGCGGCGGCGACCATGTCGTCGTCGAGGCGGATCAGATCCTCTCCGGGATCGGCCTCATCTCAAACGCCGGCGCGCGGTTCGAGGCGCCCGAGACGATCTCCCCCCAGGGGCGCTTCGAAGACGTGCATCGCGGCGGGTACGACCCCGCGCAGCATCTCAAGGACATGGCGCTCGATGGGGTGGCGGGCGAAGTCCTCTATCCTTCGCAGGGACTCTTTTACTTCAAGGTGGCGGACACGCTGCTGATGTCCGCGATCTTTCGCGCGTACAACGACTGGCTCGCCGAGTTCTGCCGCACCGATCCCGCCCGCCTCAAGGGCATCGCGATGATCAACCTCGACGACGTCGAGGACGGGATCCGGGAGCTGGAGCGCGCCGCCCGCCTGGGTCTCTCGGGCGCGATGATCACCGAGTATCCGGCCGAGGACCGCCGCTACGACCAACCCGAATACGAGAAGTTCTGGGCCGCTGCGGTCGCACTCGACATGCCCTTGAGCCTGCACACCGCGACGCGGCGCCAGGGCAAGATCCGCGGGGCCGGTCCCGGAACATTGCGCGATGCCAGCAGCCGCGCGACCAAGGCGTTCTATCCGGCATTGTCGATGTGCGACATGATCTTCTCCGGCGTCTTCGAGCGCCATCCGCGCCTGACATTGGCCATCGTCGAGTTCGAGCTGTCCTGGGCGCCCAATGTGCTCACCTCGATGGATTACACGTACCGCGAACGCCACGGCGAGGCCCTTTACCGTTTCAAGGACGGCTTGGTCCCGAGCGATTTCTTCCGCCGCAACGTCGTCTTGAGCTTCCAGGAGGACGCCATCGGCATTCGCCTGCGCGACGTCATCGGCGTCGACAACATGATGTGGGGCTCGGACTATCCGCACAGCGAGTCCACGTTCCCCCAATCGCGGCAGATCCTGGCGGAGATCCTGGAGGGCGTGCCGGCGGACGAGCAGGCCAAGATCGCCGGCGCCAACACCGCCCGCGTCTACCATTTCGATGTGGCGAGGCTGACCGCACCTGCTTGAAGAGCCGTCTTTGCCCTTGCCCACGATGCCCCAACTGGAAGATCATCGCCAAATCCGTCAGAACTGGGGATGTCAGATGACCTCTGTTTTGGCGGACGGAGATGCATGTGCCGCGGAGCGCCCGATCTACAGACCCCCATAGTGCCGTCCGATCGGCGCGGACGGCAGAGCCTAAGAACCTGTCTCAGATGCAAGTTGGATCCGGCTCTGACCTGTTGGGGCTGGCGCAAGCCCTCGGGAACCGCCGGTTTCGTCACTTGGTACAGGCCAAGACTCAGGTCATCAGCCGACAGCACGATCAGCAAAAGGGCGAAGATGGCTCGGACGAAGCTGCGATTTCGCAGCGGATCGAGGCAGCACGGACCAGCGGGCACAAACTGCCGGAGCAGACCCGAGCGCAAATGGAGAACGCGTTCGGCGCGGATTTCAGCAACGTCCGAATTCACGCCGACCCAGAGGCCGAAGCGCTCTCCAGAGATATCGGCGCTCGCGCTTTTGCCACCGGCCCGGACGTGTTCTTTGGCAGAAACGAGTACAACCTGGAGTCAGCGCCCGGCCGCGAGCTGCTCGCTCACGAGCTGACTCACACGGTACAGCAAGGAGCCAGCCCGCCGCTTCGTCGAAGCCGCTCGGGTGTGCTGAACCGTCCGGGTAACAGGCTCGGTACACCGTCGGCGGCGCGTGGCGTCCAGGCTGCGCCTGTGGTGACGGCCGTCAACGCTCCCGCCGAGATCGGCGTGGGCAACTCAATCACGGTCTCGGCGGTTCTGGCGGGAGCGGGCAGTGTGGTCTGGACACCCCCGCCCGCCGGGTTGGCCCTCACGCCGCTGGGCACGAAAAAGGCGAAGATTACTGCAACGCCAGGTGCCGTGGCCGCCGCCGGCACGACATTCAAGGCACAAGCGACACTCACCGGCGCCCCGGGTGACTCGGCGCAATCCAACAACATCCTGATTGTCGCCGTGACGGGGTTGACGTTTGCGGCTAATCCTGCGTTCGCGAACCAGCCTTTAGTTGGTGGTGGTGTCGCGATCTTCCCGCCAAACACGGCGGATCCAAACCGCAGCGGTTATGGAGGGAACACAGGAGTTGCGGCTGTAGTGACGGCTCCGGCCGGCCGACCGGCGACGCTCGCGCTGGCAGGAGGCGGCGCCGCCGCCGGAGCGACCGCGGCTGCGAGTGTAGTCACACCGGGTGCGGCAACCGGGTTTATCAACGTGAAGGCCAGCGACACCGCGACACAAACCTTCCTGGTAAAACAACTTACGGTCAATCCAGTACCAGTGAAGGTTTCAAAGCTGGCGAATGTGGGTGCTGCACCGGCTGGGACGTACGGCTTTCAGAGCAAGATCACGTTCCAACCCTCCGATGCCACAGGAAACCCGTTGAACCGGCCGGTTGGCGAGACGATCACGGTTCAACAGGACGACTTCGGACTCGGTTCGAACATCAACGCCCCTATAGGCCCAAACCCCGGGCCTGTCGGAGGCCTGAGCGCTCCCGCCAACGGGTGGACCGACCAGCTGTTCACCCCCGCCGCTCCGGGTGGGGGAACTCCGGTGGCCGGTGTCGTGCCCGGCCAGGATCCTTTGGACGCCAACAATTATATCGGCCCGGGGGTGGCCGCGAAGCTACCGCGCGTCTGGATCATAAGGCAGGGATTCCATCACCAGAGTTGGATGGGGGCGCAGAGCGACGAATTCGATCACGGGATTCATCGGCGCTCGCTGATCCTGGTGGGCGGCGCTCCGGTGTTCAAGACGGAACACATTTTTCCCAGTGCGAGCGCCGCACCGCCGCCAAACCCCTACGCGGGTCCGCCTCTGATTAACCTCTCCGCCGTAGCGGTTGCGCCGAACGGCGCCGCTGCTCTTGCCGCGGACGGCATTGCGACCGCCCAGGTTACGGTGGTCACCAACGTGCCCGGACGCAACGTGAACTGGCTGGTGGTGAACGGGCCAATCGCATTTACGGTTCCGAAGCTGGGTGCTGCGGTAGGTGTGGCGGCGCCAGCCACGGTGCTGGCCGGCATGGTTCCCGGCAAGTTCCCGATCAAGGTGCAGGATACAATCTTTCCCAACCGCCAGGCCAAGGGGTTCGTGACCGTTGTCCCTGTAACCATAAAGAACATTGCCGCGGCTCCGTCCCCGGTTCCGGCGGGAACGCTGGCGAGCGTGGTCAGCGTGAACGCCAACCCGGGAGGCCGCACGCTCGCTCCAACCGTGGACCCCGTTGCGGCCGCTGCCGGTGTGACGGCGGTCAATGTTCCCGTGGCAGCGGCCGCGGCGGCGGCGGCCGCACGGCAGATCACGGTGACCCGCCCCGCGGGATTCACAGGTTTCGTGACCGTAACCGCACGCGATTCTTTGCGCCGCGGCGTGTCCCAGTCGATCAAAGTCAAGTTTCTCTAGAGATATCGGATGGCCATCGAATCCTCGGCGGGTTGGGCTTACGGTGCCCTGAAGTTCAAGATCACCTGCCGGTTGCGCGACGACATGGTGCCTGCGGGCGGGCCGGTCGTGGGGGAGATCCGTTTCACCAACCAAAGCACCAGCCCGGGATCATTCGTAACGGCTTCGGAACTCGGCCGCCCCGCGTATCTGAAGTTCACGGGAGAGTTGGTGCAGCCGCACCTTACTTTCAGAGATCCGCTGGAAAAGGTGCTTGCTTCTCCGGAAGGACCGATCGCCACGATCGAAGTGCCTGCGGCAGAAACCCGCGAAGTTCGCGTGGTGGTGAATCAGTTTCTTTGCCTCGAAGATGCGCGGGCCGTGCTTTCACCCGGCACAAAGGCCTTGATGCGCATTGGATGGCGCCGGCAAATGGCCGAGATCGCGACAGCCGAACGGCGCATCGGCCACGAGTTCGTGGGCGGTTGGCTGGAGCTTGAGGTATTACGCGACGATGAGCTCCTTCGGACGTCTATTACAGCCCTGGCGGAAAGGCTCGAGAAGGACCGCAACGTAATTGCGGCAGACCCAGTCGGACGCAGGGAAGCAAGCTTGGCGTTGGCATCGCTGCGGGTACCGGAAGCAATCGAGGCTCTGCGGCGCCTGACCTCGCATCCGGACCTGGAGGTGCGCATGAGGGCGGAGCAAGCGCTTCTGACGGGGGATCGATGATCCCCGGCCCGGGCGACGGACTGAGGCAGCCATGGGTGAGCATCGCAGAAAGCTTGGTGCCCAGGGCTGACGCCTGCGCGAATTACGACAGTGCAAGACGCTCGCCCTGCGAATCGTGCCCTACCTCGCCCTGTTGCTCGTACCTGCCGCTAACCTCGTTCCGTGTCAGCACGCTTAGCGATCTCGATTATGCGGCATATCTGCTCAATTTCGAGCGGATCGAATTGGGTCTGAGCTCGGCAGGCGACTGGAGCGTGTTTTATCGCTATCCTTGCCGCTTTCTCGACCGACGGACATTTGCGTGCACAATTCACAACAGTCCCGAGCAGCCGCACATTTGCCGCAACTATAACCCCTACCAGTGCTGGTACAAGACAGCACTGACCAGGAGCTCGACAGCCGAGTATGTGCGGCTAGATCGCACGCGGTTGCGCTATCTGATGACGGGAATCGGCTTCGACACACGCGGACAGATATTGGAGTCGCCCGACTGGCAGGCGTTGCTCGAAGGAATAGACAATCTGTTTGACGGGTCGGAGGCGCCGGCCGAGCCAGAGCCGGTGCAGGCGTGCGCGCCGACAACCACCACGGACGGGTCGTTCTCATTTCGTCAGTTACAGAATCCTTGTAACGGTTGCGCGGCGTATTGCTGCCGGGTCTTACAATTTCCGATCGCACGGCCCGCCGAAATCAGCGCGCTCGATTATCTCACGTTCTGCGCCGGTTTTCCCGGGATCCGTATCGGGATCTCCGATGCGCATTGGCTCATCCTGGTAGAGACACGCTGTCGACACCTGGAGCAGAACCGGTGTTCGGTCTTCGGCCAAAGCGAGCGGCCGCTGGTATGCAGATATTTTGACGAATGGCGCTGTTCATACAAGGCGCTCTATGAACGGCCGCAGTCCTCCGGTTGGATGCATATAGGCCTAGAGGAATACCGGCGGGTTCTGGACTGTGTGGAGTTCGACGCAAGCGGGACGGTGGTGCGGTTGCCAGCGGTGGCGGAGTTGCGTGCGGCGGTTCAGGCTGAAGAGAGTTTGGCGGACGCCGGCGGCTTAAAGGCCGCTACAATATGAAGTGTGCAATCCGCAACCGCCATTTCGGCGGTAGTTCAACGGTTTGGTGCTGAGCTTCTGAGCCGGTTATCTTCGACTACAGCGTCGGCTCGACATGGAGGCGGCTCTGGCGGGGCGCAGGCCGAACTGCGCGATCCCCGAGACCGTTGGCCACGAGATCCTCTGCGAGGCACACGTGCACTACCTGGATCTCGCCGCCGAGCGGGCGGGACTAGCCGGCCAGTATCGGCGACATAGCGCCATCCGGCTCGAAAGCTCGCGCGCCGCTTTTCCGGCACACCGCCCGCGTGGGCTTGGCCGGTGCGATGATCACCGAGTATCCAGCCGAGGACCGGCGCTACGACCAACCCGAGTACGAGCGGTTCTGGGCCGCCGCCGCCGCGCTCGACATGCCATTGAGCCTGCACATAGCGACGCGCCGCCAGGGCAAGATCCGAGGCGCTAATCCCGGAACATTGCGCGACGCCAGCAGCCGCGCGACAAAGGCGTTCTGTCCACCGCTGTCGCTGTGCGATCTGATCTCTTCTGGCGTCTACAAGCGTCATCGCCGCCTCACACTGGCCATCGTCGAGTTCGGGCTGGCCTGGGCGCCGAATGTGCTGACCTCTATGGATTACACGTACCGCGAGCGCCACTGCGAAGCACTCTACCGGTTCAACGACGGGATGAGGCCCAGCGACTTCTTCCGCCGCTATCACTGGGTCCTCCGCCCCGGGAGGACCCAGCGGCCGCGGCGTCAGTTGACCACAGGGAGACGCAGGAACCTAGTTGAGATGGTAGATCCTGGCAGCATTGCCGCCGGCGATCTTGGTCTTCTCCTCTTCAGTGCAGCCCGTCAGGATCTCCTCAATGATTTGGTGGCTCCTGGGGAAGGTGGACTCGACATGGGGGTAGTCTGAGCCCCAGAGGAGATTGTCCACACCGATGATGTGGCGGTCGCGTATGCCCATCTCATCTTCCTGGAAACCCGCAAACACATTGCGGTGGAAATAGTCGCTGGGCAGCATGGCCTCCTTGAACCGGTAGCGCTCTTGCTGGACGCGCTGCGTGTAAGTGTAGTCGATGCGGTTCAGGAAGTGGGGAATCCAGGACAGTTCGTGCTCCACAGTGCCAATCTGGAGTTTTGGATAACGCTCAAAGACGCCGCTGAAGATCATGTCGGCAAGAGACATCCGCACCCAGTGATCGGCGTTGGCCAGAAAGGAGTTGCGCACGCGATTGCGGTCCTCGAGCCCAAAATCCTGCCCCGGGCCCGGCCGGTTGGTCGCGATGTGCATGCCAAGGGGAATATCCAGATCCTGGGCCGCCGCCCACAGCGGCTCGTACATCGGATTGTCGTACCCCTTCCCCTCCGGGGGATCGACGGTGATCATGCCGCCCGCCAGCCCCATCTTGGCGCAGCGCTGCAGCTCTTTGACGCCCTCCGTCACATCGTCCACGTTGATCATGGCGATGCCCTTGAGGCGCTTTGGCTCCGCGCCGGAGAACTCGGCGAGCCAGTTGTTGTACCCCCTGAAAATCTCCGACAGCAGCGCAGTGTCGGGCACGCTGTAGAGCAGCAGACCGACCGTGGGATAGACGATACTCACATCGACCCCATCGGCATCCATATCCGTGAGGTGTGCCGCGGGTTCGTAGCCGCCGCGCCGGACTTTGTCGAAGGTCGTGGTCCGGACCATCTTTTCCGGCGCCTCAAACCGCATGCCTGTCTGCGCCCCGGCGCTCAGCCCGATCGTGCGGTGGCCGTTGCAGAACCACCAATCGCCATCATACTCGCGCACAAGCTGTGGGACCCGGTCTTTGAACGCCGGCTTGGCTCTGCTCGTCCACAGGTCCGGCGGCTCAAACACATGATTGTCCGATGATATGACCCGGTAATTCGCCATGATTTGACCCTCCCGCTTGGTGGTGAGCGTCCTCGCAGTCCTGCCGTCTACGTGACCCTCACCAACCCCACCATACCACGTTTGCAAAGGCCAGGATCTATGTGTATAGAAATGAGCGATCGTACACATTTTGGTGGATCGGCGCGATGCGCACCAACATCGAGATCGACGACAGGCTGATGCAGAAGGCGCAGCGCCTGTCCGGCCTCAGGACAAAGCGCGCGGTCGTCGAGGCGGGGCTGCAAATCCTGGTCCGCCTCAAGGAGCAGGAGGAGATCCTGGGGCTCGCCGGCAAGGTGCATTGGCAGGGGGACCTCGATCAAAGCCGCGCAGGCCGGGGTGCGCGGTGATCCTCGTCGACAGTTCGGTGTGGATCGACCACCTGAACGACACCGCGACGGGCGCCGTGCAGCGGCTGCGCGCGCTGATACCGGTGCAGCCGTTGCTGGTCGGGGATTTGATCCTGTGCGAGGTGCTGCAGGGATTGCGCTCGGGTCGCGAGGCAAGGCTGGTCGAGCGCGCGCTGCGGCGCTTCGCCATCGTCTCGCTGCTTGACGCCGATCTGGCCGTCAAGGCGGCCGCCTATTACCGCACGCTGCGCGCCGAAGGGATAACGATCCGCAAGACTGTCGATCTGATCATCGGCACGTTCTGCGTCGAGCGCGGGCACGCCCTGTTGCACGACGACCGCGATTTCGAGCCGATGGTCCGCTTCCTCGGGCTCCAAGCCGCCTGATCGCGGGGGTAGTCACGGCGAGGCGATTTACCGGTTCAAGTGCCCGCCCTCGCGAAAGCGGGGGGCCTGCCCTCGCGAAGGCTAGGGAATGCATGTTGGCGAGCGACTTCTTCCGGCGCAACGTCGTCCGACCCAACCCCTTGCTTCAAGTCGGCCGGTGCTCTTGGCATTCTGATCACTGATGCACGACTCGGAAGAGAGGCGTCCTAAGATCGACGCATTGCAACCGCTATCCCGCGAGCCCACAGGAAGGGAGGGTGATTGATGTTCCCGAGCCCCACTCGCATGTTCTTGACCAAGGGCGTAGGCGTCCATCGCCATGCTCTAACGGCATTCGAGTTCGCGTTGCGCGATGCGGATATCGAGCAGCAAAATCTGGTTTATGTGTCGTCCATCTTCCCGCCGCGCTGCCAGGTTATCACCCGCGAAGAAGGGGTCGAGCTGCTCAGGCCCGGAGATATCACCTTCTGCGTGATGGCCCGCTCGGAGACCAATGAATTCGGGCGCCACGTACATGCCAGCCTCGGCTTGGCGACCCCGGCGGATCCGAACATGTACGGATATATATCAGAGCTACACGGGTATGGGATGACCGCGGAGGCGAGCGGCGAACAGGCTGAGGACCTTGCCGCGACCATGTTGGCTTCGACACTTGGCCTCGATTTTGATCCCGAAGCCGCGTGGAACGAGCGTAAGCAGATATACGAACACAGCAGCCTGATCATCGACAGCACGTCGATCACCGCCGCAGCGGAATGCGGTCCGAACAATCATTGGACCTGTGCGATCGCCGCTGCCGTTTTTCTGTTCTCTTAGAGTAGCCGAGGGTGCCAGACGAGGAGCAAGTCAAGATCGCCGATGGCAACACCGCCCGCGTCTACGATTTTGGTATAGCGAGGCTGACCGTCCCTGCTTGAAGAGCTGCGCTAATCGGATCGGCAAACTCGGCGTGCCCGCGCTGCGTACCTCAAGAACGGCGGCACGCCGGAGAAGGCCGCGGCGATGGCGAACCATGCCTCGACGCGCATGGTGCAGCTCTCTACGATCGCCGGCGCGAAGAGGTCAGCCTCGACGAGGTCAAGCGAATCGTGATTTGCCACACCAAAGTGCAGAGAGGCGGCATGAACTGTAACGCGATCAATTTTGACGACAAATTCAACCTATTCACTGAGCAATGGCAACCTAAGGTCATTGCCGAGATGAATGACTATCAGTTCAAAATAGTGAAATTGCACGGTGATTTCATATGGCATAATCACAAAGATACTGATGAAACGTTCATTGTAATGGACGGCGTCTTACGCATTGACTTTCGTGATGGCTCCGTTCAGGTGTCGGCTGGCGAAATGTTCGTGGTCCCCAAGGGCGTTGAGCACAAGCCTTATGCCGAGCACGAGGTTAAGCTCCTCCTGATCGAGCCGCGGGGTGTGCTCAACACCGGGCAGGAGGGTAGTGAACGGACTGCGCCAAATAACGTGTGGATTTAACGGCCGGCACAACTCCAGCGGGTCGAGCCAGACATCTTCCATGCGCTGGCCAATTGGCGCGAACTCTCCGAGGTCGGACGGGTCTGCAATGCCGGATTGGCTGCCATCCACGAGGACAACCGCAATGTCCGGCGCATCAGAGCAGTTATAAGGTTTCAGGGAGGCGCGGCCCGAACTAAGCGTCATCCCCGAGGCCGCCGGCCAAGACGATGAGCCGATGTCCGGAACCCTGGCAATCGTTGTCACGTTATGGCGTTTTGGGGGTCGTCAGTCATCGACAACGGGAGGTAAACCATGAAGATCGTCGTTATCGGCGGCACGGGCCTGATCGGCTCGAAGACCGTCGCCATTCTACGCCAGGGTGGCCACGAGGTCGTCGCCGCATCGCCCAATAGCGGCGTCAACACCATCACCGGCGAGGGTGTCAAAGAGGCCGTGGCCGGCGCGCAGGCGGTGATCGACCTCGCCAATTCGCCCTCATTTGAAGACAAGGCGGTGCTGGAATTCTTCGAGACCGCCGGGCGCAACCTTCTCCCGGCGGAGGCCACGGCCGGCGTCCGGCACCACGTCGCGCTATCGATCGTCGGGACCGACCGGAGCGACAACGGCTATTTCCGCGCCAAGGTCGCCCAGGAGAAGCTGATCGACGCCTCCGGCGTCCCCTACACCATCATCCGCTCGACCCAGTTCATGGAATTCCTCCGCGGCATTGCGGACGAAGGTACGAAAGGAAATACGGTCAGGCTTTCGCCCGGCCTGTTCCAGCCCATCGCGGCGGACGATGTTGCTCCGATCGTCGCCGAGGTGGCGCTGGCGGCGCCGCGAAATGGCATTGTCGAGATCGCCGGCCCGGAACGAGCGCCGTTCAACGAAATCATCGCCCGCTATCTGAAGGCGGTCGGCGACCCGCGTCAGGTCGTGCGCGACCCCGAGGCCCGATACTTCGGCGGCCGGGTCGAGGAACGCTCGCTGGTGCCGTTGGGCGAAGCGCGCCTCGGCCGCATCGGTCTCGACGAATGGCTGCGCCGCTCACAGTCAAAAGCCTGATCCTGCATCGATAGCGTGTCCCGACTATGATGCTGAAAGGAACAACGTATGAAGAAACCTCACTTGTACTTCAGCGCTTACCTGGCGGCACTCCTGATGCTCGCAGCCGTTCCGGCCGAAGCCGCAGACGTGAAGGAACTGTTCGCGATTGATCTCCCGGATTACCCGGGCAAGGAGGGTCGCATGATTGAGGTGTCGTATCCGCCGGGCGCACAAGACATGGTCCACCGGCACGACGCCGATGCCTTCGTCTACGTGCTGGAAGGCCAGATCATCATGCAGTTAAAAGGCAAACCTGCCGTCACGCTCAAGGCGGGGCAGACGTTCTACGAGGGGCCCACCGATGTTCACGTCGTGGGGCGCAACGCCAGCAACACGGAGCCGGCCAGGTTCGTCGTGGTGCTGCTGAAGGGAAAGGGGGCTCCCCTCTTTACGCCAGTGAAAGAATGATGCTCGGCACCGGGCGGCCATTCGCCTGGCCGTACGCATCCCAAATCCGCCTTCATCTATGCGACCGTGCTCGGGGGGCGACCTGCAGTCAGGTCAATGACGGACCCGGTAACGACCTACCAGGCCGGACAGAGCTTCTCCGAGCTGCCCGGCGGATCCCGTTCGGGAACTGAGGTTTAATATCAAATCTGGGAGGAACTACGATGTTGGACCTTGATCAAGCGATTAAAGAGCGGCATTCGACGCGGATGTTTTTGCCCCAACCGGTCCCGAGGGAGTTGGTGAATGAGGCGCTCGCCCTCGCCCAATATGCGCCATCGAACTCCAACATCCAGCCGTGGCATCTGGTGTTTGCGTCCGGAGCAACCCGCGACCGCCTCGTCGCCGCCCTAGTCGACGAGGCCAAGCGTCGACCGCCCAATATTCCCCGGCTGCCTCCATCGTTTCAACACTTCCGCAGCGAGTTAGGCGCTCAAGTCTACGGAGCGATGGGGATCGCTCGCGAGGACGCCGCGGCACATGCAGCCGCAGTCCTGCGCCCAACTGGGAATTTTTCCGCGCGCCCTTGGCCGGTGTGGTATGTATGCACCGGGATCTCGGCCCAGCCGACGCCCTCAGTGTGGGAATGTTCCTGCAAACTTTGCTATTGGCCTTGACCGAACGAGACCTTGGTAGTTCTGTCGAGGTCTCGATCGCGGGGTATCCAGAGATCGTTCGCGCGCAGTTAAATATCCCAGCAGAACTGTCGATACTGTGCGGCCTAGCAGTAGGCTATCCAGACCCAGACTTCGCAGCGAATAAGCTGCACGTCGGACGCGAGCCGATCGGTGAGAATGTGGTTTTTCTTGACAGCTAACCCACGGAAAAAGGGATCATCCCCCATCAACCGCGCGTTTGGGGACGTGAAGGAAGACGCGAGACCCGAAGACACGATTGAGAAGACGCGGCGGCTACTCGGCAGGGATTGATCCCGTATGTCACGTGGGCGCGAGCCCGGCGAAAAAGTAGCGCGCGTTCGCCTCGGCTCCTACGAGTTTAGAAAGAGGGGCGTTTCGCGCTTTGATCTGCGGGATCCCTATCATCTCGCGGTTACTCTGACCTGGCCGCAATTTCTCGCGGCTCTGTTCGTACTTTACCTGTCGGTGAATATCGTCTTCGCCACACTCTTCTGGCTCGTTCCCGGTTCGGTGGCGAATGCTCGGCTGGGCAGCTTCGCGGACGCCTTCTTCTTCAGCATCGAGACTTTGGCGACGGTCGGCTATGGCGAGATGTATCCAGCGACAGGGTATGGCCGTCTGGTTGCAGGCAGTGAGATCGTATGCGGGCTAGCATTTACCGCCATCCTGACCGGCCTCACCTTTGTCCGTTTTTCGCGGCCGCGGGCCAAGTTTATCTTCGCCGCCAATCCGGTGGTGGCGATGCATAAAGGCGAACCGACCTTGATGGTGCGGATCGGCAACGGGCGCGCAACCGGGCTCGCGGACGCGAGGGCACAGCTAAATGTGCTCCTCAATGAGACCGCCGAGGACGGCAACGTGCTCCATCGCGTTCAGGAGTTGCGGCTCGAGCGGGCGCACATTCCGATCTTTCCACTCTTCTGGACGCTGATGCATGTATTGGACGAACGGAGCCCATTACATGGATACGATGCAGCACGGGCGATCAAGGCAAGTGCGCAGGTGTTCGTGCTACTCGAAGCGCACGACCCGACGGTCGCGACAACGGTGCACGAGATCCGCAACTATGCGGCACAAGATATCCGCTTCGGCATGCGGTATCAGGATGCCGTGACTACAGCAGCGGACGGCACTCCGGTCTTGGATCTGACCAAGATCGGAGCTCTGGAGCCTGATGTCGGTGACCGTCCGGAGCAAGGTTGGACGGAGCGGGAAGAAACCGAATAGGCTTCTCCGAGTTGCCTAGTGACCGCCACGGTGAGGCACTCTACCGGTTCAGGCCGCAACGTCGTCTTGAGCTTTCAGGAGGATGCCGTCGGCATTCGCCTGCGCGACGTCATCGGTGTCGACAACATGATGTGGGGCTCGGACATCCGCATAGCGAGTCGACCTTTCCCCGATCGCAAGATCTTGGCGGAGATCCTTGAGGGCGTGCCAGAGGACGAACAGGCCAAGATCGCCGGTGGCAACACCGCCCGCGTCTACGATTTTGATATAGCAAGGCTGACCGTCCCGGCTTGAAGACGCGCGCATCTACGAGGTCCGCGCCCGCGCGGTATCGACCGGAATGCGCCGACAGCGGTGATTGCTTCACTTCGGGACGCCGGCTCGACGCATGCCTTCATAGATGCGTTCGCGTCCGCCGATATACACGAGGTTGTCGCTGCGCGCGCCAGCGCGAAAGCGGCCTATCGTGAAGCTCGGCTCCAGCGCCAATCCGGCCTTGGCCGCAGCATGTGCCTCATCGATCCTGCCCAAATACGCCAATGCAGCGGCGAGCGACAGGTGCGTGAATGCGAAATTGCGGTTGGCCTCTATCGCGCGGCGAAACCACATCACCGCTGCCGCGTCCTGTGCCAGATGCAGCTTCGAGGTTCCGGCGCTGCTCATCCAGTGATGGGCCGCGACATCTTGCGGGCTGAGGCGCAATGCCTCGCGGTAATGGCTTTCGGCTTCCTCCGCCCGCCCGAGTGCGGTTTTGGCCATGCCGATGAGCGCATGGGCGTAGACGAGGTTGCGGTCGAGCGTCAGCGCATGCTCGAATTCGGCAATGGCCTCCGCTCCGCGATTGACGGTGTTATAGAACGAGCCAAGCACGAGGTGCGCCCAGGCGTGGTTGGGCGCCAGCGAGAGTGCCTTGATGGCCGCCGCCTCTGCCGATGCGAGGCGCGCGGCGTGATCGCCCGTTATGAACCCGGCGCCTAGATCCATATCGACCCACCCCTTTGCTGCCAGCGCGTCGACATTGTTCGGATCGAGCAGCAGCGCCCGCTTCAGCAGAGCCTCCGCGGGTTTCAGGTATTCCGCAGTCGACCCCCTATTGATCAGAGCCCTGGCTCGGAAATAAAGGTCCATCGAATCCGGGTCTGGCGACCGCTCGGCGCGCCGCGCCTCGGCCTCAATTAGCTGTGCACCCAGTTGACCAGAGAGCCGAGCGACAATTTCGTCCTGCATTTCAAACAGGTTGGCCAATTCTTGGTCGAACCGCTCGGCCCAGAGCTGGGTGTCCGTGCTGCAATCGCTCAGTTGTACGCTGACGCGCACTCGCGTTCCGCCGCGTTGCACGCTCCCCTCCAGGGCATAGCGCACATTCAGATCGCGGCCGACTTGTCTGAGATCAATTCGCTTGGTCTTGTAGGCGAAGGCGGTACTGCGAGCTATGACGAACGCGCCCGAAATGCGCGACAGATCGGTGGTCAGGCTCTCGGTGATGCCATCGGTAAAATATTCCTGCTCGCTGCCGCCGGCGATATTGGCAAATGGCAGAACGACGATGGAAAGCCGGGGCGGGGAGGCGGCCCGCTGCGTGGCAGGTCGAGCCACGGTGGAAGGTGGGGTGATGATCGACCTGGCCCGGATGAAGGGCGTTTACGTCGATGCAAGCCGCCAGACAGTCCGAGCGCAAGGCGGTGTCACCTGGGCCGAGCTCAATCGAGAGACGCAGCTGCACGGCTTGGCGGTGACCGGAGGCGTGGTATCGACCACCGGTATCGCGGGGCTGACACTGGGCGGAGGCATCGGATGGCTCATGGGGAAATACGGGCTGGCCCTCGATAATTTGCACTCCGTGGAGTTGGTGACAGCCGAAGGTCGGGTGTTGCGGGGAAGCGCCGAGGAGAACCCGGATCTGTTCTGGGCCGTCCGCGGCGGCGGCGGCAATTTCGGCGTGGTGACGTCGTTCGAGTATCGACTTTTTCCGGTTGGACCGACAGTGACCGGAGGACTGATCGCGTATTCCTTCGAATGCGCCCGGGAGATGCTGCGGTTTTACCGGGATTTCACCGCATCCATTCCTGACGAACACACGGTTGCTGCGACGCTGGTGCACGCCCCTGACGGCTCTGGCACCAAATTGGCGGCAGTGGTCGCGTGCCACTGCGGATCGCTTGCCGAGGGCGAGGCGGCGACGCGACCGCTCAATGAGTTCGGCTCCCCGGTGATCGCGCCACTGGGCGCGATGCCGTATTGCCAGCTGAACCGCATGCTGGACGACGGCTATCCCAAGGGTGCGCTGAATTACTGGAGCAGCCGGCCGGAAAACCCGCCGGCAAGCCCGGATACGGTTTGAGCATTGTGTCCGCCGCCGCGAACGGCCACTTCTAGGCCCAGGTTGCGGGCGAGATTCACGGCTTCGCCGACATCGGCAGTCCCGCCGCATTGGGCGATCAGCGCCGGCCTTTTATCGACCATCCCGTTATGAACCCGTCTGGCTTCCTCGTAGCCTCCGTCCCCGGGCTGGAGCAGCCGGCCGGAAAACCCGCCGGCAAGCCCGGATACGGTTTGAGCAATGGACAACTCCGACCGCATCGCCTGTCTCCTGTTGCCACCGAGTAACTTTTCTCAGACCACCGATAAGCGGAGCGGATCCTCGTTTCAAACGCAAAGATTTCAGGCAGTAGATGAATCGGATTCAGCTAGACTGACCTTGATGAGGAGATTACCGCCGCTCAAAGCGTTGCGAGCTTTCGAAGCGGCTGCGCGCCATTTGAGTTTCAAGGCGGCTGCCGAGGAACTCGGCTTAACCCCCACGGCGGTCAGCCACCAAATTCGGCTGCTCGAAACCGTCGCCGGCGGAGCGCTCTTCCGCCGCCGGCCCCGCCCGCTTACCCTAACTGCAGCGGGGGAGATCCTGTTCCCGGTGGTCCGCAGCGGGTTTGACGCGATGGCAGAAGCCTTCGCCGCAGCCCACAGCGGGTTTGTCTCACGACGGCAGGAAGCAACGGCCACGGTTACGATCCCACTCGACCCGAACGATATCCGTAGCCCGGAACAATTGGCGTCGACTGTCGTGCAGCGGACCGCCTCCCCGCCCCGGCTTTCCATCGTCGTGCTGCCATTTGCCAATATCACCGGCGACAGCGAGCAGGAATATTTTACCGACGGCATCACCGAGAGCCTGACCACCGATCTGTCGCGCATTTCGGGCGCGCTCGTCATAGCTCGCAGTACCGCCTTCGCCTACAAGACCAAGCGAATTGATCTCAGACAAGTCGGCGGCGATCTGAATGTGCGCTATGCCCTGGAGGGGAGCGTGCAACGCGCCGGCAACCGGTTGCGCGTCAGCGT
>Ga0310917_10000451_pt1 | contig 17940 bp, 24 predicted proteins | sample GREbulkMGLF178_FD_203531 | JGI IMG/M metagenome (GOLD analysis project Ga0310917, IMG submission 203531) | Lab enrichment of tropical soil microbial communities from Luquillo Experimental Forest, Puerto Rico - GRE.bulkMG.LF178 | ecosystem: Environmental > Terrestrial > Soil > Tropical forest >... | reverse complement strand
ACGGCGAAAGAGGCCATTAATAGCCTCCGCAAGCAGAAATTCGATCTCATGTTTTTGGACTTGCAATTGCCTGATGCTCCTGGTGATCAGGTGTATAAAACAGCGAAGCAGATTGATCCGGACCTCAACGTTATCGTGATCACAGGCTACCCAGATAGCGAGATCCTCGATCGAATTCTTCAAGTCAGTCCGGTCACGGTTCTGAAGAAGCCACTGAAGGTTGAGCAGCTCAATCAGACGGTGAAGATTCTCGTGCACAACGGCCCAAGCTGGAGAGCTGAGCAACAAAATTTGAAACCTCTGGTGGGGTTGTAACGTGGCTTTTTAAGTAAAGCGCACCCCATTGTCAGAGGCGCAAGGCAAGCTCCAGGAAGCGCTGGATATCTACCAGCACGAGCTGACGATCGCAAAACACCTAGCTAAGCTAGCTAAGCTAGATGGCCTAAACCTCGCTTTACGGAATTTGGTTTGATTGAATTACGATGCCGCCTTCCGACCCTTCGACGCGTGTCGGCTTGGACTTAATTCCTGGACTGAGAGCTCATCCACTGGACCCGGAGAATCCGGTTGCTAATCCCCCACTCTTCCCTCCCCCACCCTACTCGTCGGTGTACCGTTACCCACCCACCGGCAAGTTTTGTCGCAGCTCTCTGATGAGCCGCGCGTAGTTGTCGTGTGACCCGATCCAAAACCAGATCACAATGTCATTCGCCAGCACGCCAAGAACGCGATAGTTGCGCAGCCTGGAGACGGTGATCGCTTCAGAAGAGTACGGAAGGCAGATATGCCCCGGCCGGCTCGTTGTACAGCCCCAAGGTCATCAGCGTCATTGGCTGGACAACCCGAAGGCCATTCTCGAGGCACCAACGAAAAAAAACCGAATTGCGCGTCGGCACGATGATGCCCGGTCCTGCAAAGGCTTCCGCGGAGGCTATCAATGCCTGGAGGTCCAGGTTAGTTTCAGCAACGGCGTGCCCGAAAAAGGCCAGTACCGTGACGTATCCGGTTATCCGTTCATGGCGCTCGACGACCACCGCGGTCCCACCCTTCATGGCATCCGCCAGCTCGCCCGCACGATCGTGTCCATGAACTTGCATGCAAATGCGCTTACAATCCTCAACGTCCGAAACTCGCGTCGGCCGGACCGAGCACCCAATAACGCCGGAACTTAAGGAAATTCTGGAGGCTTTAGGGCTGCAAAAGCCACCTCAGCCGATCGCTGCTTTGCATCGGCAACTCTATCGCATTGCCATAGAACGGAGGCCAGCCGGAGATCTAGCGTGAAAAGATAATCTCCACTTTCTTTCCGCTGGGTGCCATTTCAAATTAAGAACATGCGATATCATTTAGCGGCTAGATACGCTCGGCGTGTGGAACTTCGCGGATACCGCGAGCAATTGCTTTCGATAGGCGATATTGTGACGTCACGATGGCTTGACTTCCGCAAGATGCCTAGCTGGAGCTGCGGGATCGCCCGACAAGATTGTGAAGATCTCACGGCAGCTGATGCGGTCATTATTTTTACCGAGATACCGAACACGATCTTTGCGACTGGTGGGCGCCACGTTGAGTTTGGCTTAGCATTGGCCCAAGGCAAATGTGTGATTATGGTTGGTCCACGGGAGAACGTGTTCTACTATTTGCTTCCAGACTCTCAGATCTTCGCCACATGGAACAAGGCATTTGCGACCATAAGGCGTCGACGTCAGGAAACGATGCAACGGCAGACGAAGCCAGTTGCTAAGGTCCACACTGACGGCCGACCTTCTCCAACGCGATCTGTCACTGCTTAGGCAGTTGGGTGTCCCGCTTGGGGTAGACCCAACAGTCGTGTCACCAGCCGCCATTTCGATCACAGCAGCGCCAGCCGAGCGTTCATGTCAGGTCGAACCGCCCAATACGGTTCACGTGCTCCCATATCAGCGGGGTCAGCGCGGCGTAGTCGCGTGGTGCCAGCCCGTGCTTGCCCGACGCCCGTCTTCGCGGATTCGAGAAGAGCCATTGCGCTTACCACGGCGCTTTGTTACGCTCTAAGAGTAAGTCCCTAAAGCCAATTCAGAGCGTGACTTCAAATCATCTTGTCCGCTTCAGAAGCACGAGCCCACGCAAGAACCTTCCGCCCAGCATCTCGCGAAAGCGGGCCGAAGCCAATTTCCTATGCTCTTTCGAGCGGGCTTTTGTCGCCGGGCATTGCCAAACCAAACAAATCACTTGGCGCGACTTCGCCTTGCAGGGCTACGGGATCCCGGATCTCATCACCTTTGCATGGAGCACTGATCAAAACCAAGCCACCGTGTGGTCGCTTGAGGCGCTTCGGCAGAAGCTACAACGCCAGCAGTTTACTGCATTTGAACTCAAACTACGCGACTGGCGCAAAGGTATTGTACAGGCATACCGATACCGGTACTTCTGCGACCGCTCAATCGTTGTCCTTCCCGGTGATGTTGCCGATAGGGCCTCTAAGCGTCTGGAACTTTTCGCATCGCTGGATGTCGGATTGTGGAGTTTTGATCCGGACTCCGACGTGATCACAAAATACTTCACTCCGCACCAAGGCACGGCCAGAAACCTTGAAGCACGAAACAAGGCGATCGAATCGATTTTAAACAAAATCCAGCTCTGCAAGGCGCTTAAATAGTCGAAGGGCGCCATCCATATCTTCCAAGTGAGAATTGCCGGACTTGGAATTTAGCGCTACGGCTTGCTGGCTGATTAACGCGTAGGTGTCCAGGGCGGTTTCTACAGCCTTGCCACAACGATGTAGAGACTCTTCCTCTTTTGCGCTAACAAGCGCTTGGTTCAACGCCTTGATGGCATCCCAAGTTTGCAGAACTTCCTTGTTGCGAGGCGGCTGTGACCCCTCCCACGCATAAAGGGCGTCGGTACCAAGTCTGTTGAGTACGCTGCGCACCCGGCGCCGCAAGATATCCAGTTCGTAATACGTGATCCTATTGAGCAAGGCGCAGCTTAGGTACCTTTCAGTCGGCGTTCGGCCGCCACCGGTCGCTGGACTGAAACGCTCAAGCGAGAACGTCCTGAGGTTCGACCACCAGCCGCTGGCTCCAGCCTCGGCACCGGCCGCTCCTAGAAAGGGCGTCAAGAGGTCTGAAAAGCCGTTAATCACCAAAAAGCCCTTTACCGAGAGCACGTGGTTCAAGAACATCCAGCCAGCGATCACCTCGGCATTGAAAAGGTCTGTGCGAGCCTCAGCGATGCCCGCTGCCACCAGAACGTAGAAGCCGTCTGGAGGGGTTTCGAGCACGATCAGTTGCTTCAAGAAGCGCAGCAGCTCCTCTACGTTGATCAGCGCCTCTCCAGAAACCGCCAGCGTGGCGTAGATGCGCTTTTCAGGAGCGATCTTTTTGCCTTGGACTCCGGTCGCCCGTATAAAGTTCATTGCGATCGCTGCCTCTGGTGAATCAAATGAGCGGCCGATGATGATATTGGGCCCGATGAGCGCCGTAAGTGGCAGTGCCGCCTCGCACTCCAGAACCTTGCTCACGTCCTCAATCACCTGGCTCTCGCGAAGCAGCTGGTCGTACCGGCGCGGCGCGAAGTAGCAAGAGTATTCCTCTTGCAAATAACCCGTCCGTGAGAGTGGATCGAGGGCGCTAAGAGTAGCGTAATATTGCGGGTCAAAGAGCCGTTCAGAAATCGGGGCTGATTCTGTGAATTTACTGGCGCTTTCGCGCAGCTTTGCGGGCGTGATGTCCCGTGGGCTGAAGATGACCCCATCGATTAACTCTTTGCTTAATCCTTCTACAGTCTTTAATCCGTCGCTAAAGCCATGTTGCGCAAATAGCTTCACTAGTCGTTCCCGAACTGTGCCACAATGCGCTCGAAGTTTAGAGGCCTTGGCATCGGTTTCTTTCTTAAGGTCTGATCGACTAAGCGGCAGAACCCGGCGCTGAAATCTGGTCGCTCACTCTTCAGCGATTTGGGCGCCTGTGTCGCGATCCTTATCCTGGAGAGCGGTTCGATTACGTCGCTGCTGCGGGCCGTCGGATGAATCTGTTGCTTTTCGTACCTTTGTTCAATTTCCATGCTCCTGATACCGATGGCCAAGTTTATTGCGAATCCGTTTCCGACTACCCCCCGCAGATCCGACTCCGTAAGGCGGGCTTGCCACCAAATTGACGGTGCCGTTCCGCGTTTTGTTTGCCTGCTCCCCAACAGCGAATTAGCGATCCTCCTCACGCGGACAAACCTGGCAGCGCCGGGGATTCCTCCTTTGAGATGATATCGGCGAGCGCTGTTAGAAACATAATTCCGGGAGCATTTGGATCCACCCGTCGAAGCAATTCCGGCACTGCAAGAAGCCACCGGTCCCGATCGTCCCGATCCGCGGTCCGCCACCTGTCCTTAACCCATTCGTACCTCTCTGTGGATGTTCGCGTCGCTTTAATACATTGCTCTTCCTCGAGGTGCTCCTTGCGTCGCTTTGCCGCAGCAGCGCCGGCTGGCAGTGTGATAGTTGGGGTATTCGGTATCGCTCGGAAAAGCCATCCGGCGATTTTTCTTCCTTCTTTTATCGGGTCATAACGAAATGTTACGTCAGCTCGCTCGTTCAGCTCTCGCATAGATCGCTTTAACACAGCCGCGGCTATGTGCTTGGGTTCTTCGTACTGATCGGGACTCAGACGAAAGAACCAGCGAACTTGTTCAATATCCATCTTCCAGCTCGGATATTTGTTGCGTATATCCTTTGGGTTCCAGGAGCGGACCTGCATGTACATTTTCATTGCATATCCGCTTCGCAAACGCAGGAACACATCCGTCGGAATCTGAGTAAAGTGCTCTCTCAAATCCACCAGAAACGGCCGCATGTCCTCGTGGAACTGCAGCTCAATAATTCCGTCTCGGTCGTAGTATTTGGCGCGCGAGAGGATCTGGAATTTCGTGCGAGAACCTTCAATAAAATCCTCCACCTCGACTAGAGACTTCAACATCTCGTCCGCTACCTGTTCCAGCGTGTTATACGCAGAGCCTCCTGTGAGGCCTAGCCGGGCCTTGTACTCTTGCACCTTCAGTTTGTGTTTAAGCAGGTCATGCTCATGCGACACTCTTGTAGCCAAAAGCACCATGATGCGCATCCCGAGTGGCGAAAGATCAGACTGCGCTCTTGCCAGCTTATTGTGGATTACGGCGATTTCTTTTCGTGGGCGACCACGCATGGGCCAGTATAAGAAAAAGTTTCTTACAAGAGCGCAAGACCTTATTTACCGCTCCGTTGCTGTGACCGTTCAAAGGGATTTTTATAAGGAACTCATAGAAGAGCTTTGCTCCGTTGCTGTGACCGTTCAGCCATCCATGCTAGAATAATTAGAGTACACACACTTTATATCTTTGTAATTTTCTGTGTTTTGCCTCTCTTTCTCCGATTAGACCATTCCAAATCCAAACAAGTCCGGTCACTCGGACGGAGCTCTTTGACTCCGCGCGTGTGACCAATGGTCAAGCAACGTTCGATGGCTTACTACTGAATGCTTGGTCACAATAACGGAGTCGAATCCCTCCCGCATTAAGAGCGGACTCTCTAGCCGTCCTCTACTCCATTCATGCAACCAAAGGTCACACGGACGGAGCGTTCTTCCCAGGGAAAGAACAGAAATTCTTCACTTATCGGTCACACCGGCGGAGTGGCTCTCATCGGAGAGAAGATGCATTCACTACCTACATGGAGTATTCGGTTGCCTTGGGAACTGATTCTTCACTCCGCAATTGTGACCCACTTTACCATGGAAAGACATTTTTAACCGCGCCAACCGTCACACAAATCCTTGGGGATAATGGAGGCATTGCCTCTTGATCGGTCACAAAAAAGGCGGGCCCTCCCCCCCTTTCGAAGCTCTCATATTCTGGATCCCATCCGAGAAGGCCCAGACTCCGTTCATGCGACTTTAGCTGTCCGTCACCCAATGGAGGCCCTGAACGTGCGAAAACAGGACGCAATCCCTGAGAAACGGGACTGGAACTATTCCCGTCGGTCACATGTGCGGAGTTCGAAAGCACTTAATCTAGTGGCTAAACTTCGAATGAACGCAAGCTGTTGTATAATCGCGATCACACGAGCATTTAAAAAATACCGGCTTCACTCCGCTCATGTGACCGCCACTCCGTTTTTGTCACTAATACCGCCTTTTTTACTCCGTTCTTGTATCCTCCCACTCCGTTTTTGTGACCCGCGGTGGCTGCACTTATATAAAGAAAGAAAAGGGGAAATGAAATTGTCCGGGTGTGTGGAGATCAAGAAAATAAAAAGCCATGTCTCTTTCACGGAGTTCTCGCAACGAACCTAAAAAAATACCAACGCGCGATCTGCCCAGGCTTCGCGTGTTAATCGCCGCAATATCGCGTACCATCCGCGCCGCCTTCACATTGGCGTCGTGGATCGGTAGCCCCGGCCAAGGGGGACAAAAGGGCACGAGGCCGACGCAGAGCTCGTGCAGAACCGGGATCACGTTCGGCTCCAGATTCGGTTCCCATAGTGAATATTCGCTTTGCAGCGCGGAAACAGGATTGGACCGGAATGGGCGCAGCGGATGTTGGCGGTGCCGGTCACTTCCTCGATCCGCACAGCCGGATCGATGCTGTGCTGATAGAGCAGGTCGATATAGTCGGTGCCAAGCCCTGGGTAAGGAGCCCTTCACGGCCTCACGAATGGATCTCCGTCTCCCGGTCCCTCCCCTCAGTAAGGCTAAAACAGAAAGATGGTACGAGGATGAATCCCAATTTTAAGCTTTGTACATTTCTTATTAAGAAAATTGGAGGTGCGAACAGGTAGTAAATAAAAGAAGAGAAAATGAATAAAGTATAAGCATTTCAAAATAAGAACTTAAATAATTTACAAATGTATAGAATTTGAACATTAATTATGGACAGCGTTTGATCGTTGTAAATGCTTAGATTTTCTGCTTTTTTACGTTTTTGCAGTTTTTCATATGAAAATCGTCGCTTTTGTAAGTGGAAAAGGAGGGGTGGGGAAGACCACGCTGGGATTTCTGTTGGGCTTGGTCCTTCAGAGAGCTCAACGCCGAGTCAATTTTCTTGACCTGGATCCTCAGGCCTCCCTGACAAGTCTCCTGGAGCTTCACAAGGTCAAGAGGGACGAGGGCACCTCCACGGAGTTCCTTATAGTCGATACGCCCCCACGTCTGGAATCGAAGGAGGTCCGAGAATCCGTGCAACGAGCGGACGTGATCTGTATCCCAATGCGGCCGTCTCCGATGGATTTTGGTGTGACGACCAACACGGCGGAATTAGTGAAGACTCTGAAACGGCCCGACAGTAAGGCGTTCATCATTCTGAACCAGCTTAGGAAAGGGACTTACTGGTCGAAAAAGGTCGAGACCCTCAATGGATCAGATTTTGCGTTGTCGTTTGCAAATTCATCTTTCTCGCTGCGGGAATGTTTCGCTCACGCGCTGACGGTCGGTTGGGATGCGCTGGATGAATCGGCGTCGAATGAACTACTGAACTTCGCGCTCACCATTGGATAAAATCATGAGCAAGCTCGCCAAACTCCAAGAAGAGAAACTCGAGCAGCTGAAAATGCTGAGCTCAGCTGGGCGCGTGCAGTTAGAGGAGGCACTCGCACCTGAGACTTCGCCAAAATTTCCAACTCCACGAGAGATCGTCTCGGCAGAAGAGCCGAAGGCACCGGCAGTTGCCGAAACGCCGGAAGCGCTCGTTCAGAAACAAGCGCGAAGATCGGTCGTTCGTGGGAAACGGCTTGGGAGACCCCCGTTTGCGGCAGAAATGAAGGCGTCGACGGTTTATCTACCCGAATCGGTCTACGCGGAGTTGGAAGCCTTGGCCAATAAAAGTGGCAAAAAAGGGTTCAAGCGTCCGGGATTGAGTGAAACCGTGCGCGCTGCACTACGCCTGGTGCAGAGTCGGCAATGGTCTAGCGAGGAAATAAGCCAAGCATTCGCAGAGGATGTAGGGGTGGGGGAGTAATACGACCGGCTTTTTCGGAACTTGCGGCCGGTGGACATGTGGCCAACGGCAAAGAGTTGATGCGTAAAACTCAAGCAGCTATTTGTAAACAGTCCGAGCGAAGATGAAATGAGTACGCAGGAGATCATCAGAGAGCTGACAAAGTTAGACCGGGATGAGCTTGCCCAAATAGATATGAAACTGCACGAGCTGCTGGAAGAAAAGATTCGCACCGGCGGAAGATCGTGGGGCGAAGCGCTGCTGGAGGTAGCCGGGACCGTGGAGGGCCTGCCACCGGATTACGCGGAGAATCACGATCATTATCTTCATGGGTTGCCGCGTCGATGAAGGTCTTCGGGGACACAGTTCATTTCATCGCTTTACTCAGCACTGGTGATCGATGGCATGCCCGAGCTGTTGCAATCAATCGGCAATCTCCAGGTCCGCTTGTCACGACAGAATGGGTTTTAACCGAAGTCGGAGACGCCTTCAGTCAGCCAGGAGCGCGGCAGAAATTCATCCGGCTTCTGGATCTGCTAAGGAAACAACCGGATGTGGACATCGTTTCATCTACGAGCGATCTGTTCCGGCGCGGCACGGATTTTTTCCACGCGACCAGATAAAGAATGGTCGCTAACGGACTGCATTTCGTTCGTCGTAATGAACGAACGCGGCATTACCGATGCCTTTACGAACGATCACCATTTCGAGCAAGCCGGCTTTCAAATTCTGCTGAAGGACTAAAGAGGCGTTCTAGGGCCTACAGAGGGTAAGGTTAAGATCCGCCGAAGAAATAAGGGGGTTGGTGATCCATCCAACTCAATGACAAGGCAGCGGACGGCAATCTTCCAACCCTTGGGGCTGGAGTTGACTCGGCAGACGGAAGCGGCTTTTGGCCCGGAAGAGGCCGGACCGGTTCATCCGCGCCACGCCTTCCGGAAACCAAGGAAGTGATTGAGAGCAAGATCATTCCTTGTGAGCGTGGTGGCAATGCTCATCTTCGCTCCTAATGCAACTGATCCGGGGCGCCTTGAAAGATTATGTCCGCAAGATGTACCTGGCAGTATAACCACCAACGTGCCGACGTGGATCATTGGGCCTGCATCGGGCGAAAGGCTGCTCATAGAGCGCTCAGCAGGGCGTGCTGAAAGTCTGGCCGAGCCAATCCAGCGGTTGCCCCCGCCTGCGCAATTCAAATCCGCTCCTCGAGCGAGCTTGTAAGCGAGGCATTGCCCTTAAAACCCTGTGCCAGCGCTGGCAGGGCTCATAATCGCCTTTATGAGCCCTGCCCCTTTTACGCCAGAAAAACAATGTTACAGCGTTTTAATTTTGCATTTTTTTCGAGAAGCCGATATCAAGGAGCGCTAGCGTGAGCGACACTTTGGGAACAAATGCCGGCCAGGAACCCCTGGAAGAACTCGTTGAAACCCAAGCCCTTAGTGTCGACTTACGAGAGGCGGTTATGGCCTGTTTCTCTGGAAGAGAGTCCCGCCGCTGGACTGTTTCCGAACTGGTTGAGCGGTTTAAAAATCTGGGCATTCGCGCCTCACGCGCCAGCGTGACGGCGGCGCTCGCCGAACTCGAAGTAGAGCTTGAGCTCTCGGGCTGGGCGCCGTGGCGCCTCCTGGAACGAGGAACCGAATGGATTCTAGAGCCCAAAAGAGAGCTCGTAGCGCTTCTTTCTGGCGTCAGAGGGCTCCCCTTAAGAGAGATCCTTTCAGAAGAGCATAAGGCCGTGCTCCTGGTCACAATCGGGTACCGCCGCAAAGGGGGAGTCTCCAAAGCAAGAGTGGGGGAGATACTCGGGCTGGAGGCCGCTAGATACCTGGACGATCTCTTGAGGGAGGGGTTGATCTACTGCGACCCGTCCAGGGAGGTGAATTTTTGGCGGCCGGCGCCATCGGCTTTGCTTGCTCTGGGTTTACGGTCTTTCGCGGACATCCCCGCGCTCAAAGAGCTCGAAGAGTGGTTCGACATGCAGAAAGAATTTCGGACGATAGCGAAACTGGATCCTTTCTTTGAGAAAAGCCAAAGGCTCGCTTCCCGGCGGCTTAAACGCGAATCAGAGCGGCGCGGAACCCTTGGGGAGCCCATGCATTGCGCCAGGCTCTCCACTGAGAGAATCCCCGCTAGAGGAAAGCGACTCTGATCTTTTCCGGAGTGATGGGCTGGCTGGTGCTGCTGCTGCGCTCTCCTGCCACGCCCAGTCGCCGCAGAGCGTTGTGCAGGGCTGCCCGGCCCAAGGGAGCGCCGTGAGGCCCTGGAAAAAGGAGGCTTGATTGACTCCATTGGAGCGATTTGCGGTAGAGCCGCCGTTGGTCCGGCCGGGCCAGCCGTTCTCTCCAGGCGTGCCAGAAGCGCAAGGGAAGAGCGAAGCATGGTTCCTGGATTGGGGCGTCCCACAGTAGCACTTCGGTTTCGGTGATTTTGAGGCAGTTTTGAGGCCATTTTCGAGGAGTTCCCCTAGCAGGCGCCGAGCATAGGGCGGCGATCAGGCCCGAGTCTCGCCGGGTTGCGAGTGAGGGGTTTTTGACCGAGCCCATCTGCTTTGCAAGTCTTTGAATCACCCAGTTCTGCAGAGCCGCTATTTCCTCATCAGATACCGGCTGTTTGAGCCGTCCGCCGCCTAAAAAGCCCAAGAATGGCGAGATCCTCTTTCCGGTCGGGGATTCTCTGATGAGTACCATGAGTTCGTTACTGGAATAGCTCTGCCGGAGCTCCAAGCCAGCGGCTCCTATGGCCGCCTTTGCGCCCGCCACGTACACCCGTCTTGTGGAGGGCCGAAGGCCTGCGAGAGATTGTTCGAAATCCTTAACGACTTCGCTGATTGGCTTGGCTTGCGCGCTCACACGCTTCTCTCTAGAAGTCCCCCCGGAGTCAAAATAGTGATTGGGGGAAAATGGTTTGTCTTTACAACTTGCGTCCAGTCTTTATCACGTAAAAACATCACTTGTTTGAATAAACCAAGCCGGAAATGAAGTATCCCACTCGAAGCGGCGGCGGGGCGAGGTAGTCCGCGCTAGGAAGTCCCCCCGAAGCCCGCCTATGACGCAAGAGGATTCGCAGACAGACACAGAGAAGGTGCTTCTGGCTCCCTTTGACCTAGGAACTTCTGAATCGACCCCACGAGCCAAAACCGCCGAGACCTTCCTGGAGCTATTGGGAGCGCGGGTGCGCAATCTCAATACGCGAAGCGCTTATCGGGTGGCCTGGCGCTCATTTTTGGCATTTTGTTCGGCCCGCGGGTTGGAACTCGAGAGTGTAAAGGCCTATCACGTGGGGTCATGGCTGGATCAGCATCCGGGAAGCAGATCAACTCAAAGACAACACTTGGCGGCTCTCCGGTTGCTCTTTGATTCGCTCTTGATGCGAGGGGTAGTTGAGTATAATCCAGCCGCCCGGGCCAGGCCGCCGAGGTTGGTTCGAGAATCCTCCCAAACTCCGGTCTTTGAGGAGGCTGAAATCGTAGCGTTCTTGGACTCGATGAGTCCCAATTCGCTAAAAGACATTCGGGATAAGGCGCTCTTCAGTGTTCTCTTCTATTCCTGGTGCCGGGTCTCTGCCCTCATCAACCTAAAGGTTGCGGATTACTATGAACGTGGCGGCACGCGCTGGTTACGGTTCGAAGAAAAACGAGGGAAAGAACACGAGGTACCGGTGCATTCAAAGGCTAAAGAAACGGTGGATCTTTGGCTTGAACGCTCTCGCCTGGCTTGCACCCCGAGTGCTCCCCTGTTTCCTTCCTTCGGCAAGAATCGTGAAATTATTGAGCTGAGACGCCTGGATCGTCGGAGTGTGTTAAAGCTGGTTGAGAAACGGGCGCTGGCGAGCGGGATCCAGAAACGAGTTTGTTGTCACAGCTTCCGTGCGACGGGTGTCACCCAGTACATGAATTCGGGCGGCACAATCGAGATCGCGCAGCGGATCGCCGGACATACGAGTCCGGCGACCACCAGGATTTATGATCGATCTGGGGACCAACTGACCCTTAAAGAGATCGAGAGAGTGCAGATCGGGAAGAAACAAGGGATTTGAATTTCGCGCCCGGCCATATCCTAGATGGGTTGGATCGTCTTCACCGTGAATGTCATCTTGGCTGGAACCATTTTCGCAGTCGCGCTGTCCGCTGGCGTCCTCGTACTGCTCGAGATCGGGCGGCGCATCGGCGTCCGCCAGCTTACGGAGGAAGGCGAGACTGCATCAAAGGGCCTTGGTGCGATCGAGGGTGCGATCTTTGGGTTGTTGGGTTTGATCCTCGCATTTTCGTTTTCCGGGGCGCTTACACGCTTTGATGCGCGGCGGCATCTCGTCGTCGAGGAGGCCAATGACATCGGGCACGGCATGGCTGCGGGTCGCTCTGCTCCCAGCGGACGCGCAGCCACCCATGGCGCGATCTCTTCCGTCGTTACCTGGACTCGCGGATCGAGGTCTATCGGAAGGTGCCGGATATGGAGGCGGTGAAAGCGGAGCAGGCGAGGTCGGCGAAGTTGCAGAGCGAAATATGGGCGCTCGCTGTCTCCTCCACGCGGGAAGCGGGAACGGCCCAGGCGCCGATGCTGCTCCTGCCCGCGCTGAACGCGATGTTCGACATCACCACGACGCGAACAGAGGCCGCTAGAGTTCATCCGCCACTGATGATCTTCGGGATGCTCGGCGCGCTGACTCTCGCCTGTTCGTTGTTCGCGGGCTACGACATGGCGATTCGGCGTCGTCTGAATGTATTTGCACTCCGTCGCCTTCGCCGTCGTCTTGTCAGTGACCGCATATGTGATCATCGATCTCGAGTACCCGCGCCTTGGATTTATCCAGATAAGCGACTCCGACCAGGTGCTCGTCGATCTGCGTAAGAGCATGAATTAGGGGTGACGACACGATTGCTCGGCCGCGTAAATGTCCCGTTGGGGTCTGACGAACCGGACAATTATGGCACTTTCGTGTCTTCACCCCCATTCCCATGTCGCTTTTCGTACCTTTGTTGGAATTTAACCGTTAATAAAAGTCTACGCATGATCGCAACGCTCCACCACTCGCTGCTCGCTATCGCACTCATCACGCTGCTCGAGCTGGCGGTCATCGCGCGGATCCTGCTTCGGCCCCATCGCGACCCTGCTTCCCGAATCGCATGGGTGGTGGTCGTTGGCGTGCTCCCTCTGTTGGGCATGCTCGCCTATCTGCTCCTGGGCGAGGTCAACATCGGCCGTCGCCGCGTGGAGCGGTTGCACGCAGTCCTCAAGGGCATGCCGCCGATCCAGTGTCACGCCGCTGGGGACGGGGCGGCCTTCGCAGGCGCCGTTCCCGAGCGTCACCAGCATCTCTTTTTGCTCGGCCACTCGATCAGCGGGTTCCCTCCCGTGGGTGGCAACACCGCGCGCCTTCTGCCGAACTCCAACGCCACGATCGACGCGATGGTGGCCGACATCGATTCCGCAACCGATCACGTCCATGTGCTGTTCTACATCTGGCTGCCGGATTACAACGGCAGCAAGGTCGTCGAGGCCTTGAAGCGCGCGGCTGCCCGCGGCGTGACCTGTCGGGCCATGGCCGATGACCTCGGCTCGCGCACGATCATCCGCTCCGAGCATTGGCAGGCGATGCGCGCGGCAGGTGTACGCGTGGCTGCGGGCCTGCCCATAGGCAACCCCCTGCTGCGGCCGTTCAAGGGCCGCATCGACCTCCGGAACCATCGCAAGATCGTGGTCATCGACGATCGCATCACCTACTGCGGTAGCCAGAACTGTGCCGATCCCGAGTTCCGCGTGAAGGCGAAGTATGCACCCTGGGTGGACGCCGTGATGCGCTTCGAGGGTCCCATCGCACGCCAGAACCAGTTCCTGTTCGCGAGCGACTGGATGACGTACGTGGATGAGAACCTCGACGAACTCCTGAGCAAGCCGCTGCCTTTGCCCATGCCGGGAGGGGTGCCCGCGCAGGTGATCGGCACGGGCCCGACGGTGCGCTACTCGGCCATGCCCGAGATGTTCGAATCCCTGATGTTCGCGGCGAGGCGCGAGATTGTTGTCACTACCCCCTACTACGTGCCCGACGAGTCCCTGCACAATGCGCTGTGCACGACCGCGTACCGGGGCGTGGACACGACGATCGTCTTTCCCGCCAGGAACGACTCGTGGATCGTCGGAGCGGCCAGCCGCAGCTACTACGAGGACCTGCTCAGCGCGGGGGTTAAGATCTACGAGTACGAGGGCGGCCTGCTGCACACGAAATCGCTGACGGTGGATGGCGAGGTCACCTTGATCGGCTCGGCGAACATGGACCGCCGCAGTTTCGAGCTCAACTACGAGAACAACATCCTGTTCCACGATCCCGCACTCACCGGCGCTGTGCGCGAGCGCCAGCAGGAATACATTGCGCGATCGAATCGGGTCACTAAGGAGGCGGTGGCGGCCTGGTCGATGTCACGCCGGCTGTGGAACAACCTCATTGCCACGCTCGGGCCCGTGCTCTAGCTAGCTAGGGGAGAGGGGAGGGGAACGAAGGCTCCGCGCCTTCCTCTTCCGGCCTCTTCTTGCGGGCAGCTCGCGCGCGTTGCCGTTTCCTTCTTGAGGCCGCCTCAGCGAAAACATTCCTCTCGACCCCCCCGACAAAAAGAAAAGGTGAGGTTTTTACGCTCAGGCTCCCTTACTCCTTGCAGTCAGCGGCCAAAGAAGAGAGATCTGAGCCGCGCCGCCACAGTGCCTCCGCCACCTCAACGGCTAGTTGCGCCGGTCCCTTGGAACCTGACACCTGCATATTTCCAGGGGAACCAATAAGTGGAATCCATGCCTCCCTCCCAAGCGTGTAGCTTGCCGGCATCTGCGCCGGACCCAAGGCCTGTAACAAAGGTCCCGAACGCTCCTGTATCGAATTCGTTGGGTCTGAAAAAACTAGGCGGCGGAGTAACTTGCGTCGAAGATCCTACCGGTTCTCCGCCAAAGGTGGCAACAGCTTGTGAGGCGAATGTCACAACGGCTAAGGCTATTAGTCTTTTCATATTCGTTCTCGATAGTATTCCCTAAAGGGAGCAAAGAAACGCGTGAAAGCGAAGATTTGCGTTGATAGCTGGGCAGGCAGACTAGAGGAGGACTGTGAAATCATAGGAGAAACCAGGACAAAGTATGTTTGCCGCATGCTGAGAGATGGAAGGTTGCCGAGAAGAAACGTCAAAGCTGGCGATATCGTAAAGGTGCCAAAGCGCGCAGTGAGGATTGAGACGCCAGACCACGAGCGTGGAATTCCCAGGCAGGACAAGACCCAAGAAGAAACCGCGCTGCCGCAGGGTTAGGGGAGAGAGTCTGGTTGCGCAGCTCGATAGCACTGTGACCAGGCCGAACAACTCCGAGATCAGCAAGTTCAGCAGCAGTACAGCGATCAGTTGGGCGTCTACGTCCAAGAAAAGGCTGAGCAAATCGACCGGTTGCAATCCAGCTTTGGCGGCGTCGTTAACCTCGGAGCAGGCGCAGTTGCAGGCCATTCAACAGAGAGCACCTGGCTGGACGGCCGGCAAAAAAGCGCACGCCCAATGGGAACAGCAGGTTGCGCGACGAAAGACCAGAATCGCGCAGATCGCGCTTCGCTTGGAGAGGGTAGGGGAGATTGAAGAGGCCGCTGGCGTCTATGCCGAGAGGAAAATCGAAGAACTGGCCGAGCATAAGCTTCGGTTCGATAAGCCCGAGCTCACGCTGGAGTGGGATAAGATTCAACACAGAGAACGGCAGGCCTCGATCCCGGCTATCGAGAGCACTCAAAGCGTCGGCCAGGACCTTGGGAGATCACTGACTCTCTCCAGAGTGGTAGACGAAGAATGAGCGATTCTCGCGTCCACCGTCGATCGGCTCGGAGCGGTGCCGAACACAGCGCATCCCCTGCTTGGAAGAGCAAGACCGGCTTTCGGTTGCCACCAGACGTATCTTTTGAGAAGCAGCGTCTGGCTGATGCCTGGGCGTACGTCTTCCGGCATCGTGTGCTGGGCGAATTAGGGCGCATCTTGCTGCAGGAATTGGATGACGGGCGCTGCCATATCTCCTGCGAAGTGGTTGGTGATCCATCCGACCCAATGACTACGCAGTGGGCGACAATCTTCAAACCCTTGGGGCTGGAATTGTCTCGGCAGATGGAAGCGGCTTTTGGCGCAACTCCGGAAGAGGTGGGACCGGTCGATCCGCCGACGCGCGTTCCGGAAGCCAAGGGAGTGATTGAGAGCAAGATCATTCCTTGTGAGCGCTGCGGCGCCGTGGTGGCAATGCTCATCTTCGCTCCTAAAGCAACTGATCCGGGGCGCTTTGAAGATTATGCCTGCAAGATGTACCCGCAGTATAACCGCCTCAACGTGCCGGCCTGGATCATTGGCCCTGCATTGGGCGAAGGGCCACTCATAGACCGCCCAGCCGATGTGTTGAAAGTGTGGCCGGCGCGGGAACCGATCCAACGGTTGCCACCTGCGCAATTCAATTCGCTCCTGGATCAGTTTGTTACCAGACATTGCCATTTAACGCTATTGTCGTCCCAGATGCTCGCCGATCCCAGGCGGAGAGCGGGAGATTCCAGGGGGTCAGGCCGCTTTCTTGGCTGGCTGCCCGCCACTCGGCCTATAAACAGGCATCAACTCCTCCAAGCGAGTTTGAATCGTCCTGGCTAGAACCGAAACTCTTTGCGTATGCGATAGCTTTTCGTATACACAAAAACACACGCTTGCTCAAGGGAATTTGGCTACCGGCCAATCACTCCCAGTGCAACAAGGTTCAATGCTCACATCAACGCGAACGGATTAAAGGAGATACCTGGCGCTCTCTGCAGCGCGGTGAATAGGTGCGGGTGGTCGGACCGAGCTGGATCGAGATACTGTTTGTACTTCGCCAGGAAGGATGCGGAAGTCGCCTGGTCGGCGGGGAGCGCCTGGAAGCCAGCATGGTAGGCACGGAGAGGTCGCTTGGTCTCCGAACTGAAGACGTTGCAGAGGGTTTCTGCTAGGAATTCCTCGTAATCCCCCCAACCACTCGGAGAACCGAAGCAGATATTGGTGATGCCCCTGACATCGCGAACCGCGTGGAAGATCTCGTGGATTAGAATCTCATCGGCAGCCGAGCCTGGGCCTAGATGACCGGCCACGGCGGGGGCTCCCCAAGCCTCTGGTTTAAAGGCGATAACGGTGTCTGCGCCCTCGCCGGTGCCCTTGACTTTGAATTCGGATGGCTTTTCCTCTGAGCACGTTTTTCCCGGAGTTCCCGCCTTTGCCGTATCGATGTAGTTCCCGTGTTTCGGTCCTGTCTTGGCGTTAGGATCCCCCCCGGACGTGTTCTGCTTTATTTCATCTGGGGCGAATTCAGGGGGTATGATTTCGACCCGCTTGTGCCGCGCTAAATTGATTTCCGACATTACCCAATAACCGGTGTAGGATTTCCAAATACCGTACAAAAGGGCGCCCACTTTTTTCTCGAAGCTATCGACCTCAGCCTTGGCCTTAGACGAGGGGCACCAATCCAGACCGAGAAATCCTTTTAGGTAACCATCGCCGTTGATCTTAAGATTGGGGACGTACGGGAAGTATTTCATATAGGTCTGTTGGTGCGGTGCGAACCATCTTCTATGTCAATTGTAAATTACTCAGAGCTAGACGTGCCCCGGAGCGGAGAAACCAACCGCTCACAAACTCTGGGCCAGCGCTGACGGCGCACATTTACTCGTTTCGTTGACATGACAGAAACCTAGAAGGCAATAAGATCAATACTCCGACCGGATGATGTCGTCGCGGGGGAGGATCTGCGTAAACACCCGCTTAGTGCCAGGCGCAAAATGCTGGCTAAACTGCTCAAGAAATCTCCCGACTATATCCGGCTCTCTGAGGAACCTCTTGGCAGCACAGAGGACCCGGTCCGGGTCGCAGAGCAGTTTGGCCTCGAGGGTTTGGTCGCATAAATGTAGCGAGATGACATGAGCCGACAGGCAGCAACACCCGCTGCTACAGTATTGGGTGGCCCAGCTATTCGCTCATCCGTCCAAACGGGGACT
>Ga0310917_10000448_pt1 | contig 17972 bp, 16 predicted proteins | sample GREbulkMGLF178_FD_203531 | JGI IMG/M metagenome (GOLD analysis project Ga0310917, IMG submission 203531) | Lab enrichment of tropical soil microbial communities from Luquillo Experimental Forest, Puerto Rico - GRE.bulkMG.LF178 | ecosystem: Environmental > Terrestrial > Soil > Tropical forest >... | reverse complement strand
CCGCTCGAGCACGGCGATGGCCGGGTCCAGGCCGGCGGCCTGCAGCCGCGACGACTGGGTGTACGTCGCGGACTCCATCGGCTCCGGCCGGACCACGATGCTCGATTCGGGCATCCGAGGTTCGGGTCGCATGGCCCCACGATAATCGGTGCGGTAGTGGTCAGTTCGGCTTCGGGTAGCTGACGCCGGTGAGCTGCTCGGAAAGCTCCCACAGTCGCCGGCAGTCGCCTTCGTTGCGGGCTTTTGCGGGAATCTTGGCCGGCGCCACACCGCCACCGGCCGCCTCGTAGAACCCGCGGGGCCCATAGAAAGCGCCGCCTTCGGCGTGTGGCGCGGCGGCCGCGTACAGCGCCGGCAGGATTCCTTCGTCGATTTCCTGCCACAGGAACGGCGTAAAACGCCAGGACGCCTTGTAGAACTGCTCCATCAAGGCGGGCTTTTCGCGGCCGTGTGAGGGTCCGGCGAGCTGCAGATTGGTCTTGGTCAGACCGGGGTGCGCGGCATTGGACACGATGCCCCAGCCGGCCTCGCGGCTGCGCCGGTCCAGCTCGAGGGCGAACATCAACGTCGCCAGCTTCGACTGGCCGTAGGCCTGCGTCGCCGAGTAGGACTTCTCGTACTGCGGGTCGTCCCAATTGATTTTGCCGAAGCGGGCGGCCAGGCTGCTCAGGGAGACGACGCGCGCGCCCTTGGCGGCGCGCAACAGCGGCAGCAGATGCGCGGTCAGCGCGAAGTGGCCGAGATGGTTGCTGCCGAACTGCAATTCGAAGCCGTCGGCGGTGGTGTCGCGTTCCGGTGGCTGCATGACGCCGGCGTTGTTGATCAGGATGTCGATCGGGCGGCCCTCGGCGTTGAGTTGTTCGCCCAGCGCGGCGACCGCGGCCAGCGACGACAGGTCGAGGGACTTTATGGTCAGCTTGGCGTCGGGAACCGTGGCGCGGATTTCCTCGATCGCCTTTTCCCCCTTGGCGCGATTGCGGATCGCCATCACGACGTCGGCGCCGGCGGCCGACAGGCGCCGCGTCAGCCCGAACCCCAGGCCGCTGTTGGATCCGGTGATAACCACCAGCTTCCCCGACATATCGGGCACCGTGGCGACGAGATCGTTGGCCATGCGTATCACTCCTTATTCGGTATGCGACCCGTCCTAGTCTGCTCTTTGTGTCGGCTTGTCGACAGCGCATGCCCGGTCGGGCGGCCGCGTTGGTCGTCGGCGCGCTGCCCGCGCTCGCCTTTCCGGCGCCGTCGTGGTGGTGGCTGGCCTGGTTCGGCCTGGTGCCGCTGTTGTTGGTGGTCCGGGCGGCGCCGACGCCCTGGGAGGCGTCCGTGCGGGCGTGGTGCGGCGTCGCCGGGTTCGTGCTGTCCACGCAGTACTGGCTGGCGACCAGCGTCGGTCCGCTGCTGGTGTTGCTGGCCATCGGGTTGGGTGCGCTATGGCTGCCGTGGGGGTGGTTGGCGCATCGGCTGCTGTCGGCGCCCGTCGGCGTCGGGCGAACGGTCGCCGCCCTGGTGGTGTTGCCCAGCGCGTGGGTGGCGGCCGAGGTGGTGCGGTCCTGGCCCTGGCTGGGAGGCCCGTGGGCGTCGCTGGGCGCGTCGCAATCCAACCAGCCCGTCACGCTGGCGTCGGCGTCTTTGGGCGGGGTGTGGCTGACGAGTTTCCTTCTGGTCGCGGCCAATACCGCTGTCGTCGCCGCGCTGGTGCACCGCGACGCGCCGGGCCGCATCGTCGCGCTGGTGAGCCTGGTGGCGTGCGCGGCGCTCGGCCCGGCCTGGTATCTGCTCGGGCCGTCGCCGGCCGGCGGTCCGGCGGTGCGCGTGGTGTTGGTGCAGCCCGGCGACATTGCCGACTCCGGAGAGCGCCTGGCAGCCGGTGAGGCGCTTACCGCGACGCTAGCGGGCCAGCGGCCGGACTTGGTGGTCTGGGGAGAAAGCAGCGTCGGACAGGATCTCGCCGGCCACCCGGAGGTTTTGGCCAGGCTCACGGAGCTGTCGCGGCGGGTCGGCGCGGACCTGCTGGTCAACGTCGACGCGCCCGCACCGGGTGGGGGCATTTACAAGTCGGCCGTGCTCATCGGCGAGCACGGCTCGTTGGGCAGCTACCAGAAAACTCGGCTGGTGCCGTTCGGCGAATACGTGCCGCTGCGACCGCTTTTCGGCTGGATCACCAGCCACACCAAGGCGGCCGCCGAGGATCGGCAGCGGGGGAGGGGCCCCGTGGTGCTGCGCGCGGGTGCGGTGTCCGTCGGACCGTTGGTCAGCTACGAGACCCTCTTCCCCGACCTTGCCCGTCGCGAGGCGCAGCTCGGCGCCGCGCTGCTGGTGTATCAGAGCTCCACCTCGTCATTCCAAGGAAGTTGGGCGCAGCCGCAGCTGGCCGCCGAGCCCGCGGTGCGTGCCGTCGAGTCGGGGCTCCCGGCGGTGCACGTCGGATTGTCCGGCGACAGCTCGGCCTTCGACTCCCGCGGCCGCCGGCTGGTGTGGTGCCCGTCGGGCTTCCGGGGAGTGATGGTTGTCAGCGTGCCGTTGGGATCCAATGACACGCTCTACCGACGGCTGGGTGATTGGGTGCCGGTGATGGCATTTGCCATCCTCGTTGGCGCCGCCGGGGTCGTCTTGTTTCGCTGGCATAGCCGTGCTCGCGGTGACACACTGCGTGAATGAGGAGCAGAGGGCCCGCATGGTTTTCGCTGGCCACCGCCATCGTGGTGATGGTTGCGTCGGTAGTCGGCTTCATCGTCGCCCTGGTGCTCAACATGTTCTTTCTGGACAAGTACAACGCTTACGGTGAGGTGCCGATCCCCGGGTCGGGCAGCCTATACCTGCCCGCCGGTGAAGTCACCGTCAGCCTGCACACCACGGTGATCGGCAGCACCAACGGCGGCTTGCCGGTGCCGGACCTCGGAGTCACCATCAGCCCACCCGAAGGGGTTGCGCAGCCGGTCGTCACCGAAAGCGTCGGCAGCACAACGACGATCAACAATGACGCGCACGTGCGGGTGTGGGTGGCCCAGATTCCCGCTAGCGGCACCTACAACGTCATGACCGACGGCAAAGTCAACGGATACATCGACCCGCGACTTGCCTTCGGCCACAAGAGTTCCTACGGCTACCTGGTGTGGCTGTTCGTCGCGATGTTCGTCGCCGCCCTGGTTGGTTCGATCTTGTCGGGGATCTGGCTGGCCCGGACCCGGCGCAAGGCGGTGGTGGCGGCCAGCCCGTACTTCCATGTTCCGTCAGCGCCGGTGTCGCCGACTGTGCCCGCCGCCCGGGAGCTCAGCGACGAGGGCGTGCGCCTCGAGCGACTCAAAACGCTGGCGGCGCTGCGCGATTCCGGGGCATTGACCCCGGAGGAGTTCGAAACCGAGAAGCGCCGGATCATCGACGGTTACTGAGCCTTTTCGCCGCCAAGCGCTCCCTCAAGCTGTTTTGCCTGGATCCTAGGAAGTCGATCCCGGACCGCGATACGATCTGCCCTGACAACGCGGACTGATGACGACTCGACCATAGCCCTTGCAGCATTGGGAGCTGGCTCATGTCACATGTGCAAGCGACACCGCAGGCGATGACGGATGCCGCCGGGAATTTGTCCGCGATCGGTTCGACGATCAACACGGCCAATGCCACCGCAGCGCCCGGGACCGCGGCAGTGAAGGCCCCGGGCGGCGATGAGGTGTCGGCGTACATAACGGCTCTATTCGCCGCGCACGCCCAGAACTATCAAGCCGCTAGTGCCAATGCGGCTTCTTATCACGACCAGTTTGTGCAGGCCCTGCGCGCGGGTGCGGGATCGTATGCCAACACGGAGACAGCCAACGCCTCGCCCCTGGAAAAGGCGGGGGGCATGGCAGGCGCGCCCGGCCAGACTTCCGCCGGGCACCCGATCGGCAACGGCGCCAATGGGGCGATGGGCACCGGGCAACACGGCAGCGTTGGCGGGCCGTCGAACGGCAATGAAGGCACCAACGGGCCCGGCAACGGCAACTTGGTGGGCGGTGGGCCCGGCACACCCGCCCCAGCCGGCGCACCCGGCCCGGCCGCGATCGGTGGCCCACCAGGCGGCCATGCCGCGGGCGGCGGCGCTAACGGTGTCCCTGCCGGGGACGGTGGCGGGTCCGGCGGCGGCGGTGGTGGGGCGCCCAGCGGCGGCGGCGCCGGCGGCGCGACTAGCGGCGGCGGCGGCTCGACCAGCGGCGGTGGCGGTGGTGGGCCCGGCGAGGTCGCTGACCACGGTGGCGCCGGTGGCGGTGCCGGCAGCGCCGGTGGCGCCGGTGCCCGGGATGCCGCGGGTGCTGGCGTCCCAACTGCTTTGGGGCCGGCGGTGCCGCTGGCACCCATTGCCCCCCTGGTGCCGGGCCTTACGACGGGGCTGGGGGCGCCCGCGGTGATGGCGGGTGACTACCCGGCTACGGCGGGGCTTGCGGGGCTTGGTGGGGCTGCCGTTAGCGGCGGCTCGCCCGCCATCGGCGGCCTTGGTGAACCGGCTGCGCCGGTGGCCTCCCCGGCGGTGGGCTCCCCGGTGGCGGCCGCCCCGGCGGCGGAACCGGCCTTAGGAACGGCGACCAAGGCGCAATCGGTGCACCCGGGCAATCCGGCGCGCGCGGGCGACACGGTGCACCCGGGCGATCCGGCCCACCCGGCTGATACCCACCACGACAAGCCGGCAGTGCCCCTGCCCCTGCCCCTGCTAAGCCTTCGGGGGTTGCGCCGAAAACTGCAGCAGCGGTCGGGACTTCGAGATATACGTGATTGGCGGAAGGAACTCAGCGAGGCCCCGGTCAGCAAGCCGTGGGGGCGCGACGAACTTCTGGGCGCTCTCGGCCTTCGACCGCCCGGGTCCGAAATGACGGACCGTGTCGGTGGCGTCAGTGCCCCCGGGCCACCCACTCCTCGTAGTGAATGATCTCGTCGCCGATGGTGGTGCTGTCGCCATGGCCGGTATGCACGACGGTGTCGCCGGGCAACTTGCCCAGGCGTCCCGAGATCGATTGCAGGATCGTCGGGAAGTCGGAGTAAGAGCGTCCCGTCGCGCCGGGGCCGCCGGAGAACAGCGTGTCGCCGCTGAACACGACACCCAGGTCATGCGCATACCAACACACCGATCCGGGCGAGTGGCCCGGGGTGTGCAGTGCCCGCAGTTCCGTTCCACCCACGTGTAGGGTCTCGCCGTCGGAAACGGAGCGGAAGTCTTTGTCTGGGTGCGTCATTCGCCACAGCACCTCGTCGCCCGGATGCAGCAGCACCGGCGCGTCGAGCGTCGTGCCGAGTTCCGGAGCGACCGTCACGTGGTCATTGTGGCCATGCGTGCACACCACCGCCACCACATGGCGGCCACCCACCGCCTCGACGATCGGCGCCGCATCGTGGGCGGCGTCGAACACCACGACATTAGAGTTGTCGCCGACCAGCCAGATGTTGTTGTCGACTTCCCAACTGCCGCCGTCGAGTTCGAAGGTGCCGTGGGTTACGACCCGATCGATGGCCACCATTACAGCACCACAACCGAACGCAATACTTTGCCGCCATGCATCTTGTGGAATGCCTCCTCGACGTCGCCGAGACCGATGCGTTCTGACACGAACCGCTCCAGCGGAAGCCGGCCCTGCAGGTAGAGGTCGATCAGGGTAGGGAAGTCGCGTTCGGGCAGGCAATCGCCGTACCACGACGACTTGAGCGACCCGCCGTGCGAGAAGAAGTCGAGCAACGGCATGTCCAGGCGCATGTCGGGCGTCGGAACCCCAACCAGCACAACGGTTCCCGCGAGGTCGCGGGCGTAGAAGGCCTGCTTCCAGGTTTCCGGCCGGCCCACGGCGTCGATTACCACGTCGACGCCGAACCCGTCGGTGAGGTCCTGGATGGTCTTGACGACGTCGAATTCGCGGGCGTTGACGGTGTGGGTGGCCCCGAACTTGCGGGCCAACTGCAGTTTCGCGTTGTCGGTGTCGACGGCAATGATCCGCCGGGCCCCGACCAGCGCGGCCCCCGCGATCGCGGCGTCGCCAACGCCGCCGCAGCCGATCACCGCGACGGTGTCGTTGCGGTCGACCGCGCCGGTGTTGATCGCGGCGCCCAGCCCGGCCATCACGCCGCAGCCCAGCAGGCCCGCGACGGCCGGATCGGCCTGGGGATCGACCTTGGTGCATTGACCGGAGTGCACCAGCGTCTTGTCGGCGAAGGCGCCGATGCCCAGTGCCGGGGTGAGCTCGGTGCCGTCGGTCAGCGTCATTCTGGCTTCCGCATTTAAGGAGTCGAAACAGTAGGCGGGCCTGCCGCGTTTGCAGGCCCGGCACTGGCCGCACACCGCGCGCCAGTTCAGGATCACGAAGTCGCCCGGCTCGACCGCCGTCACACCCGGCCCGACGGCTTCGACCGTGCCGGCGGCCTCGTGGCCGAGCAGGAACGGGTACTCGTCGTTGATGCCGCCCTCGCGGTAGGTCAGGTCGGTGTGGCAGACCCCGCAGGCGACGACGTCGACCACGGCCTCCCCGGGCCCCGGGTCCGGGACGACGATGTCCACCAATTCGACGGGCTCGCCCTTCTTCCGCGAAATCACTCCTCGCACTGTCTGACTCATGGCCTCCAACCTACTGTTGGGCGTGTCGAGCCTGCGATGGCGGCGCCGATTCCGCGCTGAGAGTGCCAAACGGGCGAATCGTTAGCGCTGGACGCAGAGTCGGCGTTAAGAAGCCGGTGTAGCGTCGCTGAGCGTGACGGTCGAGAGTACTGAAGAGTTCGTCGGCCGAATGGTTGCGGCCATCGACGGCGCGAGTCTGTCAATCCTGCTGAGCATCGGGCACCAGACCGGCCTGTTGGACACGATGGCCGGGCTTCCGCCGGCGACGAGCGCGCAGATCGCCGAGGCGGCCGGCCTCAACGAGCGCTACGTCAGGGAGTGGCTGGCCGGCATGACCACCGGCCGCGTCGTCAACTACGACGCCGGCACCGCCACCTACTCGCTGCCCGCCGATCGCGCGGGGGTCCTGACCCGTGCGGCGGGGCCGGACAATCTGGCGTTGGTCGCCCTATTCATTCCGCAGCTCGGCGAGGTCGAGCAGAAGATCATCGGCTGCTTCCGGGCGGGCGGCGGGCTGCCGTACAGCGAATATCCCCGCTTCCACACTCTGATGGCCGAACAGAGCGGCGCGGTGTTCGACGCCGCGCTCGTCGACGTCGTGCTGCCCTTGGTCGACGGCCTTGTTGAGCGGCTACGGTCCGGGGCGGACGTGGCCGATTTCGGCTGCGGCAGCGGCCATGCCATCAACGTGACGGCGCGGGCGTTCCCGGCCAGCCGATTCACCGGCATCGACTTCTCCGAGGAGGCCATCGCGGCGGGCACCCGGGAGGCGGCGCACCTCGGCCTGACGAACGCGACCTTCGAAAGCCACAACCTGGCGCAGCTGGACAAGGTCGAGGCCTACGACGTCATCACCGTGTTCGACGCCATCCACGACCAGGCGCAGCCGGCGCAGGTGCTGGAGAACATCTATCGCGCGCTGCGGCCCGGCGGCGTCTTCTTAATGGCCGACATCAAGGCATCGAGCCGGCTCGAGGATAACGTCGACGTCCCGATGAGTACGTACCTCTACACCGTCTCGCTGATGCACTGCATGACGGTGTCGCTGGCGCTCGACGGCGCCGGGCTGGGCGCGGCCTGGGGCACGCAGCTGGCCACCTCGATGCTGGGCGACGCCGGGTTTGCCGACGTGCGGGTGGCAGAGATCGAGTCGGACCCGATCAATAACTACTACATCGCCAGGAAGTAATGGCGGCCCTCGACGCCATAGCCGGCTGGCCGGTCTCGGCCGCCGCCGCGGCGGTCATCGGGCCCGGCGGGGTGCTGGCCAGCCACGGCGACACCGAGCGGGTGTTCGTGCTGGCGTCGGTCACCAAGCCGCTGGTGGCACGGGCCGTGCACATCGCCATCGAAGAGGGGGTCGTCGAGCTCGACACCGCGGCCGGCCCGCCCGGCTCCACGATCCGCCACCTGTTGGCGCACGCTTCCGGTCTGGCGATGCACTCCGACCACGCGCTGGCCAAGCCCGGCACCCGCCGGATGTACTCCAACTACGGCTTCACCGTGCTGGCCCAGACGGTGGAGCGGGAGTCGGGGATCGAGTTCGCGCGCTACCTCGCCGAGGCGGTGTGCGAGCCCCTGGCCATGGCGACCACGCGGCTCGACGGCGGCAGCCCGGCTGCCGGGTTCGGGGCGACCTCGACGGTCGCCGATCTGGCGGTGTTCGCCGGTGATTTGCTGCGCCCGTCGACGGTCTCGGCGCAGCTGCACGCCGAGGCGACGACCGTGCAGTTTCCCGGTTTGGCCGGTGTGCTGCCCGGATACGGGGTGCAGCGGCCCAACGATTGGGGGTTGGGGTTCGAGATCCGGGATGCAAAATCGAAGCACTGGACGGGCGCGCGCAACTCGGCGCGAACGTACGGCCATTTCGGCCAGGCCGGCGGTTTCATCTGGGCAGATCCCGAGGTCGAGCTGGCGCTGGTGGTGCTCACCGACCGCGATTTCGGGAAGTGGGCTATCGGGCCGTGGCCCGCGATTTCCGACGCCGTGATAGCGGAATACGGCTGATCGGCACGGGACACTAGCGCAACAGGGGCATCACAAGGCACAATAGACACGCAGGACACAAGAATATTTGCAGATATCCGCAAGCTATCTCGCTTCACGGGTCCGCCAGGTCGTTGGGGAAGACGTCCCTCGTGGAACCGAAGGAGTAGGAGATGCGTGCGTCGAATCAATTCGCCGACGTGACGACAGGCGTGGTCTACGTCCACGCCTCGCCCGCGGCGGTGTGCCCGCATGTCGAGTGGGCGTTGTCGTCGACCCTGCAGTCCAAGGCCAACTTGGTGTGGACACCGCAGCCGGCGATGCCCGGGCAGCTGCGCGCCGTCACCAACTGGGCCGGGCCGGTGGGCACCGGCGCCCGGTTGGCCAACGCGCTGCGCTCCTGGTCGGTGCTGCGGTTCGAGGTCACCGAGGACCCAAGCCCCGGGGTCGACGGCCACCGGTTCAGCCACACCCCGCAACTGGGACTGTGGAGCGGGTCCATGAGCGCCAACGGCGACATCATGGTCGGGGAGATGCGGCTGCGGGCGATGATGGTCCAGGGCGCCGACACGCTGGCCGCCGAACTGGATTCGGTGTTGGGGACGGCGTGGGACGAGGCGCTCGAGGTGTACCGCGACGGCGGCGACGCTGGCGAGGTGACCTGGCTCAGCCGGGGGGTTGGTTAGCTACTGGTTAGCTACCGTCAGATAACCGGCGGGCTCACCGGGGTCGCGGACACCGGCATATCGATGGTGCCCTTGCACGCGCCGCTGAGGACATCGGTGTGAAACACGCCGGTGAGGGCCCCATTCGGGCCGGGCGTCAAGGCGGTCGTCGACCGCGCAGGGTCGTGTTCCACGATGCCGCCGAGCACCGGGCAATCCAATTTCCAGTTCGTTTGCTGGACCCACTGAGACCCGTTCCAGGCGTACTGGACCGATCGCTGCATGTACTGATTTGTGGGCGACGAAGCGTCACTGACCGTGGCGACACAGACACCCGTTGAGCAGCTGGACGTAAACGAGTAGCTCGCCCGCTCAGCGTGTTCGGGATTCCTGGCGGCCACACTGCTGCCGGTCTTTTGGTTGGCGGAGAAGGTCAGCAGGTAAGGCCCGTTCCAGGCCGACGCTTCACCCGCGAAGGCCGTGGGCGAAAGCCATACTGAGCAGCCCAGCGACGCAGCGGCCAACGCGACCAGCGCGGTCTTACGGTGTCCTGACATCTTGTCCTCCCCGTCAAGCGCGTACGCCAAGATGTCGGATTCGGTGCCCGATTTGTTACACCGCCGTGATCGTCACCGGGCGGGACGAAGAATCTGCAGCGCGGCGGGTACCGCAGAGATCTCGGCGGGCAGCGCACACGCGAAGTCGCCGTCGGCGTACACGTTGATGCCGGGGCACTCGACGTGGATCGACTTGGCGCGCGCGGTGCTCACCTCGTCGAGGTCGACGTGCGTGCCCTTCATCACCGTGGGGAACAGGCGGATCAGTTTTGTCCGCGACGCCGAATGCGCCATGGTGATGTCGAGCAGGCCATCGGTGGGATCGGCGTTGGGACAGATCAGCAGCCCTCCGCCATAGCTGCGGGTGTTGCCGAACGCGGCGAGCGTGATGTCGGCGTCGATCTCCTGGCTGCCGTCGAGCACCAACCGGAACGGCAACATCCGCAGCTGCGACAGCTCGGCGAGCATCGCGATGTAGTAACGCAACCGGCCGTGCGGCCAGCTCATCCGGTTGGCGCGATCGGTCACCAGCGAGTCGAATCCGGTGGCCGCCACGGTGCCGAACCACTTGTCGCACTTTTTGCGGCCCTCGCCGCACTGAATCCGGCCCAGGTCAATGGTTTCCGTCCAGCCGTCGACGACGATGTCCGCGGCGGCCTCGGGATCCTTTGTGGGAATGCCGAATTCGCGGGCGTGGTCGTTGCCGGTGCCGGCGGGGATGATGCCCAGTGGAACGTCGGTGCCCGCCAACACCTGCAGCGCGTTGGAGACGACGCCGTCACCGCCGGTGACCATGAGCGCGTCGGTGCCCCGTTCGAGGGCGGCGGCGGCCAGATAGCGCGCGTCTTGCGCGTCGTCGCCGATGATCTCGACGACCTCCACACCGCGGTGCTGCAGCCGGGCGATCGCGGTTTGCGCCGCGCGTAAGGCGGCGCCGTGTCCCGACACGGGATTGGTCAGCGCGGTCACCTTGGCGATTTCGCGCCGTCCCTCAGACATGAAGGGTCACGGAATCAGCTTGCCGGGGTTGAGGATTCCGGCCGGATCCAGCGTCGCCTTGACCGCGCGCAACACCTGTACGCCCAGCTCGCCGACCTCGTTGCGCATCCACGGCCGGTGGTCGGCGCCGACGGCGTGATGGTGGGTGATGGTTCCGCCGGTGGCCATGATCGCGTCCGACGCCGCCTTCTTGGCGGCCTGCCACTGCTCGATCGGGTTGCCGCGCTGCCCGGCGACGATCGTGAAGTACAGCGAGGCGCCGGTGGGGTAGACGTGCGAAATGTGGCACATCACCAGCGCCGGCGTGCCCGTCTGGGCCAACGCGTTGGTGAGCGCTTCGGTGACAGCGGCTTTCAGCGCGGGCAGGTTGGACCACGTGGTGGCCGTTTCGAGGGTCTCGCACAGCGCGCCCGCGGACAGCAGCGAGTCGCGCAGATACGGCGCGCCGAACCGGCCGCGCTCCCAGGCTTGCGCCGGCCCCTCGCCCAGTGACGTGGCGCCCTTGGCGATAAGCAGTGCGCTGGTCTCGGCGTGCCGGCTCGCGACGTGCTCCTTGGTGCCCTCGAACACAGTGATCCCCAGGCAGCCGCCGGTGATCTGGCTTTCGCCGATCGCCTCGGTGGTGGCGAGATTGACGCCGGTCTCGACCTCGTCGGAAAGCCGTATGACGGTGGGGCCGCTGGCGTTTTGGGTCACGGCGCGCAGCGCGGCGGCCCCGGTCGCGAAATCGGGGAACGACCAGGCCTCGTAGGCGACGGCTTCGGGGACCCGGTGTACGCGCAGCCGCACTTGTGTGATGACGCCGAAGGTGCCCTCGGAGCCGAGCAGCAGCTCGCGCAGGTCCGGGCCGGCGGCCGACTCCGGTGCGCGGCCCAAATCGAGCGTGCCCGCCGGGGTGACCATCCGCAGGCCGGTGACCATGTCGTTGAACCGGCCGTAGCCCGCCGAGTCCTGGCCGGACGATCGCGTCGCGGCGAAGCCGCCGATCGTGGCGTACTCGAAGCTCTGCGGGAAATGCCCGAGCGAGAAGCCGTGTTCGCCGAGCAGCCGTTCGGCGTCGGGTCCGGTCACGCCGGCTTCGAGAACGGCTTCGCCGGCCACTTCGTCGAGCGAGATGAGCCGGTCGAGGCGCCGCAGATCGAGCGACAACACGGCGCCGAACTCGCCCCGGGTGGGGTCGAGCCCACCGACCACGTTGGTGCCGCCGCCGAACGGGATCACGGCGATGCGGCGCTCGGAGCAATAGCGCAGAATCGCGGCCACGGCGTCGTCGTCGGCGGGCAGCAGCACGGCGTCGGGCGCATCCTGAATCCCCGCGTCCTTTCGACGCAGCATGTCGAAGGTGGACTTGCCGCCGGCATGCAGCAGCCGATCGCGGTCGGCCATGCGGCAGTACTCGGCGCCGACGATCCCGGCCAGCGCGTCCCGATCGGCCTCCGATAACGCCGACGGGCGCAGCCGCACCTGGTCGGCATCCAATTCGGCCTCATCCGAATCCTGCAGGCCCACAGCCTGTTTCAGCAGCGAGCGGATCCCTTCGGACAGAGGCTTGGCCGCGGTGGGATCTCCCCACGCGTTCCATTTCATCGGCGGGAGTAGCTCCCCGGGTTGCGTCATGCGTTACAGTATTACACATGCTGTCAATCAGTAACGCCCCTCTGGATACGGGGGACCGCATCCTTGCGGCGGCGGCCAGCTGCGTGGTCGATTTCGGCGTGGACCGGGTGACCCTCGCGGAGATAGCCCGGCGCGCCGGTGTCAGCCGGCCGACCGTGTACCGCCGCTGGCCGGACACGAAGTCGATCGTGGCGGCGCTGTTGACCCAGCGCATCACCGGCGTGGTACGCGATGCGCCGTTGCTCGGTGATGACCGGGAATCGCTTGTGCGGCAGATCGTTGCGGTGGCGGATCTGCTGCGTCGTGACGGGCTCGTCATGTCCGTGATGCACTCGGAGCTCGCGCCGATCTATATCACCGAACGCCTGGGCTCCAGCCAGCAGATGCTGATCGATGCCCTGGCCGGGCGGCTGCGCGTGGCCCAGCGTCACGGCAGCGTCCGAGCCGGCGACCCGCTGCAGATGGCCACGATGGTGTTGCTGATCACCCAGTCGACCATTCAGTCCGAACGGATCGTCCGGCCGATTCTCGACGCCGACGCGCTGGCCGCCGAACTCGCCCACTCGCTGAACGGATACCTGTCCTGATGCCCGACCTGACCGCTTTGAATGCCGCCCGCCGCGCGGCCGACCTGACCGCACTCGCCGACGGCGAGCCGCTGGACGTCGTGGTGATCGGGGGTGGCATCACCGGTGCCGGGATCGCCTTGGATGCCGCGTCGCGGGGCCTGCGGGTGGCCCTGGTGGAAAAGCACGACCTGGCGTTCGGCACCAGCCGCTGGAGCTCCAAACTCGTGCACGGCGGCCTGCGCTATCTGGCGAGCGGCAACGTGGGCATCGCCCGGCGCAGCGCCATCGAGCGCGGAATCCTGATGACGCGCAACGCGCCTCATCTCGTTCATGCGATGCCGCAGCTGGTTCCGTTGCTGCCGTCGATGAGTCGCGGCAAGCGCGCGTTGGTGCGTGCTGGATTCCTGGCCGGTGACGCGCTGCGGATGCTGGCGGGCACGCCGGCGTCGACCCTGCCACGCTCGCAGCGCATTCCGGCGCGGCGCGTCGTGGAGATGGCTCCCACGGTTCGGAGTGACGGCCTGGATGGTGGACTGCTGGCCTACGACGGGCAATTGATCGATGACGCCCGACTGGTCACTGCAGTCGCGCGCACCGCGGCGCAGCATGGCGCCCGGATACTCACCTACGTCGCGGCATCGGAGGCCACCGGCACGTCGGTGCGGCTGACCGATAGGCGCTCGGGACAGGCGTTCGATGTCTCGGCCGGTGCGGTCATCAACGCGGCCGGGGTGTGGGCGGGTGAGATCGACGGTTCGTTGCGGCTGCGGCCGAGCCGCGGGACCCACCTTGTCTTCGATGCCGGCGCCTTCGGCAATCCGACTGCCGCCCTTACCGTTCCGATTCCCGGCGAGCTCAACCGCTTCGTGTTCGCCATGCCCGAGCAACTGGGCCGGGTCTACCTGGGGCTGACCGATGAAGCGGCGCCCGGTCCGATTCCCGACGTGCCCGAGCCCTCCGACGAGGAGATCGCGTTTCTGTTGGGCACGGTGAACACCGCGTTGGGAACCGAATTGGGTACCGGCGACGTGATCGGCGCCTACGCCGGCCTGCGGCCGCTGATCGACACCGGCGAAGGGCGGACCGCCGACGTGTCGCGCGAGCACGCCGTCGTCGAAGGGCCGTCCGGGGTCATCAGCATCATCGGCGGCAAGCTGACCGAATACCGTTACATGGCACAGGATGTCCTGGACCGTGCCATCGGCCTGCGACACCTGCACGCCGCCGACTGCCGGACCCGTGATCTGCCGCTGATCGGGGCGCCGGCCAATCCCGGTGCGGCTTGTCGGCCCGGCGCCGGTTTGCCCGCGTCGCTGGTGGCGCGGTATGGCGCCGAGGCGTCCAACGTCATCGCCAGCGCGAGCTGTGACCGTGCGTCCGAGCCGGTTGCCGAGGGCATCGACGTGACGCGGGCGGAGTTCGAATACGCGGTGACCCACGAGTGCGCGCTGGATGTCGACGACATCCTGGATCGGCGGACCCGCATCGGCCTGGTGCCGGGTGATCGCGAGCGGGTTGTCGCCGTGGCGGGGGAGTTCCTCGCTGGAATTGGGAAATGATAGGCGCTATCATTTCAATGTGACTTCCACTTTGCGCGTGCCCGTGCTCATCACCGGCGCCGGCGCCGGCGGGCTGGCCACTTCGGCGCTGCTCGCCAAGCATGGGGTTCGTTCGTTGCTGGTCGAAAGGCGGCGCGAGGTATTCATCTATCCGAAGGCCCGCAACCTGAGTTTCCGCAGCTTGGAGATCCTGCGTGGCCTTGGCCTCAGCGACCAGGTACATGCGATCGCCGATCATGTTTCGGCGATGGTCGTCAGGCCGGCGCTGAACAGCCCGGACGAACAACTCGCTATAGACGTCGACGCGATCTTCGCGGGTATGGGCAAACTCAGTCCCGAGCCCGCCGCACAGTACTGCCCCCAGAGCAGGCTGGAGCCGATCCTGCTCGCCGAAACCCGCAGGCGTGGCAGCGAAGTGCGCTACGGGACGGAACTTTCGTCGCTAGAGCAAGACGAGGCCGGCGTCACCGCGGTGCTGCGCGACCGGGACACGGGGGAGTCCGAGACCGCCCGCGCCGACTACCTCGTCGGCGCCGACGGGGTGCACAGCCCAATTCGTAAGTGGCTGGGCATCAACACGTCTGGGTACGGCGCGCTGCCGATCTATGTCGTCTTCATCTACTTCCGGGCGCCCTGGACGAAGCTCGTCAACGACTTGGGTGATGGCGACGCCGTACAAGTCAAGAATGACGACGTCGATGGCATCTTCCTGGTGGTCGAGGGCGAGTTGGGGATGTTCATCACCACGTATTTTCCCGGCAAGGGCGAGACGGCCGACGAGTTCACGCCGCAGCGTTGCCGCGAGGTGCTCACCAAGGCGTTCGGCGAGCGGATGGACATCGACATCCTCGAGGTCGCGGCGTGGCAGCCCTACGAGCAGGTGGCCGACCAATTCCGTTGTGGGCGAGTCTTTCTCGTCGGCGACTCGGCGCACACCATGCCGCCGTTCAAGGCCGGGGGAGCCAACACCGCAATTCAGAGCGCCCACAACCTGGCCTGGAAGCTGGCCGCGGTCTTGGATGGGGCGGCCGCGCCGGCGCTGCTGGCGACCTATGACGACGAGCGTCACCCGGTGGGTCGGTTCGCCGCCCGCCAGTCCCTTAGCGGCCCGACGGCCGCCTTGCTGCCCTTGGGCGACGACCGACCGCAACTGCCGGCCGACGAAGAATGCTCAATGTTCAACCTGCTCATCGGTTATCGGTACCGTTCGGCGGCCGTTGTCAGCGGCGAGCCCGTGGTAGACACGGACGCGGTGCAACTCGTCGGGGAGTTGCGCGCCCAACCCGGCACCCGCGTTCCACACGTCTGGGTGCGGGATGGTGTGTCGACGCTCGATCTGCTAGGTCCCGGGTTCACCCTCCTAACCGGGGATGAACGATGGCGCGGCGCCGCGGCATCGGCGTCGATCGCCTTCCATTGCGTCGGCAACGACGAATGGGCCGCGGCTACTGGACTTCCGCCCGAAGGGGCACTTCTCGTCCGCCCGGACGACTTCGTCGGCTGGCGCGCCGACGGGCTTCCAGAGGACCCCGAAAGAGAACTGCACCAAGCACTTTCCGCGATCCTCGGCCGCTGACCCAGCGCGAGCAGACGCAGAATCGCACTGCGCGAGCCTCGCTCGTGCGATTCTGCGTCTGCTCGCCGAGGTCACCCCGCCATGCGCGAGCGTTCCAAGTGGTTGGCGATGCGCTCGGCGAGGCGGTCGGGTTCGCGTCTTACGTCATGGACGACGATAGGAATAATCGTCCACCCAAGCTCCTGGATCTTGCCCCACCGAGTTTTGTCACGAATCATCTCGCTCCGCCCGACATGCCAGTCGATGCTTTCGTATTCAGCCGCTAGAAATGCTTCTGGCCATGCGAAGTCGACGCGCCATAGCTCGCCATCGCGACCGCAGATTGGATATTGAAGTTCGGGAAGCGGTAATCCGTGGTCGATCATCACGAGCCGAGCCTCGCTTTCCATAGCCGATTCCGAACGTCCGTCGGCGAAGGGCAGGAGATCGCGCACTGCCACGATGCCTCGACGCCCTCGCTGCTCGGCAACGGCGCGTTCGATTTCGGAACGGCTGCACCGCATAGAGCGCAATGCGGCGTCAAGCGTTGCCAGGGCTCGCGGGCGATGCAACTGCCTGGCGACCTCAACTGCGGTCCACGCCGGTGCGGTCGCAAGACGCCCTGCTATCCGTTGCAGCGGAGCGCCGATGCGCTGATGAACCATCAAACCGACCGCAGGTCGCATCCGCACGCCAGGATCGAGCACGTGAATGGCGGTGCTGTTTTCTGTGTCAAAGCCGAACAAGATCGCCGCTGTGCCCATGCAAACCACGGCTCGTCGCCCCATAAAGATGTCAAGTGCGGCCAAGCGGCCCAACAGATCTGGCTCATTGGCTGTGTAAACGCCGTACCACACGCGGACAAGGCCACCATTTTTGACTTCCACATCGAGTTGCTGGCGGGTCATTACCATCAGCAGTTGCGCCGTGGTGGCGAAGCCGCCGGTCTTCTGTAGGACTGCTAGCGCGTCAGGGTGCACCGCCAGAGCATGCGGACGCTACGCCGGATCGACCAGTCACGGCTGGGGATAACACCGCCCAACAGACGCAGAATCGCACGCGGAAGGCCTTCCGCGTGCGATTCTGCGTCTGCTCGCGGCAAAAATCAGAGCGGGATGTTCTTGTGGCGCCCGCGGCGTGCCGGGGCCTGGGCCAGCGCCTCGGTGAGCTTGCCGCGGGTGTGTGCGGGGTCGATCTTCTCGTCGACCACACCGATCTCGATGGCGCTGTCGACGCCGCCGGCGATCCGCTCGTGCTCGGCGGCCAGCTCCTCGTGCAGCGCTTCGCGCTCGTGGTCCGGCGCGGCGGCCAGCTTCTTCTTGTGCAGGATGCCCACCGCGGCCTTGGCGCCCATCACCGCAACCTCGGCGTCCGGCCAGGCGAACACCTTGGTCGCGTTCAGCGAGCGTGAGTTCATCGCAATGTAGGCCCCGCCGTACGTCTTTCGGGTCACCAGCGTGACGCGAGGAACCGTGCACTCGCCGAAGGCGTGCAGCAGCTTGGCGCCGCGGCGGACCACGCCACCCCACTCCTGGTCGACACCCGGCAGATAGCCCGGGACGTCGACAACCACGACCAGCGGGATCCCGAACGCGTCGCAGAGCCGCACGAAACGCGCTGCCTTCTCGGCGCTTTCGGAGTTCAGGCAGCCGCCGAGGCGCAGCGGGTTGTTGGCCAGCACGCCGACCGTGCGGCCGGACAGCCGGCCCAGCCCGACCACCATGGACGGTGCCCAGTTGGCCTGAAACTCGTCGAAGGGCGCGTCGTCATCGAGGATCGCGGTCACGATCGGATGCACGTCGTAGGCCCGGCGAGCGGATTCGGGCAGCAGTGCGTGGATGTCGGTTTCACCCGCCTCGGCCCTGTTGCGGTCGAAATGCCCTTGCTGGCAGAA
>Ga0310917_10000444_pt1 | contig 18038 bp, 14 predicted proteins | sample GREbulkMGLF178_FD_203531 | JGI IMG/M metagenome (GOLD analysis project Ga0310917, IMG submission 203531) | Lab enrichment of tropical soil microbial communities from Luquillo Experimental Forest, Puerto Rico - GRE.bulkMG.LF178 | ecosystem: Environmental > Terrestrial > Soil > Tropical forest >... | reverse complement strand
TTTGAAGCGGCGGCTCGGCATATGAGCTTCAGCAAGGCAGCAGACGAGCTGCACGTCACACCGGCCGCGGTCAGCCATCAGATCCATGCTTTGGAGCAGGATCTCGGAGTAAGGCTGTTTCATCGATTGAACCGTTCGATCGAGCTCACCGCCTCGGCCCGGATTCTGCTGCCTGGGCTCACCGAGGCCTTTGCCGGCATTCAGTCGTCGGTCAAGCGGTTGCGGGCGCACAACGACACCGGAACATTGACCGTCACCGCGTCACCCTCCTTCGCCGCCAAGTGGTTGGTCCTGCGGCTGCATCGGTTCCAGGAGCAGTGCCTCGAAGTCGATGTTCGGATTTCCGCCACCGATGAAGTCGTCGACCTGACCAGGGGCGATTTCGACATCGCGATCCGCTACGGCACCGGACGCTATCCCGGGCTCAAGGTCGAGCTATTGCTGAAAAACGAGGTCTTCCCGGCTTGCAGCCCGCAATTGCTGACCACGGGTCCTCCGCTGCGAATACCCGAAGATCTTCCAGCACATGCGTTGATCCATGATCAGGCTGTCGAACGCGACCCGCTCGTGCCGACCTGGCCGATGTGGCTGAAGGCCGCTGGGGTCAAGAATGCCCCGGCCACCACTGGCCTCAGCTTCAACAACATGCACCTCGCGCTCGATGCGGCAATCGCCGGCCATGGCGTGGTGCTGGCTCAGAGCACCATTGCCGCCGCCGACCTCGCAGCGGGCCGCCTGGTGCGGCTCTTCTCGTTGGCGTTGCCGGACCAGTTCGCTTACTACATCGTTACGGCGCCGGGAGCGCTCGAACGGCCCAAAGTGCGGGCCTTCCGCGATTGGCTGCGCTGCGAGGCCGACCGCTAGCCCGCAGTGGTCACGCCTCTTCGGGCCTGCTACCGTAGCCCCCGGAGCTAATTCTTGCTGGAGGGACAACAGATGCAGTTTGGCTTCAGCCCGCCGGTCAGCGGACCCCTTTCGTCGCCGGACAATCTCGCGCGCATCGCGGTCGAGGGGGAGGCGAATGGCTACGACTACGCAACGATCAGCGACCATGTAGTCATCCCCCGGGACATCGAGGCCAAGTACCCCTACAGCGACACCGGCGAATTCCCCGGCCGCGCGCGCGGCGACCGACACGAGCAATTGACCGCCGTTGCCTTTGTTGCCGGCAAAACCTCGCGGCTGCGGCTTGTGACCTCGGTCACCGTCGTGCCGCACCGTCCGGCGGTACTCCTCGCCAAGATGCTGGCGACGATCGACGTGCTGTCGAAAGGGCGGCTCATCTTTGGCATCGGTGCCGGATGGATGCGTGAGGAGTTCGAAGCGCTGGGCGCTCCGCCCTTCCCCGAGCGCGGTGCCGTCACCGACGAATACCTGAACGCCTGCCGCGAGCTGTGGACCAAGGACGACCCGCGCTTTGCGGGCCGATACGTCAAGTTCGCCAACATCCTGTTCGAGCCCAAGCCCGTGCAGAAGCCGTACCCACCGATCTGGGTCGGCGGCGAAAGCGGGCCGGCCTTGCGCCGCACCGCCCGGCTCGGCGACGGCTGGTACCCGATCGGCACCAACCCACAGCACCGCCTCGATTCGATGAAGCGGTTTCAGGGCGGGGTCGAGCGGCTGCGCCGGCTGACCCGCGAGGCCGGCCGCGACCCGGCGAAGATGGCGCTCGCCTATCGCATCAGCTCTTGGGGCAGCGCGTTGCCGACACGCGCCGACGATGGCGAACGGCGGCTATTTTCCGGCCAGACGGTCGACGTCGTGGCCGATCTGCGGGCGTTCCGCGATTTCGGCGTGGGCTACGTCGATTTCAATTTCGCGGGCGCCACCGCCGACGCGATGATCACCGAGATGCGGCGTTTCCGGGAAGAGGTGCTCGCGAAAGTGTAAGGAAGGAACAAGCGTTGCTGAAGCTCGGATACAAGGCGTCGGCCGAACAGTTCGGGCCGCGTGAGCTGTTGGAGTTCTCGTGCCTGGCCGAGGCGGTCGGCTTCGACTCGGTCTTTGTCAGCGACCACTTTCAGCCGTGGAAGCACACCGGCGGACATGCGCCCTATTCGTTCGCCTGGCTTGGGGCACTCGGCGCCAAGACGACGCGTGTCAGCGTCGGCACCAGCGTCGCAACCCCGACCTTCCGCTACCATCCCTCGGTCGTGGCGCAGGCTGTCGGGACGCTCGGCGCGATGTTTCCGAACCGGGTCATTTTTGGCGTCGGCACCGGCGAATCACTGAACGACGTGCCCGCGACCGGCATCAGATGGCCGGGCTTCCGGGAGCGACAGGCCCGGCTGCGCGAGTCGATCCTGTTGATGCGGCGGCTGTGGACCGAGGAGCGGGTGACCTTTGAAGGCCAGTATTACCGCACCCGCGGGGCGACGATATACGACCGCCCGGCGACCCCGGTGCCGATCTGGATCGCGGCCTCGGGGCCGACCGCCGCGGCGATGGCCGGCGAGCTTGCGGAAGGGTTTATTTGCACCAGCGGCAAGGGGGACGCCCTCTATCGCGAGACCTTGCTGCCCAAGGTCGAGGAAGGATTGCAACGCGCCGGGCGTCCCGGCAACAGCATCGAACGCATGATCGAGGTCAAGGTCTCGTTCGACACCGAGCGGGACCGGGCAATGGAGGACACGCGGCATTGGGCGGCGCTCGCACTGACGCCCGAGGAAAAGGTGAACGTCGAGGATCCGCTCGAGATGGAGCGGCTCGCCGCGGCGTTGCCCCTCGAACGGGCGGCGAGCCGCTGGATCGTCTCGTCCGACCCGGAGGAGCAGCTGGCGCAGATCCGGCCCTATTTCGAGCTCGGCTTCACCCACCTCGTATTTCACGCCCCCGGCCCCGACCAGTCTCGGTTTCTAAGGCTCTACGCCGAACAGGTGCTGCCGTTGCTACGCGCCAAGCTCGGGTGATGCCGTCCACCGTCACCACGCTCACACCGCTCCACGGGATCAAGCTGGTCGAGCCGGGGGATGACCTCGGAGCGATTACCGTCCGGGCGTTGCAGGGCAACGGGCTGGCCCCGGAAGACGGCGATGTTTTGGTCGTGGCGCAGAAGATCGTCTCCAAGGCCGAGGGACGGTATGTCGATGTTTCGGCCGTGCAGCCGTCGCAGCGCGCCATCGCGCTCGCCGCAGAGGTCGACAAGGACCCCCGTTTTGTCGAGGTTGTCTTATCCGAATCGAAGCGGGTGGTCCGTCGTCGCCCGGGGCTGCTGATCGTCGAGCATCGTCGCGGTTTCGTGATGGCTAATGCCGGCATCGATCATTCGAACGTCGCAGCGGGGGTCGGCACCGCGCAGGTGCTGCTATTGCCGGTCGATCCGGATGGGTCGGCCCAAGCGTTGCGGCGGCATTTAATGGACGTCTTCCGCATTGGGCTTGGCGTGATCATAAGCGACAGCTTTGGCCGTCCTTGGCGCAAGGGCACTGTCGGCGTCGCTCTCGGTGCGGCGGGGTTGCCGGCATTCGTCGATCTGCGCGGCCGTCGCGACCTCTTCGGACGCGAGCTGCTGGTGACGGAGACCGGCTTTGCCGATGAGATCGCCGCCGCCGCCGGGCTCTTGATGGGGCAGGCCGACGAAGCCGTGCCGATGGTGCTGGTGCGTGGCCTTGCCTGGTCTGCCCCAGACCTACCCGCCGCTGCTCTGGTTCGTCTAGCGGAGCACGACCTCTTCCGATGAGCCGGTCCGAGGGGTTCGTGCTCGCGCTGTCGGGCGGGATCGGCGGCGCCAAGCTCGCGCTCGGCCTCTACCGCATCCTGCCACCGGGAGCCCTGATGGTGGTGGCCAATACCGGTGACGACTTCGAGCATCTCGGCCTCGCGATCTCGCCCGACATCGACACTTTGCTCTATACCCTCGCCGGCCTCGACAACCCCGAGCTCGGCTGGGGCCGGCGCGACGAGACCTGGACCTTCATGAAGGCGCTCGAGAGCCTGGGCGGCGAGACCTGGTTCAACCTCGGCGACGGCGATCTCGCCACCCATGTTGAGCGCACTCGGCGGCTTGCGGCCGGCGAGAGCCTATCGCAGATTGCCGATGATTTCCGCCGCCGCCTCGGGATCTCAGCGCGGCTTTTGCCGATGAGCGACGACCGGGTGCGCACCCGGCTGCGCACTGCCGAGGGCTGGCTCGACTTCCAGGACTATTTCGTGCGGCAGCGCTGCAGGCCAGTTGTCCGTGAAATTGCCTTTGCCGGCGCCGATCAGGCGCGGCCGCAGCCAAATTTCCTAGCTGCGCTCGCCGACAAAAATCTGCGGGCGGTGGTGATCTGCCCGTCGAACCCGTTCATCAGCATCGACCCGATCCTGAGCTTGCCGGGGATACACGAGGCGTTGCGTGCCTGCCAGGCGCCGGTCGTCGCGGTCTCGCCGATCATCGGCGGCAAGGCGGTCAAAGGCCCGACCGCGAAGATGATGGCCGAGCTCGGTCTGCCGGTGGATGCAGCGGCGGTCGCGCGGCATTACGGCGAGCTTCTTGACCATTATGTCGCCGACGAGACGGACGCGAACGAGATCGGTGATCTCGGCCTGCCAGTGACTGTTACGCGGACATTCATGCTGTCGCTCGAGGATCGCGAGGCATTGGCGCGGGTGGTGCTGGAAGCGGCCGGCCGAGGTTCCTGATATGGATCTGTGGGCGGTCGTGCCGGTCAAGGAGCGGATCTCGGCCAAAGAGCGCCTTGCGCCGATCCTTCTGCCCGAGACGCGGCAGGCGCTGGCGCTGGCGATGCTCGAGGATGTGCTAGCGGCGTTGACTGCGACGCCGTGTATTGCCGGGCTCGCGGTCGTGACGATCGATGCCGAGGCGACCCGATTGGCGGCGAGCTATGGCGGGAGGGTGATCGAGGCAGGCGCCCGCGACGGCCACACCGGCGCGGTGACCGCAGCAGCACGACTACTGGCCGCCGAGGGACACAAGGGCATACTCACCCTGCCGGGCGACATCCCGCTCGTCACTTCGCTCGAAATCGCGAGCTTGCTGGCGGCGCATCCTCCAGCGCCGTCCTTCACGATCGTTCCGTCGCACGACGAGCGCGGCTCGAATGCAATCGCCTGCTCTCCGCCCGATGCCGTGCCTTTGCGCTTTGGCGAGGACAGTTTCTACCCACATCTTAGGTCAGCGGAAGCGTGCGGCATCCGGCCAATCGTGCGGCATCTGCCGGGGATCGCTCTCGACATCGATAACCCTGAGGATGTTGTATCCTTTATGCGGACCCAATCACCGACCCGGACCTGGGCCTTACTCTCGGAGGAAAGCATGCCGCTCGTAGGGGGTTTCCGCCGATGACCACCCGGGATGGCCTGACACGCGCCGCGGCGGGACGACGGCTCACGGCGGCGGAGGCGCTGGCGCTCACCGACTGCAGCGACCCGCGGCCGCTGATGCGGGTTGCGGCGGCATTACGTGACGAGGCGCATGGCGAGCTCGTCTCCTATTCGCGCAAGGTCTTCATCCCGCTGACGCAGCTATGCCGCGACGTCTGCCACTACTGCACCTTCGCCCATCCGCCGCGACGCGGCGAGCCCGCTTACCTCGATGCCGACCAGGTGCTGGGGATCGCCAGGGCCGGTGCGCGCGCCGGCTGCCATGAGGCGCTCTTCACCTTGGGCGACAAGCCGGAATTGCGCTACGCCGCGGCGCGCGAGGCGCTGGAGCGGCTCAGCCACGACACCACCCTCTCCTACCTCGCTCAAATGGCCGAGCTGGTGCTGCGCGAGACGGGGCTGCTGCCGCATCTGAACCCGGGGGTGATCACGCGAGCCGATATCGATCGGCTACGCCCGGTCTCGGTGTCGCAGGGGATAATGCTGGAGAGTGCGGCAGAGCGGCTGCGCCGCCGCGGCGGACCGCATTTCGGCTCGCCGGACAAGGATCCGGTATTGCGCCTCCAGACGATTGCTGCAGCCGGCGAGGCGGCGGTACCGTTCACTTCCGGCATTTTGATCGGCATCGGCGAGACGCGCCGCGAGCGCATCGATTCGCTGCTCGCGTTGCGCGACTTGCACGAGCGCTACGGCCACCTGCAGGAAGTCATTATCCAGAATTTCCGGGCCAAACCTGGCACCCGCATGGCGCAGGCGCCGGAACCCGACCTCGACGACCATCTGTGGACGATCGCCGTTGCGCGGCTGATCTTCGGTCCCGAGATGAACATCCAGGCGCCGCCCAATCTCAACCCGGACGGGCTCGCCCAGATGATCGCCGCCGGGATCAACGACTGGGGCGGGGTATCGCCGGTGACCCCCGACCACGTGAATCCCGAGGCGCCATGGCCGGCGCTCGACCGTCTGGCCGAGCGCACCGCCGCCGCCGGCAAGCTCCTGGTCGAGCGCCTGGCGATCTATCCAGCCTATGCGCGCGACCCGGGACGCTGGCTCGACCCCGCAATGCGCACTCCGGTGCTGCAAGCTATAGATGCCCAAGGTCTCGCCCACACCAATGACTGGGTACCCGGCGCCGGCACCGAACCGCCGGTCGAAACGAGAGCAAAGCCGCCCTTTGCCGGCGACCCCCTGGCCTCAGTGCTGAACCGGGCGGCCGACGGCGGGATGCTCGGCGAAGCCGACATCGTCCGGCTCTTCCAAGCGCGCGGCATGGCCTTCGATGCCGTATGCGGAGCGGCCGATCGGCTTCGCCAATGGGTCAACGGCGACGAGGTCAGCTATGTCGTGACCCGCAACATCAATTACACCAACATCTGCTATTTCCGCTGTCAGTTCTGCGCCTTCTCGAAGGGCAAGCTCAGCGAGAATTTACGCGGCCGTCCCTATGACCTCGACTTGCCCGAGATCCGCCGGCGGGTCGAGGAGGCCTGGGAGCGCGGCGCCACCGAGGTGTGCCTGCAAGGCGGCATCCACCCGGAATATACCGGGGCGACCTATCTCTCGATCTGCCAGGTGATCAAGGACGCGGCGCCCGGCATCCACATCCACGCCTTCTCGCCGCTCGAAGTCTGGCAAGGCGCCAAGACCCTCGGCCGCACCGTCCCGGACTTTTTGCGCGAGCTGAAGGCAGCCGGGCTGAGCTCGCTACCCGGCACCGCGGCCGAGATCCTCGACGACGAGGTCCGCGCGGTGATCTGCCCCGACAAGATCAAGACCGCGGAATGGCTCCAGGTCATGGAGGCCGCACACGCGGCGGGCCTCAGGAGCACCGTCACGATCATGTACGGGCACGCCGACCGGTACGAGCATTGGGCGCGGCATCTGCTGCGCATCCGCGCCCTACAGGCGAAGACCGGCGGCTTCACCGAGTTCGTGCCGTTGCCCTTCGTGCCGATGGAGACGCCGATTTATCTGAAGGGCCGGGCGCGACGCGGCCCGACCTGGCGTGAGGCGGTGCTGATGCACGCGGTGGCGCGTCTCGTCTTGCACCCGCTGATCACCAACATCCAGACCTCTTGGGTCAAGATGGGGGCCGACGGCGCCGCCTTCTGCCTTGTGTCCGGCGCCAACGATCTCGGCGGCACCTTGATGAACGAGAGCATCACGCGGGCCGCCGGTGCGGTGCACGGCCAGGAGATGCCGCCGGAGAGCATGGAGCGGGTGATACGCGGGCTCGGCCGCGAGCCGCGCCAGCGCACGACCCTCTACGCCGACGCCCCGGCCGAGCGGCGAGCGGCCTCCTTCGATGCCGCACCCCTGACCGAGCCGATCAACACCCCGGCCCGCCGCTGGGAGCGGCACCCGGAAAGTGCCGCCGCGGCCGACTGATCGGCTTGTCCCTCAGATCAGGGAGACAATTTCGACGGCCCGCTCCGCTCGCGGTGAAACGCCATTTGTATCAACGGATTGGCGCACTCTATCCCGTCTCGCTGAGGGAGCGTTGCAGGGAGGCAAAACGCGGTGCTGAGGGAGCGAGCAGGGACGCATTTTCGTGCTTTCGCCACCACTCCTCCTCCCTGCTCAGCGAGCCAACATACGCCCCAATTGTGGCAGTTTGGCGAGAGGACCGAAGCATGACCATCACCCTCTACGACCTCGCCGGCGCCGAGCAAAACCGGCGCTTTAGCCCGTTTTGCTGGCGTGCGCGGATGGCGCTCGCACATAAGGGGCTCGCGGTCAAGACCGTGCCGTGGGGCTTTACCGAGAAAGACAAGCTGCCAACGCCCAACGCCGGCCGGGTACCGGTGATCGTCGACGGCGGGACCGTCGTCCACGATTCGACCGCGATTGCCGATTATCTCGAGGAGCACTATGCCGACCGGCCGTCCCTGTTTGGCGGCCAAACCGGCCGCGCGCTGGCGCGCTTTGTGCAGAACTGGACCGAGACGGTGCTGCAGCCGGGCATCATCCCGCTCGTCGTCCTCGACATCCATCGCCACTCGCGCCCGCAGGATCAGGATTATTTTCGCCGCTCGCGCGAGGAGCGCTTTGGCAAGACCTTGGAAGAGGTCGTGCGAGACCGCGAAGCGCGGCTGCCGGCGTTTCGCACTAGCCTCGATCCGCTGCGCCGCACCGTCGAGCGGCAGGATTTCATCTCCGGCAACGCGCCCGCCTATCCCGACTACATCGTCTTCGGCGCCTTCCAATGGGCACGTGCGATCAGCGATTTCGAATTGCTGGCGTCCGATGACCCGGTCAGGGCCTGGCGCAACCGGATACTCGATCTCCATGGCGGCCTCGCCCGCGGCACCCCGGCCTATGGGGACTGATGGAATTGAAGCCACGGGGATTGCCGAGCCTGCGTGCCCTGCTACTGTTGTTGTCACTGCTTTCCTTCCCGGCTCTGGCAGCCGACCCGGACCCGCTCGACGCCGCACTCGATGCCTGCCTCGCCAAGCCCGAGGCATTGAGCACGCCGGGGATGGTCGAATGCACCGACGAGGCGATCCAAGCGTGGGACAAGCGGCTGAACGAAGTCTACAAGCGAGTGATGGCGGACTTGGATCCGAAATCACGAGAGCTGGTGCGCGCGTCTCAGCGGCGATGGGTGGCGTTTCGGGAAGCAGAGCACGAGGCCATGGGAGGGCCGTGGCGGCAAGACAGGGGTACCATCATCCGCGTGCTGACGGTGAACGCTGACCTGTTGGCTATCAAGGAGCGTGTGCAAGAGCTGCAACTCTACGGGCCGGACGGCGGCTGAGAATGTCGGCGGCGCTCAGCCGGTGTTTTCTGGCCTCACTACACGAACACGATGGATGCGCTCCACTGTCTGTGCGTATTATTAACGAAAGCCGGGAGGGACGCGTATGCGCAATATCGTCATCAAGCTGCACCGGACCGCCGATCTGTCCGGCACGATGAAGGCGATGCGCCTCTGGCTCGACCATCACCGCTGTCAGCCTCACCGATTTACTTGCGATCACCTGTCAGGTTGGTATGTCATTCATGTCGATTTCAACGAAGATAATAAGGCGGACGCGTTTAAAGCCCAATTTGGCGGTTCGGAAGAAAAATCCGCACACGGAACGATGTCCAAGGTCTGCTGGTGGCGTCTGATGGCCGAGGAGATACGCACTGAAGCCGACGGTTTCTCCTCTGCGTCGGCAAAGCATACGATGCTCTACGCTGCGCAAACGCTCGATCGAATGGCCAGGGACATGGAACGATGCCTGGAAAAAACTAGTTTCCTGACAACCGCTCGTCACGATAAACGTAAATGGGCCGAAGCCGGTTCCTCTTCCGGCTGATGTTGCGGGGCTCCAATACTTCGGCATTGTCCCGGTAATGCTGCGCATACATTTGAGCTTGTTGTTTGGCTATAAGCGCCTGAGCCGCGCATTTCTTTTAGCTCACCCAATGTCGACAGCGCCCTCATCTTCATCTCTAGCACACTGTCGGGGCCGATCCGCGCAGTCAGGCTAGCGCAGGAGAAGAGTCGGTCTCTTCTTTATCGATCATCCGAAACGTCCGGCGGGGGCCTGGGTTTGAGCATCTTTAAGGTCCGGCCGATCGTCACGCGCGTTTCGCGGATGATAACCGCCGTGCTGCGACACAGCCTTCGAGATTCGCTCAGGCGAGCGCGCGACGCTTCCATCCGCAAGGAATGATCAACTGGTCTCGCCGCCGCCATATTTCGATCCCTGTGGTGGTGCCGGTCGTGTCACCCTGGGTGCACTGTTGTCTGAATCGAAGGTTTCATGAGGCTCGATACAGCAGAGAGGAGATCAGCCATTCTGAATGGCTTGTGGAGATGTGGTCGCTCGATGTATTCGCCGGGCAGCGCATTTGTCCCATACCCGGTCACGAACAGAAAGGGGACATTCCGCTCGCATAGAGCATCCGCGACCGGGTCGATTCGCTCGCCGGCCAGATTCACATCGAGCACCGCGGCGTCGCAGTTCTCATGATGCGCTGCGTCGAGTGCTTCCGCAAGCCGCGGGATCGGGCCCGCCACTACACAGCCAGCAGTTTCCAAGATTTCTTGGATAAGTACTGCGACGAGATATTCATCTTCGACGACCAAAACTCTGACCCCCTCGAGCGCAGCGGTCATGGCGGGTCCTTTATGGCGGGTGCTCTAATCTTGTCTGTTCCCTGCCGACCCGAAAGTCACATTTTGCGGGTTTGCCGGGATTAAGATCCTACAATGGAGGCCTCCGTTAACCGTTTCCAGCTTTGCCTCGCCCTGCAATTCGAAACGAATACCGCGCTCGATAAGTTCCGTGCCGAAGCCCGCCACCCCAAACCCATCGACCTTTGGTCCTCCTTCCTCCTGCCAATTGATCTCGAGCTGCGGAGGCCGGTCGCCCGTGATGATCCAGGAGACAGCAACCCGGCCCTCGGGAACCGAAAGAGCGCCGTATTTTGCGGCGTTGGTAGAGAGCTCGTGAAGCGCCAAAGTGATAAACAGAGCGGCTTGGGGCCTGAGCATGACCGGCGGTCCGCTGATCTGCAGAGCGCCGTCGCTCGCCCCATGCGGAGACAGCTCGGCAGAGACGAGCTCACGTAATCCGGCTTCCCTCCAGCCGGTCTCCGACAACACGTCGTGGGTGTGCCCTAGGGCGTGGAGGCGGCCGATCAAATTTTCCTTGGTCTCGCCGTCCGATAAGGTCCGTTCGGCGATCGACGAGACCACGGCAAGCGTATTCTTGACCCGATGGCTGAGCTCGGCAGCGAGCACTTTCTGCTGCTCTTCGGCCGTGACCAAATTCGTAACGTCGACAAACGTCAGGGACACACCATCAATCCTTGCAGAATTGTCGCGATAGGGATGAATCCGGGCGAGGTAATGACTCTTGCCGTCCGCAAGGCTCACCGAACGTTCAATAGTCGAGCCGCCGCTGAGCACCGCCTGCATGTCGTCGGCAATGTCCAAGTAGCCAACACGGCTGACGATGTCCATCAGCGGGCGACCGTGGTCACTGGAAATGAGATTGAAGATTTTCGTAATCGTCGGTGTGAAGCTGCGAACTAACAGATTGCGATCGAGGAAGATTGTCGCTATCTGGGTGCTTTGGAATAAATTGTTGAGATCGCTGTTGGCCCGGTCGAGCTCGTCGATTTTCGTGCTGAGCTCGTGATTAACGGTCTGCAGTTCCTCATTGACCGATTGCAGTTCCTCCTTCGAAGTCTCGAGCTCTTCATTGGTCGATTGCAATTCCTCATTGACCGAGAGCAGCTCTTCATTGGACGAGCGAAACTCTTCGTTCGCCGTTTCGAGCTCCTCGATCGTCGACTGCAATCGCTCCTTGGTCTCCTGCAGCTCTTTCTCGATTAGCTGAACGGGCGAGTCCTGGCCTTCCGGCTAGCTCCGATCACCTGTTTCGGCCTGGGCCGAAACCGGCCCGCGATCGGTAAATACGATCCCGTAGGCGGTCTCTTTTCCTTCGATGATCGGCTCGACCGCGAGGCTGACCATCTGATCGCCGCCATTGATCTGCACATGGATGCGATCGCGCAGCACGCGCTGGCCGGTTTCCTTGGCGCGGTGGAGCGCCGTGCGCAGATCGGCGCGCAAACCCGGTCGAGCCATAGCGACGATGTCGCGATTGGGCGGGCCGGCGGCAGGCTGCAGATATTTCCCGGTGCCCGATGAGAAGTAGAGCGTTTGCCCGGTTTCATCGACGATCACGTAAGTCGGGGCAAAATGCTCGACGATAGTATTGGCGGCTCGCCGCAGCGTGTCCGAGCGCTGCAGAAGACCGCTTTGATTCTCCTCAGACCCTGCCGCCTCGCGCCGCGCCTGCGGCAGAAACTGCTGCAATGGCAGGGGCGGGCGGGCAACCAGGTCGCGGCGCCGAAAGATCCGGTTCTTTCTGTCGAGCGAAGTAAACAGCTCGCTGTGTCGGGAAACGTTCTCCGAGCTTCCAAGAAATAGATATCCGCTCGGGCGCAGTGCGTAATGAAACAACGGAATAATCTGCGCTTGCAGCGATGGCTTCAGGTAAATCAGCAGGTTGCGGCAGGAGATCAGGTCGAGGCGCGAGAATGGCGGGTCGCGAATAACGCTGTGGGCCGAGAAGATGCACATATCGCGCAATTCTTTGACGACGCGATAAGTCCCGGCTTCGTGGACAAAGAAGCGCCGGAGCCGCTCGGGTGAGACTTCCTTGACCACGCTCGCCGGATACTGCGCTGCGCGGGCGACACCCATGCCAATCTCGTCGATGTCGGTGGCGAAGACCTGGACCTTCGGCGGCGACAGCGATCTTTCGATGTGCTCGCGCAACAAAATCGCGATCGAGTAAGCTTCCTCTCCGGTGGAGCAGCCGGCGATCCAGACGCGGACCTCGTCGTCGGCGCCTTTGCCTTCGAACAGCTTTGGGATGACCAACGTCTCGAGCGCCTGGTAGGCTGTAGTATCGCGGAAGAAATCGGTGACCCCGATCAACAGGTCACGAAATAGCGCGCTGACCTCGTCCGGCTCCCTTTGCAGCCGCTCGGCGTAATCCTCGAGTTTTGTCGTCTGAACCACCTGCATTCGGCGCTGGACACGGCGCTGAAAGGTTCGCTCCTTGTACTCGCGGAAGTCGTGCCCGGTGCGCGTGCGCAACAGGTTGAAAATCGTGGTCAGGGCGTTGCCCCGATGCTCGGTATCGAACGCACCCCAATTGCGCACATAGCCAATGATCCGCTCGGGAATGGTCTCGACCGGCAATTCCAAATCGACGATGCCTGCCGCGACAGCACTCGACGGCATCTCGGCGAAGCGCGGCCGCGTCACATTGGTGCCCTGAGCGATGGTCAGGCCGCCATTCTCCTTGATCGCCTTGAGGCCGAGTGTCCCGTCATGGCCGCCGCCAGAGAGCACGATACCGATCGCGTGCTCCGCCTGGTCCTCGGCCAAAGAGGTGAAGAAAACGTCGATCGGCGCGCGCTCGCGATCTGTGGGTCCGGTACGGCGAAGCTGCAGGTTCCCACCGCGGATCGTCAGGATCGCGCTAGGCGGCAGAACATAGACGTGCTCCGCCTCGACTTTTTCGCCGCCCCGCGCATCGACAACCGGCATTCGGGTCGCCCGGCCAAGAATCTCGGACAGCATACTCTCCCGGTCCGGCGGCAGATGGGTGACGACCACGAACGCCAGCCCGTTGTTACGCGGAAGGGATTTGAAAAACTGCTCCAGCGCCTCGACACCGCCCGCCGAGGCACCAATGCCAACGATGGGAAGGCTGGGCATCATGGTATTCACCCTAAGAGCCTATACGAGTTTTATCCTACTCCTCGTCTTCATCCCCTCAAACGCATGTTTAGCGCCTCTGTTCCCGATACGATCCCGCAGTGGATGCGGCGGAGCGGGTCGAGCGCATCCAAGGAACGGATGGCCATCGCGCGAGGTTAGTGTTAGGAGCGAAAGGTAAAGATTATGACGGTGCGGCGGCGATCTCCCCAAGATCCCCTCCTCAAGCGCGTTTTGGCGAGAGCCCAGGAGCTTGCCGAGCAGGTGCGGGAGACGGCTGAACGCGTCCATCAGGAGGCCAAGGAGGCTCATCGGCTTACCGACATCTCCCGGCGCCAGGCCGAACGAGGGCGCGAATTGTCGAGAGCAGGCCGCGACGAAGCTCGCGCCGTAGCCGATTCAATCAAATGGGGCATCAACACCAACGGCACCGGTAAAGGCTACGTGTCCACGAAGAAGGACGAGTGAGTTGCCTACCCGCGGCGGCGCTTCGTGTCCTGACGATTGTGAAGCCGGAAGATACCGCTATCGCGAGGCACTTCGCTAATCTTCTCCATCCAGCATCGAAGACGTCCGTGCCGCGCGACGCGGACGCGTCCGATACCATGTCACGATAAATCGATGGTCGTCTGAGAGACTCGCCGCCTCTTCGCGGGCGCGGCGCGCTCGCTCTAATAGTTCGGTGACATCGCTACGGACCAACGTTCGGACGGGTTCTTTCACCGGCGGGTCTCCAATCATGGGGAAACGTCTAAAATGCTAACAATTGATCGTCAATGACCCGTCCTGATTCAGAAGGCCGAGAGTTCGTTCATCAAGAGATGGAGCGCGGCGGACTGACGAGTTTCAGCGGTCCGGCGTTTGCATAGATGCGGCTTGGCGCCGGTTAGTTCGATGCAACGCGCGCCGCCTGCGTTTGTGAGACGGGTCGCCTCGTGTTCGGGCAAATGTTTGGTCTACAATCGGGCGATGAACAGACGACGCTTCCTGCTGGGCGCGGCCGCGTTTTTGAGTGCGCCACCGTACCGTGCATGGACAACGCCGAACGCATCCGGGTGGCCCCGATTGCGGCTTGTCGATGCCCGTACAGGCACCTCTTTCGACGGCGCCTATCGCGACGCCAATGGCCCGATCGCGCGGGTGATGGATGAGTTGTGCGTCTTCTTGCGTGACCAGCATTCCGGCAGGATGACCGGCATCGACGTCGGCGTGATCGACTTTCTCGCCAATGTTATGGTCGCTACGGGCCAGACCAGCGCCGTTGTTCTATCGGCCTTTCGCACACAAGAAACCAATGCACTGCTGGCTCGCACGACCTTCGGCGTTGCCGAGAACAGCCAGCACCTTTACGGCCGCGCGCTCGATGTGCGGTTTCCCGGCAGGCTTGCCGACGCGATGGTCGCAGCGCGCGCGATGCGGCGCGGCGGCGTCGGTTGGTATCCGCATTCCGGCTTCATTCATCTCGACACCGGCCCGGTGCGCAACTGGGACCTCGATAGCGACGGGCTGCAGGACCTGTTGATCACCGCGCGAGGGGCACCGCTTGGCTCGAGCGGAAAAGGCGAGATGCTGGTTAACGGGCCCGGCACCCTGATCATCGGCGGCGGCAAACCGCCCATGGTGCTGGCCGGCCGCGTTTTGCCGGGGGCGCGCCAACGCGTTGGTTTGCCCCATCTATTGGCGAAGGCGGCGACAACAGCGCAGTAAGGGTAGCTCACAGACCCCTGGGATTGGCGCGATCGAACATCGTAACGTCTTGTTAACCATGCTCGGGTAGCATTCCGGCATGTCCAACATCGTATACATGCGGCCCGCCAACCAGCCGCCCACCGATCTCGCCCTCATCGCAGAGCAGCTCGAGGCCATCCGTGCCCGACTTGCTCTCCTACCGACCCGGGCCGAACTGGCGCGCGCGGCACTCGGCATCATCTTCTGCACAGCAGGGCTGGTGATCGGCTGGTTCGAGTTGGTCTCGAGGCACTGTTTCTGAGCGGCCGTCGCCAGCGATCCGGTGCGTGCTCGATTAGAGAAACGCGATCGAGATCCAGGGGATCGCCGCAACGATAGCCAGAGCGACGACGAGAGCGCCGGTATAAGGCCAGATCCGCCACAACGCGTCGTCCGGCGACACGCGGCCGATCGCTCTCCCTCCTCAGTGCCGATCGCTCTCCCTCCTCAGTAAGGTGCCGGTGTTCGCAAAAGAGTGTCAACCAGCACCCTGCTTCGCACACGCCCCCGCAGGAGCTAAAATCTGCCGGAAAAAACGCAGAGCGCGGATCTGCCGCGCCAACTCAGGGAGATGGCGATGAGGTTTCGCCAGTTTCTGAGCGCCGTGCTAATTCTCAACACACTGGCTTTGTCGGCCGCCGCACAGGCTCCTACGCCGGCGACGGCCTTCGATGCAAATATGTCGGCACTGTCGCCGAATTAGGCGGGGGGCACGCCGGTAACTGCGGCCCGTTGGCATCGGTCGATATGACGATTACCGGGGGGCAAGTGGTGATCCACGAAATCCTATTTACCGGAGGTAGGCCAACTTTCCGGGGTAACGTCAATGCGGCAGGAGAAGTAACTACCACGCGATACCTTAAGGCACCACCGACTGATATCGGGGTGACCGTTGATACCATATATGGCGTCATCCATAATAAAGTATTCGTAGGTGAACACCGACACGGATATTGGTGCTATTGGAGCATCCGAATGGCAGCCGCGCCGGCACCGGGATCGACGACACCGTTCGACGGTTGGTATAGGGGCGTATCCCGAGAGGTGTTGGACGGCTCGAACAGTGAGCACTCCTGCGACGCACGCGCTCTCACGCCTCCGGCTCCCCTGAAGATCACTAATGGGGTTGTCGGGATCCCCGGCGTTCCCTCCTAGGAAGGAACTGTCAGCCCGCAAGGCGCCGTGGTGATCCGGAATCACAACTTCAGCCGGGTCGATGGACAGATCGACTCGCAAGGCACGATTAGAGGGCAGTATACTGGCGAACTCCCGCCCCGGCTTGGCGGGGACACCAACTGCATCATTAACTTCGTCTGGCAAAAGGAATGACAGGGCGCGGGCTGCCGATCACACCTCCGAAGAAACGGGTTAAAGATCGAGCGCCGCCGGCAGATCGCGCGACTGGTGCACGAAACGGAGAATGATCGGTGGCTCCGCCCCTGCGTCGTAAACCAGAAGATAGGGAAAGCCGCGAAGGGACCAAAACCGATACCGTTCCGGCGCGAGCTCCAGTCGCACACGCCCGAGTTTGGGCCTCGCTTGTCGTCTGCGGGCGGCGGCCATTGCAGCCGCGACCAGAGCATCAGCGCCCGCGGGATTGTCGTCGGCGATCCACACTACGGCCTCACGCAGCTCGCGCTGCGCGCCGCGCGCTTTGAGCGCCAGATCGCAATGGGATTGGTCCCGCCGGGCACCCGGCTCGCCGACCGCGACCCGGCGGCGCCGGCCTGGGACGAGGTCCCCGCAGATCAGCAGCGCCTCTTTGCGCGCCATATGGAAACCTATGCCGCGATGCTCGACTGCGCCGACCAGAATATCGGACGCCTCGTGGCAAGGCTCGAAGAGCTCGACGAGCTCGGCAATACGATCTTAGTCTTCTCTTCCGACAATGGCGCCACCAACTCCGCGGGACCTTCCGGCGCATTACATTTCAACCGGCGCTATGCCGGGTTGCCGGCATTGCCGGTCGAGGTCGATGTCGAGCGCGGAGCCTGGATCGGCACCGGGCGGAGCTCTGCCGTTTATCCGATGGGGTGGGCGCAGGTCTCCAATGCCCCCTTCCCGTCCTACAAGACTTACACCGGCGGCGGCGGACGGCGCGTCAGCTTCATCGTTTCGTGGCCCGATAAGCTCGCGGATTGCGGGGCGATCCGCAGCCAATTCGCCCACGTGATCGACGTGATGCCGACCCTGCTCGACCTGGCGGGTGTGCCGGCTCTGTCAACCTCGCACGGCGCGCTGGCCCGGCCGATGCAGGGCAAGAGCCTCGCACCGGTATTGCGCGATGCAAACGCCCCGGCACTGCGCGATGCAAACGCCCCGGCACTGCGCAACGAACAGTGTTACGAATGCTGGGCCAACCGGGCTTATTATCGCGACGGCTGGGTCGCGGTCTCATTGCAAAAGCGCGGTGAGGCCATCGATTTCGATAATTGGACATTGCATGCCCATGCCGAGGATTTCTCGGAAAGCATGGATCTGTGCCGCCAGCACCCGCAAAAGCTCGCGGAGCTGGTCGCCGCCTTCGAGGAAGCCGCCTGGGCCAATATGGTCTATCCGCTCGACAACCGCGCACCGGCGGCAAAATTCCTGGAATTGCCGCCGCATCAGCGGCCTGCGACCGAGAGCCGGCGACGATTCCTGCCAAATGCGCAGACCGTGCACCGCAACGTGATCGCGCCATTGATCGCCAACCGAAATTTCAAGATTGTGACACGCTTCCGCCACGGTGCTGACGACCAGGGCG
>Ga0310917_10000442_pt1 | contig 18106 bp, 21 predicted proteins | sample GREbulkMGLF178_FD_203531 | JGI IMG/M metagenome (GOLD analysis project Ga0310917, IMG submission 203531) | Lab enrichment of tropical soil microbial communities from Luquillo Experimental Forest, Puerto Rico - GRE.bulkMG.LF178 | ecosystem: Environmental > Terrestrial > Soil > Tropical forest >... | reverse complement strand
GCTACCGCGCAGCGAGCGCCTTTGCGCCGATCGTCGCGCCGTCACAGGTGCCCTGGGGCATCAAGGCCCTCAGCGGCTATCTCGGCAGCGATAGGCAGGCGTGGCGCAAGCACGATGCAGTCGCGTTGATCGGGGACGGCGCCAGGTTTCGCGACTTTCTGGTGGACTACGGCGACGCCGACCCGTTCCTGAACGAGCAACTTCGCCCGGAATTGTTGAAGGCGGCTTGCGAGAAGGCAAGGATTCCCCTCACCCTGCGCCGCCAAGAGGGTTACGACCACAGCTACTACTTCATCTCGACCTTCATGAGCGATCATCTAGGCTGGCACGCCGAGCGCCTGAAGGGATGAAGCGCCTATCGTTGCTGCGGCATGCCGTAATTGGGCGCAAGCAGGCGATTGCGGATGATGTAGCGCATAGCCCGCGACCAGGACTCGTCGGTATTGCCGCGCATGTCGGCGTTCGCCACCGCTACGAGCCGGCCCGTATGTGCGTCGCGCAAATAAACGTTGATGCTGAGGATGAGGTTTGAGACCTTCTGGACCACGCCCGTGATGAAGAGATCGGCATCGAGCCGTTGCGCGAACTTCACGTCACAACCGCCGCACGCCTGCAAATTGCTCTGATGCGCCGCAGCATCGACCGGCCCAATATCGATGATCCGGAACTCGCCGGACTCGCCAAGTTCCTTGCGTAGCTGATCGCCGACCCGCATCAACCGGTCATGCTCCTCGCTGCGCGGCCCATAGACCTCGCCCTGCAGACTCGTGTCGATCATCTCAAGATCGAACACTGCAAGCTTGGGCGGCTCTGCCGCGCCAACCTGCGCGGCACTCGTCAGCATCAACATGAAAAAGGCAATCAGCGCTCTCACGATCGTGACCCAAAACTCTTCCAACGGCGCAACGACAAAAGTGGGGTTGCAAGCTAAGACAATTCGGTCATGTTTCAAGACGGGTTCTAGCGTTCTTCGATCAGGAGAACCACCAGGGAGGATTGATGATCCGTTGGCTGATCGGCGCGATTGGCGCGAGCGTCGTGGCTGCCCACGCGCTTGCGGCCGACCCGATCGAGATCGGCATCGGCTATCTCGGCCAGGCGAACGTCAAATCGACGTTGTCGCTCGTCCAGCAACCCGCGGACAATGATGGCGTGGCCGGCGCGCACCTTGCGATCGAGGACAACAACACGACCGGCAAGTTTCTCAACCAGCACTTCACGCTGCACGAGGTACGCCTCAAGGAGGGAGAAGACGCGGCAAAGGCGGCGTCCTCGCTCGCCGACCATGACAGTTTCATCATCGTCGATCTTCCCGCGGACCAGTTGCTGAAGGCGGCCGATGCGCTTCGCGATCGCGGCACCGTGCTGCTCAACGCGGGCGCGATCGACGACCGGCTGCGCGAAGAGGATTGCCGCGCCAATGTCATTCATGTCGCGCCGACCCGCTCGATGCTCGCGGACGCGCTTGCCCAATATCTCGTATGGAAGCAGTGGAAACGCTGGCTGCTCGTGGTCGGCTCGCACGATGCGGACAAGCTTTATGCGGACGCGTTGCGCCGCGCGGCGGCGCGGTTCGGTGCGAAGATCGTGCAGGAGCGCACCTTCGAGGACACCGGCGGCGCCCGCCGCACCGACAGCGGCGTCACGTTGATCCAGCGCCAGATTCCCGTGTTCACCCAGCAGGCGCCGGCCTATGACGTGCTGGTTGCCGCCGACGAGAGCGAGGTCTTTGCCGCCTATCTGCCGTACCGCACCTGGGATCCGCGGCCCGTGGCGGGGTCGGCAGGCCTCGTACCGACGAGCTGGGACGCCGCACAGGATCAGTGGGGCGCGATGCAGATGCAGAACCGCTTCATGAAGCTGAACGCGCGACGCATGACGGCGAAGGACATGCAGGCATGGACCGCGGCGCGCATGATCGGCGAAGCAACATCGCGCACCAATTCGGGCGACGCGAAGACGGTCCTCGATTTCATCAAGGGGAAAGATTTTTCCGTCGCGGCCTTCAAGGGCCAGCGCCTGACGTTGCGGGACTGGAACCTGCAGCTCCGCCAACCTATCCTGCTGGTCGACGGACGCATGGTGGTCTCGGTGTCGCCGCAGGAAGGTTTTCTACATCAGGTCTCGGAGCTCGATACGCTGGGCCTCGACCGCCCCGAGACCAAATGCAAGCTGCAGTGAGGGCGGAGACGTCGCGCATGTCGCATCATCGCCTGCTTTGCCTGACGGTGCTGTTGCTGGCCTGGACCAATCCGGCCTGGTCGTTCGTCGCCTACGTGTCGAACGAGAAGAGTAACACGGTGTCGGTGATCGACACCGACACCTGGACCGTGACGGCGACGATCAAGGTCGGCCAGCGGCCGCGCGGCATCGAGTTCACACGAGACGGCAAGTTCGTGATGGTCGCGGTCGGCGACGACGACACCATCCAGGTGATCGACACCAAAACGCAGAAGGTCGTCGACACCCTCCCCTCCGGTCCCGATCCCGAACTGTTCACCCAGGACGCTGCCGGCAAGATCCTGTACGTTGCCAACGAGAACGACAACACGGTGACCGTCATCGATCTGCAGAAGCGCAGCCGGCTTGGCGACATTCAGGTCGGCGTCGAGCCCGAGGGCATGGCCGTCAGCCCTGACGGCAAGATCCTGATCAACACCTCAGAGACGACAAACATGGCGCATTTCATCGACACCACGGCGCGTCAGGTGGTCGCCAACGTACTGGTCGATTCGCGGCCGCGCCTTGCCGAGTTCAAGCGCGATGGCTCCGAATTATGGGTATCTTCGGAGATCGGCGGCACGGTCTCGATCATCGATCCGGCGAAGCACGCGGTGACCGGGAAGATCAGCTTCAATATTCCCGGCCTCCGCAGCGAAGCGATCCAGCCCGTCGGCATCGCCATGACCAAAGACGGCAAGACGGCTTTCGTTGCGCTCGGGCCTGCCAATCGCATCGCCGTCGTGGATGCCACAAGCCACGCCGTCACCAAATATCTTCTCGTCGGCCAGCGGGTGTGGCACATGGCGTTCACGCCGGACGAAAAATACCTGCTGACGACCAACGGCGTCTCCAACGATGTCTCGGTGATCGATGTCGCCGCGCAAAAGGTCATCAAGACGATCCAGGTCGGCGAGCTCCCCTGGGGCGTGACGATTGCACAGCCATGACGACCACCGACACAGACCGCCCCGTCACTCAAGCCGGCTCGGATATCCCGGCCCGGCACGATGTCGGCGCAGAGCCCGCATTGTCGATCACGGGGGTGAGCCATTCCTACGGCATGCGGCGTGCTCTCACCGACGTCAGTTTCACCGTGGCGCCGGCAAGTTTCACGGCTTTGCTAGGCCTCAACGGCGCGGGAAAGAGCACGCTGTTCTCGATCATCACACGGCTGTTCGGACTCCAGGCCGGCCGCATCGAAATTTTCGGCCACGACATCGGCCGCGAACCGGGCGAGGCGTTGCGGCTCCTGGGCGTGGTGTTCCAGCCGCGGACGCTCGACCTCGACCTCTCGGTGATGCAGAACCTGCTCTACCACGCCGCGCTGCACGGCATTGCGAGGCGCGAGGCGCGCACGAGAGGCGACGAGGTGCTTGCACGGCTCGGCCTTGCCGATCGCGCCGGCAGCAAGGTGCGCGACCTCTCGGGCGGCCAGATGCGGCGGCTCGAAATCGCACGCGCGTTGCTGCATCGGCCGCGACTTCTGCTGCTCGACGAGGCGACCGTCGGGCTCGACGTGAAGGCGCGCGCCGACATTCTTGCGCACGTGCGGCAGCTCGTGGGCGACCAGGGCATCGGCGTGCTGTGGGCCACGCATCTGTTTGACGAGATCGTTCCGAGCGACGATCTCGTCATCCTGCATCAGGGCCGGGTCGTGGCGCGCGGCGATGGCGCAACTGTCCTCAAGGAGGCCGGCGCTGCCGATGTCAACACGGCTTTCATGCGCCTGACCGGCACCGCTGCGCTCTCCGGGAGCCTCCCGCCATGAGCTCCACGATTGTCGACCAGCGCCGGCGCGGCTTTGCGCTCACCGAATATGCCACGTGCCTGTCGGGCATCGTGTGGCGCGAGGCGTTGCGCTTCCTGCATCAGCGCGAACGCTTCGTCTCCGCGCTGGTGCGCCCCCTGGTGTGGCTCTTCATCTTCGCGGCGGGCTTTCGGCAGGTGCTCGGCATCTCCATCATCCCGCCGTATGAGACCTATATCCTCTATGAGGTCTACATCGCGCCGGGATTGATGGCGATGATCCAGCTCTTCAACGGCATGCAGTCCTCGCTGTCGATGGTCTATGATCGCGAGATGGGCAATATGCGCACCTTGCTGGTGAGCCCGCTGCCGCGCTGGTACCTGTTGTTTTGCAAGCTCGTGGCGGGAACGGCGGTCTCGCTGCTGCAGGTCTACGCGTTCCTGCTGATTGCGTGGTTCTGGGACATCACGCCGCCGCCGATCGGCTATCTCACGGTGCTGCCAGCCCTGATCCTGTCCGGCCTGATGCTCGGCGCGCTCGGCATGCTGATTTCCTCCGGCATCAAGCAGCTCGAAAATTTTGCGGGCGTCATGAACTTCGTGATCTTCCCTATGTTCTTTGCCTCGTCCGCGCTTTACCCATTATGGCGAGTTCAGGAGGGAAGCCCTTGGCTTTATTACGTTTGCGAGGCCAATCCCTTTACCCATGCGGTCGAGCTGATCCGCTTTGCGCTCTACGGCAAGATCAACTGGATTTCGCTCGCCGTCGTCGCCGGTTGCACGACGATCTTCATGATCGGCGCGATCCTCGCCTACGATCCGGCGCGCGGCTTCTCCCGCCGCGGGCCTGCCGGAGGTGAAACATGAGGTGGCCCATCATTTTCGCCGCATTGCTTGCGATCGCAATATCGACGCGGCCCGGCTTTGCCGCCGATCCGCGCTATCCGGATTGGCCGTGTGCCCAGGCGAAGGTCCCCGAAATCTCCCTGCCCGCCGTGTGGGCGGGCCCATCGCTCGATGACATCAAGGACAAATGGAAGGACGACGCCAAGATCAGCGCGCTGGTGGCGAAGCTTGCGGCAAGACGGACGCCGCTCGATGAAGCCGAGAAGACCATCAAGGACTATCTGGCCGGCGCCGCCGACAAGGTTACCGCCGGCAAGCTTCTGTTCGCTGGCCTGTTCGACACGCTCAACGAGCAGCGCTCGTCGGTCATGAACGGGCTCGAGCGGGTCATGCGCAAGCAGCGCGACGCTGCGGACAAGATCAGGTCCGACACGCTGGCGCTGCAGGCGCTGCAGGACGCAACATCGCGCGACCCGGCCAAGGTCGACGAGCTCGGCAACCAACTCGTGTGGGAAACGCGGATTTTCGAGGACCGCCGGCGCGTGATGAAATTCGTTTGCGAGGTGCCGACCACGATCGACCAGCGATTGTTCGCGCTCGGCCGGACCATCCAGCAGGAGATGGAGTAGTTCGCGCAAGGACAGATCTGATTCTGACCTCCTTTGAAAAGGGAGGTCGCTCTGCGGCGCCACAAGCAAAGCGGCTGGGGATGAAGCATCAAAAGCTCTAACGCGGAGGAAGCTCCGCATCCGCCGGCCGCGGCTCGGGCTGCGCCTCGGTTGTCGGCAAATCGGCGCGTTCCCAGCCGTCGGTGCCGTCTGGGTACCAGGCCACGTTTGAATAGCCGTATGAGAGGATTCGCTTTGCGGCGTTCCACGACATCCAGCAATCAGCCTGACAATAGACCACGATCAGGGCTGATTGATTGCGCCCGGACGCACGTGCGAGTCCTTGCCGCAGATAGTCCTCGGTCGGCGGCGCCAGTCTCCCGTAACCCGTATCGGGCAGCCACACGCTGCCGGGAATGTTGAGCCGCGGCTTGTCGCGCCACACCGTGCCGGCCGGAAGGTTCGGCGGCTTCGGCGCGCGCGGCAGCACGTCGATAAAGATGCCGCTCCTTGCGCGCCAGATCGCCTCCGCCTCCCGCGTCGTGAGAACGCGGGCGCCGGCAAGCGTTGCCGGCACCGGTGCACGGTAATCTTCGGTGCGGTAATCGGCGGGTTCAGGAACGATGTCTTGCGCGGGCGCCGCTGTCGCAAATGCAAATGTCAGAACGAACAGAGCGGCCGCGCGTCGGATCATGGCGACTTCGTCGCGGTCTCCGCATTGATCGGCTGATCGTTCTCGTCGAGCAGGGGAACGCCGAAGTCGAGCAGGATCTTGTTGATCGCCGGCTGGTTCTCCTGGATGAGGCGGTTGAGCAACCGCTTCCAGTTCTGATCGGCAGAACGGACACCCATGCCGATGCGATAAACGAGGCGAGGTCCCGACGTTTCCTTCACCAACGGCGTGACATGCAGCGGCGGATTGGACTTCCTGGCGTAGAAACCCGCCATCGGTCCCCAGAGAACGCCGGCCTCGATCTCGCCCTTGTTGAGATCATTGATCATGGCTTCGGCGGAAGAATCCACGCGCGTGTCGATCATCAGCGGATAGGGCTTTGCATTCGACATCAGGCCGTTCGCCGCCATGTAGGTCGCAGGCGGCGTGCCGGCGACGATGCCGATACGCTTGCCTTTCAGGCGTTGATCTTCCAGCGTTGCAACCTCTTCAAGGCCCGAGCCTGGCTTGGCGATCAGCGCATAGGCCGTGCGGTAATAGGGATTGGTGCCTTGAACGAGTTCGTCGCCCTGCGGAAAGCCCATGATGACGTCGCAGCGATGAGCGCCGAGTGTCATCCGCACGAAGCCGGTCGCCTGCGGGTAGTACACGTAATCAAGCTTCTTCTGCAGCTTGTCGGCGAAAAATTCGGCGAGCTTGTTCTCGAAACCTTCGCCCTTCTCGTTCGAGAACGGCAGATTGCGCGGGTCGGCGCAGACCCTTAGCACCTTGGGATCGACCAGCTCGATCGACAGATCGAGACCTTCATTGTTCGCTTGCGCACGCGCGACATCGCCTCTGACGAAGCTTGCAGGGATGGCCAAAAGCGAAATCAACAGACAGCGCTCGATTACGGCAGTTTTCATTAGATTCTTTTCGGTTCCGGCCCGCCTTCGTTCGTTTCAGGCCTGCCGGCCTTGCCGCCCCTTCATAAGGCGCGCGACGCGAAAGAAGAGACCAAAATGCTATGCTTCCCAATTAAGGCGTGCAACAGGATAATCTTCGCTGGCAGCGCCGCTTCGCGCGCAGCGACGCAACGGATCTGTGTGATGGAACCCGCCGGCTTCAACCATTCTTCGAGGCGAATGGGATTTCATCGCGTCCTGCTTTGCATTGTGCTCGCTTTGGCCGCTGCATCGATATCTGCGCGTGCGGAGCAGCAAGCGCTGCCGGTCACCGAAATCGCGCCGGGCGTTTTCGTGCATGTCGGCGACGTCGCACTGATGACGCGTGAAAACGAAGGCGCGATCGCCAACGTGGGATTTGTCGTGGGCGACAACGCGGTCGCCGTGATCGACACCGGCGGCAGCGTCCGCGAAGGACGGCAATTGCTTGCCGCGATCCGCGCGAAGACCGACAAACCGATCCGCTATGTCGTCAACACGCACGGACATCCCGATCATGCCTTTGGCAATGCCGCTTTTTTGGCGGAAGGCGCGATCTTCGTCGGTCACAAGAACCTGCCCCGCGCGCTCAGCATGCGCGGACAATTCTATCTTGACGCGTTCCGGGGGATCATGGGCGATGAACTGATCGACGAGGTTCGCCTCGTGCCGCCTACGCTGCTTGTCGACGACACCCTCAAGCTCGACCTCGGCTCCCGCACCCTGACGCTGCGGGCCTGGCCGACTGCTCACAGCGACAGCGATCTCACGATCTTCGACGAGACCAGCAAAACGCTGTTCGCGGGCGATCTTCTGTTTCTCACCCATGTCCCCGTGGTGGACGGCAGCCTTGGAGGCTGGATGCAGATCATGGGCAATCTTAGCGCCCTGCCCGCAGAGCGCGTGATTCCCGGACACGGATCCGTGAGCGATTGGCCGGCGGCGCTTGCTGACGAACGACGTTATCTCGACACTTTGGCGACAGATGTACGCATCTCGGTCAAGCGTGGGACGCCGATCTCGGCCGCCGCCGAGACTGCGGCTGCGTCCGAACGGAAAAACTGGCGATTGTTTGACGACTACAATGCCCGCAACGCCACTGCAGCATATTCGCAGATTGAGTGGGAATAGCCTGTGTAATACCCTATAGTGAAGCTGCTGCTTCGGTCCCCGCGAGGAACGCAACCATGATCGGACATCGTTTTCGCCTGCTTTGCGCTGCAGGTCTGCTGGGTGCAGCGCTTGGAGCGCCGCCGGCATCTGTGGCGGCGGCCGAGCCCTATGATCCCTGGCCGGGGCTCGTGCAGGACATCTTCAACAATCGCCCGATGAACGACGGCAGCGACGTGATTGCCATCGAGATGCCCTACCGCGCCGAGGACGCGGCGATCGTTCCCGTAACGTTGCGGACAAAGCTTTCGTCCGACGACGTCAGGCGCGTGCTGGCGATCACGCTGGTGATCGACCAAAATCCCGCCCCGATGGCGGCAAAATTCGAGCTCGGGCCCGACGCGCGGGTTTCGGAAATCTCGACGCGCGTCCGCGTCAATTCCTACACCAACGTTCATGCCGTGGCCGAGCTCAGCGACGGCAAGCTCTACATGATCAAAACTTTCGTGAAAGCCTCAGGCGGATGCTCAGCGCCCGCGGCCAAGAACGCGGAAGAGGCCAAAAACAGGCTTGGGCAGATGAAATATCGGGAGTTTGCCAAGGACGACCAGAGCCCGACCAACGGCACGCGCGAGGCGCAGATCATGATCGGGCATCCCAACAATTCCGGGCTGCAAAGGGATCAACTCACGCTATTGTATATTCCCGCCTTCTTCATCAATGAGCTGCATCTGTGGCAGGACAACAGCCCGGTGCTCTCGGTGGAGAGCGGCATCTCGATCTCGGAAGATCCCAATATCCGCTTCACCTATGTCTCGAACGGTGCAAAACTTTTCCGCGCTGAAGCGAGGGATACCGCCGGTCACGTCTTCCAGAAGGATTGGAAAGTCGACGACTCCGGCAGCTAGCGCTGGTGCGCTCTCTCCCCCTGAAAAATGATCTCCTCCCGCTTTGCTCCTAGTGGAGGCAAGCTATCTCCCCTTTTCAAGGGGAGGTAAGTACCAGCGGACACATCGATCCAGATTTGAAAGCTCATCAAGCCACGGTGACGCGAAAGACGTCAGTAACGGTATGCCGACGCTTCTAGAAGCATCTCACATCCGCCTCGGCCTGCGCGCGCCGCAGATCGTTCGCGGCGCCCGTCGCCTGCTCCGACGTGCGAAACTGGCCGCCGAGATTTCCTTGGACCTGCGACATGCTCAGGACCGTTTCCGCCGTGACGTAGCGGTCATAGGGCAAGAGCGAGGCGATCACGTCGATCGAGCAAGAGCATTGCTCGATCGACTGTCGGGATTCGCCATTCGCCTTCACGCAGCCATAGACATATTCGGCGCGCGCCGATGTCGGGTAGTCATTGTTGTCATCGGCATGCACGATCGTCACCGCGGTCAATAGCCCGGCAGCCGCAGCGACGATAGGTCCTACCGTTCCGGCGCACGTCATGGCATCTCTCCTGCGAACCGAGAGTATGCTATCGCGATGGAGCTGGAAACAGAGTCTTCCAGGAAACAGTCGGCAAGGTCATGAAGCGCTCTCACGTTTTGTTGTTGATTGCCGTTGCCTTCGCAAGCTTGTCGCATGCCGCCAGATGCGATGCGGACACGGTCCGCGTTGCGGTGCAGAAGACCGGAACATTCGCGTGGGAACTGGCGGTCGCCCGGGCGCATGGGCTCGACAGGCGGGCGAACCTTTCGATTCAAATTGTCGAACTCGCGAGCCCCGAAGCAGGCAAGATCGCGCTCCGCTCCGGCAGCGTCGACATCATCGTCTCCGACTGGCTCTGGGTCTCGCGCGAACGAAGCCTTGGTGCCCGGCTCACGCTCTACCCCTATTCGAGCGAGCTCGGCGCGGTCATGGTGCAAAACGCTTCGCCGATCCGAAGCCTTGCGGACCTTGCGGGCCGCAGGCTTGCCGTTGCCGGTGGCCCGCTCGACAAAAGCTGGCTGCTGCTGCAGGCTTCGCTGCGGCAGAGCGGGATCGATCTGAAAACGGCATCCGATATCGTCTATGGCGCGCCGCCGCTGTTGGCGGAAAAGGCGGCGAGCGGTGAAATGGACGCGGTGCTCAATTACTGGAATTTCTGCGCCGCGCTGGAAGCGAAGGGCTTTCGTCGCATCGCCGACATCGAGGACATTCTGCCAAAGCTTGGCGCGAAGGGCCGCACCGCGATGATCGGCTATGTCTTCGACGAGGAATGGGGAAACGCACATCCGGAGCTGGTTTCGCGCTTCATCGCAATGACCCGCGCCGCGAAGGAGATTCTGTCATCGTCGGACGCGGAGTGGGAGCGCATTCAACCGCTGACTGGAGCTTCCGACGTCGCAAAGTTGCGCGCGCTCCGGGACCATTACCGCAAGGGAATTCCGCGGCGTTCGATTGCGGACGAAGAAGCTGACGCACGCGTTCTCTATCGCGTGCTGGCGACGGTCGGCGGCCGAGAGCTCGTCGGGCCGGCGGAAGAGCTCGATCCCGGCACCTTCTATCACGCCCTTCCCGGGGAATGAGCCGATGCGCCTGTTGTCCCTGGCCCTGTTCATCGTCACCTGGTGGGTTGCTTCCCTGCTCGCGGGCAGCGCCAAGCTGCCGCCTCCCCCTGCCGTGCTCGCGGCCGTCATTACGGAAGCCAGATCGGGCGCGCTCTTCGTCAATCTCGGAGCGACGCTGGCGCGCGTCGCGCTTGCCTTCGCGCTCGCGATGACGCTCGGCGTCGCCATCGGCTACTGGATGGGTCGCGTGCGGATCGCCAACCGTCTCGGCGATCCCTGGCTGATCCTGCTGCTCAATCTGCCGGCGCTCGTCGTCATCGTGCTTGCCTATATCTGGGCCGGGCTGACCGAGGCCGCCGCGATCGCAGCGATCGCGATCAACAAGCTGCCGACCGCAATCGTCACACTGCGCGAAGGCACCCGCGCGCTCGACCCGGCGCTGGACGAAATGGCAACCGCCTTTGCCTTCACCCGTGGCCGCGCTTTCCGGCACGTCGTCCTGCCGCAGCTCGCCCCCTATATCGCCGCCGCCGCGCGATCCGGTCTTGCGCTGATCTGGAAGATCGTCCTGGTTGCGGAGCTGCTGGGGCGGCCGAACGGCGTCGGTTTCGAAATCGGCGTGGCCTTCCAGCTCTTCGATATCCCGCTCCTGCTTGCTTATGCGCTGAGCTTTGGAGCCGTCGTGCTCGTCATCGAAACCGTCCTGGTTCAACCCTTCGAAGTCAAGCTGTCCCGGTGGCGTCCCCGTGCAGCTTGAGGTCCATGTTGCAAGCAAGGCGTTCAAGAACGCGGCCGGCGAACGGCACGAGGTGCTCGAGGATATCGCGTTCGCGCTCAAGCCGGGAGAGACCGGCGTCTTGATCGGACCGTCGGGCTGCGGCAAGACCACCCTGCTCCGGATCGTCGCCGGTCTGGATCACGACTATCAGGGGCACGTCTCGCGGCCGCCGCAGACGCGGATCGGCATGGTGTTTCAGGAGCCGCGACTGTTGCCCTGGCGCTCTGTCGAACAAAACCTCCGGATTGCCGCGCCGCAGGCTGATGAAGCAAAGCTTTCGGCGCTGTTCGCCGCGCTGGAATTGAATGCCCATCGCAGCCATTTTCCGGGCGAGTTGTCGCTTGGGCTTGCCCGGCGCGTCGCGGTCGCACGCGCGCTCGCCGTCGAACCGGATTTATTGATCCTCGACGAGCCGCTGGCTTCGCTCGACGATGCCCTCGCCACGCGCTTGCGCGGCCAGATCGCGAGCCTCGTGGAAAGCCGGCCCATGGTGACACTCATGGTCACCCACGATCTGGAAGATGCGGCTTGTCTTGGCGACCGGCTGTTCTTTCTGTCCGCGCGACCAGCGCGAATTCTCGACGTTGTCCCGATTTGCGCGCCGCGCCGTTTACGTGGCGAAGCCGAGATCGCTTTGATCAAGGCAGAGATTGCGCGACGGGCTACTGGGGAGTGAGACGTCCGATAGCCAGAGCTGGGGGGTTGTGCTAGGAACGACGGCCGTGGAGTTGGCGATGAAGCGCCCCATCGGCACCGCGGTGCTCGTCCTCGCCGTTACCGTGGTTGCGGCAGCGGCACAGGACATGATGCGCAACCTCGACCTGTCGTCGCCCGACATGGTTTCGGCCGAAATGACCCGTGCCGACGTAGAGGCAGCGCTGGGTGCCGCGGCACCCACCGATTTTACCGGCAAGAAACTCTCAGGTCTCGATCTTTCGGGGCTCGATCTTTCCGGCGTGAACTTCCGTGCGGCCCGTCTTAACAAGACGAAGCTCGCGGGAGCGAAACTCGATCATGCGATCCTCGACCAGGCCTGGTTGCTTGATGCAGACCTGACCGGCGCAGACCTGAGGGGCGCGAGTCTGTTCGCCTCCCAGATGGGGCGAGCGCGTCTGGACGGCGCCGATCTCTCCGGCGCGCGCGTCGCCGCGGACCTGACCCGCGCAAGCCTGGTCGGGGCTTCGATTGCGGACGCACATCTGGGCGCAGACATGCGTAACCAGTCGATGGGTCTGATGCGCGCCGTGCTGAAGTCCGCCAAGCTCGATCGCATCAACGCGCGCGGCGCGGATCTGTCTCGCGTCGATCTCGAATTTGCTTCGATGAAGGGGGCCGATTTGACGGGCGCTTCGCTGAAAAATGCCCAGCTCGGAGGAGCCGACCTGAGCGGCGCCACCATCACCGATGCAGATTTCGATGGTGCCGATCTTGCATCGACGACATTGATCGCGCCAATTGGCCTCGACCGCGCCAGAAATTTTGACAGGGCAAGGAATCGCGACCGGTTGATCAAGCAATGACGGTTCCGGAGCCGTTGAGGAGGATTGTCATGCAATGGATACGAGTGCCGGTCTCCCGATGTGGGCACTTCACGTCGCCGGCACTGGCGTCGATTGCGTTGCTCGTGACGTTGACCGGCGAGCTTCACGCGCAGGGAAAGGGCATGCGCTTGTGGAACCTGACCACATCGACCATCTCCGGTTTTCAGCTTTCGCCCGCCGGCAAGAATGAATGGGGACCCAACCAGACGCTGAACGACAAGGACAAGGAAGTCGACCACGACGAGCGCTTGCGCATCACCGGCGTGGAGCCGGGACGTTACGATGCCAGGGTCAGCTACCGCGATTCGAGGCAATGCTTTGTCCGCGACATCGAGATCAAAGCGGACGCCATATTTTCGATCTCCGACAAGGATCTGAAGGACTGCAACAAGTAGCGCGTGTGCAAGCTAGCCGATCGGTGTGGCCTTGCCGGCGTCGGCTTTTTCCTTGCTGTGCGGATATTCGCAGCGCCACTTGACCGCGGTCCAGTTCGGATGCTGGCCGATCCACTGTGCGATATAGGGCGGCGCGGCCATCGCGCATTGCTGCAAAGAACCGCTGGATGAAAATATCAAATTCTTCTCTTCGCAGTTCGTCGGCGAGAGCACGGCGCATACCGTGATGACAAGGCTGATGGAATCCATGCGTGAAGTTCCCTGGCGCAATTCGTCGGAACGTTAACGCGAGAAGCTACGCAAACCGGCAAGGCAGGGTTTCACTAGAAGGTGAAACGTGCAAGGCGATTTTCAGAAGTTGACGCCGAACACCAGGCGCGCCTGGTGGCGCTCGAAATTGACGAGATCGAGGTTGCCGTCCGATCCGGCCGTTCGTCCCCACGCCTGAACGCTCCAGTTGGCGGTCAGGCGCGCGCGCTCCGACAACTGGAAATAGACGGTGGGGCCGACGAACAGGGCTTGACCTACGAGCTCTTCGAGGCCGATCGCCTGATATTTTCGGAAGTATCGCACTTCGCCTCCGATCAGGATGTCGGGACCAAGCCGCGCCATCAGGCCGAAGGCCGCACCCAGGGTGGACTCCTGCTCGCCCGCCGGCGTGCCCACAAGGTGGTTCCATTCCGGCTGGTAGCTCAGATTGAGGGTCGCCACCGCAAGATTCGGAATCACGTCCCGTTCGACCGCCAGGATCCACTCCGTCTCGAAATTTCGCGCCCGCGATGCGCTGATCTCATCGAGCCGGTCCCCGCGAGCTTCGACGGCCAGCGTCAATCCGAAGGGCGCGGTCTGGCGGTCGAGGAAACGATAGCGCAAATCCAGTGACGCACCTTGCCAGGCAACCCCGCTGCTATTCTCAAGACCCGGGACACCGTCGATATCGCGACCCGAAAGCGTGGTGCCGATCTCGATGCGGAAATCCCTGACCGGCACGAACTCCAGTTCAACCTCGTGACCGACGACCCCGTACATTCCACCGTTCTTGGAAAAGCGGCCGGTCGTCTCGCTCTGGAATTCGCGATCACCGAGTTCGCCGACATCGGAGCCGATCATGAAAGCAAAGATGTGCTCGGTATCGATGCCTTCGGCATAACCGCGGGCCGGCAGCAGCATGAGGAGGCAAAGAGTCGCCGCCCGAACCGATTTTGCAGGAAGAGCCATTCCCGTTCCGAAGGCCGTTGGTCTTGACCGAGCGCCTGTCACGCCGGCGAAAGCCTAGCACAAGCCGAGGCGCGAGCACGCCGACTTTGCCGTTTCAAACGGAAAACTTGGCCTTGAGAGATCGCCGCGGCGCGAGCGACGCTGATGCGGCGTGACGTCTGACGCGGGGGATGTTCGGGAGATCGCCTGGTCGAGGATTGAGGCGAAGGCCCTGCCGCGGCCCACGGCAGATTAATGCCGGAGCCGGGCAGAGCGTCTGGTGCGATTACTTGCGCACCGCGCAGGCGTACATGTTGATTTCCATGCCCACCTGCACTTCGACGATCTTCGGAGTCTTCCAGGTCATTTGGATCTCCCAAGCATTTGGCGCAACTCTCGCGCCGCCGGCAACGTAGGGCTGTCGCGCGCTTCATGCAAGTGCTCGCGCAAGTTTCGTGACGAGGCGCGCTATCTCAACAACCGAAGAAGCGCTCGCCCGGCGGGCGTGCTCAGCTCTTTTGCGTCCAGCGTCCCGTCGCTGTCCGGGTTGGCCGCCTTGAAGCGCTGCTCAACGACGGAAAGATATTCGTCCAGCGTCAGCGTTCCATCGTGATCGGGGTCGGCTGCCGCGAGCTCTTTGGCGCTCAGCCTTCCGGCCAATTCACGCTTGTCGAGCGTTCCATCGTGGTCGCGATCGAGCTTTGCGAACAATGCCGAAGCGGCTTTCTTCACCTCGGCAAGGTCGAGCGTGCCGTCGGCATCGGTATCGAATGCCTTCACCGGATCGAGGCGGGGCGCCGCGAGCGCAAGCGAACTCCCCTGCGCCAACAACGCCGCAGGCACCATAAGCATGGTTCGGCGCGATATCATCTTGATCTCCCATTGATCCCTGTTGCGAAATCACCTGAACCGCTGTTCCGGCTTTCAGGTTTCGGGTGGCCAGCCGACTTTCGACATCGTTAAATAGCGTAGTTTGCGTGATCGCACAGCGACAGGCGGGAGAAAACCATGGGACAACTACATAGCGCACTGCTTATCGCGCTGTTGTTGATCGGCTTTTTGTCTTGTGCGCGCGCGGAGGACGCACCAGGCGCGGCAAAGGCTGGCCCGTCTGCAACGACCACAGCGACGGGAACAGCCAAGGAAAGGCTCGGCCCGAAATGGAGCGACGAACAGCGCGTCGACAACTGCAAGGTGCCGATCGACAAACGCGGCACCAAGCCGCGGCCGAGCAGTTGCCCCGGAGATGCCGGCGAGTGAGATGCAAGCTGTCAGCTAACCTCGGGCGACGCATGCCGCCCTTTGTGGATGGCGGACGGCACGACCCCAAAACATTTCCGGAAGACGCGGCTGAAATGCGAAGAGCTTGAAAAACCCCAGGAAAAGGCCACGTCCGTGATCGTCTTTCCCGCATGTGCTTCCAGTTCCTGGCGGCAGTGCTGCAACCTGGCACGCCAGATGTAGTCGCTGACGGTCATGCCGCGTTCGCTGAACAGCATGTGCAGATAGCGCTTGGTGCAGCCAAGCTCAGCGGAAATCTGGTCGATGCAAAGATCCGGATCGCGCAAATGCTCGCGAATGAACGCCTGCGCCCTGACATACATCGCTTCCGGACCGGCCCGGTCGAACGTCGTATCGGCCTCGCGGAGCGGCAACAGCAAAAGATCCATCAGCGATTCGGCGACGCTGACCGCGCTGTTCGGCGAAAGCTTGGTGGCTTCGTCGAACGCGGCATGCACCAGGTCGTGCGCGATTCGGCCCGTGCCGGCGCGCGCCGAAAGCTTGCACGCATACATCTTGTCAAAGTGGAAGCCGCGCTCCCGCAAAAGTTCCTTGGGAACGATGACGACCTCATGACGCGTCTGGGACGGGCTGATGATCGTGTGCGGACAGGACACGTCGTAGGCAAGGCAATCGCCCGGAGTAACCTGGATCTGGCAGCCGTTCTGCTCGAAATAGGAAACGCCCTGGGTCTGGAACAGAATCTTGAAGTACGGATGCTCACTGCCCTGGCTTTGTGCAACGGTGTGGGCGATCCGGTGCTGGCTTGCTTCAATCTGGCACAATTTCAGCCGCGAAACGGTGGTGTAATTGATCCGCCCTTCCAGGCTGGAGGCCTCGAGCGGATCGACGTCGAATTTGCCGCAGAGATCAGTCAGCGCATCTGACCAAAATTGGATCTGCTTCTTCGGGCCCATGCCCCAAGTGCTGAGTGAGCGGATCGTCTCGGACATTTCCAGCCACCGATTTTGAGATCAACCGTGGGCCTGCGGCTGCGCACGGCAAGCGACATTCAATTTGAGGCGGAAATCGGGAATTGCGGGCGCTCCTCCTCATTTCCCGTTGGCAATCCTCGAACTAAGTTTCGACCCCGTCAAGGAAAACCTCGATGTGGGCAAGATGCCCCAAGGTTTGATGCTCCGCAATATCGCCACCCAAGCGGGCAAAAAACTCTCGCCGCGTTTCTCTTCTGAGCAAATCGGTTTCGCTCTTGGGCAAGTCTCAATCCGTCGAACTGGATAGGGATACGTGCTAAGATAACGGAAAGTGGGCTCTCTAAGCCCACAGCTTCAAGTGGGAGGATGCAAGATGCGCAAGGTGCTACTCGCAAGCTGTCTTGGGTCTGTGGCTGCATTCGTCGGTGCCGGCGCGTCAGCCAATGACCAACTCATCAAGATGTCGCAGAACCCCAAGGATTGGGTGATGCCATCGGGCGACTATGCCAATACACGCTACTCCAAGCTGAACCAGATCACCGCAGCCAATGTCGGCAAGCTGCAGGTCGCATGGACATTCTCGACCGGCGTGCTGCGCGGCCACGAAGGCGGACCGCTCGTCATCGGCAACATGATGTACGTGCACACGCCCTTCCCGAACAAGGTCTACGCGCTTGACCTTTCTCAGGAGCAAAAGATCATCTGGATGTACGAGCCGAAGCAAAATCCGGACGTGATCCCGGTGATGTGCTGCGACACCGTGAACCGCGGCCTCGCCTATTCCGACGGCAAGATCTTCCTGCATCAGTCCGACGACAAGCTGATAGCGCTCGACGCAAAAACCGGCAATCTCGTCTGGAGCGCGACCAACGGCGATCCGGCCAAGGGACAGACCGGCACATCGGCGCCGCTCGTGGTCAAGGACAAGGTGCTTGTCGGCACGTCCGGCGGCGAGTTCGGCGTGCAATGCAGTATGACCGCCTACGACGTCAAGGACGGCAAGCAAGTGTGGAAGGCCTACTCCGAAGGACCGGACGATCAGACCCTGGTCGACGAGAAGGCCACCGAACTCGGCAAGCCGGTCGGCAAGGACTCGAGTGTGAAGACGTGGCAAGGCGACCAGTGGAAGATCGGCGGCGGCTGCACATGGGGCTGGCTCGCTTATGATCCGCAGCTCAATCTCGTCTACTACGGCTCGGGTAATCCCTCGACCTGGAATCCGAAACAGCGTCCGGGCGACAACAAATGGTCGATGACCATCTTCGCGCGCAATCCGGACACTGGCGTGGCCAAGTGGGTCTATCAGATGACGCCCCATGACGAGTGGGACTATGACGGCGTCAACGAAATGATCCTCACCGACC
>Ga0310917_10000440_pt1 | contig 18111 bp, 12 predicted proteins | sample GREbulkMGLF178_FD_203531 | JGI IMG/M metagenome (GOLD analysis project Ga0310917, IMG submission 203531) | Lab enrichment of tropical soil microbial communities from Luquillo Experimental Forest, Puerto Rico - GRE.bulkMG.LF178 | ecosystem: Environmental > Terrestrial > Soil > Tropical forest >... | reverse complement strand
ATAACTGCGGACATGCTCTACGCTTCGCCCGGTATTGAGCACCACAGAATAGCCATTCGACTCTAGCAGATTCAGAGCATGAACACCGCTGGGTGTGGTATGCTGAAATAATGGGCCGAACAATTCACTGTCGAAGACACCGTCTATGTCCAGAAAGAACAAGTGCTTGGTCCATTTCGTGGCCGCTGATCCCGGGAGACCTCTTGCGCTGTGCCGGCTCATTTGAAAAGTCAAATATTTCCGCGCGGCGTTGTATCGCCGGTTCCAGTCATCCTGCATTGCGCGGGACGTCGCGCGGCCAATGCAGTACGCCGCTGTTTGCATCGCGACGACGCCAGAAAGGAGCTTATAGAGAAGAAGTCGACCGGGCGCACCTGTGTCGTTACTTTCTCGAACATAAGCTTCGACCAATAGCTGTTCATCTGCTTGCGAAAGGTCGAGCTCGTAAATCGCACCGGCGAGATCGTAGCATGGATCGACCACATCCTGCTGTGCGCCGCCAAAATTATGATGTTCAAAATCGACCTTAAATATTCCCCGCTGGTCCTTGACCCAGTTGTTCAAGCCCATGCCGCCATCTAACAAGGTTGGCCGCGGGCTGACATAATTCTTTAGCTCGGCCTTCAACTTCTCGGTCTTTAAAGCGCCGGTCAAACGCCCGCATGGATGGCTGAGAATACGCACAAGGGTATCCCAACCGGTCCGGCGATACCCGATGCTTCCAAAGCAAGGATCTTCGGCGAGCGGTAGGTTCTTAACGCGAGCTGCGACGTAGGAAGGGATCGCCTTCGACACGCTTTGACCCGGGGGCGACGACGCGTCTGGATCCAGTGCGCCGATCCACTCTGTGAATAACAAGCCGTGGCGTAGCCCAACGACAGTCGGAACGAAATCGGCGAGGCGATGCGCCGCGATGTAGGCATGATAGCCCAACCAGCCCCAGCCCACGCTTTTGGCCAAGACATGCTTGGTGATGGATGGTTTGCCGTCGCCGACCAGGCGGACTTCAAAGACAGCCTTTGAACGGGTTTCGAACGAAACCGACCCGCACTCCCGCAGTCGCAAGTTTAAGGCATCAACTTCCGCGCTTTCTTGAAGATAAACATCGTCCCAGCCTCGATCGGTAAACAGTTGTCGAAGTATCGACCCGATAGCCGCCGTGTCGCCTAGGAGCTTCCGTTGATAGATTTCGGAAAACGGAAGTGTGATCGTCATCGTGGGATGTAGACGCGACCTCCAGTCAAGTTGGGCGGGATGGTCGAGGGCCAAGACGGTCATGCTCTCTCGGCGTGCGCCGAGCCGCTCGAGCAGCGCTATCATTAGCGCGAACGTGTCGCCGGTATTTGGGTAATCATCGACAAGAACCAAGCGGCCGGCGTTTGCGATCAATTTTCTCAGCCGCATTTTCTCGTGTCGGGTGGCTTTGATCTTCGGACGGATCGTAGTCCATGATACGGCCCCCGGAATGTGTCGGGCCATAAGGAATGCGCTTACAAGCGGCGCAAAATATGCTCCTGCCGTACGTGGCCCGACGACGAGTATGGGGCCGGTTCCGAGATAGCCGGACGTTAGAAAATGCTGCGCCAGGGCGAGGACATCGTGATGGGACAGATCTTGGCAACGAAACGCTTCCGGAATCCGCGCCCTCCATTCCAGAAGCAATCGGGGCAGGTTTACGCTCGATCGAGATGCCACGCCCGACTTCAGTCGCTGCCAGCTCCCTCGAGCTTGTTCCGATCCATTGACTAGAATGTCGCAGATGCAATCGAGGCACTGCGCCACCTCCTCGCGCCAGCGCCACGCCAGGCGACGGCGGGTAAATTCGCGGAGCGCATATGGAATATTAAGGCACTGTTCAAACAGCGAAACGAGGGCTCGAATTCTCGGGAAACGGCGCGCAACCGGCGCCAGATCCCAGGGTCGATAGGCGAGATAGTCGTCGGTTGCACAACAGACGGCACTGATCAGTAGGTAGAGATTGATCCGCGACTCCTCACGCTGCCACGACGTCTCAAGATGATCGGATCGATCCAGTTCGAGGCAAATCCGCTCTATCAGTTCGCGCACCGGCAGCAGCGGGTTTAGGCACCAGTCATAAGATGAGAAAAATGCCATATCCGCGACAGGCAGCCGCCATGGTTCTTCAAGCCCGGCATCGGCGAGACCCGTTTCAGCGTCGAAACTGTCTCTCAACATCGCGAATTGCCGTCCGCCAACCGATCGAGTTCCGAGCGACCCCCCGTCAGGAGATCCCGAATAATCCAGAGGGAAATCCGTGGGTTCTTTCTGACCTGTCCGATCGCATAGGGCAGCCACGCGTGTCCGTAAGGCACATAGATTCGTAGAGGAACACCGGTCTCCTTGGCGACCGGAATTGTGCGGCGGAGGGGTAAACCGAACAGCAGCTCCAATTCGCTGGCCGTTCCGTTCGCACGGAGTCGTCCGAGCGCTTCGCGGGCCAGCACTGGGTCATGTGTTGCCACAGCTACTTCCCGCCCTTGCCCAGCCAGCCGATCGACAATGCGCAGAAAATTCGCCCGTGCGTCGATGCCCGGTTCGTGAGGGTCCGGCCACTGCCCTTTGACGATCCGTACGCGCCATCCTTCTCGGGCTGCCCGCGCTGCATCGTCGAGGCTGCGCACCCAACGGCTGGGGATAGTACACCCAACCTTCCCATTCTGCCGACGCAGATCGTCGATCAATGAAAACGTCTGATCGGCCGCTTCCGGACCCATTGAATCGAAATGGATGCCAACATTAAGGTCTCGCGCCTGGTTGGCAACCTGCGCAATAAGATCTTGTGAGAAGCGGAGATCGTGCGCCTTGAGCGATACGTAGCAATTAAGCTTCTCGAGTGCAATCGCCTTGATTTCGTTTAAGCAACGCGCCGCATTATCTGCTGGTTGGTCGTCTTCACCATTCCAAGCGCAAATAGTGGCAGCCAACCCTTTCGCGTCGAGCGAGCGGCAGACGCGCATAGCGTCTGCCAGATCAGGGCCGACCACATACGCGCGAGCGGCTCGTTGCGCCAATCCATGTAAAAATGGACGCAAAGTGTTGCTAATCCTTCGCCCGATCATCTCGTTTGACCTGTCTGATCAGGGCGGCCGTTGCATCGATGACTAATGCGGTCACGCCGCGAAGATTAAAGGGATAGGCCCGGAAGGAAGTGCAACCATGCTCCAGCGTTGTCCAATTTCGGATCCAAGGTTCGGCCGCTCCCAGAAATTCATAAGATTTTAGACCAGCCTGCACAGCATAGCGAATTGTCTCCAGCATTAGCAAAACGCCGGGCGAATAGCGGGCAAATTTTTCAGAATAGCCGATCTTGAATAGCCAAAATCGATCCCCAGTCACGACCGCGAGCTGCGCTGCGGCGGCCTCTCCTGCGATACGCAGAAAGCACAGGCGCAACATCCCCCGATCGTTCGCGGCGGAGGTATAACGCCGGTAGAACTCTCCCAGCCGCTGGTCGTACAACATGGCGGTCTTATCGCGGCCTTTCCAGCCCGCCGCCTCAACACGATAAATTTCCTCGAGGAGCGAAGGCAACTCCTCCCGAGCCGGGGTTAGAACTTCAAAAGTAACAGGGCCAATTTTCTCAGCATTCCGACGGGCGCGACGAAGATCGGATCGCCGGCCGGAATTTACGTGCTTTTCGGGCTCCGCCCAGCTGTCATCAAGGGCTATCCATGGGCAGCCTGGCCCCGGTCGGGAAAAGACGATGGCATTTCCTCGATAGGCCTTCTTCAGCGCCGCCAAAGCAGTTGAATTTACCTTGACGCGCCTGAGCACGATCGGAAGCCTCGTAGCGGCAACCGCATCGGCTAGTGCCTGAACATCCGAAGTATCCGAGTACAGAAAATCCATCACCTCATAAAGTTCTTTCACACCGATCAACTCTAGCCGCCGTCCGATACCCCTCGGTCGAAAAAGCGGAGCAATGGTAGTGGCTTGGCCGCTACCGGCAATAATAACTTCCAGCCGACCATCGACGTTGTAGGCTTCGGCATAAGTCCGCGCCCACAGATGATGCAGCATTGGACTGGCCCATTTGGCCCGCAGGGAATACGCGTCCCAAACTGGTTGAACCTCATCGAGCTCGGATAGGCTCCGAACTGTTCTGGCGGGCGGGCGGTTCGTGCCATGCAGGGTCGATGACTCGATATCGCTCCAGGGCTGCTCTAGTTGACTCATTCGCGTTTCTAACAAAGGGTCTTAGTGGTTGGAGTGTTCCGTCGGATCCAAGAATGCGTTCACGTAATGCGATTGAAAAATTGTCTATTATCGGTATTTCGCATATCTCTGCGCAATGCGATCTTGATCCACTCCTTGAACAGAAGACCGAAGAACGGCATGTCTTCGACGAGATAGCGACGGGAGAGGCGCCGGGGCTCGAGCCTCATTCGGTGGAGCCATTCCAGACCATTGCGCCGCATCCATTCGGGCGCCTGGGGCTTGCTACCGCTGATTATGTCGAATGCCGCACCAATGCCGATGCCGACATTTGCGCCGGTTGCCGAAAGATGCTCGTTCAGCCAACACTCTTGTCGTGGCGCGCCCAGCGCTACAAGAACAATGCGATCATCGTTCGCACGAATAATTCTGATGATGCGCTTAGTGTATTCTTGCCTCAGCGGGAACGGCGCTGGTATGACATGCAGGATCGAGTTTGGATACGCTTTCCGCAAATTTGTCGCCGCCCGTTCTGCGACTCCTTCGCCGCCGCCGAGCAGGGCAACACCGCGATTCATTTTTTGAGAAATGGCGGCGCACCGCCAGACGATGTCCGTTCCGCAAACGCGTCCGTTCACGGATCGTCGAAGAAAGGCCGCCGCCCAGGTGATCGGCACGCCGTCAACAATCGTCAGTTGGCTTTCCCAGAAGGCGCGAGCTAGACGCGGGTCTTTGCGCGCCTTCATCACCATGTCCACATTGCCGACAGTAATGTGAAGCTGTTCTCGCCTCCGAATGGCGTCCTCGATGCACTGCTCGACCTCTGCCATCGTAATCGCATCGAACGGGCAGCCGAGGATATCAACTCTCCGGTGCTCCTTTCGGCTACTGGCGTTATCGCTCATTGCCGCTGCCCCGCTTCTAGGTAAGCGAGCGTACGGGAGACGCCGGTTTGGAGCGGGATTTTCGCTGAAAATCCGAAACTGATTTGCTTGGCGGTGTCACCCGCACGGGCAAATACGCCTTCGGGCTTGTCTGAGAGGCCGACTACCTCGGGATCGTAGCCGACCAGCCTCGCCGCGATGGTTACCAGTTCCTTAAAGCTGGTGAAGCGGCCCGTCGACAGATTGAGAGCGTCCGCATCGTCGATGCGATCCATGGTATCGAGGACGCCGTCCACACAATCCTCTATGTGGATAAAGTCGCGCATCTGCCGGCCGCTGCCCCAGACTTCTATACAAGGGCTGCCTTGTTCCTGCAGGATGCGGCGGCAGATCGCCGGAAACGGATAGGTGTCGTCCTGATCTTCTCCATAGCCCGAAAACGGTCGATAAACTACACAGTCGAGGCCATGGTGCCGATGCGCAATGTGCGCGAGATATTCTCCGGTTAGTTTGGACCAGCCGTAGGTCATATCGGGGAGGCCGATATCGGCCTCGCGGGAAATCATGTCTTCCCGGAGAAGACAATACTGGTCGGGTCTTTGCAAAGACACAGGGTACGCCGCGCTCGAGCTGAAATATACCGTCTTCTTTGGTCGGGCGGATACCGCCCATTCCCAATACGCAGCATCGATTGCCAGGTCGTCGGCAACAGCCAAAGGATTGCGCTCGATCATCATCCGCCCGCCAACAATCGCCGCCAGGTGGAATACGGCATCGAAATCATCTGCCGTCTCGCGCTTGAAATAACTTCGACAATCCTCATAAAAAAATTGGAAGTTCTTGTAATCCCTCGGCTCATATAGAGCCCAGCCCGCCGAAGGATCGATGCCGCCCGTCATCGGAACAATACTGTCCACGCAGTGCACCTTATCCCCAGCATCAAGAAATCGCTTGCAGAACCGCCGACCGACAAATCCAGCACCGCCGGTGACAAGGATCTTCTTCATTTGTATTTCTCCCAGAGTAGGGTTGAAGGTACTTGTGAAAGAACCGACCCGATTGAGCCACATAAAAGCGCGACCCAAGGGAAGGTTTCCGCCCGGCTTAGACATTGTATTCTGATGAAATTAAATCGATTACGGTGAACGAAAAATCCCTTTAGAGTATTGTCGCGACTGGGGCCCAGAGCAACAAACAGGTCTGACCGAAGCGGGAGATCCTGCGACAGAGCTTCATTACAATCCTCTGCGAAGTTTAAAGTTGACAGATCGGGACATAGTCGAGATGTTTGTATCCTTCGACGACTGGCCGAAATATGACGCGCGAGTTTCGTAGATATAGAGCTGGAAGCTAGCTGGATAATCTTGCGATGATTTCAGTTCGACACGATTGAAGGCGGCGGCGTATCGGTCGAAGTAATCCACGCCTGGCGCCCGCACATGGAATGCCTCGACGGGGCTGGGATACGGATATTCGACCGTCTTCGCGCCGATTATCGGTACCGGGAGGATCGCGACACCTCCAGGTCGTAGGACCCGGCGGATTTCGGACAGGGCCCGCTGGTCGTCGTCGATATGCTCCAGGACGTGCGACGCGTAAAGAAAATCATAGGATCGATCGCCGAACGGCAGATCTCTCAGATCGGCCCGGAAGTCCACTTGCTGGGGGTTAAGATCCGCGGTATGGTAGATCGCAAAGCTCGGGCGTATATCTCGACTGAACTGAGGTTCCGGCGCGAAATGAATTGCTGCTTTGCCCCGGCAATCATAGGTGAGGAAAAATTCTTCGAGCGCGCAATACTGTATTCGGTGGCGGCTGAGCGCACCACACCATAAGCATTGGTCGTTGAACATCCAGCAGGTAGGACCTGTGTCGAGAAAGGGGCCGGTATATGAGCAAATCGGACAGTTAAAAGCTGCACGCTTTGCGAGCAACGCACCCGGCAGCTGGGCGAGACGCTGTCCCTTGCTGATCGATTGCTTGAGCTGTGGCATGAGGCCGCGCCCGACGTGAGACGAAAGAGCTTCGTCCCCGCCGGCATGCCTCTGGCTACACCGCAGATCCAACATAGGATCAGAAATACCGACCAATGATCTCATATTCCTTAATGCGCTAACCATCTAAATTGACTTGGCCGGCGCAGCGTTCAGCCGCGCTTTGATGAAACGCACGAAGCTGCGGATCTGCGGCTCCTGTTTTAACCGGGCTCGAAACCGGTAGGCCGCAACAAACAGGGCGCCTTTAAGGCTTCGGCGGTCGAGATGCTCGTAGAGGGCGAGGGAATGATCGGCCCAATCGAACTTGAAACTTTCGTCGCCTACCGTTAGATCAAATACATTTATCTGTTCAGATATGCACCACTCGACAACATTCTCCAGCAGGAGGCGCCCAACGGAATAACGAGTCCACTCACCGGCCTGATAGCCAGGCATCAAATAGTAAAAGCGTCGTTTGAATACCAGCCCCCAATGGGTGGCGAGCGTTTGGCCGTTTAGCCGCAAGCACGAGATATGAACGCTCCCCGTTTGAAAAGCCGTATTTGATAGGATTTTGTAGAATTGCAGGTACCCGGGGAGCGCGAAGAGGTCACGAGCTCGGCTTTCACGCCACCGACGAGATTTCTGGCGCGCCATGGTCTCGAGGGTTTCAATCGCATCCGCCGGTTCGACCGGTATAGAGACCTCAATGCGCCCTCTCTCACTAAGGAGGCGCCGTCTCCTTAGACTATCCTTAAACAGCTTTGTCCTGCGCTTGGCCTTGAATGTTGCCAGATCTGCTGGAAGTGTCGCCGCATGGGCGTTTTCCGTATGCTGCGTGCCCGCCAACGTGAGCATGGGATTTCGCGTGCCTTCGATCGTATCAGGCATGCGCTGAAGCCACACGACATCCACTCTCGGAAGGCGATCGAGGATACTCCTCCAGAGAGTCGAGAATTCTATTTTGCTAATGTTGCTGGCGAATTCTGGGGCGATCAGCGGGACGTTGTAGTCGGTTACGATCCCTCCCAAGAAGCACAGAAACCGCAGCCCTTTGCGGCAATAAACTCCCAGCGGGAGGATCAGGAGGGTCCGCCCAGTGTCGTCGGCGAGGTGAACGATATAGGCGCGCACGCCCTCGGCTTGTCCAATCGTGGCGTACCAGGTTGAGTGCCATTCAAACGTTTGAAATACAAAACAAGAGCAGGTTTCGACAGCCGTCCGCCAAAGACTCTCGCACTCCTCGAATGATCGGTAGATCGCGAGTTGCGTGCCATTGAGACAGGTGCCGGCGGGCCGATTGTCGACATCTTGTACGGCGGAAGTTCGCACAGCCGGTCGCCGCAAGGGATGATGCGGGGGGCCAAGATCGGCGTCTTTGCGGCAAGTCAAAGTATCCATGGTCGCTCCTAAAGGGTCGACAGAACCAAGTCGATACGTCGAGCATCACGTGGTAAGTCAGCTCCGCCCGGCAAAAGCCTGTAACGGTCACTGTCGTGTCTACATTCTTTCGTCTTGGTACCCCTCGGCTCCTCGCTCCCTTCCAGCTCTGTTCCAATACCGTCGTTAGGCGGCGCGCCGGCCCAACAGCCGATTGCCGATTTTGCTAAGCGCCCAGGGAAGGCCCGAGATATAGGCCCGTGCGACCGACAGGTCCTCGGAGTGCAACACGATCCTCGGGAGCAAGTAGGTTACCTTGTGATCAACCCGACCGAGCAACATCCGATTATTTACACTAAAGGCGGCCTCAAAATTCGCCTTTGCAACAATCTTCGGCGCGACGTCTCCGATCTCGCCAGGTCCACCATAGGGATATGCAAAGAACTGAGGGGCTTTGCCCAGTTCGGCGGTGATGCGATCGCGTGCAGCCCGAACCTCGATCTCGCAGGTCTTCTGCTCCAGCCGACTAAGCGGGCGGTGGGAGACCGTGTGACACCCTACAGTAGCAAGTCCCGTGGCAGCCATTGTTCTGAGGTCTGCCCATGTGAGAGGGGCCGCTAATGCTTCGGCGCGAGCCCGCGTCCCAGGGTTGGCGTCCAATAATTTATCAAAGAATCCACAAAGCCGATCGGGCGCCAGGCGCATAACCAGCTCGTCTATCATAGCATAAGCGACGTTCTTTTCGGGCAAAGTGCGTGTCGATATCACCCTGTCGGACAAGACGACGCAGTCACGCTGACGAATAAGGGCCTCTAGCGTCACCCACCAAATTGGCACGGTACGATCAATGAAGCCAGTCGTCACGAACACTGTAAATGGAACCTGATGACACGAAAAGATGGGGTGAGCGACAGCGAAGTTGTCTGCGTAGCCGTCGTCCAAAGTGAATGCTACAAACGGCCGCGAACTGCCATACTCCAGTCGCTTGACTGCATCTTCGAGCGACACGAGATCGAAGCCGCGGCCGCGAAGGTCAATGATTAGAGCCTCCAAAAAGCTGGCGGAGATCATCAGATGCTGCCGCGGATGAAACGGTTCTTTCAGCTGCCCGTCTGGTACAATCGAGTGGAGGCACAGGATCGCGGCGTCCTGGGCTCGACAGCAAACAGGAAGACGTCCCAACGCAACCAGGGTTTGTTGTTTGAGGTTCCGTCGTATGCTTGAGGGTGCACTGTTCATATGCTCTGCTGGTCCCGTGACTTGTGATAAATCCCCACCGGATTAATTCTGCGTTGACCGCTACTCGGCCGCCCCGCGACTACCACAAACCGATACTGCAAGCGATGTTTCGGCGGCGATTGCGGCATGTGGCTCGCTCAGTCAATTTTTCCATTGGCAATATCCGCCGCCACTGAAATTTGGCGGTTCACTTGAGGAATTCCGAGTCGAGTCTCTTGAGGTGGATCTCGGCCTCGGCCTGGCCGAGGTCGCGAGCGCGCCTATACCAGGGTATGGCCGCACTGGGATCGCCCCGTACACCACTCAGGCGGCCGAAGCTGAGAAAGGTCGGGTCGAACGTCTTTCCTAGCTTCAGCGCCGCCTCCCCGTCTCCGACATCGGCAGCGTGTTCGTAGAACAAGCGCGCCGAGACGACATCTCCGGTGCCCAACAACTGATCCCCTCGCGCGATCAGCGCCGATACCTCTGCAGTCGAAAGGAGGAGCCGCGCAGCCGGCGCGATCGGAGTGAGTGTCGCGATCGTTGGAGCCGCCTTTAGTGTCGCCGAGGACGATATCGCCACGGCAGTAGGCTCATACCCAGCCGGCGACATTAGCGGATCGGCTGCTGCAGGAGCCATTATCGCTTCGGGTGGCCCCGTTGGCGCTGCGTCGGCCGCGCCGGTTGGCGCGACCCCGGATGGGGAGGCTGCGCGAGCGAGTGCCGCAACAGCTGTTTGATTTTCCGGTGGCCCCCTCACGGGAGCCACAGGCGTCGGCGCAGCACTTGCCGCCGCAGCGGGCCCCGGACGCGCCGCCTCCCCGGCCGATAATTCGCTTTCGCGACTTGTGGCAGAAGCGCCCCAGGTGAGCGTGCCTGAAACGGAGACTTTCTCCTCGGCCGGATCCGGGGAGAACGCCCCCGCACCGCCAAAGCAGACGAGCCAAACCACGATAACAACCGATAGCCTCACCGTCGCGCTGATGCCGGGCCGCATTCGGGTCCATATCTGCTCTCCAAGATCAAGAACAGGCTCCGGAACTGCGGCATCTTGTGGCCGCTCATCGAGTGTCGTGAGGCGGCCCTTCTCGACGGGCGGCCCTATTGGCGCCACCATGGTCGGGTTGGAAGAGGACTTCCCGAAACTCTTCGCGGTCTTCGCGGCTGCGTGATCAAGCAATCGACGCGCGAAGCGGTTGACCAGCATCGGATCGCCGCCCGAAACATTGGCGATGGCAGTGACAGTTTCCTCGCGGAATGCGCGCTCTGCTTCGCCCGCAGGCAGCTGATGGCGAACGAACGTCATGACTTCGTCGCCGCCGAGCTCCTGAAAACGAAGGCGGGCGGCGAGCACACGCTCGGCGAGCCAGAAGCGTAGCGCGGGCCGCTCCAACCGGACGAGGAAGTCAGGGCGCGCGAGCAGGACCGCAGCCGCCTTCCTGTGATCCCCACGCTGCGTGCTCATACAAATATTCTCAAATATCAGCTCGATCTGCTCATCGGACAGCTGGGCTGCGTCGTCGCATACGTAAAGCAGTGGTGTAGGTGAGGGTGATAGAGGGTCCTCGGATGTCGTGCGCTCGCCTGCCGAGGGGTCTAAAAGCACGCGCGAGGCGCGCAGCAGCTCGTCTAAGCCCAGCTCAGGTCCGCATGACAGGCCGGTCACCGCGTATTGAGACGCCGCGGCTGCCGACAGGGCTCTGTGGAGGATCTGTGGAATAGGCGGCGGATCTCCGGTCACGACAACGACAGGGAAGCCGCCCAAGGCGGCAATGATGCGGCTGCTGAACGACTGGTAATGCGCGACCGTCGTAAAATAGTCGGAACCCGCCTCGGGTGAGGCGAAAGCATAAGAGCGGGCATACCAGCGCGGGATCATTGCGCCCTGCTGGCAAGCGCACCATCAGCCACAGCCACGACAGGCGATCCAATATTCGGCAAGCATTCTTGCAGCAACAAAAACGCTAGGCCGCCGGGTCTCCCCGTGCTGGGCACCAGGGCAATGTGAGAGGCAAGATTCAAGGCCATTTCAATACGCGTTCTCACTGGACGCTAAAATTCCGGCCGTCTTCAACAAGATCTTGAAATCGAGTCCGGGCGACCAGTTCTCAATGTAATAAAGATCATATATCACCCGAGCGTTCGCCTTCTCCAACGTGTCTACCTCCCCCCGCAACCCATTAACCTGCGCCCACCCAGTGATACCCGGCCTGACGCGATGGCGGTGAAGATACTGCTCGACCGCCTGGCAATAGAGGCGATCCCCGGCCTTCATCTCGATAGCGTGCGGACGCGGACCGACCAGCGACATGTCTCCACGGACCACATTGAGCAGCTGCGGCAGCTCATCCATGCTCAGCGCGCGCAGCACTCGGCCAATGCGGGTAACCCGCGGATCGTTTTTTACCGTGCGCTGCGCCCCGGTTAAGTCGCCTCGGTCGCTATACATCGTGCGAAATTTGAACACACGAATCACTTTGTTGTTAAAACCAAAACGCCTCTGCACGAAGAATACCGGCCCTTTACTATCGAGTTTGATCAAAATGGCAATCAACCCCATTAAGGGGCTTAGAAAGACCAAAAGAAATGCCCCCAGCACTTTGTCTTCTAGAATTTTAGCGAAGCCACCCCAATTCTTCAGCGGCCGGTTCACCACGTTGAGGACCGGGATGTCACCGACATAGCCCATGCCGCGTGCGCGGAAGGTCTCGGCCAAGGGTTCAATGCTGAGACGCACATCGATCGCCAGCGCCTTCAGTTTGTCGCAGAGGGATCTGAGTCGACATTCAGCTTTGAGCGGTAAGGCTATGATAACTTCGTCGACTGGCACGTGGCCCGCAAAATTGAGGAGATCGTCTGTCGTACCGCGCACTGCCAAGCCGTACACCGCGCTTGGCACTCGCGACTTGCGATCATCGAAGACGCCGCGGATAGTGACGGTATTATCCTGCCCGGCCAGTAATCTTGCGATCAGCCGCTGGCCCTCATCGCCGGCCCCAATAACCACGACACTGCGGGCAAGGCTGCCGACTGCGTCCGTAGCCACAAGGGCACGAAGGAGGCCACGTTCCATCAGAAGCAGCATTGGCACTGTTATGATCCATGACAGCATCCAGCCGCGCGAATAGACGTCCGATGTCTTGCTGAAAAATCCAACCACCAGCAGAACCGCTACGGTGAGACCCCACGCCGTCAGGATATGCGTTAGCTGCCAAGGCAATCGTGGCAACTGCTTCAGCCGATATCCGCCAAACTGCTTCAGCAGCCCCACAAACACCGTCGCAGCGAAGAGCGAAGTCAGAACGTGGCGCCCGGCCTCCGCTACTGTCTGGTCCATAATGCCGGAGTATATTGCGAACGCAGGTACTGCCGCTGCCGGTATCAAACAGAAATCAATGGCGCCGACCGCTAAAGCCCAGATTTCAGGTGATAACCAATTCGGCCGCCGGAAAACGTGTCTGCAACGTGTCCCGTGTGGAATGGGAAAAATTGTATCGCCCAAAATTCTCGCGTCGGGCGTAGTTTCGTGTAGGTTGTGAGCCGCTCCCGAATCCAGAGAGGGTTCATACACTGCAGCACCCATATAATCTCCCTGCCCACAACAGCTGGGCGAACGACCTTTCGTAACGGTCAGTAAGAAATCGTGACTGATTGCTATCAGAGAGTCGGGTGTGGAAGCAAAGATTCGAGAGATCGTTAAGCAACATTAGGTTATTAATGGAAACTGATATAGTAAATGCAACAAATATAGTTAATAGAGTAAATGTTACGATTCGTTACGATGCGCTTGGATGTTTTGCATTGTAGTGATGCCGGCCAAGGCCAACACCTTGGGCAGGCGGTCCCGGAGTGTTCGGAAGCGCGCTCGAAACGGCCGCGCGCCTCGGACGAATAGCCTGCGATATAGCGGATGCCGAACTGGGCCATGGCGGGGCTGACTTGCGTGCGCGCCGATCGAAGAAGAGTTGCCGTGGATCGCTTGCGCCTCAATATCGGCATCGAGTTCCACGGAGTTGGGGGCGCCTTCGTCACGCCCTATCGCGGCGATGATCCGGTTCCCTTCAGTTAGAGTCTCGTCAGTCGGTGCCACGTCGTGCTCCGTGGGGAAAGCTGTCGCAGTGACCGCAACCACCCAAGCGCGTCGGCCCGTACGATGGTACGCCGACCAATCTTGCGGGCGATCAGGCGGGCCGGTGGCGATCTCCTCATAGATCATTGAGCGGCTAATATCGCTCTCCCGTGCGAGACGGGAGATCGAATACGCAAGGCGGGCTGCTCGTCGTTGCGCTGTCCTTGCCACTTGTCTCTCCCATGTGCTGGCCGGGACGGCACTCCCGGAATTGATCTATGGTAGAGGAGTGTCTCTGTTCAGTTAAAATCAGATGTACGCGGCTTAGTCGAACCGGGGTCTGTCCATCGAGCGACGGGTTTTGATCGGGAATTTTATGACGCAAGGTCACGCCGGGTATAAAATGAGAGGGCCGGGACCACCCTTGCGGTGTGGCAGGCTTCGACAAGAGTTCAGCGCTGGTGAGATTTTCCCCACGGCTCGTCGCCGCGATGGAATGGGAATTCGGATTTGGCGCGACCCTCCGAAGTGGCCTGGAAGAAGGCAGTCCCTCGGTCGTCAGCTCCCGGTGTCGCAGTCAGGATGGCGGCTCGTGGGAACTACCGGAGAGCACGGACTTGGCGCCAAGCATCGTCGCTCGCGCTCCAGATCCAAGCATCTCCGCGCCTGCGCGAACCCGAGTACACCGGGTTTGCGTCCCTCTTTGGGCACCTGCGTCCGTGGGATCTCGTTAGCGGTTTTTTCGTATAATTTTTGTATGCCCTGTCAACCGGGCGACCTTCCTACATTATATCTTTGAAATTAATTGGAGCGGGTGAAGGGAATCGAACCCTCGTCGTAAGCTTGGGAAGCCGGTCAGGCCCTTTTTTCGAACAAGCACGTAGACGATAAGCATCTCAAACATAGGGAAATCTCTCTACCAGTGACCCCCGTCGAATACCCCTGTTTACCCTGCCCCATGTCCCAAATTGTCCAAAGAGATGAGCTCCAAAAGAGGTCACTCACCGCTCGCCGGAAACACGTCCAAGTTAGTCGCTTACGACCTCAGTGTTTTCATCTTGTGAGCAGATTCGTCAGGCGAGAGCAGGAATGATGGTTTGTTCGGTGAGGCGGCGGCCAGCAGCAATGGCGGCGCGGCCAGCGCGGGTGAGGTAGTAGCGGTAGGTGCCTGTGACGCGTTTGATGACGCCGAGTTGGCGCAGACGGGCGAGTTGTCGGGAGAGGGTGGCGGGAGAGCATTGGGTGAGCAGCGGCCGGAGGTCGGCGCGGCGCAGGCCGGCGATGTTGAAGCCGGGACGCTGCAGGGCCGGGAGCAGGCTCTGTTCGACGCGGCTGAAAAAATTGAGGCCCTTGAGAGTGCGCCCTTTGACGGGACGCGGTTGGGTGAGCCGGTCGAGCGCGCGGATGCCGGCCGAGAAATCGTCCAGACTGGAGAGGTATTCGAGATAACGGCGGTTGCAACCGAGCAAGATTTCACGCAGGTCCGTGAGGCTGTAGATCGTCTTTCTGACGGGGGCGAGGGCGCGGGTTGCCGGCCCCTGCCGATGTTCCACCTTGCGGTAGTGCTTGAAAGCGGAGACGTCGTTGGTGGTGGTCTCCAGGCGCAGGACGAGGGCGGATTTGTCATAGATCTTGATCGAGGATTTGCCGAAACGATGCCGGATGCAGGTCCCCTCGATCCGCGTTGCGAATTGACTGCCGATCTCTTGGGCGAGTTGGGCAGTGATCCTGTGGCCGAGGAACGTGGCGACGTGTTCGGCTTTGACAGTGAGGATGGCCCGCCGGGAAAGCTGTTGATAGAGGGGTTTGAGGATGGTTGGCGAGCGGAACACCAGATCCGTGGCGTACTCGACCTGCATGAAACTCCAATGGTAGGACTGAGCGAACACGTCGAGCACCGGACAGCACTGCTGGGCGTACCGATCGAGGACGCGACGCAGGACGTCGGGCAAGAGGCCATTGGCAAGAGTCTGCGCGCGCTCCCAGTCGTCGATGCGCAGGAAGGCGTTGTCGGCAAGGGTGAAACCGATCCCGGCGGCAGTGAGTTGGCGGGCCAGCCAGCTATGCCCGTTGCAATAGAACTGGAGGCGGAACGGACACCATGTCGGCACGCGCAGATAGATCAGGCCCAATTCGGCGTCGATGGAGTAGAAGTAGTAGTGCAGGCATTTGCCGGTATCCGGCCGCAAGAAGGTGCGATGCGTCTGTTTGTCGTGCCAGGGCTTGTAGGTGTTGCAGGGTTCCATCGCCGAGATGATATGGACCAGGCCGGGATGGTCGCCGCGCACGGCAAGGATCTTGGCGACGACGTCCTCCTTGCGAATGTGCTTCTTGGCAATGTGTTCGATGGTGACGCCAGCCGCACTGGCCAATTCGGCAGCACGGTCGCGCACGCGATCACGGAGCGGTTCGGCAAATCGCGGATAGTCGAAGACCCGGATCTGCCGCGCAGAAAGAAACCCCATCATCCCCTTCGCATAGCACGCCTGGGCAGCGTGCCGGTGACGATGATCCGGTCGTAGCAGGAGAGCACCCCGGCGAGGCGCTCGCGGTAACGCTCCGTCAGCAGCTGCCGCAATCTTCCCTCCCGCTCGCCGCGACGCGGACGCCTATATTATCCTCTTTGGTTCCGGCTTGGCCGGCTTAGGGACAAATCATCCTTGCTTCCGCCGCGTACGGTGTGAGGAAGGCTATGAAATCGTCGATCACCTCGGCAAGGGAACCGGGTTGGGTCGCGATATCAATCGCCAATGCCGCCCATTGCCGCAGCTCCACCGGATCTTCTGCGAAAGCGACGGTGGGTGCGTCTGGCGGCTCGACGGGAATTTCGGTTTGCCGGCGGACGAAGTCGCTGCGATCGCCCGCGCGACACGATCGTCGGCGAATTCGTGGGTCCGGTTGAGGACCCAGTGGCGCGCGACGGCAAACGGCCCGGAAGCCGTAGTACAGGCGAGGTGCGGCGCGCTTTTATGACGCGGCGAAATGGGCAGGTTGAGGGCAGGGAAGTTGGCCATGTCGCGTACATGCTCGCCAATAGTGAAGGAAAGAGTCGCGCGAAGCGCGACGGAAGCGGCCGGCCGGCCGCGCGTTGGCGTACGCTGCTCCTTTCGAGCGGCGAACAATCGCTCGCTGATAAAATGGCAGAGGCCGACCGCACCATGCACGCGGGCCAGGAAGCTCGACTTATCGACATCCTCGCCGATTCCGGCGACGGAATGGGTATCTTTGAAACATTGAACGGACACGCATCACCGCAAGCACTGGCGACGCACCTCCGAAGTGCCGTTGCGCACCACTATGGGACGCCCATCCGTGCCTTTCTTGATCGCTTGGCTGCCGATCTGCCTGCGATCGTCCCAGACTTGCGCCCCGACGTGCAGCGGTTTGCGGAGGATGTACACCCACGCGGTGCGGACGGACAGGTGCAGCGTGTCGCGCAACGCTCTGGGCTAGTCGCCGCGGCGGGGTCGCTCGCGTGCCGCATGGGCGTTCTACCCTGCCCGCAACGGCACCCTACGAAGCCGCCCGTCGGATATTCCTCGAATGGCTCGACCAGCGAGGCGGGATCGGATCGGCCGAAGCAATTCGGGCGCTGCGGCAGGCGCGTAAATTTGTCGAGCAACACGGGGAAAGCCGCTTAACGCGATGGGATGCAATGCCAACCGATCGCCCAACCGTCAACCGTGCGGGCTATCGGCGTCACCATAACGGACGGAATTCCTATTCCTTGCTGGCCCCCTCCGCGAGGAAGTGCGCGCGGGACTCGATTTTAGAACCGCCATTGCGCGCTCCGTAATGCCGGCTGCCTCGTCCTCGGAGCCGGGGGCAAATCGAGTCATGCATTGCGACTGCCGGACGGTCCCACCACGGCATCGTCAACTTGATTGGCTGTGGTCAAAGAGATACGCATCGTGAGGGGTGCGCTAATGATTATGCCGCTGTGATAGCGCCGCTGATTTCCGCCCAGACCCGAAATGTCTGCGTTCTGAAAGCTCTGTGCTCGGCGGCAGTGAGGTGATCGCGGCGGAAATGAAACAGGTTATTGATCTGGTCGTGCGCTGAAAGGAACCGCTGAGCCTGGCCGGCAGATTTGAACTGCTTCATCTGCCGCTCTCGTCGGCGCGTCGGCTGGTGCGAATTCTCCGCTCTGTTGTTCAGCCGGCTGGCGATGCTCAACGCCAGGCATGACGTCCCTCTTCGCCGCGCCGTAGCTGGCGAGCTTATCAGTGATCATGACGCGTGGCGGTCGCATCTGCTTCTTCAGCAGCTTGCGCAGCAGCCGCTTGGCAGCTTGTTTGTCGCGGCGGCGTTGGACCAGGACATCGAGCACGATGCCAGTCTGGTCCACCGCTAGCCACAACCAATGCTTCACCCCGGAGATCTTGAGCACGACCTCATCCAGATGCCA